>Ga0310120_10000553_pt1 | contig 29639 bp, 23 predicted proteins | sample CB27_AW_983_MG_FD_203506 | JGI IMG/M metagenome (GOLD analysis project Ga0310120, IMG submission 203506) | Marine microbial communities from Western Arctic Ocean, Canada - CB27_AW_983 | ecosystem: Environmental > Aquatic > Marine > Oceanic | place: Canada: Western Arctic Ocean | collected...
CGCGAATGAATGGCGAGCCCTGACCGACTGTGGTGGTCTGGACGGCAACCGTACGAACGCCGCGCAGGGCGTCGGTGAGAACTTGCGGGACAGAGGTGAAGATTTCGTTGTCTTCGACAAGAATCGCCGGAACGGTTTCCTCGATTCCCTGATCCTCGCGATGGGTCCCCAGTATTTGGATATTTTCCCTGGTTGATGTCAGAGAATTCGTAGTTTCTGGCGGGGAAGCGCGAACGGGCATGGCGAGAGCCGCGGAGAGCGTCAGCAGCAAGGCCAAGGTAAGGGTATTGCTAAAGGATTGAGCTTGGTCGCACTGGCCCATGTCGACCGATTCTTTCCTTCAAGAGAACACAACGCCCCGGGATTCTAGTGGGGCTGCCTTGGGTTCCTTCGCCGCCGCCTGCGGAGTGACTGCTCGCCACACATAAACAGAAGCCCACTGGCGAGAAGCAGGACACTGCCGGGTTCGGGAACCTGGCTCGGAATAAGGCACCACTGGTTGAACGTGCCACTGTCCCCGCCTGCCAAATCCTCTGCAAGAAGAGTCCAAGTGCCCGACATGTCCTCCCCGGAAAATACGGAGAGTGGATTATTGGGATGGAAAGTGCCCAAGATTGCTGGGCTAGTTTGGGCGCACTGGTCTTCTACGGGCGCGCTTGCCGAATCGGAGAGCGTGGCGTTGATATCATTGCCTGAACACCCAAAGTTCCCGGTCGCCGGCACTCCCGGACGATCTATGAGTACCGCGGATGTGCCGGTATCCACGTGGGTCAAGGTTGCCCGAACGTCGCCAACCCAGGTATGCGCGATATTCAGGCTTACATCGATGCCGTTGAGCGCTCCGGCCTGGGTGACAATGATGCTGTCTGGGACCGAGGCGGCGGAAGAAAGGGGGAGGCCGGGAGTGCTGCAGAAAAGCTCCGCACTGGTGGTGGTAAAACTCCGAACTGGGGTCTGGGTCTCACCGCAAGCGTTGTTCGCGGTTACCTGCCAGTAGTAGGTGGTGCCCGGTTGGAGCGGCGTGGAGGCGATATGCGCTGTCGACGCTCCGGTGATCGCGATGTCGATGCTTTGGAAAAGAGGATCATCATCGACCTCGAGGGTGTAGCTTTCCGCCTGATAGGTGGGGTCCCAATTGAATGGAGTGAACTCTGAGACGTTGATGGCTCCGTCCTGTGGAACGTGGAGTACCGGCGCCGGCGGAACGAGAGAATAAACTCTGACGTCCGCGAGAAGGCTTTGGCTATCCGCACCGGTTGGTGTCGCGAGGATTTGGACCGCGTGGGCATTGAAGATCGCGCTGGCATCGACCGTTAGCGTCGCGGTGCTTTGGGCAGTAGGAGTCACCGGTGTTGACGTGAAGGATCCCGAAAATCCGAGAGGAAGGCTGGAGAAGGAAAGCGCTGTGCTGCCCGTGAAGCCTCCGGTGCTCCCTACGTCAATCGTAATGGGGGCCAGGCTTCCGGGTGCGCAAACGCTCTGGGAGAGGTTGTTGGCAGAGAGGGCGATTCCCGGGGTGCCACAGGCGTCGAACTTGAATTTCCCGATTTGGGTGGACCAGCTGCCACCGGAAGTGGCGTATTCGTTCGTGTACCAGAATGTGCAGTCATCTGCGGGATCCACATTGAGAGAACTGTAATCGCCCCAACGCTCATTGGATTGCGTTCCGGCACCGGAGATCAGGATGGTCTCGCCCTGGGTGAGAGTGCCCGGCGCGTCAGCTTGGAGACGGCCGTTGTAGCGGATGCCCGCCGAGAGAGATGCACTTCCGGTGCTGTATCCGATGGCCAGATTGCCTTCTTGATCCGTGGCTGCGCTGGACATCCAGCGACTGTGGGAATCGGGCGCGTAGGTTCCTTCCTGGGCGAGAACCCAGCCCCCCCCGCTATTTCTTCGAAGTTCCCACCACCGAATTCCCGCATGATCGGTGCCGTCGACATCCGTGACGTGGCTCCCGATAAGGCTCTCGTAAGCGCCCTTGTTGCGGTATTGAACTCGCCACATGGGCACTTCACGCAAGGGATCCAGTCCGATACCGCCGTTGGGTTGGGGAATGCACGAAAAACTGCTCAGCCCGCATAAGTTGGAGTCGAACTCGCTGATGGGCACCGAAATCGGACCGGAAAATGTCGAGGCTGCGGGGTTCGAAAAGTCGACATGAAATTCGAAGATTTCAAGAAAATCGGTGGCCGGATCGTTCGTGCCGGGGTTATGCGACTCATCGTCATTATGGCGAATGAAAAAGTTGGGAGTACCGGCAGGGGGCGGAGTGGGACCGTCTATATCCGAAGGATTGATGATCTGGAATCCAAACCCGTTCAGGCCGTTCGCTGTGAATCGCTGCATGCCCGCGGCCTGTCCGGCGAGCATGCTTACGCGGTCGAGGGCGTAGACCCCAGGGCCGGCCCCTTCATTGGTCCCGATGTAGTACGCATCGGGCCAGACTCCATATTTGGGGTAGTCGGGAAATTGAGGTGCGGCGAATTCATACGCGAACCAGCCGCCCTGAAGTGGATCCGCAGTTGCGCTGATGTAGACACACAGCTTGTTGCCCGCATCCGAAAATTCCGAAAGAAGCCAGCGACTCGCGAGGTGGTCGTAGAGAATAATGGGGTCGCCTCTGCCGACGGAACAGTCGACGATTCCGGGGGCGTTCGAGCCGAGGGTGTCCATGGAGAGGGGACCAGCCACAGTGGCGCCGGTTTCCTTGTCATAGACCGAAATGGTGGAACCACCGCTCGAGTTCGTCGATTGGATGTAGTACAGGAGTCCGACATCGCCCACGGTATCTGGCGGCGCGACTCCGGTAAAACCTCCCCCCGCGAAATTGAGCAGAGGCGGGGTGATGACCTTGTTGATCGTGGCCCCAGCCTGTAACGCGAGCAGTGGATCGGCCTTGCCTGGGGCGGGTACCTTTGCCCGGGACTGGGAATCGACCAACTTCTCGCTCAAGTAAAAGCGCTTGGGGATCATCTTGATGCTGTCGCCGGGAGCCCAAGCCTGACGAAGGACCAGGTTCCGGAGGTCGACGTCGACAAAAGCGGGTTCAATGGCGGGCATGGCCTCGGCCCCCGTGAGGACTCGGGCGGGCGCGAGCAGCTGGGTCCGGGGCGAGGCGGCCAGGGTGACGAGGGGAATCAGAATCAGAACTAGGCCGAGCAATCCTATCGCGCCGGATCTCATCGCCCGGGCGGGGCGAATCCGTCGGGTTCTTAGCCCCGGGGAGATTCGCGCACGCACAGGCGCTCCCGGGCGCATCTCCGCCTCCCCCTGGGTGGTGGTTATCGGGTTGGCGCTGGTCATCGAGCCCAAGCTAGAACTTCCTTCCCACCCCATGCGAGCGGGGTTCCGCTTTCCTGCTTCAGCTGAAAATTAGCCATATTTATCAGCTATTTGATCTTCCCGAGGCAGACCATGGCAGGTCCTCATCAATGAATTATGAAGTGGCCTGATTGGACTGGTGCCACTCGACATACCGCTCCGGTCTTCCGGTTCAAATTGGCTTCAACCTTTCGAAGTTTTGTGTACTGCGACGGCCCCTCCACCCGAGCGAGCGGCCCGAGAGCGCGATCTGCTCTTCCCCTAGTCACGCACCTTCGCCTAGAAGACCTTGTTATTCCACGAGTGGATTCGCTGGCCCCAGGGCTGGCGCCGATCCAGGGCACCCGCCCGCCTCAATTTTGGAATTTTAGGTCCGCGGTGGACCCGCTGCAATCGGCCGAAAATTTCGTAGGGCACCGGTGCAATCGTTTTCTTCATAATGTCCATATATGAAGTCCCCCCCAACCGGGTCTGGGGCCATCTGTTGTGCGAGCATGGTCGTTTGAATCCGCTCTAGAGCCAGCCCGCACCTATCGCTTTTCGCAAAAATCGGTTTTCACAAAGGGATTCCAAAGGCATCACGAAGGGAGTGGGCGCGGTCAGCCCTTGCCCGATGCAGCCGATCGATCGCGGGTTCACTTCAGTTCTACTCCGAAATGCAAGAAGGGTGCAGATTATTTGTCAGTGAATACCCTAAGGGTGTCATTTGTAAGGGGATTTTTGATTTTCTCGAAATCGGTCCTGTGCCCCCCCCAGGGCATGTTTCCGATGGCCGAGAAAGGCCTCACCCGCTCGCTGAGAGTGGTCTTTCTCCTGGCTCTGGCCTCTGGGGTCGCCGCTGGGGGTGAGCCTCCCGGAGAGCCCCAGGTTTGGGTTGATACCGAGCGCTGGAGGGTCGAGCTTCCGGTGGACTCGGTATTGAAGGTTTCCAATCGACTCGGGGATGTCCGGGGGCGCAGCAGTGGAGACGGCAAATTGCTGGTGGTCGCCATCATTCAGCGATTTGCTCTGGAGCAGGGGGACGCCGATGTCTCGATCGTCACGAAGGGGGGCGAGGTCGTGGTGGAGACCCACTACCCCAGCGCCGAAATTCGCGGCGAGGACGGCCGTCTCCAGGGTAGAATTGATTTGAGCCTCTTGGTGCCCGCTGGCGGCAGGATGGAGATCGAAACCGACCACGGCTTGATCGAGATCAAGGGGATCAGCCGGGACGTTGTCGCCCGGACCTCTTCAGGCCGGCTTCGGGTGACGACGGGCCGCACTCTCACGGCAACCACTGAAAGTGGCGAGTTGAGAGCGGTGCTCAAGAACGCGACCTCCTCTCAGCCCGCCCGTTTGGAGACAAAAGGCGGGCCGCTTCGGGTGGACATTCTCGATACACCCGGCCTGGGGATCAGGGCCAAGACCGGTGGCGAAATTACACCTCCACAGGGCGATTCCGAAAGGGTAGAGGTCGCCCGCAAGGACGGAATTTCGGAACTTCGCATGGGGGAACCGCCCTGGGCCCTCCACGCCCTGAGCGAGGGTGGTGCGATCGAAATTCACGCGGTTCCGCCGAACGAGCTCCGTTGACTCTTGGGAAAAGCACGCTGTAAACTTGGGCCGACGGCGGCCTCGTTCGGGTGAACTCTACGAGTCGGAGCGTTGCGAGATTGAGTAGACGGTAGAGTCACGGCCGCACGTGAGAGAGCGAGTTGAATCCGAATGAAGAATGCAGGTAAACACCTGGGCTTGGCCTGGGGGCTGCTGCTGGCGGCGATCTTTCCCTCGACCTTTCCCTCGATTGTTGAGGCGGAAGAGGTTCGCCCCAGTGTGCGCATTGTCTGGTCCGAGTCGGTCCCGGAGATCGACGGCCAGTTGGACGACCCGGTCTGGGCCGAGGCGGCGCTGATCGATACCTTTCTTCAGGTCACCCCGGTCCCCGGCGCCCAGCCTTCCCAGCGAACGGATGTTCGGATCCTGACCGACGGAAAATTCATTTACTTCGGCATCCGTTGCCATGACACCGACCCCCAGGCGATCGTGGCGAATTTAATGCTGCGCGACTCCCGCCTCTGGCAGGACGATCGCATCGTGGTCGGGCTCGATACCTTCAATGACCATCGAAATGGATATGCCTTCGAGGTCAATCCTCGAGGCTCCCGGCACGATGTGCTCGTGGAAGGCGATGCCTTCAATAGCAACTGGCAGACACTTTGGTTTGCTAAAGCCTCCATTGACTCAGGGGGCTGGAGCGTCGAGATCGCGATCCCGTTCCATTCGCTTAACTTCGACCCTGAGACCGATGTCTGGGGGATCAATTTCTCCCGAGGAATTCGCCGAAACAATGAGCGAATTCGCTGGAGTGATACTCAACCTCAGCGTTTCGTGAGTGATTTCGGTGTCGCGGGTACCCTCGAGGGGATGTTGGGAATTGAGCAGGGGCTGGGGATAACCCTGACACCTTCGGCCACGGCCACACGGGTCAACGAGCACGACGGATCGGTGCCCGAAAACGCCATCGAGCCGAGTGTTAATGCCTTCTACAATTTCCTTCCTTCGGTGGTGGCTTCGTTTACCGCAAACACCAATTTCGCTGAGACCGAGGTCGACGATCGCCAGGTCAACCTCGGTCGCTCGGGCCTATTCTTTCCCGAGAAACGTGATTTCTTTCTGCAGGATGCCCTGATTTTTAGCTTTGCAGACTATGGAGCCAGCCGGAGTTACAAGAACGGTCTTCCCTTTTATTCGAGGAAAATGGGGATCATTAAAAACTCGGATGGAGATTCTGAGGCCGTAGACATTCTTGCAGGCGGAAAGGTCACCGGTCGACTGGATCAACTTAATTTCGGCCTGATGGACGTGGTTCTTGACGCTCCCCCGGGCGAGAAGCAGAAGAACCTCGTCGTGGGCCGTTTGGCGATGAACGTCCTTGAGGAGTCCACACTGGGAGCAATTTTTACGCATGGGGATCCGACGAGTGATCTCGACAATTCCCTCTTCGGCGTGGACTTCAACTACTCGAACAGCGATTTCAATGGCGACCAAACGCTCATGGGACAGGCATGGTTTTCCAGAAGTTTCACCGAGGGTGAGACAGCAGAAGAGTGGAGTTACGGCGCACTCATGGAGTATCCGAACGATCGCACAAACTGGAAAGTCGGAATTGCGGGTGTGGATAAAAACTACAATCCTGGGTTGGGCTTTGTCGACCTCCCTCGGGAAAGGGTCGCTTCCCAGTTGCTTGTTGATGATCCTGACTTCGTCGATCGACAGTCGATTCGGCGTTATAGCGGTTCCTATCGGAACCGGATCCGCCGCGATGAATACATCCGGACGATTGACTCGAAAGTAGTCGGATACCTGATCACGGATGAGTTTAATGAGATTGATTCCGCGCAGTTCAATTTTATACCGCTGACTCTTCAAAGCGAAATTGGCGACTATATTAGCCTCGCTTACAGGCACGATTACAAGAGGATTCGCGGCCACTTGATGGTCTTTCCGGGCGTAGAAATTTCACCTGGAGGCTACTCGGTGGACCGAGCCTATATGCGAATTGATACGAGTCGCAATCGCGCTGTTCAAGGCGCGATACAGGTCACCTATGGTGGTTTTTACGGGGGGACAAGTACCAGCGTTTCCCCCGAGATTTCCTGGAGGCCGAACTATCACTGGCTCTTTAAACTGGAGTACCAACTCAATGATGCTCAGTTGCCCGAAGGCGACTTTAAGGCTCACCTCTTGCGCGCTCGCGTCAACGTTCAGTTCACCCCGAACCTTGCGTGGATTACGGTCGCCCAGTGGGAAAATTTCACCAACAGCGCCTCAATCAACAGCCGTGTTCACTGGATTATTGAAGACGGGCGGGAGGTGTTCTTAGTGTTCAATCAGGGGCTCGATACCGAAGGCGGAATTACGGCGACTCGCAGTGAACCCCTGATTAAACTCGAATGGTCGTTTCGCTTTTGATCCGACGGTTCCCGTTTGTCTACTGCAAACCATGGGAATACACCAAAAGTGGCCAAGGACGGGTATAGGGAAATGTGGACAGAATCAGGACATTGAGAACGGGCTTTCGCATCTTTTTCTTAGGGCTGGCTCTGCTGATCGGAGTGGTCATGGTCCTGGCCCAGGTCCCGCGCAGTCAGCCCGATGGCTGGAGCGAGGCTCGGTCAGATTTCGTAATTCGACTCGGCCAGCCCGAAGTGTGGGAAAAGCTGCAGAATCTTCGTTTGGCCCACCACTACGTTCCCGGTGTAGAGAATGTCGAAATGCTCACTTCTCGCGAGACGGGTGTTGGAGCCAGTCGGAGGATATTCCAGGACAGTGGCGATCCCTTGGACGAGACGGTGGTGGAGTGGGAAGAAGGCCGAGGGTTTGTGATTCGCCTTCACCGTGGGGCCGAGGGCCCTCCGCCGCCATTCGAGCGAGCCCGCTTTCGCTACTGGATTGAGAAGGGTGAGGGCGAGGAAACTCACCTTTCATTGACCATCCTGTATCAACCTTCGGGTGGGCGCGTTGGAGAGTGGGTGGATGAGATGATCCTCAACTCGGAAATGAGCAAACGAATGCGTGAGTTGGGCGTGAGTATGCGCGACTACTACGAAGCGGGTTCAGTAGTACGCTAGTTTTGCCTTCGACGTCGCAGCTTTGGTTGCAAGCTAAGCACGCCCAAGTCTGAATGGAGGTGGCTAGATGAGTGGTTCGCGGACGATCGATACCGGCACCGAAGATCTTTTGGCCCGAATAGAAGACCGGGTAGCCATCTTGACGATGAACCGGCCCAAGCGCCGTAACGCTTTTTCCAGCGCCATGCTTGCCGGGCTCCAAGTTGCTCTGATCGAAGCCGAACAAGCCCATGATATCGGCTGCGTAGTCTTGACCGGAGCAGAGGGTGCCTTTTGTGCCGGTGGCGATGTGAAGGGCATGGCGGATTCGCAAGGCAAGGGGCAGATGGGCCTCGACGAGGCGATTCATCTCCAGCGGCTCGCCCAGCGCGGAACAGCTGGCCGGATCTACGAGATGCCAAAACCAGTCATCGCGATGTTGCCTGGTGCGGCGGCTGGAGCGGGCTTGGGACTTGCCCTGGCCTGCGATCTCAGGGTCGCCTCAGAAAACGCGATCATGACCACGGCATTTGCCAAGATTGGTTTCAGCGGAGATTGGGGCGGAACCTTTTTTATGACCGGCCTGATAGGGGCCGCTCGAACTCGAGAACTCTATTACCTGTCGGAGAAAATCGATGCCCGCCAGGCCGAAACTCTTGGTCTGATCAACCGGGTGTTTCCCGCCGACCGACTCGAGGAGGAAACCATGGAGATCGCCAGCCGGATCGCCCATGGCCCCACTGTCGCTTATCGCTACATGAAGGAAAATATCGCCCGGGCCGTGAGCGGAGAAATGGGGGAATGCCTCGACCTTGAGGCAACCCACCACATTCATACCTCACTCACACGGGACCACAAGGAAGCGGTCAAGGCCTTCGTTGAAAAGAAGACGCCTGTTTTCGAAGGTCGCTGACGTGCATGTTGGCCTCAGGAGTTTTCTCGCTTCCTCAGTTGACCCTGCTTCGAAATACCAAAGGTGACTTTCGGTGAAGAACAAGATTCAGGTGAAGCGGATCGCCAGCGCTCTTGGCGCAGAGGTTCGTGGACTGGAACTGCGTTCACTTCTCCCGGAGGCGGTTCAAGAGATTAAAAGCCTCCTGCTTGAACATCATGTGCTCTTTTTCCCCGATCAGGGGCTGAACAACGAAGAGCACATCGCTTTTGGCGAACACTTCGGGGCGTTGGAAGGCCACCCCCACCTCGAGAACTCAAGGGAAGAGCAGAGACTTTTCGTCCTGAAGGCGAGCCGCGGCGGAGTGGCCGACGAGTGGCATAGCGATCTGAGTTTTCTTCCTAGTCCCGCACTGATTTCGATTCTCCAAATTCTCAAATGCCCCGAAGTGGGAGGAGACACACTTTGGGCCAACCTCGGCCGGGCCTTTGATGAACTCTCGCCTCCGATCCGCGATCTATGCGAAGGAATGTCTGCCCTTCACAACGCAGAACCGCACGGGCATCCCGAAACCATGTTCGTGCATCCCATGGTTCGGGTGCATCCCGATACGGGGCAAAAGATTCTCTTCGTCAACGAACATTTCACTCGCAGAATAGTGGAACTGAGCGTCGAAGAGAGTGATCTCCTGCTGGGATACTTGGCGCGCTGGATTGCAAGGCCCCGGTTTACGGTGCGCTATCGCTGGAGCCCGGGGACGGTGGCCATGTGGGATAACCGCTGTACCCAACACTTCGTTTCGAACGATTTCGAGGGTGAGCGCGTCATCCAAAGAGTCACTGTTATGGGCGACCAAATCGAGAAGGGAAACCCTCGGTGGGCGCCGTATAAGAGCCCGGTAGGACCCAGCGATACCGATCGCCACGATCAGATGCTTCGAGAGTTTTTCCAAAAGCCCTCGGATTCGAGCGACGAGTGAACTCGGGTTAGCCGCTGAAACAGGGTCCGCTTAGCGGGTCAACGGAGGGCAAGAATATGTTGGACGGAAAAGTCGCACTCATCACCGGGGCCGGACAGGGAGTAGGGCAGGGCATTGCACTCGCCCTGGCCAAAAGGGGCGCTCGGGTTGCGGCCGTGGGCAGGACGCTTTCGAAATGCGAGGCGACCGTCCGGATAATCGAGGAGCGAGGCGGCGTCGCTATTGCTGCTGAGTGTGACGTCAAGCAGTTGTCGTCGCTTGAGGCGGCCGTTGAGTTTACTGTGGGGAAATTCGAAACGATCGATATCCTGGTAAATAATGCCCAGGAAGTTCCCCTGGGCCCTATTGACGAGGTGAGCGATGAAGCTTTCGAGGGAGGCTGGCAATCCGGTCCTCTCGCGACGTTTCGACTCATGAAACTCTGTCATCCCTATCTCAAGGGAGGCGGGAGCATTGTGAATTTGGCAAGTACCGCGGCCAAGCGCTGGGATGCCACGGGGTACAGCGCCTATGCGGCGGTCAAGGAAGCCATTCGGGCTTTGACCCGAGGAGCGGCCAGCGAATGGGCGGCGGACGGAATTCGGGCCAATGTGATTCTTCCCCACGCGAAGTCACCGGGGCTTGAATGGTGGATCGAAAACAATCCCGAAGAGTCGGCTGCCTTCATTGCGACTATTCCCATGCGCAGGGTAGGCGAGTGCGAAGAGGACATCGGTCGCTTTGTTGCGACACTCTGTTCGGACGATTGCGCGTACGTGAACGGGCAGAGCATCGCAGTCGACGGCGGACAGGCCTTTATGGGCTAGCCGCTCCATTCGAAGACATGCAGCATCAAGTAGACCAGAACTCCAGTCACGGAGACGTACATCCAGCCGCCCCATGTCCATCGAGAAAATCGTTTGTGCATGGCAAAACGTTCGGTCAGAGCGAGATAGACCGACGTGAGGATCATGGGCAGGACCACTATCGAGAGCACCACGTGGCTGATGAGCAAGGCAAAGTAGATCGGGCGAATAGCTCCCTGGCCCTGGAAAAGAGTATCTCCCTGGCTGTAGTGGTAGTAGATGTAGTTGACTAGGAAGAGTGCTGAAAAGACAAGTGCACTGAGCATCAGTTGCTTGTGGAGGGCGCGCTTGCCCCTCTTGATCGCGCCCAGGCCAGCAATTAGAAGTACCGCACTGGTCGAGTTGAAGAGTGCATTGAAAGCTGGGAGACTCGAATTTGCCTGGCCGGGCGAGCCCTCGTGGAAGTAGATCAGCCAAACGAGGAAGCCCACCGCAGCGCTGCAGACAACCGCGTTGATCAGGACGAAAGTTCGAGGAGAGAGCTGGACTGGAGAGCTAGAGTTCATCCCTAACTTGTAGCGTTGTCTTCGGGACTGCGCATGATGGCGGCCTCTTAATCAGTGCCTGTTTCCCCGAGGCCAGCGAGATCGAGGCTCACCTCCCAAAGCCTTTGGGCATCGCCAGGATTGAAAACCCGCTTGGCGGGTTCGATGGCTTTCATGTCGAAAAAATAAGCGCCGGAGATTTCTGTCACTTCTGGAGAAGTACAGAGGTAGACACCGGTCTCGCCACCTTTGCTCGGGCTCCGCACAAAGGGAGCCACCCCAGCCATCATGGCCCGGGCGAAGAGTCCGTTGTTCTTGCTGAAGTCACTGCCCACGAAACCCGGGTGGAAGCAGTTTGCGGTGATTCCCGCTCCGGCCTCTCGGCGTGCAAGTTCTTGGGTGAAGAGGATGTTGGCAAGCTTCGAACGTCCGTAGACGCCGAAGGTGCTGTAGTTCTCCTCGGCTTGGAGGTCTTTGAAGTCGAGACCTCCCCCGAATCGGTGAGCGCCAGAGGCTGTGGAGACGACGCGTCCGGCCCCACTCCCCCTCAGGCTTTCGAGCAGGAGATGAGTCAGAAGAAAGTGGCCCAGGTGATTCACAGCGAAAGTTTGCTCGTAGCCGTCGACGCTGGTGCGGCGCTCTTGGTTGATCAAGCCCGCATTGTTGAAGAGTACGTCCAGGGTTCGATTAGTAGCCAGGAACTCGCTGGCAATCCGCCGGACGTCGCCCAGGCTTCCGAGGTCGCCCACAATTAGTTCAAGGTTTGCCTCGGGAAATCGCTGGCGAATGCCATCGATGGTTCGGATTCCCTTCTCCCGGTTGCGGGCAAGGAGGTAGAGATCCGCCCCCATCTCCGCCAAGGCGAAAGCGCTGGCTTTGCCAAGTCCTGCGGTAAAGCCCGTCAGGAGCACGGTTTTTCCCCGCATGTCGATTTTTTCTGCCGCCAATCCAATTTCTCCGTCGCTGAGGCTCGCACACATTCGATTCCGTGGCAGCCGGAAGGGTCCGGTTGGCCGAGCAGGCTCTCGGCATGGGTCGAAATTCAATTCGTGGGCGCGGCTTTTCCAGGTCTTTTGCCTCTGGCCTTTGCCGGCCCAATTCGGGTGGCTGGCCCGATTCTATCGGGGTGGAGCGTACGGACCTTTCGGACCGATTCCGGGCGAGTTTCAGGAGTGTCCTGGCTTCGCCCCAGGTCTGCCGAGCAGCATTGAGGGCTTCCCGATCAGAAAACTCCGAGTTTTCTGATCTGAATCAGGACATTCTCGCGACCTGTTTACCACGGGGGAGTTGGCCCCGAATGAAGTTCACGAAAGGGCAGGCGGTTTGCCGGGAAAGTCACTCGATTTCGGTTTGAAAATCGGTTCCCGGACTTGGCGGCTGCCGCTTAATACCACGAGCCGTTGCCGGACTTTCGGCGAGCACACCATTTTCCGCGATTGCCGGTCGGCTACTAAACAGGAGTTTTACGATGCTGAGAGACCGTTCCTACGTTGAGTTCTGGGCTGTGCTTTTCCTTCTTCCAATAATTGGTTGTTTACAGATACCTAATCAGTTCGTTGTCATATCGCCCGAACAGGGGCAGTTGATTCGCGATCCCGAGAATTTTTCGGTCGAAATTAAGGTCTCGAGTGAGCTCTTCGACCCCACCACACTCGAGGCAGAAATCAATGGGGTTTCCTTGACGGTGAGTCCTGGGGCCTCGAATTTTTTCGCCTCGCTGCCTGTTGGCCAAACCCTGGATAACTCAAACCAGCTGGTGGTCTCGGTCCTTCGTCGGTCCGACGGCGTCCCTCGCACCCGGCAGGTCGAGTTCTCCATGGAGCCGCTACCCAGGGCAGTTGTCTTTTCTGAAAAATTTGTGACGGAACCGCCGCCGATTGAGACCGCGGAACTCCAAATATTGCACACCCTTGGACGTCGCCAGAACGCGATACTTCAGGTCACTTTTCGCGCTGGATTCGAGGCGCCCACCAATATTCCTTATCGAGCTGATGCGCAAACGGTTTTTGTGCTCAGCGATAGCGGTCTGGGTGATGACGAGTTTGCGGGCGATGGACTATATGCAGCTCGAGTTGATTTTGACTTTGAAAATTATCGAACGCGCAAGTCGCGGGATCTGCTTATGGTTGCGCTCGGGGCAGCAGGGACGGATGAACTGCAATTCTCGGGTCGGGAACTTGTCGCTAAAAAAGTTCCCAACATCGGATCGAGCCTGGCCAGTCTGGCAGCTCCCATGACGATTTCCCTTGTCCCCGCGCCTCCCATGGTGGCGACGGTAGACTCCGAGCGCGCTCTGATGGTGAGAGACCTCAGTGTTGTTGCGGATCCATCCCGAACATTTGACCCGTGCGATACCGATGGCGACGGTGCGACAGGCGACCCGAATGGCGCGTGGAGTTTCAAAACCCTGATGGGCCAGATGGCGAATACCGCGGGGACTGGCATCCCGCTCGATCTTTTTGTCCGGCAGTGGCTGGCTGGCTGGGCCAAGAACTTCGATCCTCTGAATGGGGGGAGCGCTAGTGGTGACTGGGTTGTCAACGATGATATCGTCCCCGAGCGCGAAGCGGGACTGATTTCGGAGATCGTTAACCCCTGGCCGACGACCAGCGCCGGTACCCTTGATATGGACCAAGCCCCCTTTCGGCTACTGGCCATTGTGAACAGGGTGGATCTGCGAGATGCGGTGGGGTACGGATCGAGTACAGCGAGCGCGGGGGAGCTTCGCTTCGTTTTTGGCCTACTGGATATGAACACGTGTTCGCCCACACGCATGACCGCAATCTTCGAATATACGGTGCATGCCAATACCTGTAACCAGGTCATCAACTATGCCCAGGAGTGGGAAGATCTGGACCTCATCCACCCACCCTTCCCGGCATCGCCCGGATATCTTACTCACCTTCAGTCGATTACCGACCCGGTGACGACTGCGGGCGCCGCACCCGGGGAGCCGAATGGGAGTTCAATCGGCCAGCTTCGAACCAGCGAAATCGTCATGGGTACTCCTTGGGAGTTGCGCGAGTTTACGCTTCAGCAGATGCCCTTGGGCACACCGATTCAGAATGTCCTGCGTATGGACACGACGAAACAGACGCCCGATCGAGATTTTGCAACGGTAGCCGGGCTCCAGCCCGTGCTTGCGAACTACATCAATTCGAATTTGTCGGATATCTGCAACCAGGAGCACGTTGTCCCCGACAGCTGGATGTCGATGCCATTTCTTTCTGGCCGTGCGGATTTTTTCCCAAACACCCACTTCTGGGCGCCTGGAATTTCGGGTTTCCCGGCGGGTGGTTGTACCAATGCTGACATTCGATTCAATTTGTCGGTCAATACGTGTTCTGGGTGCCATGGCGCGGATGCCATTGATCCAGGATTCGATCCGCCCTTCTATCATGTCGATCCGAATACACCGGGCGGAACGCCTGCGCAGCTGTCCCGCTTCCTAACTGGGACCGGAGCATCGCCGATCCCCGATCCGAGCCCCATTGCGGGGATCGGGCGGGATTTTGACGACCTCAATCGGCGAGCCACTGATCTTCAGGATCTACTGGCCACGGGTTGCCTGAGGTTGGCCCTGGCTTCGGCGAGCATGGTGAGTGCTGTGCACTAGACTGCTTTCATGGGCTGGGCTTCGATCGAGAACACTGAGGCCGGTGAGTCTCGGGCTTGGAATTCGTCGTCACCCACCCTCAAGCAACTGCTCGAGGGTGGGCGACGAGCGTGTTTCTCCAGGGCGAAATGGTTCGGTGGCGAAGCAAGAGCCCGGCTCGATCCGCAGGGGTGGGATCGGGGGGCGAGTCGGATTCGGCGTGATCCCTCAGCGCGCCCGCGCCCGGGAGCATTGCTATGCTGAGCACTGCCCGAATGGAAAAACGTTCAATCGACAGAAGACAAATTTAGCTACGTGACGAGGGCGGGCTGCCGAATAGCCATCGGATAGCCCAATCCCTGGGGGTCCGCCGAGACCCGCGCAAGCTCCTGGGGAGTTATTTGGCCTAGTCGTTCGCTTCGATCTGTTGGCGAAGTTTATCGCCCTCTTGTTCCTGGGATTCCCAGTCATCCATGGAGACGCGAACCTCTTCCAAGAGCATTCGGTGCTCTGCCTCCAAAGCGGCATGTTCCGCGGCAGGCGTTTTCTTGTAGTAATTTTCCTCGCAAAATTTCTCGTTGAGTGCTTCGATCCTGGCTTCCGCAGCAGTAATTTTCTCGGTGAGTTCAGCCAGGCTAGCTTCGACCTTTTTGAGTTGACGTCCGGGTGACGGACCCGGCTGGGCCGTAGAGGCGCTCGTGCTGGTATTCCGTGTCTTGCGCTTTGTCGACCGGACTTGACGGAGAACGGCCTGGCTGTCGAGGTGGTCATCGCCACTTCGTGCAAGATACTCTTCGTAGGTCCCGGGGAAGTCATTGATCCCGTCGCGAGTAATCTCGATGATCCGGGTAGCGAGTTCGCTCACAAACCACCGATCATGGGAAACGAACACCAGACTCCCATCGTATGCCTTGAGAGCACCCACCAGTGATTCAATGGCCTCGAGGTCCAGGTGGTTCGTGGGTTCATCCAGAACCATCACATTCGGGTTCTCTACCACGTGACGGGCGAATATTAGTCGGGCCGCTTCGCCGCCCGAGAGTGCTTCGAGTTTCTTTTCCGACTCGTCGCCGGAGAAAAGAACTGCGGCAAGTTGGCCTTTCACATAGCCAATCCCCTGGGCGGGACAGAATGAGCCCAGCCAGGATTCAATGGTCTGGCTGTGGCTGCCGATCTGTTCCTTGTGATCCTGGGCGAAATACCCCGGATACGTTTCGTACCCCCACTCGACCGTCCCCGAATCCTGGGTTGCTTCGCCCATGGCAATCTTGAGAAGCGTCGATTTTCCTATTCCGTTCGGCCCGATGATGGCGACCCGTTCGCCGCGCATGATCGTCAGGCCGACATCGTCAAGGACCTGCTTATCGCCATAACTCTTGGCTATCCCTGAGAGCTCCAGAACCTGGCGCCCGCTCGGCCTTCGCTGCTTGAAACGGAAGTGGGGGTAGCGACGAGTCGTCTGGGGCAGGGATTCGATTTGGATACGATCGATCGCCTTGAGCTTGCTTTGGGCCTGTCGGGCCTTGCTCGCCTTAGCGCGAAAGCGGTCTGCGAAGGCCTTGTGGTCAGCGATCTGAGCCTCGCGCTTCTCGTTTTCTTTTTCTCGTCGCTCGCGCTCCTCGACCTTGGAACGGATAAATGCCTGATAGTTTCCGGGATATGCTTTTGCAGTGGAGTAGTCGATGTCCACGATGACCGTGGCCACATTGTCCAGAAACCGGTGGTCGTGGGAAACCATCAAGGCCGCGCCGCGGAACTGATCGAGAAAACGTTCGAGCCAGCGAATCGAGAGAATGTCGAGATGGTTCGTAGGTTCATCCAGGAGCAGAACGTCTGGATCCGATGCGAGTACCTGGGCCAGCAAGACCCTCAACTTGAATCCACCCGAGAGAGTGGATAGCGCCTGTTGATGAATCTCGGATTCTATACCTAGCCCTTCGAGGATTTCTCCCGCGCGGGCCTCCAGGGTGTAACCGTCTCCCTGAATGATGATGTCTTCAAGTTCGGAATAGCGCTCGCCGTCGAAACTCTTTTCAGCGACGGCGAGAATGGCCTCCTTTTCGGTCATGGCTTGCCACAGCGCCTTGTTGCCCATCATGACAACGTCGAGGATTCTCGTCTCTTCGTACTCGAAGTGATCCTGCTGCAGAATGCCCAGGGAGACTCGTTTGGGAATGCTGACTTCGCCTTCGCTCGCGGATTCCTCGCGGCTGATGATCTTGAGCAGCGTTGACTTCCCGCATCCATTTGCCCCAACGATTCCGTAGCGCTCGCCCGCATTGAATTGGAGCGATGCGCCTTCAAAGAGCGTTTGGTCGCCGTAGTGTTTTCCGAGGCCGGAGACAGAAATCATGGGGGGGGGAGAGTACCGAGAGTTGCGCCGGGCGCCCGGCCTCAATCGGAGAAGGCTCCGCCCCCACCCAATGAGCCGGTGGTAGGGGCCGGTGGCCAAGGAGCTTCTAGCAAGGAGCTTCTAGCAAGGAGCTTCTAGCAAGGAGCTTCTAGTCAAGAGCCCCTGGCCAAGAGCTCCGAGCCGTTGCTCAGACTGGGGAGCGAATCCGGCGATTAGACCGCGAAATAGGCGTAGACGAGGCCGACGGCCAGAACCAGAACGATGCATAAGGCGTAAATGAGGGGATTCATGGGGCGAGCTTAGCTCCGGCCCCCCGCCTGGGGCCAGGGAATCAGCTACCGTCGATTTCGCATTTTCGAGTTTCCAGAAGCCCTCGAGGAGCCCAGGATAGCCCCATGGAGCTGCGTGATGAACAGATCGAGGACTTTCGAAGGCAGGGCTATCTGAGGCTGGGAGCCCTCTTTGACGAAGAGGAACTCGCCACCATTGCCCGGGAGTACGACAGGCTTGTTCGGAAGGGGGAGCAGGTCCTGGGCAATGAGGAGCAGGGCGTTTTCCCCTACCGGGCGATGCTGAACTTTCGCAGCCCCGAATTGAGTCAATTTATTTTGCATCCGCGCCTGGTCGCTATCGCCCAGAAGATTCTCGGTGAAGAGGTCCGCTTCTGGTGGGATCAGGGAATCAATAAATCGCCTGGGGCGGGGAGTCCCATTGCTTGGCACCAAGACAATGGTTATCAGCCGGGACGCACCCAGGAGTTCCTAACGTGTTGGCTCGCCCTGGACGCGTCAGAGCGGTCCAACGGTGGCCTTCAGGTGATTCCTGGATCCCACACCGCCGGGCACCGGGAACACAGGTGGGAGGGGGTGCATGCAGTGATTCCCCCTGTTGGGCTGGACACGAAGGCAGCGGTCGATCTGGATGTCGGGCCGGGAGAACTGCTCATTTTCTCCTCCCTGCTCGTCCATCAGACCCTGGGAAACCGGACCCAGGATCGCCAGCGCAGATCCTGGGTGATTCAGTATTGTCGGGGCGATCAGCACAATGAGGTGACCGGCGAGGTTTACGACAATCGCCCCTGGGTGTTGAGAGACGGAAAAGTGGTTGACGAACTCCGGGCCGAGCGCCCTTTCCACTTGGTTCGCGACCACGCCTGAGTCCGGGGCGCTCCTCAGCGTTCGCCAGTCCGATTCAGAAAGCGACGTCCCCCGGCCAAAACGGTCGATATCGACCGGGTCGCCCGGATCGATGGTGCATATCGAGGGGAAGCCCGCCCGGATTCCAGCGAACGGCCCCTAAAGCTTCGCTAGAAAGTTGGCATGCTGAATGCATACAGATTGCCAAACGGCTGCTCTGGTAAGCAGCATTTCTGGTAATCAGCATCGAACACTCGGGATGAGTGGGAGGCGAACGAAGTGAGGATTCAGACGTTGGGAGCGGGGCGGGATTCGGATACGGAATGCGCGTATTGCGGCGCCAAGCCCTTTGGGGCCTACCGCCGATATGGGCTTCCCCTCGGACAATTCTCCCTACCTGATCACGATGCTGTGGTCTGCGGCGACTGCCTCAACGCACTACGGGGTCTCCATGCGGCAGGGTCGGTCACGCTGGAAACCCTGGCGTGCCAACACGAAAATTGGTCCGACGCATCCGATGAAGAATGCGAGAACGAGATCTTTCTCGCCGTAGCTGAGGATCTGGTGAACCAAATTCGATTTCCCGACGGTCCCCCCGAGGGTTGGAGTGAGCGCGAGCCCACTGCCTCGCCGCTCATGGTTCTCGCCATCGACCACATGATGCGGGGCTCGTCGGCTGTACATGCTCAGGCCAGTGCTGGAAGCAGAACCCAGTGAGCCTGATTATTCAATTTTTTGGTGAATCAATTGGTCTCGGTGGAGTCGCTGTCTCGCTGGTGTCTTTTGCCGTTGTCGCCTACGCAAACCGCTGGCCGAACCGCTGGGGAAGCGAAAGTGAGTCCTCCCAGTACCCGGACGCTGGGCGGATCCAACAATGGGATCAGCATGCACGTCCCCGGCGTTAAGATGGCTGCTGAGATTTGATCTTGCGGGCTGCACGCGGCTGTCTTGCACTCCGTATTCACTCGTATGCGGCCCGGGCATGCGTATTTTTTGCGTGTCGCGCCCCCGCCCCTTTCTTAGGAGAATCTTCACAAATCCTCTGAACGGTTAGGGGACCTTTCTCGCGAACCTTGTCCTGCAGCGGAGAACCCGAGCGGCTGGGGATCTGCAGTTCGGTGGCAAATGGTTCTCGTCCTTCTCATGAATACGAGAAATTTGGAAAAGGCGGAATTTTTCGGTCCACCGCTCATCGAGATAATGCGGCGGGGAGAGATCGCGATTTCCACCCGCCATATGCGTCAACCTTTGCGTATTCGCTGAGGACCAGCGGGCCAAGCCCGTGCGCAACTTCAGATTGTCTTAATAGCCCGCGTGTATGATGGACCCGTTGCCACCATAGTATGTGCATCACCCAAACACGGCTGGGCTCCCAGGCGAACTGGATCTACCGGAACGTCAGCTCTCAGTTGACCGATGGGTTTTCCCTGTTCGCGCCTAAATAATTTTCATTCTCGACTCATTGATTCTCGACTCATTGATGTCAAACGTCACAGCTCAGCGAGGCAAATAGTGCTGAACTATCAGACAAAATTTGAAAGGCTTGAGCTGAAGTATCTCGTCAATGAGCAGGAAGCAAGTTGTATCCGGCGTGACATTCAGAACTATTGCAAGCCCGATAGGCACAACGCTCAAAGCCGATCCCATTCAAACGCCGACTACGGGTACCCGATTTCTTCCTGCTACCTCGACAGCCCAGGAATGGCCTTCCATAAAGCCAAGGAGCGCGGCGACCCAAATCGCATCAAGCTGAGGATTCGCACTTACTCCCCAACATCCCTGGCCTCACTGGAGATCAAGCGTCGCGTCTCCTCAATCATCCACAAGACTCGAGTCGCTATCGATCGGCAACAGACCGAAAACGCTGCCCGGGGGCTTCCCGTCATTGGTGGGCCGGGCGGAGCGGACTCCCTATCGGTCCTGTCCGATTTTGCACTGGTCGCCGGGAAATCCGGCGCCGAGCCGGCGCTTACGGTCGAATACGATCGGGAGGCTTTCGAGAGCACAGTCGATCGTTATGCCCGCGTGACCTTTGACCGAAAAATCAGAGTTCAAGTAGCGCGCGACTGGATGCTTACCCCAAGAAAAGATGCCTGGAACAACTTCAATGATTATTGGGCCACACAACGCAGCGATATTCCTGTCGTCCTCGAACTCAAGTGTGAGACTACCCCACCCCCCTGGATGGTTGATCTCATCCAAAGACATCAACTCGCGCTTTTAAGCTTTTCGAAATACTCGATCGGTGTAGCACTTTGCCAAGAAAGATACGGCTTGGGGCGTTTTCAAGGCCGCCGGTCTCTGAAAGCAATGGAGAAGAAATGAATTCCTTGATGGACCAATTCCAAACGCTAGCCACAGATTCCGGGTCAATAGGCCCGCTCTCTTCGCTGATCGGGGCCTTTGTTTTCGGCCAGCTCCTGGCATGGACCTACGAGCGCACATACGTGGGACTGAGTTACTCCAGAGGGTTCAGCCATACCCTCGTGCTCGTTAGTATTTGCGCCGCAATCCTTGTGCTTTCCATGAGCTATTCGCTCTTTGCGGGACTCGGACTCTTCGGTGTTCTCTCGATGATTCGTTTCAGGACCGACTTGAAAACCTCTCGAGATCTCGTCTTCGTCATGGGCTCCGCGTGCCTAGGTGTAGCTTCCGGTGTAGGGGCCTGGGAAATCGCAGTTCTTGGCGGCGGATTGTTCAGCGCTGTCGCCATGTACCTCGCAGCCGGACCGTTTGGCTCGCGGACACGTTTTGATGGAGTGTTGCGCTTTCAAGTCAATTGTCTCGCCGATATTGAGCCCGAGATGGCCCGGGTGCTCGATGAGTATTGCCGTAGAAATGCACTTCTGAGCAGCGTTCAACTAGAGGGTGGGCAGTTCGTCGAGCACATCTATCAAGTTAAATTTTTCAGGAGCTCCGACCGAACCAAGATACTCAAAGCCCTGCGCGAGAGGCTCCAGGCCCATGATACTCGGCTGATGCTGCAGGACTCGTCCGCAGAATATTGAAGGCCGGCTGGAAAAAGAAGGTGCCTGAACGTTCTGAACTTGCTGTTAAGAAAAGGGCCGCATAATGCCGGGTGTAAGAAGAATCACAATGAAACTCATTCGAGGCACTGATCGAATTTTCGATGCTGTTGGAGTTCGTCCGCTCGGGATTTGCGTATTCTCGTTGAGTGTTTTTCTATTGGTTAACCTTGTGTCCGTTTCGAGCTCGGTCATCCGGGTCGAGGCCGTGGCCATCGGAGAAATTGTCCATCATCCAGCCCTAGTCGCGTCGTTCGCGACAGATGTTTTTGTCAAGCAGGGCGATCATGTCGCAATCGGGACGCCCCTCGTGGAACTCTCGCCCCATTTCATTGACCAGAGAATTGGTCGTCTTGATGCCCAGATGGAACAGCTCATCAACGAGTCGAAACTTGCCCAGGCTCAGCTGCTCGTCAAAGAAGAACGGTGGGTCGCGCCCGGGTTGCGCTTGCGGCCCAATCGTCCGTCATTAGAAAATCCCACTTCCGATTTTTACGCGAAGCAGGTCGAAACACTTAGAACCCGTCGGGGCATGCTTCTGAGTGATCGGGACTCATTGCTCATCAAGAGCAATTTCGATGGAATCGTGAAAGATGTGGCAAGGGTTGGGTCTTCCGTCGCGGAGGGTGATTCTGTCGCGTCGATTATGCCCGAGTTTGCCCAGGAAATTGTTGCCTTTGTTGCACCCACCACGGATCCCGAAGCCATTGCGACGGGTGCCTTGGTTCGTATCGTCGGGGCTACAGGTCCAGAATGCAACAATATTGGCATGGTTCGCCGAAGAGGGGCGTCCGTGACAGAGGCTCCGGCTCAACTACGGAACTTTTTTGGCAGCAAAATTCATGGCATGCCAATTCATGTGTCGGTGCCGCCTTCATGTCTGCTCGGAAATGGTCAGATTGTGACGCTTGATTTTACAAAGAGCGGCGTGAGCTGATGATGATGACCGAAAGGCGCGTGCCGCTCGTTTCGGTCGGTTTGCTCAGCCTCTGGGTCTTGACAATGTGGACTGCGGGATGCGTGAGTTCCCCACCTTCGGATTTCGTCGATCGGCAAGCAGAAGTAGAAGCTAGGATCACCGCGGCCGGATTGACCAACAGCGCAAGGGTCCAGGCGGCGCGGTCGGAACTGGAGGCGGCTGTTGCCCGGGAGGGCGAGAAGGTTCTTCTGGATAGCGTGGAGGTGCGAGCGGCGGCGGTAACCGCCGAGGATACAAAGATGGACGCCCTTGTTCGCTTGCCCATCGGAAACCCCCTTGCGATTTCTGCATTGCAGGAGGCCCGGCGAGCGAATTCACGGGTTGCTCTGGCTGAACTCTCCGAGGCAATGCTGAAGAGCCGGGTAGAACTCTGTCTGCCATCGCTCCAACACGAAGTCGAAGTGGAAAATCGAGAGATTTTTTCCGAGTTTGAAAAGCAGCATCGAGCGTTGATTGACTGGAATGAGGATCTTCGAGGAGCTGGTTTGGTCGATGAAGTCCAGTGGAGCCGTTTCAAGCTGCAGACGAGCGTCAGGCTCTCGCGCAGGGAGATCTCTGAGACCCAATATTCATTGAGTCTCTATGGGCTGGAGCGCGCCTTGAATATTCTTCCTTCCCTCGAGGGAGGGCTGACTCTCCTAGATGACGATCTCGGGAGCCTCAGAGAGAGACTGGAAAATCACCAGCCCGAAATCGAGGCTCATCGAGCCAAGCAACAACACTACGAGGCGATGGCCAGGGGCGAGTCGATGAAACGCCTGCCTTCGGTTCGGTTCGTGGATTTTGGTTTTGAGCCGATCCCCGATGCCGGAAAGGAGCGTCAGTACGCAGCTCGGGTTGCGTTCGATATTCCGTTCGGCCGGGAGGCCGGGGCGAAAAGAAGGCGCTACCAGGCGCTGGCTCGCGCGGAGGTCAACGATCAGCGGAGGGTGCTGGATGAGCGAGTGCGTGAAGCGCAGACGGCGATCGAAGAGATAAATGTGTTTCGGGGCCGGGCGGAGGACTGGCGGGCCCTGCTGGCGATGGCCGAAGCATCTGAGCAAGTTGCTGCGCGGTGGTGGCGTGAGCGAAGGGCCGATCCGGGCGAGATCGCGAAGCTGCTCGATACCGTCTACTCGGCACGAATGACTGTGTTGAAAGCACGGGCGCGGGCGGGGGCTGCAGGGTGCACTCTTTTATCGGCGACCGGAGTTTTGGTCTCCGAATGGTAGGGGTCGCAGGAAAGTAGTTTTGGCCGTCAGGGAATGAGGGTTCCCGAAGATGAATAGTCAACCTTTCTCGTAGAGCTCGAATTGTCTTGAGCCTACTTGGAGAAAAATTGTGATTAGAGTTCCGACAACCCTCATGTTCGCATTGGCCTGCTTGTTGCCCGGAGCTGGCTACTCTGCCGACGTCGTGCTCAATGAGTATAACGCTGTTCCTAATAATCTCGGCTTTCTTGAAGCAGGGAAGTCGGATGCGAGACTGGGACGGCGAGAAGGCAACGGGGGCGATTGGTTCGAGTGGGTTGTCATCACCGATCACCTTGACATGCGTGGCTGGCAAATTGTGATTTCCCACCGAACGGGCGAGCCGGTGATTCCTGGCCCGGGACAGGAAATCTATACCCTTACGTTGACCGCCGATCCGGCTTGGTCCGACCTTCGGTCGGGAACGATAATTACGGTGTCGGAAGACCTTCCGACGACTGTGGGCCAGTATCGACCCGAAATTGGCGAGTGGTGGATCAATGTTCGGGCGGCCGATTCAGCGAGCGGCCGGTATATCACGGCGAGCAATTTCGCGGTCTCCAACGACAAAACGCAACTCACGATGCTGAACGCATTGGGAGGGGTGGTTTACGGGCCCAGCGGAGAAGGAATTTCTCCCTTGGCGGGGGTTGGAAACGCCGAGGTTTTCAAGCTGGAAGATACGCCATTTCCCGGAACGACTCCGAACTCGATCTGGTATACCGACGGTGGGTCGAGCAGCTTCGGGCTGCCCAACGAGTGGACCGACTTGCAGGGTCCCATGGCCCAGAATTTCAGCCTGCTGCGTGCGGCGGTGCCGTATTTCCCCCTGGAGTCAGTAGTCATCAACGAAATCAATTCCCATACTGATCCTCCGGATCAGGACTGGATCGAGCTCTTCAATACGACGGGGACGGCGATTGATATCAGTGGATGGTTTCTGAGTGATGGTTCGATGAATCTCACGCAGTTCCAGATTCCCATTGGAACGACAATTCCGGGAAACGGATACCTCGTCTTCTTCGAGGCCAATTTGCCGTTTTCGCTAAACGGCGAGATGGGCGAGGCGGTGTATCTCTCCCAGGGAAATGGTGCGGGGGGCATGACGGGGGGGCGCGATTCGGTCAAATTCGGACCCGTGGAAAATGGCGTTACGTTGGGCCGATTCCCCAATGGGAGTGGCTCTTTTTTCCGAATGGTCTCCTCTACGCGTGGGGTTGCAAACAGCCAGCCCGACTTGGGTCCAATTGTGATAAACGAAGTCATGTACAACGGAGTAGAACCGGCTCCCCCGCCTCTGGCAAATTCGGACCTCGAGTACATCGAGCTGCACAACGACAGCCTCGTGGATGTTCCTCTCATGGAAGATTGGGGGGTGAACGGTATTTTTTCCTGGTGGCTGACTGGGGGCGTGGACTTTGAATTTCCCGTCAGCGCGTTTGTTCCAGCCGAGGGATTCTTGTTGATCGTCGGCTTTGATCCGGTCATCGAGCCCTTGAAGTTGGCCAAATTTACGAGCATCTACGGAGTGCCGGTTTCAACACCGATCCATGGGCCCTATACGGGCCGCCTCAACGATTACTCGGATACCATCAACTTGCGTCGCCCGGATACCCCGGGCGTTGTATTCGCTCCGCTGGTCTTGACGGACTCGGTCACCTATTTCGATTGGGGCGACTGGCCGTCCACGGCAGACGGAGGCGGGACTTCCTTGGAGCGCATTGACCCGTCGGTTGCGGAGACGGACGCCAGTCGCTGGGCGGCGAGCCTGGCGGTGGGCGGGACACCGGGAGCGGAAAATTCGGTTCTCAATAAAGTCCCCGAGCCGTCGGCGATGAGCCTGCTTCAGGTTGGAATTCTGGGTCTGCTCTTGCTGGCCAGGCGGAGCATTCGCCCCCCGATTCCCCAGCCGGTTCCGTCGCGCCTCTAGGTCTGTCTAGATAGGTCGGGCCATAGCGGAGCGGCAGGAGAGGCATAGCGGAGCGGCAGGGGAGGGGTAGGACAGCGTAGAGGGGAATAGAGGAACTCCCAGCTTTCTGCCGTGTGAATCAATTGGCCTCGAGGGGATGTTTGAGGCTATGGATGGCCGCAAAAATTGATTCCGGTCGCGCACGCTGGCGGTACGTGTCGGATTGATAGATCCAGCGCGCTCGGCCGGCATTGTCCACCAGAATCGCCGTGGGAAAGGCGATGTCCAGACCCTCGCGGCCCTCGCGGTGCCGAATGTTCAGCACGTCGAGGAGCTTTCCGTCCGGATCCGAGAGGAACGTAAAGCTGGCCTTGATGTGATCGCGTAGCCGGCGGGATGTTTCCGGCGGATCCACGCTCACCGCGTAGAGGTTTACGCCCGCGCGATCAATTTCGTGGTAGTAGCTTTCGAGCTGGACCAGCTCGGCACGGCAAAAAGGTCACCAGTCGCCGCGGTAGAAAATATAGAGAGCGGGTTCGCGCGGCTCTCCCGCGTCCAGACCTTGAATCGTTTCGTCCTGATCTAACAGTGCGTAGCTCGGGAAAGACTGGCCGACTTCGAGTGCGATGGTGTGATCGGGGAGAAAGCTCCCCTGAAGGAAGTAGAAGGAGAGAAAACCAACGACCGGCGCCTCCAGGCCCAGAATGAGCCAGTTGGAGAGCTTTCGCTTCCTGGCAAGTGCGGCCAGTCCGAGCCCTGCACCCGACCAAACCAAGCCGAGTAGGAGCCAGGGAATCCGGGCGTGAATGAGTTGCTCATGGCCAAATGGAACGCCCGACGAGCTCAGTCCGGCCACGCACCAAGCCAGGCAGCCAAATACCAGAAGTGAGGAAATCCAGATCACTGCGCGAGCCTAGCTGCTCTAGGTTCGGGCTGGAAGGCATGGGCGTTGGAACTCTGCGGTTCGCCTACCTCTTCATCGCCCCCTCTCGATATATTCGGGAGCACGACATTCCCGGCGGACTGGCCCAAGCCGCCCAATTACCGCCCAGTCGCCGCCCAAAATTTGTAAAGTCTGGTGTTGCGGGGCAGGCAGGTATCAATCCGCCCGGGAGGCGCGACATGGTGGAGCGCGGAGATCGGCCGGTGGAGCGGAGCGACCTGGCTCTGGTCGAGGCGTTGGGCCTGGGCTCTGTTCCCGGGATCATCTCCATCGTGGGAGGCGGCGGAAAGAGCAGCCTGCTCTTTGCACTGGGAAAACTTCTTCCGGGTCGCACGGTTCTTACCACCACCACCCGAATCTTCGCCAGCCAAACCCGGCTGGCCAGTGCCGTCTGCAGTCTTGATAACGAGAATTGGGAGCAGGTGCTCTCCCAAGAAGCCGGCAGCGTACTTGTGGTGGGCCACATGGATGAGCGACACGCCATGGGGGTCCCTTTGGATCTGCCTTCCAGGATTCTCGCTCGTCCCGATGTGGACTGGGTAATTGTTGAAGCGGATGGTTCCAGGCGCTTGCCCGTCAAGGCGCCGGCCCAGCACGAGCCGGTGATTCCCACTGAGACGGGGACTCTCGTGACCGTCGCTGGCCTCGACGCTCTTGGGGCGCCGATTGCGGAGGTCGCCCATCGTCCCGAACGAGTGAGCGCGGTGACCGGGTTGCCCCAGGAAGCGAACCTGACTCCCGAATCCTTAGGACAACTCCTGGCTTCCTCGCGTGGCGGGGGCAAATCCGCGCCACCCGGCGCGCGTCGCGTGATCCTGGTCAACAAGGTCGAGTCCGCTGGGGAATTGGGGCTTGCTGCACAAGTGGCGCTCTCTGCCCTTGCTGAAGACTCGGTGGAACGCGTGGTGGTAGGGGCTCTGCGAGGTGATCCATCATCGGGCTGGCGCGCCTGGCTGCGCTGACCGGGCCGACCTGCTCCCAGGGCCAGCATCTGCAACAATATCCTGGCCCCCGGAAAAGTCGTCCATGTGCCCTCGGGCAGTGGGGCAGTCAACGGAGTTCTGGCACCGATCGACCCCGTCTCGGAAGGAGATGATCAAGTGGCCCTGACAATGAGCCAGCAAGAGGGGGAGGCCTTTCTTGGGGGTGGCCCGAACCCTGGCGAACTGTGGACTATGGGAAGCTTTCCGAATCTCCGGAGGCGTGAGAGCCCTTTCCCCCAAATCGAAGAGGAGAAACATGTCGAATGCAATCGCGGCCTCTCGGGTCGTATTGGTAGTGGCCAGCCTCTTGGCATGCAGCGTCGAGGCTCCGCCGAAAAATGTCGTGAGCTCATCGGGAGAGCTCAGCTCAGAGATCAAACCGGCGAGCGAAACCACCCGCCTCGCCAATGCGGCCGTACTGAATCGTCTTCCATTTGGAGACGAATCCGACTTCGAACGGGCTGCTCGAGGTTTTATCGCTGGCCCAGATGCTCTCGTCATCCGGGGAGATGACGGTCACGTGGTATGGGATATGACGGTGTACGACTTCATCCAGGGGGACGCTCCGGATAGCGTTAATCCGAGCCTCTGGCGACAGGCCAAGTTGAACGACATGCACGGTCTCTTCGAGGTGGTGGATGGTATCTACCAGGTGCGGGGCTACGACCTCTCCAACATCACCTTCATCCGCGGTGAGACGGGTTGGATCGTGGTCGACCCGCTGATCACCGTTGAATCTGCCCAAGCTGCCCTGGATCTCGTAAACCAGGAATTGGGTATTCGACCGGTGGTCGCGGTTATCTACACCCATAGCCACGTGGATCACTTTGGGGGGGTTCGTGGAGTCACGACTCCCGAGGACGTGGCGGCGGGTCGGGTCCGGATCCTCGCACCCGAGGGCTTCAGTCATCACGCAGTCAGCGAAAACGTTCTGGCTGGGAACGTCATGACTCGCCGCGCGGAGTACATGTTCGGCGGCTTACTGGAAGCCGGTCCCCTGGGCCGGGTCGATGCGGGACTGGGGAAGACGACCTCCAACGGCCGGGTGTCAATGATCGCGCCGACGGACATTATCGGAGAGACCCCCACGCCCATTGCGATTGACGGTGTGGAGATGATCTTCATGTACACCCCGAATGCCGAGGCTCCGGCGGAAATGATGTTCTATCTCCCCCAATGGAAAGCCTTCTGCCCCGCCGAAGAGGCCAATGCCGTATTCCACAATCTCTATACCTTGCGGGGCGCTCAGGTTCGGAGCGGAAAGGACTGGGCGACTTGGCTCGAACAAGCCATTCAACTCTTCGGCGCTGACATGGAACTGGTCTTCGGTAGCCACCATTGGCCGCGTTGGGGTCGGGAAGAGGCTGTCGAATACCTTGCGAACCAGCGCGACCTTTATGCTTTTGTGCACGATCAGACACTGCGGTTGGCCAACCAGGGCCTGACTCCTCGGGAGATCGCAGACGTCCTGAAGTTGCCCGAAAGCCTGGCCCAGCAGTGGTACAACCGCGACTACTACGGGACCGTGCGCCACAACGCAAAAGCGACTTACCAATATTACCTGGGGTGGTTCGACGGAAACCCAGCGCATCTGAGTCCCCTTCCTCCCGTAGAAAGTGGCGCGCGCTACGTGGAGTGGATGGGGGGAGCCGATGCGATGATCGCCAGGGGCAGAGCGGCTTTCGCCGAGGGCGACTACCGGTGGGTGGCCGAAGCCATGAATCATCTTGTCTTCGCCCAGCCTGAAAACGAGCAAGCGCGCTGGCTTCAGGCCGATACTCTCGAACAAATGGGCTATCAGGCCGAGTCCGGTCCCTGGCGAAACTTCTACCTGTCAGCCGCTCGAGAACTCCGCGAAGGTGTCTTGGGCGAACGCACGGTGAATACGGCGAGCGCCGATGTGGTGGCGGGGATGACCTCGGCCATGGTCTTTGACTTCATGTCGGTTCGGCTGAAGGGACTCAAGGCTGCTGACGAAGATATGATCTTGGAGATCCGCTTTACCGATCGAGACGAACTCTGGGTACTCGATTTCCAGAATGGTGTTCTCCACGCACGAGAGGGTGTCCCCGCCCCGGATCCGGACCTCGGCCTGGAAATGACTCGAGCCGATTTTCTCGCCTTGCTTTCCGGTGCGGTGGGAATGCCCACCCTGCTTGCAGGCGGGCGGGTCGATCTTTCGGGTAATCCCCTGGTGCTGGCGACATTCGGTGGTCTATTCGATCGCTTTGAACGAGGTTTTGAGATCATCAGGCCGTAGCTGAACGGGCGTCGCCATGCAGTCGTCCCAGTGGGCCTGCTTGGCCTTCCATTTAGGCGCTCCCTTTTCCTCTCCCTTCTCCCCTCACCCGTTTCCCCTCTCCCTCTCCCCTTAG
>Ga0310120_10000554_pt1 | contig 29629 bp, 23 predicted proteins | sample CB27_AW_983_MG_FD_203506 | JGI IMG/M metagenome (GOLD analysis project Ga0310120, IMG submission 203506) | Marine microbial communities from Western Arctic Ocean, Canada - CB27_AW_983 | ecosystem: Environmental > Aquatic > Marine > Oceanic | place: Canada: Western Arctic Ocean | collected...
TCGTGCGGGCGGCGTGCGCTTGTGAATTCAAGTCACACCGGGTTCGGCTCCCTGTCCGATTGCGTCTCCAGCTGCGGGTCCCTGAACTCCCGCAAGATGCATATCGATCTGCCGAACTTTGCCCGCTCGATTGTCGTCGAGCCATTGGCTTTTCAAAAGTCCGTCCGGTCTCCCGGACAGTCCAGTACAAGAGCAAGCGGCGTGCCATTCGCAACTGATGCACAATCAGGCGCGTAAGTACTTGAAATTTAATATTTGTGAGAAGAGTCACCGGGAACCCGGCGGAACCAGATTACCCATGCTGTAGAGAATCTTTTTCCTCTTCTTGGCCTGTTCTTTCCGACGAACCGACGACCTGCGAGCGCTCGCCTCAGACCTTGCCCGGCACGACCCACCAACGCCCGTCCTGCCAGAGCCACTCATCCGTACGCAGAAGAGTCGCATTCCACAGGCGCAGCGGCAGGTCATTGGGGCCGATGAATCGCAGCGACAGAAGAAGCGAGCCGCTCGGCGAAAGCTCGATACTCAACATCTTGATCGCTGTCGGCCGGTTGAATCGAATGTTGGCGCGATCCAGGGCATCGACCAGGGCGGCGTAATAGTCCGAATAGGACGCGAGCGTCGGAAAGAACTGGCGCACGCTTGGGTCTTCGAAAGTCGCGCGCGAGTTGAATCGTCGACTCGTGATGCGCGCATAGAAGATTTCGGAGAGCGGAATCAGCGAATCGCGCGCCTCCTGCGGCAAGCCGGAGAAGACCTCGTCGAGCTTCTGCGGCGGCACACCGTCCGCCCAGACCGGGGCGCTCGAGCCTACGCAAGCCGACGTCGCGAGCAGTAGCCCAACCAGGCTCAGACGCCGTGCCACCGATCGCAAGCATGGCCCCAGAAGATTCAATCCTTTTCCCCCGACTCGTCCGCCTTTTTCGCACGGGCCTCGCGCCGAATCATGATCGCAGCCTGAGCCGCGGAGAGTCGAGCCAGCGGGACCCGATAGGGAGAACACGATACGTAGTCGAGACCGATCGAGGCAAAGAAGCGAACGCTGGCCGGGTCGCCGCCGTGCTCGCCACAGATCCCCAGCTTCAGATCCGGTCGCGTGCTGCGACCGCGCTCCACGCCGAGTCGGACCAACTGACCGATGCCGTCCTCATCGATCGACACGAATGGATCCGCCTCGATCAAGCCGTCCTCGACGTAGTTCGGAAGAAAATTGCCGGCATCATCTCGAGAAAGCGCATAGCCCATCTGGGTGAGATCGTTGGTCCCGAAGGAGAAGAAATCTGCATGCTCTGCGATCTTGTCCGCGGTCAGTGCGGCGCGCGGTACCTCGATCATCGTGCCGATGGTCGGGCGCACTCGCGAACCCGGGTACTCGCGCCGCACCTCGGAGATGACCCCCTCGGCGAGCGTACGCAGCGTCGACAGCTCTTGCTCATGTGAAACGAGCGGGATCATGATCTCGGGCTTGACCTTCACGCCTTCTGCTGCGACGCGACAAGCCGCCTGAGTGATCGCCCGCACCTGCATCGCGTAGATCTCGGGATAGGTAATTCCGAGTCGACAACCCCGATGACCGAGCATTGGATTGAATTCGTGTAGACCCTCGAGCTTGTGGCGAACCTCTCCGACCGACGTTCCCAGGGCCTTGGCGACCGCGTGAATGTCCTTGTCATCCTGCGGCAGGAATTCATGGAGGGGTGGATCGAGCAATCGGATCGTGACCGGAAGGCCCTCCATGACCCGGAAGAGGCCTTCGAAATCGTCGCGCTGCATCGGAAGAATTTTCGCCAACGCGACTTCGCGCGCAGGGGAATCGACCGCGAGAATCATCTCGCGGACCGCGAGAATTCGACTCGGCTCGAAGAACATATGCTCCGTGCGACAGAGACCGATGCCCTCGGCTCCGAATCCGCGTGCGACCTCTGCGTCCTCGGGTGAATCCGCATTGGTCCGAACCTCGAGGTCGCGCAGCCTGTCCGTCCATTTCATCAGCTCGGAAAAGGCTCCTCCCAGCTCTGGAATGACGGTCGGAGCCAGCCCCAACATGACCTCACCCGTCGAGCCATCGATCGTAAGCGGATCCCCTTCTCGAACGAGCTTGTCGCCGATGCGCATGACGCCCTGCTCGTAGTTGATCGCCAGGGCCCCACAACCCGCGACGCAGGTCTTTCCCATCCCGCGCGCCACGACCGCCGCATGCGAAGTCATGCCGCCCTTCGCCGTCAGGATTCCCTCCGCGGCATGCATGCCGACGATGTCTTCAGGCGACGTCTCGGTTCGCACCAGGATCACCTTCGCGCCGCCCTTCGCACGCAGCTCGGCCTGCTCGGCCGAGAAGACCACCTCGCCGGCCGCCGCACCTGGCGAAGCGGGCAAGCCGCGCGCGATGACTTCGAAACTATGATCGCGATCGAGGGTGGGATGAAGAAGCTGATCGAGGGAGCCGGCGTCGATCCGAACGATGGCGTCTTCTCTCGAGATCAGTCGTTCATTGGCCATGTCGACAGCGATCCGCACGGCGGCGGCGGCGGTTCGCTTGCCGCTTCTCGTCTGCAGCATCCAGAGCGTTCCGTCCTGGATCGTGAACTCGATATCCTGCATGTCGCGATAGTGTTTTTCGAGTTGCTTGTAGATTCGAACGAGTTCCCGGTAGGCCTTCGGCATCTCGATCTCGAGAGTCGGAAGATTGATCGTATCCGCGGCGCGACTCGTCTCGTTGATCGGCTGTGGGGTGCGAATGCCCGCCACGACATCTTCGCCCTGCGCGTTCAGCAGATATTCGCCGTAGAAATTGCGTTCGCCGGTCGAAGGATTGCGCGTGAAGGCAACACCCGTCGCGCATCGGTCGCCCATGTTTCCAAAGACCATGGACTGAACGTTCACGGCCGTGCCCCAATCGTCCGGGATGTCGTTGAGACGGCGATAGGCGACCGCCCGCTGATTCTCCCAGGAGCTGAACACGGCGCCGATGGCGCCCCAGAGCTGAGTCTCCGGGTTTTGGGGAAAGGGCTTGTGTGTGAATTCTTGGACGATCTCGAGATATCCGGCAACGACCCGCCGCAGATCCTCTCCCGTGAGGTCGGTATCGACGCGAACCCCGCGCACTTCCTTCTCGGCGTCGAGTCGATGTTCGAAGCGATCGTGGGGTATCCCGAGTACCACATCGCCGTACATCTGAATGAAGCGCCGATAACTGTCGAAGGCGAAACGATCGTCGGCCAATTCGGCCAGACCTCGAACGGTCTCGTCGTTGAGTCCGAGGTTCAGCACTGTATCCATCATGCCCGGCATCGATGCCCGCGCACCCGACCGGACCGAGACGAGCAACGGCTTCTCGGGATCACCGAAACGCAGTCCCATCAGCTTTTCGACATTGGCCAGCGCCGTCAGCACATCCGCTTTCACCTCGACCGGCAGCTTCTGGCCTCGCAAGTTGAACTCCGCGCAGACATTCGTGGCGATCGTAAAGCCGGGGGGCACCGGGATGCCGATCGACGTCATCTCGGCGAGATTGGCGCCCTTCCCGCCCAGGATCTCCTTCATCGCGGCATGGCCATCCGCGCGCCCTGCGCCGAAGGAATAAACCTGGCGATGGGGCGTCGGATCGGCGGCACGCCGGCGCGTTCCGCCCTTCGGTTTCGAGGAAGACGCCGCTGGTTTTTTCGAGGACTTGTTTGCCGATTTTCGAGGGCGCTTCCCGGCCGCCTTCTTGTTCGCCTTCTTCGCCGGCGCCCTTGCAGCTGACTTCTTGGCAGCCGATTTCGCCTGGCTCCGGGTCTTCGTTCTGGACTTGCCGCGGGTCTTGGGTTTGCTCTTCGCTGCAACTGCCTTTCGTGCGCTCACGAAGCCGCCTCCAGGCGATCGCTGAGATGAACTCTCAACCCTTCGATGGGAATCCGCTGCTGGGCCATCGAGTCGCGCTCGCGCACGGTCACACAGCCATCTTCTTGCGAATCAAAATCATAGGTGACACAGAATGGCGTTCCGACCTCGTCCTGGCGTCGATAGCGACGACCGATGTTGCCGGCATCGTCGTAAAAGACATTGAAATGGCTGCGGAGATCCCGTTGGATGGCCCGCGCGGGTTCCGCCAGCTTCTTTGACAGAGGCAGGATCGTCGCCTTGATCGGAGCGAGCGCCGGATGGAAACGCATTACCGTGCGCGATTCGCCATTTTCGAGTTCTTCCTCGCAATAGGCGGCGACCAGCAGAGCGAGGGTGGTTCGATCGATTCCAACCGACGTCTCGATCACCGTCGGCGTGAATCGCTCCTTCGTCTCTTCATCGGTCACCGCCAGTTCCTTGCCCGAAAACTCGCTATGTCGCGACAAATCCCAATCCCCGCGGTCGTGAACGCCTTCGATCTCCTGCCAGCCAAAGGGAAATAGAAATTCGACGTCATCGGCGGCGCGGGCATAGTGCGCGAGTTCATCTTCCGCGTGCGGCCGCGTTCGGAGCAGGCTCTCGTCGATGCCGAGATCCTTGTGAAACTGAAGCCGCACCTCTCGCCAATGCTGGAACCATTGTTCGCTTTCACTCGGATGGCAGAAGAATTCCATTTCGGCCTGTTCGAATTCACGCGAGCGGAAGGTGAAATTCCTGGGCGTGATTTCGTTTCGAAAGGCCTTGCCGATCTGCGCGATGCCAAAGGGCACCTTCTTGCGCGCGGATTCCCGCACCCGCTTGAAACCGGAGAAGATCGCCTGACAGGTTTCCGGTCGGAGATAGGCCGTGGTCGACTCGTCGACCGAAGCACCGAGCTCCGTGCGCAACATGAGGTTGAACTCGCGCGATTCCGTCAGATCGCAGTCCACGATCGCGCGTTTCTTGGGAGCCTCCGGACAGCGTTCACCCTCGACCTGATCGGAACGAAAGCGCCGCTTGCAGGTTCGGCAATCGACCATCGGATCGCTGAATCCCTCAACGTGGCCGCTCGCCTCCCAGGTCCGGGGATGCGAAATGATCGCGCTATCGATCCCGACGACGTCGTCGCGCTCGCGAACCATCCGGCGCCACCAAAAGGCCTTCAGATTGTTCTTGAGCTCGACGCCCAGAGGTCCATAGTCCCAGAAGCCGGCGATGCCGCCGTAGATTTCGCTCGAGGGGTAGATGAAGCCGCGTGCCGCACAGAGCGACACGAGCGTCTCCATCGCGAGGGGATGCCGCACGCGATCGTCCTTGTCGCGCTGAGCCGAATCGGAAGCATCTTTGGACATTATCTTGGGGGCCTCTGGAAGAGTCGACGCTGGTAGGGGTCCGCTCAGGGCGGCCGAGTATCCCCCATCAAGGTCCCCAGGGTCAAGGCGCGGCGGCTGCCCCGACGGGCAGGATCTCATCCAGGAATCGCTCGCTGCGCATCTCGATGCCGACATGAAATCTCTGGAAGCGAAACACCAGACGCGCCGCTTCCTCCAGCCAGCGCGACGGCAATTCGATTTTCGAAAGGCCCTCGATCGGACTCACGAGCCCTCGTTCCAGAATGCGCAGCGTTCCGAGTTCGATCGGGAAGAGACCGTCCAGGCTCAGCCCGCAGGCTGAACAAACGAGGCCACCGTCCGCGATGTGGAAGTGAACGCGATGGTCCTCTGCGACGCTTTCGCTCGGTACCCGACCGCAGCGTACGCAGCGTCCGAATTCGGGCCGCAATCCCAATGCATCAAAGGCACGAAGTTCAAGCAGCAGTCGAAGGATCGCGTTCGGCCGAAGCGTCTCGAGTAGCCCCAGACTCTCGGTCGCATAGACGAAGAGACGCTCGGCCTCCAATCCTCGGATGCCCTCTGGCGAAAGCCGATCCAGCATTTCGATCAAGAAACTCGCCAATGCGTACCGTGCGGCGTCCTCGCGGAGTGCGAGAAAGGGATTCAGCAATTTCGCTCCCTCGAGAAAGGCCATCGAGGCGTGCGGTCGGTGCCGACCGCGAATCGCAAGGTGGTTGAATACATCGAGGGTTCCCGGAAAGCGCTTGTGACTGCGCCGCGCGCCCTTTGCGATCGCCGTCAAGCGACCGGAATCCGCTGTCAAAAGATGAACGATCCGATCCGACTCGCCGTAGTCGACGGCGCGCAGGAGAAGCGCTTCTGAACGAAGGGTGACCACGGCGAACCCGAGTCAGTCCGTGGCCGAGGTCGGGAGATCGCCGGCAGCGGCCACACCGACCGACTCGAGCCGGATTCCCCGGGACTCGGCGAGCGCGTGAACCGGATCATGCCAGATCACGACCTCACGCGAGGCCGGTGTGGACGCCGTTCCCAGGAGGAGACTCCAGCCGGAGCGGAGAACGAAGAATCCAGCCACCAGAAGCATGACCAGCACGATCCCAACGAAGACTTGCTTCGCGGCGCGGCTTGGCGACGGTCCCTCTCTGGAGCCGGGCACCGGTTCTCGCAACATGCGCGATACGGTGTCTTCGGCATCGAGCCCGAGGGCGGTGGCGACGGTCCGGACGAACCCGCGCACGAAGCCGTCGGTCTCGCCATCGAATTGCCCGCTCTCGAGTCGTTCGAGAGAGCGCAGGGGTATTCGCGTGATCGTGGCCAGCTCTTCCGCTGTCATGCCACGAAGAACCCGCTGTCGTCGGAGGTATTCGCCGATCGGACTCAGTTCGAAGGTTTCGCTAACGACGGATTCGCGAGAGTCGCCCGGGGCGTCCACAGAAATCGACTCTTGCTCCGTCATGGCCACCCCATGCGGATAGAGAGTAGCAGCGGGCAACACCGCCGCGGCCAGAGTGCTCCCAACTAGGTCGTTCGCCGTGGACGGCTAGGAGCCCTCTCGTGGGAAGCCCAGGTGTCGAGACGCGCCGCTGGGAAGGCGCCGGGCCGCAGCTATCGCGAGCTACAGCAAGGTCTCGCAACGCACGCCGCGGTGATGGATCGGCGCATGGGCGTCGCGACGAGTCTTGGGTCAGGCTCCTAGTGAAGCAGATCCAGATAGGCCTGCGACTGCGATCCCCATTCCCCATAGGGTGCCTTGTCGGTCGCCTGTCGAAAATGAACGACCGCCCGATCCCGATGACCGAGCCCGACGTAGATCTCTCCGAGTCGAAAATGGGCCTCGCTCAACCCCGACGCACTGAGACGACCGGACTCGAGAGCGCGGTCGAGGATCTTGATCGCGGCGAGGGTCTTTCCTTGTTTGGCTCTCAGAATGCCCAGATTGAGCAGTGCGGGTCCGAAGCGCGGAAAGAAGTCGAGGGCTTCCTCGAAATAAGCTGCTGCCTCGTCAAACCGACCCAACTGAAGGAGCGCCCAGCCACAATTGGTCAGCGGCTGCCAGGGCGTCGAAAAGGTGGGATCTTCGGCCAGCGCTTCGCAGTGCGGGAGGGACTCCTCGTAGCGACCCAATTGCGAAAACAAGGCAGAGAGATTCAGTCGGGCGGACTGTGTCGTTATGGAGCTTTCCTCCGAATCAGAGAGCTCGATCGCGCCGAGGAAAAAGGCCTCGGCCTCGGCGGTCCTGCCCTTCCGACGATAGGCCTCGCCAAGCCACAAATGTGTGACCGGGTCGCTCGGCTCGATCTTCATCGAGGCGCGAAGCTCCCGAATCGCCATCGCAGTTCGACGCGAGGAGAGATAGTCGATGCCGAGATCGCGCTTGGCGACACTCTGCTTCACCCGAGACGATGTCTCGGAGGACGAACCGCTCCGTGTCGTCGCCACGCATCCTGTGCCCGCGAAAAGGATCGCGACCAGGAAGACCCCGATCAAAGCGCGTCCCCGACTTGAATTGTGTTCCGATTGATTTTTCATGGCCATCTATCCTCCAGCGAGTTCAGCAAGCGCAAGCTTCAGAAACTCGAGAGCAGTCGTGCGAGAAAGGGAACGCGTTTGGGTCCTTCGCGGCGAATTCGAACCAGTGGGATGCGACCCAGCTCGGAGCCCCCACCCGTCGTGGACCCGGTCTGCTCGCCGCTGTCTTCGCTGGACGCGCCTGGATCCCGGTTTCGAAATTTCGAGAGCTGAGTCTGGGCTGGAACCTCGGCGGCTTCCGGGGCAGCGGGTGGCTCGACGCGGAGCGCGTCGGGCATGACCGGCTCCGCTTTCGGGCTGACTTCCTCGCTCGAGGCTTCGTCTGCAATCGGCGCGGCCTCGAGATCGAGCACCAGTTCAGGAATCTCTGGCAACGACGGTTCTTCACCGGGGGGCTCCACTCGGGATGAACTGTTGGCGGGGTCGAGAATCGACTCACTGGTGGCGGGTTGGGACGGCACGACTCGAGGCAGCGTCGGCATGTCGAGGTCGCCCATCAATCGTCCCCAGAGCGCCATCGCCCGGGATCGACCCTGACCACCGGGAACAGCGTCGACCATGTCTTCGTCGAAGAGAAAACCCAGGCGCTCTGCACTTGCCAGACCGGATTCGAGAGCGTCCGCCACCGGAACACTGACGTCGAGTGGTTCCTGGTTCTTGAACACGACGACCTGGCCACCCTCGTTCGAACGAATCCCGATTGCCAACCCGGTGCCGCCATACTCCTCCGCGAAAACGACGATTGCGGCACGAGCGGGCCCAACGGGCAGAAACGTCACGTTCAGGACCGGCGCGTTCATCGCCGGGCAGAGCGCGAGAAGACTCGCCTCCGAAAGCGGCAAGGGTTCGGACAGACGTCGAAACATAGATCCTGCATCGGCCTCGCCGGCAGAATCTTGAGCCTCGCGAGCCGGCAGCCCGAGCCGGAAGGCGCTGGCTTGTCTCGCCATTTTGGGATCGCTCAGACGCACGATGCCAGCCGGGCCGAGACCTTTCGCACGGCTGCGAGAGGGATACAATCCCCCAAGGCGACGACCGATTGGGGTATGTTGGACCCTCTCACATGCAGCGCCCCACCGAGACACGCGTCGGCAGTCCGTCGACTCCGTGTAGGATCACACAGGACCACTTAGAACCACTTAGGACCACTCAAGACCACAATGCCCAGATTTATGTGCCAGTCGGGTTCTTTAGCGATTCGAGCCTCCCGAGAAAACTCCAGCCCGTCGAGAGATCAATCCGCGTGACGCCCAACGATCGCGAAAAAAAATCGGCGCCCAAGGACGATTCCCGGCTCAAATCCTCCGAAAAGATCGAGGGCGTCGCGATCCGGTTCGCCGGTGATTCGGGCGATGGCATGCAGCTGACGGGAACGAAATTCACCGACGAAACCGCACTCGCCGGAAATGACCTTTCGACCTTTCCCGATTTCCCCGCCGAAATCCGCGCTCCCGCCGGAACGATGGCCGGCGTCTCGGGTTTCCAGATCCATTTTTCGAGCATCGATATCCACACACCGGCGGATCAACCGGACGTGCTGATCGCGTTCAATCCCGCCGCTCTTCGAGCAAACGTGGACGACGTCAAGCCGAACGGAATGGTGATCGTCAACATCGATTCGTTCAACCAGAAGGCCCGCTCACGCGCCGGCTACCTCGAAGATCCATTGCCCGATCTTCGCGACCGTTTCCATCTGGTCGAAGTCCCGTTCACGACGCTCAACCGCGAAGCTCTCCAAGGTCTCGACCTGAGCCAGCGCGAAATCGATCGCTGCAAGAATTTCTTCGCGCTGGGCGTACTCTGCTGGCTCTACGGGCGGCCGATGGAAGCGACCGAGCGATGGCTTGGCGGGAAGTTCAAGGGTGACGTGCTCGAGGGCAACGTCCGAACGCTTCGCGCCGGTCACGCATTCGGCGAGACGACCGAACTCTTCCCCGTCTCCTTCGTGGTCCCCGCGGCGAAGATCGAATCCGGAACCTATCGAAACATCACCGGAAACCAGGCGCTGGCCTGGGGCATCGTGGCCGCCGGCGTCCAGATGGAACGCAACGTCTTCCTCGGCGCCTATCCGATCACGCCGGCCAGTGACGTTCTCCACGAGGTGGCCCGCTACCGGCATTTTGGTGTGAAGACCTTCCAGGCCGAAGACGAGATCGCCGCCATTTCTTCGACGATCGGTGCCTCCTTCGCTGGCCAACTCGCCGTCACCGTCTCGAGCGGCCCAGGATTCATCCTGAAACAAGAAGCCCTCGGCCTGGCCGTGATGGTCGAACTCCCGCTCGTCGCGATCGACGTCCAGCGAGCCGGCCCTTCGACGGGCTCTCCGACCAAGACGGAACAGGGCGACTTGCTAGCGGTTCTCTACGGTCGGCATTCAGAGAGCCCGATCCCCGTGATCGCGCCCTCTACCCCCGGAGACTGCTTTCACACGATGCTCGAAGCGTTTCGCATGGCCGTGAAGTACATGACACCCGTCATCGTGCTCAGCGACAGCTTTCTGGCCAACAGTTCCGAGCCCTGGCTGATCCCGGATGTCGATGCGCTCGAACGCTTTCCGGTCACGCATGCGACGGTGCCCGAGGTCGGCGAATTCCAACCCTACTCCCGCCACCCCGAAACGCTCGCACGCCCCTGGGCCATTCCGGGAACCAAGGGTCTCGAGCATCGCATCGGTGGACTGACCAAAGAGGACATCACCGGGAACGTCATCTATGACGCCGACAACCACGGAAAGATGAACCGACTGCGCAAAGAGAAAATCGCGGGCATCGCGAAAGACCTACCGCCCATCGAAGTCGATGGTCCAGCCGAAGGTGAAATTCTCGTCATCGGCTGGGGCGGGACGCTTGGACCGATTACTGCCGCGGTCGAATCCCTTCGCGAGGAAGGTCTTTCCGTTTCGAGGATTCACCTGCGACATCTGAACCCGTTTCCGAGCGATCTGGGCGACATTCTTCGGCGCTTCGAGAACGTCTTGCTACCGGAACTCTCGGACGGGCATCTCGCGATGCTCTTGCGGGCGAAGTACCTGATCGACGTCAAATCTCTCCCGAAGATCGAGGGCCTACCGTTCAAGATCTCAGAACTCACGGAAGCGATCCGCGAGTTGCATACAGCATCGGCCTAGCATCCCAAAGGGCCACAACTCAGCGTCCGAAAAAGAGGAGGCATGCAATGGCAGCCGAACCGGCAGTCAAGCTCACACGCAAGGAATTCGTTTCCGATCAAGACGTCCGCTGGTGCCCGGGCTGCGGCGACTATTCCGTTCTCGCCAATGTGCAGCGCGTCATGCCCGACCTCGGGGTTCCTCGGGAAAACGTCGTGTTCGTCTCCGGGATCGGCTGTTCGAGCCGCTTCCCGTACTACATGAATACGTATGGCTTCCACACGATCCATGGACGGGCGCCCGCCTTCGCCACGGGGATCAAGGCCAGCCGCCCCGAACTCTCGGTCTGGATCGTCACCGGAGACGGCGACGGCCTGTCGATCGGCGGCAACCATCTCCTTCACTCGATCCGCCGAAATATCGACACTCAGATCCTGCTCTTCAACAATCAAATCTACGGCCTGACGAAAGGTCAGTACTCCCCGACTTCAGAGGTCGGCATCAAGACCAAGTCGACGCCGCAGGGATCGATCGATCACCCCGTCGATCCGATCGCCTTTGCGTTGGGTTGTGGAGCGACCTTCATCGCGCGAACGATCGACGTCGACGCCAAGCACATGCAGGTCATCTTGAAGCGTGCGCACGAACACAAGGGCACGGCTTTCGTCGAAATCCTGCAGAATTGTCCGGTCTTCAACGACGGCATCTGGGATGACGTGCAGGACCGGAAATCCAGAGCCCAGGCGGCCCTCGTCCTGGAGCACGGCAAGCCCCTGGTATTCGGGACGCTGGACGATCAGAAGGGAATCGTTTTCAAGGACGGCATCCCGAGCGTCATCGATCTCGCCGAAGGCGAAGACCCGATCGAGCGTGGCGTGGTGGTTCACGACGAGCGACCGCAAGCGTCTTCTTACGCGGGCGTACTGGCGACTCTGCGCCGACCTGAATTCCCGCTGCCGGTCGGCGTGTTTCGCGCCGTCGAGAAGCCGACGTACGAAGCGATGCTGCAGGACCAGGTCGACTCGGCGGTGTCTCAGCTCGGCGCCGGAGACCTTCGGAAGTTGCTTCATTCCGGAGATACCTGGCAGATCTAGCGCGCGAGCGCTGCACGACGACCCGACCGGTCGTTCCCGACACGCGCCCTTGCTTGAATCCGCGCCAATGGATCCCTGGAGATTCCATGAGCGAAGTCATCGACGAAAATCCGACTCCCTCTCTGGAGCAGGCCCAGGCCGATCCCTATTCGATTCCGCTGGAAAAGCTCGACGTTTCGGATTCCGAGCTCTTCGCGACCGACACACTCTGGGGCTATTTCGAGCGTCTGCGCAAGAAAGATCCCGTCCACTATTGTGCGGAAAGCGAATTTGGACCCTACTAGTCGGTCACGCGCTTCAACGACATCGTCACGGTCGAGAAGGATCCAAAAACGTTTTCTTCGGCCAAGAGCGTCGTACTCCCCGACCCGGATCCGGAATTTCCGCTCGAAACCGGCTTCATATCAATAGACGGTCCTGGCCACCTCGCCCAGCGGAACGTGGCCCAACCGACGTTGTCTCCGCGCAATCTCAAGGTGCTCGAGCCGCTGATTCGGGAGCGGGTGATCGAGATCCTCGATGGCCTGCCGTTAGGCGAGACTTTCGATTGGGTCGATCGCGTGTCCATCGAGCTGACGACCGGCATGCTCGCGACACTCTTCGACTTCCCCTACGACCAGCGACGCAAGCTCACCGATTGGTCGGACGTCGCGACAGCAGGCCCGGAACAGCTGGCCGCCATGGGGCTAACCGAAGAAGATGGAAGCGCCGTGCTACTCGAGTGTCTCGAGACCTTCATGGGCCTTTGGAAGACGCGCGAGAACGCTCCCGAGAGCGACCGTCTCGACCTGGTGACGGCGCTGGCCAACGGCGCGGCGACCAAGAACATGAATCCGATGGAATACCTCGGCACGCTCGTGCTGCTGATCGTCGGAGGCAACGACACGACGTGAAACTCGATCAGTGGCGGCGTCCTGGCCCTGAACGAGAATCCAGCGGAATATCAAAAACTACGGGACAACCGCGAGCTGATTCCAAATATGGTCAGCGAGATGATTCGCTGGCAGACGCCGCTCGCTCACATGCGACGAACGGCGACGCGCGATACGGAACTCGCCGGCAAGCAGATCAAGAAGGGCGACAAGGTCGTCATGTGGTATGTCTCGGGCAATCGGGACGAGACGGTCATCGACCGCGCGAACGAATTCCTCATCGACCGCAAGAACGCACGCCAGCATCTGTCCTTCGGATGGGGCGTGCAATTCTGTGTTGGCAGCCATCTCGCCGAAATTCAGCTGCGCATCCTCTGGGAAGAGGTGATGGAGCGATACCGCAAGGTCGAAGTGGTTGGCGAACTCTCTCAAATCAACCCACACGAAATCCTGAAGCACCCGAAAAACTACCGGTCCCCGTCCAAACATGGTAGTTGAGCCCATGGTAGTTGAGCCCATGGTAGTTGAGCGCGGTCGAGTCGCTCTGCGCGGGAAGTCCTAGCCCTCCAAACCCGGTGCGGCCTGCGCGAGCGTCTCACCAATTTCTGCCGGCGAAGGCGAAACCGCGACCCCGTTCGCTTCGAGCGCGGCGATCTTGTCGGAGGCCTTGCCCTTGCCACCGGCAATGATCGCGCCCGCGTGTCCCATGCGCTTTCCGGGCGGAGCGTTCTGTCCGGCGATGAAGGCTGCGACGGGTTTGTTCATGTTCGACTTCACGAACTCAGCCGCTTCTTCCTCGGCGGAACCGCCGATTTCACCGATCAGGACAACGGCTTTCGTGTCGGGATCCGCTTGGAAGAGCGCCAGCGCATCGATGAAGTTCGTTCCGATGACCGGATCGCCGCCGATGCCCACACACGTCGACTGACCGATTCCGAGGCGGGAGAGCTGGTCTACGGCTTCATAAGTGAGCGTCCCCGAGCGAGAGATGACGCCGACAGGGCCTGGCTTCGTGATCTGCGCGGGCATGATGCCGATTCGACATTGTTCGGGCGTCACGACGCCGGGACAATTTGGACCGAGGAGTCGGGTTCGACTCTCCCGAAGAGCGGCTTTGGCCCGCGCCATGTCGAGAACCGGAATCCCCTCCGTGATACAGACCGTGAGGTCCAACTCATTCTCGGCCGCTTCGAGGATTGCATCGGCGGCGCCCGGCGGTGGCACGAAAATCACCGAAGCGTTCGCGCCGGTTTCGGCGACCGCCTCAGCGACCGTATTGAAGACGGGAATGCCTTCGATTTCCTGCCCCCCCCTGCCCGGATGAACTCCGCCGACGACTTGTGTCCCGTATTCTCGAGAGAGTCCGGCGTGAAAGGTGCCCATCCGACCCATCCCCTGGATCAGCAGCCTCGTATTCTTGTCACACAGAATCGCCATCTCAGGCTGCTCCCTTCACGGCGACGACGGCAAGCTCGCCGGCCTCCTTGAGGGTTTCGGCTGAAGTAATGTTCAGATCGGACGCGGCGAGAATGGCTCGACCTTCCGCCGCCATCGTTCCCTGGAGTCGGACCACGAGCGGCACGCCCACGCCTAGATCGGCCGCGGCCGCCACGACCCCCTCGGCGATCAGATCACAGCGTACGATACCGCCGAAGATGTTGACCAGGATCGCCTCGACGTTCTCGTCTCCGAGAATCAGCTTGAATGCTTCCTTCACCTTCTCTTTGTCGGCCCCACCGCCCGCATCGAGGAAGTTGGCGGGTTGGCCGCCGCAATAGTGAATCATGTCGAGCGTCGCCATCGCCAGCCCGGCGCCGTTCACCATGCAGCCGATATTTCCGTCGAGCCCGACGTAGGCGAGATCGATTTCGTTTGCCGCACGCTCGCGGGCGTCTTCTTCATCGGGATCACGCAGAGCTGCGATTTCCGGATGCCGATAAAGCGCGTTGTCGTCGAAATTGAGCTTTCCGTCGAGCGCAAAGAAATCGCCCTCGGTGGTCAAGACGAGGGGATTGATTTCGACCTGGGAGCAGTCCTTCGCCAGATAGAGGTCGAAGAGTCCGCGCACGAAGGGCACGAATTTCTTGACTTGTTCCGTGGCGAAACCGAGCTGATAGCCAAGATCGCGGATCTGATAGTCACGCAGACCCACATTCGGATCGACGAGCGCAGTCAGGATCTTGTCGGGCGTCGCTTCGGCGACGACTTCGATTTCCATGCCGCCTTCGGTCGAAGCCACCAGTGCAAATTTCTCGGCCGCACGGTCGAAAAGGATCGCGAAATAGAGTTCGCTCTCGATATTCGAACCGGCTTCGACATAGACCTTTCGAACGAGCTTGCCCTCGGGCGGGGTCTGCGGCGTGTGCAGCGTCATGCCGAGAATCTCACTCGCCGCGGTCTTCGCTTCCGCCGGAGACTTCGCGATCTTGACGCCGCCGCCCTTTCCTCGCCCGCCCGCATGGACCTGCGCCTTCACGACGACGATGGGCGTGCCGAGCTGTCGGGCTGCGCGCTCCGCCTCTTCGGGAGTCGTCGCGAGTTCGCCATCGGGAACGGCGACGCCGAACTCCCGAAAGAGCGCTTTGGCCTGATACTCATGAACGTTCATCTTCGCTCCATCTCCTCACCAGATCGGAGGGGAATGCAATGCGAGAGCCGCAACGCATGCCGATCCGCCTAGCACTTTCTTCGCTTCTAGAGTTCGAGTTGTGATACGAGCGTCCGCACATGCTCGACGGAGGCGTCGAAGCTGGTGCGTTCTTCTTCATTGAGTTCGACTTCGATGATGCGTTCGAGCCCACTCCCGCCGATCACACAAGGCACACCGACATAGAGACCATCGACTCCGAATTCCCCCTCACACAGACAGGCACAGGCCAGCACGCGCTTCTGATCTCGGAGAAAAGACTCCGCCATCTCGAGCGCCGAGACCGCGGGTGAGACGAAGGCGGACCCGGTTTTCAAGAGACCCACGACCTCGCCACCCGCCTTCTTGGTCCGTTCCACGATCGCTTCGATTCGCTCTTTCGAAATCAGCTTCTCGATCGGAATTCCGGCCACGGTGCAATAGCGAACCAGTGGCACCATCGTGTCGCCATGACCCCCGAGAACGAGCGCAGTCACGTCTCGGACCGAAACATCGAGCTCCCAGGCCACGAAGCTTCGGAACCGTGTCGAATCGAGCACGCCGGCCATACCGACGACGCGGTTCTTCGGAAACCCCGAAACTTCCTTGAAGGTGTAGACCATCGCATCGAGAGGATTGGAGATCACGATGACGAAAGCGTCCGGCGCGTTGTCTCGAACGCCGACGGCGACTTGTTTCATGATCGAGAGATTCGTTTCGAGCAGGTCGTCTCGGCTCATGCCAGGCTTGCGAGCCAGACCGGCCGTAATGATCACGACATCGGCGCCCACGATGCCGGTGTAATCGTTTGTGCCTTCGATCTTGGCGTCACTCCTCATCAAGGGCGATGCCTCGGCCATGTCGAGCGCTTTGCCCTGCGGCAATCCTTCGACGACATCGAAGATGACGACGTCGCCCAACTCGCGGTAGGCGGCCTGCTCTGCGAGCACGCCCCCGATATTTCCGCCGCCGATCAATGCGATCTTCGGCCTGGTCCTGTTTGCTCCAGACATGGGAATCCCTCCGAATTCATTTGAATTTCATTCTCGCGTCGGCTGCGGTCGGATGCGAAGCGACAGCTCGTCGAGCTGTTGCGCGTCCACCGAAGACGGCGCTTCCATCAAGAGATCCTGACCACGCTGGGTCTTTGGGAATGCGATGACTTCACGAAGATTGTCGACACCCGCGAGTGTCATGACCCAACGGTCGAAACCGAAGGCGAATCCACCATGCGGAGGGGCTCCGACATCGAGGGCGTTCAGCAGAAAGCCGAAGCTCTTGTCCATTTCGTCGTCGTCATAGCCCATGATCGCCAGGATCTTGCGCTGGATGTCGCTTCGGTGGTTACGGAGACTGCCCGAACCGAGTTCGACGCCGTTCAGCACCACGTCATAATGAGTCCCACGCACCTTCGCAGGCTCGCTGTCCAAGAGCTCGAGATCTTCTTCGATCGGTGCGACGAAGGGCTGATGCACATGCGTCAGGCCTCCATCGCCATCGTCTTCGAGCAACGGAAAATCGACGATCAGCAGTGGATCCCATTCCCGTCCGTCGACCCGACCGAGGCGACGGCCGAGATCCTCGCGCAGACGGGAGAGAATCGTGTTCGCGCGATCCGCGACGTCGGCCTGGAAAAAGATCACCATGCCCGGCTCGGCCTCACAGCGCTCGCGAATCGCATCCTTCTCCACATCGCCCAGGAACTTCGTGATGGGAGACTTCCACGAGCCGTCTTCCTCGACGCGAATCCAGCCGAGTCCGCGCGCGCCAAGTTCCTTTCGAACGAGCTTCTCGAGTCGGTCGATCTCGCCCCGCGACAATTCCTTGGCATTCGCGATCGGCAGCGCCTTCACGATTCCCCCGGACTCCGCGACACCCCGAAAAGCCTTGAACTCGCTGTTCATGAAGACATCGGTCAGATCGACGAGTTCGAGCAGGATCCGCGTATCCGGGCGGTCGCAACCGAAGCGACTCATCGCCTCGGCGTAGGTCATGCGCTTGAAGGGCGCCTCGAGTTCGACGCCACACGCGCGGCAACCCTCGACCATCACGCGTTCGAGCACGGTCAGGATCTCTTCGACGCCCACGAAGGAGAGTTCGAGATCGATTTGGGTGAATTCGAGCTGGCGATCGGCACGCAGATCTTCATCCCGAAAGCAACGAGCAATCTGGTAGTAGCGTTCACAGCCGCCGATCATGAAGAGCTGCTTCATGATCTGCGGTGACTGCGGCAGCGCATAGAAGTCGCCGGGCTGAAGGCGGCTGGGCACCAGGAAATCGCGCGCGCCTTCCGGGGTCGCCCGCGTCAGCATCGGTGTCTCGATCTCGAGAAAGCCCTGTTCCGAAAGCGATTCGCGAACGGCTCGACTGAGGTCATGTCGAATCTGGAGAGCGCGTTGGAGTGGCGGCCGTCGCAAGTCGTGCAAGCGATGCCGCAGCCGAATCTGCTCGTCGACCTCGATTTCCTCTTCGATCGCAAAGGGCGGAACGCTGGCCGAGTTCAAGATGCGCAGCTCGCGCACATTGACCTCGATCGTTCCGGTCGGCATGTTTGGATTGATCGTTTCGTCGCTTCGGCTCTCGATCTCGCCTCGAACCATCAAGACCCATTCGGATCGAAGCAAATGGGCGCGAGTGTGGGCTTCTGGGGCGGACTCGGGGCGGAAGACGACTTGAACGATTCCCGTGCGGTCGCGAAGATCGACGAAGATGACGCCGCCGTGGTCGCGTCGACGGCCGACCCAGCCGGCCAGAATGACCTCGTCTCCAACCGCCGCGCTCATCACGTCGCCGCAGCTATGGCTGCGACGCATGCTTCCCATTCCATCGAGCGGGGCGCTCTGCGTGCTCATCGGGGCTCCTGCGAATGCCGACTCGGTCGGGGCAACCCGGTCCTCCGAAACCAGCCGACTCGGTCTTCGCCGGTGAAGTCGCCGCCGCACCTTCGCGAAGTGTCCGAATCAAGAAAAACGTTTTGAAATCGGCCGGTTGGATAGCAACGGCTCAGGCGACTGTCAATTAGGAGTTGCGCTCCAGAAGCCCGTCAAGCGGTCGACTCGCCGGTCGGACCGTTCGAATCCGCTAGCTCCTCGGCTGAACTGACGCGATTTCTCCCGTCACTCTTTGCGCGGTACATCGCCTTGTCGGCGGCATCGAGAAGCGTCTCGCGGTCTTCCCCATGCAGGGGACAAGTCGCCACCCCGATCGAGATCGTGAGCCGCAACGTTCCTTCGTGTCCCGCTTCGAAAAGATGCGCCTCCACCCGTTTTCGGATGCGCTCGGCAATCCGCATCGCGACGCCGTGTTCCGTGTCGACGAGCAGGATCGTGAATTCATCGCCGCCATAACGTGCCAGCGTATCAACCTGACGAACGCATTCCCCGAGCAACTGGGAAAGGACCCGCAGTGTGCTCGAACCGATCAAATGTCCGTGAACATCGTTGACCTTCTTGAAGCGATCCAGATCGAGAAACAGGACCGAGAGCGGATTGCCATAGCGTGCGGCCCGCTGAATTTCGTTGTCCGCCGTCGCCAGCAGGTAGCGGGCATTGTAGACGCCGGTCACATCATCGATGAACGCCCTTTCCTTGGCGTTGTGGTAGCGCTCCGCGGTGGCCAGCGCGGCGCAGGTCCGGCGGGCGATCGTGCGTGCCGCTTCGAGGTCGGATTCGTCGAATCGCCGACCTTCCGAGAGAATCCAGGCGTGCCCGACCTCGCGTTCATCGCCCCGTAGCGGCACAGACAAGAGCGCGCCCGGGGACTCCAGGCCCACGCGACCCAGGGCGTGATGCAGAGGACCCCACGGCACCACGCTGACATTGCCTCGGCCCATCGTCGATTCGAGCGATTTCTCATCCAGGAGAACCCGAATCAGATCGTCGCGCACGAGTTCCGAAAATCCCCGAGCGGCCACCGCCGCGCTTCGGGGCGCCGGGCTCGGAGAAAAGAACGCGATGCCTCGAAGACACGACAATCGATCGAGCAGTAGCTCCAGAGCCATCACGTAGAGCTTGCCGGGGTCGAGGCACGAGGCGAGCGGTTCACAGGCGCGCTCGGTCTCGAGCTGTGCGCGCAGCTTCGATTCCTCTCGTTCGGCTTCGAGCAGCTGAGCGACGATCTGCGTCGCCATCGGAAGTGCTTCGGCCTGCGCCATCGGCAGCCGGTAGATCGCCAGATCCACGACTTCGGAAGTCGCGGCCAGCGTCCCGCTATCGGCGGAGGCGATGGCGTCCGACAGGGCGATGCGGGCGATCGCCGCCCCGGGCCGATCCCATTGTGACCACACCGGGTCTTGCAGGATGGCGTCGGCCTCCGAGCCCAGAGCGATCAAGACCAGGTGGGGGGCGCCAACCGAAGAGTCCGCCGCAGCGGCGGCCGAATCAAAAAACGCGCAGGAAAACCGAGCGCCCTGTCCACACGCAGCTAGACCCTGCGCGAGTTTCGCCACGATTCCCGCCGAGCCGTCGCCAACGACCAACGCGGGAATCGGGATCATCGGATCTGCCGGCGACATCACAGACTCCTCCCCGAAGGGTGCGCAAATCGGAAATCCATCCCGATGGGAATACTCTCGATATCGGAATAGAGAGTGACGGCCTTGAGCCTGCGTGTCGATGCCACGCGGGCCGGTACGACGTCCATCGCGCTCACGGTTCTCGCTGAGCGAGCAGCGGTCTCGGTGTGGGATTCAGCCAGCTGAGACCCCCATCGCGGCTTCGCAGGATCCGACCTTTGTCCCCGACCACGATCCCGGTCTCTCCGCTGGGCGAAAATGCAATGGCGCGCAACGGGTCGAAATGAGGAGTCAGCCATTCTCCATCCAGGGATTCCCAATGTCGTCCGCCGTCCCGCGAGATCCACAATCCGCCCTGGGCACCGACGGCGGCGGCGCTCCGCGGCCCGATGGCCAGGGCGTGCAGATCGAAGGGGGTCGGCCGCGCGATGGTTTGCCAATGCTCGCCTCCGTCTTCGCTGCGAAGTACGGCGCCGGCCTCCCCGACCGCCAGACCCAGGCCCGATTCGTCGACCCGCACTGAACGCAAGCGCGTCTCGTCTCGAAGCTGAAGTCGAAGACTCGATTCCGGTGCCCCCCTCTCTTCCCAATAGGTTTCGAGGAAGCGTCCGTCATCGTCGAGATAGTCTTCGTAATCCCAGGGTGGCGCGCCCAGCACGATGATGATCTCCGGTGGGACCCGATTATCCTCGAGCACGGTTCGTACTTCCTCGATGCGACTCGCGACCAGATCGAAGAGCGCCGTCGGGTCGCGATACCTTCCGATCGATTCCAATTCCTCGGGACCAATTCTTGGCTCGAGGGTCCATTTCAGATGTTCACGGTGTCGATTCTCGGAAACGAACCGCTCGAGGCGCTCTCGATTCACGTCGCTCAGCTCGACCCGACCGGTACCGAAGGCCATTGGCGAGAAGAGAGAAAAGTCCATCGGAATCTGAAGGTCCCAACTCTCCTCGAAGCTCTCGCGCGTTTCGAGGTCAGTTCCCGCGAGCCAACACCGACGCTCGACGTTGCGAGCGCAAAAGACATCTTCGAACGTGGAACCCTGCGCTCGATCGACGGGAGCCGCGGCACGAGCCAGCTCCCAACTCGCGCCATGATCGCGCGTCTGCAGGACGATTCCGTTCTCACCAAGAGCAACGGCATGCGCCGAGTCGATCGCGCTGATTCCGGATAATCGCATCGAGTCCGATGGCCCGGGGAGTCGCTGACGTCTCCAACGTTTGCCGCCGTCGTCGGTGCGAAGAATCACGCCGTCGCCGACGACCCAGCCGCGCTCCGCGTCCGCCATCGAAATCGCGCGCAGAGCCGAGACCACGGGAACGTGTGCGCGCGTCCATGACGCCCCGCCGTCCACGGTTCGATGGATCGGACCCGTTCGACTCACGATGATCGCGCGATCCTCCCCGGTCATGGCGATTGCGATCAGGTCGGTTTCGCGCCAGAGCTCTCGCGGACGAGCTTCGCGACGGTCGTCCTGACTGGAACACGCCAGCAGGAATGCCGCGAGCATCATCGCGGCGTAGAGCGACAACGATGGGGAGCAGTTCTTGTCCTCAGAGAACACGCTGGGGGCCACCCGGAGGAGACCCATGTGTTCAGGGCCCGGCAACCGGAAGTCGCATCAGGGTCACTCGACCCGCCGTCGAATCTTCGACGCAGATGGCCTCACCGCCCATCGACGCCATCCCCTGCTGAACGATATCCGGTGGGAATCCCGTAGCGCTCCGACGATTCGAATCGGGCAGATCGACCAACGACACGACCACGGCGCGCGGTTGATCGCCGCCGAGCGTTCTCGCGAGAAGCGTGAGCGGCTCGCCGGGCTTTGCCTCATCGACACGATGGCGCACGAGTTGGGTCAACAACCTTTCGAAGACGGCACTCGTCCCGGATACCCTCGGTAGATTCGGCGGCATCAGGACTTCGAAATCGATCTGACTTTCCATGTCGTTCGAGAGCCGATCGACGACCCGATGAATCGAGTTGTCGACGTCAAAGCGTCCCTGCTTCGGCTTGCCGCCGCGCGTGGCGACCTGCAATTCACGAAGCCATTTCTGCGCGCTCTCCGCCGAGCGTAGGCCGCGATCGAGCAACACCTTCTGATCGTCGCGCAGCTGATTCTCGAAAGAGAGGGAGAGCATCTGGATCACCTGCACGACATCGGCGATGGGCTCCGAAATTTCATCGGCGAGACCTGTCACGTATTCTTCGTTGGATTGCTCTTCGAGCAGAACCATGACGACGCCCACGCGATCGTCTTCCGCCTCGATCGGCGAAGCCAATCCGACATAGGCGAAATCGCCCTCGCGGATCTGCAATTGGGCTGATTGACCGCGCTGCAGCACCTCGGCGGTCGCGCCCAGAACGACTTCTCGCGCCCCACCGCCGAAGACCATGGCCAGTGGTTGCCCCATCGGATCGTCGCCGATCTGACAGAATCGATCCCGAAAGGCTGGGTTCGCGTAGACGATGCACCCATCCGGATCTCCCACGAGAATCGGCGTCTGAAGATGAGCCAGCAGCGAGATGTCTTCGGCAGCGCTCATGCGTCTCCCCAACTGATGATGCCCGCCTGATGCATCCGCGACAGCGAGCGAAGCGCCTCGAAGCGATCCATACCGGACACCGAAACGAGATCACCGAGGGCCGTCATCCCGTCAATCATCGAGAGCAGGAAACCGGCGCTCGGCGGCAGGTTCCGACTGTGAAGATCACTTGCAGCCCCGTCCACGAGACGGGCAACCTGCGAGAGATCTCCCAACTCCAAGCGGTAGTGCTGAAAAAGATTGGCCCGAAGCAATTCGATCATGGCCTCACATTCGAGGGTCGCTTCGGCTGGCGCGTTGGTCAGCAACTCGAGCGCTGCTTCGCCGTTTTCCGAACGAAGCAGGCGTCTGGCATCGTCGACGATCGACGGCGTTCCAGCCTCGGGCGATCCGCCACGAGGCTTGGTCCGACGGTCGGCGTCGCGCATGTAGTCGAGCGCCTCTTCGTTGCCGGGATCGATCTCGAGTGCCTCCGACCAGAGCAGAAATGCGCGAGCCACATCGCCCGTTCCATAGAACTCGAGACCCTGTTGAAGCAGGGTGGAGACCTTCTTTTCCTTCGAATTCGAACCGTCCAACATTCTTTCGACCTCAGTCTCGGAGTTGAACCTCGTAGAGATCGTGCTCTTCGATGATTTCGTCGATTTCGACATCGGAGAGTGTTCCCGTCGAGCTCACAGTGATGGATTGTTCCTTGTCGGTCGCGAGATCCCGGGCCGACACGCTCACGATTCCGTTGGCATCGATATCGAAGCTCACCTCGACCTCGGGTTCTCCCTTCGGCGCGGGACGAATCCCGGAGAGCACGAACTCGCCCAAGAGATCGTTCTCCGCCGCCAGGTCGCTCTCGCCTTGCAACACGCGAATCTTCACCGCCGACTGATCGTCGCGAGTCGTCGTGAAGACATGACCCTTGCTGACAGGAACCGTCGTGTTGCGCTCGATCAGCCGTGCGAAGTGTCCGCCATAGGTGCCGATCCCAAGCGAGAGCGGCGTCACGTCGAGCAGCAGCATGTCGTTTTCCGAATCGAGCAACGCTGCGGCTTGCACAGCGGCACCGAGTCCCACGACTTCATCCGGGTTGACACCCTTGTGCGGTCGCTTTCCGAAATATTCCGTCACCCGACGCTGGACGAGCGGCATACGCGATTGGCCACCGACGAGAACGACCTGGTCGATGTCCGAAGCCTGCACACCGGCATCGACGCAGCATTGTTCTACGCTCTTCAACGTCCCTTCGACGACGTCATGCACGAGGCTCTCGAGGTTCTCCCGCGTCAACTCGTATTTGAGATGACGCGGTCCCTCTGAATCACTCGCAATGAAGGGCAGATTGATTTCGACGACATCGCGCATCGAGAGATCACATTTCGCCTTCTCCGCCGCGTCCTTCAGTCGTTGAAGCGCCATCGTGTCGGAGCGAAGATCCATGCCCTCGCTCTCTTTGAACCATTCCACGAGATGTTGGACGATGCGACGATCGAAATCTTCGCCGCCCAGGAAGGTATTGCCCGAGGTCGCCAGCACTTCGACCACACCATCGGACATGTCGAGGATCGAAATATCGAAGGTGCCACCACCGAGATCGTAGACGGCGATCTTCTCTTCGCCGGGCCGATTCATTCCATAGGCGAGCGCCGCCGCGGTCGGCTCATTGATGATGCGCAGCACCTCGAGGCCCGCGATCTTTCCGGCATCCTTCGTACATTGACGCTGGGAGTCATTGAAATAGGCGGGCACCGTAATGACGGCTTCCTGCACCGTCTCGCTGAGATACTCCTCGGCGACGCGCTTCATCTCACGAAGAATGATCCCAGAAATCTCGGGGCACGTGAAGGTCTTGCCACCGGCCTTGATTCGAGGGTCCTCGTTCGCCCCGCGCACGATTTCGTAGGGCGAGAGATCGATCGACTTCTGGACTTCGGGATCGTCGAATCGACGTCCGATCAAACGCTTCGCGGCGGCGACGGTATTGCGCGCGTTCGTAATCGCTTGGCGCTTGGCCAGATGGCCGACGAGTCGCTTCCCGTCCTGGGTAATTCCGAACATCGAGGGTGTCGTCTTGTATCCCCCCGAGTTGGGGATCACCGTCGGCTGACCGTTCTCCATCACGGCCACACACGAATTCGTCGTTCCCAGATCAATTCCGATCACTCGGCTCATGCCGCCCCTCCTTGCGCTTCGTTGCGCGCCCCTAGTCGCACGGAGGCCAACGCCCGTCGCGCGTCCAAATCTTCTTCGTCCAGCTTGAGTGCCCTCTCGAAGGCGCGAACAGCCGCGTCCCTGTCACCGCGTTCCCGGTGAATTCGCCCAAGCAGCGTGTGGGAGCCGGCCACTTCCGGCGACCCTTCCATATACGTCTGCGCATATTCTTCCGCGACGTCCAGCTTGCCCAACTGCAAACAGACCCGCGCCGCACGTTCGTTCAGCTCTGGATCATGTGGGCGGTACAGCAATACGTCCTCGAGTAGTTTCCAGGCATCACGCAACTCACCCTCGCTCATGCGTTCACTCGGGGTCGCGAGAAGTTTGGTCGCGCGGGCGCCGGCCGCCTGGATTCGGAGGCCGCCGAGCGCTTCCTTGAATTCGCTACAGGCGGGGTCGAAGCTGATCGCGATGCGAATATTGGCTTCCGCTTCCTGCAGACGTCCAGCCTTCTGGGAGGCCTCCGCCGCGCGAAAGATCTCCTGCGCCTTGGCTCGGCGGGCTCCGATGGCGGCCTGGTCGATCTTGAAGGGCATGCGCTGGCGAAGGCGTTCCAGCTTCGTCAGTGGCTTCGGCTTCTCCGCGCTCGGTTCGGGCGAGGCTTCTGTCGCAGGCAGGGCGGCGGCGACCGTCTCCACCGCGGACGGCGTTGAACTCTGATTCTCGACCTGACACAAATCGGGGTCGGACAGCATTTCGTGCGCTTCGAGCACTTTCTTGAAAATCAGTTCGAGGCGCAGCGCATAAGGTCCGATGTTCTGGCGGAAATAGCGATCGGGATGAAATTCCTTTGAGAGCTTGAAGTAGGCTCGCTTGATGACCTTCGGGTCGGACCCCTTTTCCACGTCCAGGAGCCGGTGATAGGGTTGGTCCAGAGAAGCCTCGAATTCCAGGATTCGACGCTGAACCGAGAGATCGAGATCGAGACCCTCGTCGAATTTGCTCTCATCGATTTGCGGCGCGGGTGGTGTTTCGCTGGGCGCTTCCGCCGCATCGACCGGCGTGGACTCTTCGCCATCCGAATCAGTCTGGTCGGAAGACGATGAGGCAGAACTCGATGAATTCGAGTCAGAGCTGTTGCGAATTGCTTCGAGAAAACCTTCGTCGATCCAGCGGTTGAGACAAGAGTCCGCGTCCGCGGCTGGAATCCCCGCCATTTCTCGCAAGACACGCCAGGGAGTCGAGCCATCGAATCGCGAAAGCAGATAGCCCTCCGCCGCAGTCAAATTGAGCTGCGTCGCATCACATCCCGATGCGAGGGCAAAGATCTGCCCCATTGGATCCGAATCCTGGCTCACGGTCTGCATCGACCTCCCGAGAAAGGGCGACGCACAAGGCGAGCCCCCACTCGAAACTCATCGGCTAGCGCGGGCCTAAGTCTGAGAGATCATGCGTAGGGGCGGGGAGTTTGAGAGGCAGTCTGCTCGGCCTGGTCGGCGAAGATCCCGAGGGGATCACCTCGGTTCTCTCAAGCGAATCCTGGGGCCCCCGTCGACGTGGTTCTCGACCCGATCCAGGAAGTAGCCGTGGCATAGACGAGGCTGCGTCGTGGGTTCCGAGAGGATTCCGTCGACTGGGGGGCGTCTCAGGTCGCGAGCAAGCGCTCGAGAATCGCATTTTGAGCGTGGAGCCGATTCTCGGCCTGGTCGAAGACCAGGCTGCGAGGGCCGTCGAGAACCTCGGCCGTCACTTCCTCCCCCCGATGAGCGGGAAGGCAATGGAGAACGTAGGCGTTCGCCGTATGGCTGAGCAGATCGGCGTTGACCTGGTAGGGCCGGAAGAGCTTCCGTCGCTGCTCCGCCTCTTCCTCCTGCCCCATGCTGGTCCAGGTGTCCGTGTACACGAAATCAACACCTTTCACGGCCACGACCGGATCGTCGCCAACGACGATTTCGGCACCACTGACCAAGGCCATCTTTCGGGCTTTCGCGAGAATGTGGGCCGCCGGCGGATGAGAAGCAGGCGTGGCGACATTTACTCGCAAGCCCATGACGGCCGCCAGCAGGATCAGCGAATTCGCGACGTTGTTCCCATCCCCCACGTACGCCAAGGTCGCATCGGTCGGCTTGGTCACCCCGGCAATCGTCACGAGATCCGCCATCGCCTGGCAGGGATGAAGTAGATCGGTCAAACCATTCACGACCGGGATCGTCGCATCGCGAGCGAGCTGCTCGACGAGTTCATGGCTGAACGTTCGCGCCATCAAGCAATCGACCCATCGAGACAGGGCTCGCGCCACGTCCTCGGGACTTTCTCGCGTTCCAATGCCGATCTGTTCCGGTTTCAGCAGGATGGCGTGCCCGCCGAGTTGAGTGATCCCGGCCTCGAAGCTGACGTGGGTTCGCAGCGATGGCTTCTCGAAATACATCGCGAGCGTGCGCCCTTCGAGCGTGCGCGAGCGTTTCCCCATCTTGTGGTTCCGCCGCAGCTCGAGCGCGCGCTCGACCATCGCCCAGAGTTCATCCGCGCTCCAATCCGCGACGCTTATGAAATCCTTTGGCATCTCATGTTCCTCGGGTAGACGGAACCAACAGAGTCCCAATCCCCGCGTCATCGCTGAAGATCTCGAGCAGGACCGCGTGAACCACCCGCCCATCGACGATATGGGTACAGGCCACGTTCCCGGACAACGCCTGGATACAGCATTCCATCTTCGGAATCATGCCACCCTTGATCGTCCCATCGGCGACCAATTGAGTGCATTCGTCGACCGAGAGCTCGCTGATCACGCGATTCTTGGCGTCGAGAACGCCCTCGATATCGGTGAGCAGCATCAGCTTTTCCGCGGTCAGCGCAGCGGCCAGCGCTCCGGCGGCTTCGTCGGCGTTCACGTTATGGCTGAGCCCCTGGTCGTCCACGCCGATCGGCGCGACGACGGGAATGAATCCAGCATCCATCGCCGCGACGACGACAGTTGGATCCACGGCCGTGACCTCACCGACTCTGCCCAGATCCTGGCCGTCGATCAGCTTCTTTCGCACCCGCAGCAGTCCGCCGTCGCTGCCCGTATACCCGACGGCCTTTCCGCCGGCCTGCTGGACCAACTCGACGATCTCGCGATTGATCTTGCCGCCGAGCACCATCTCGACGACTTCCATCGTCTCGTCGTCGGTCACCCGACGGCCGTCGATGAATCGCGATTGGCGGCCGAGGCGCTCGAGAGTCGCGGCGATCTGCGGACCTCCCCCATGGACGATGACCGGCCGGACCCCGATATGCTTGAGCATCACCACATCGGCAGCAAAGGACGCGCGCAGCGACTCGTCGGTCATCGCATGACCGCCGTACTTGATCACGACCGTCTTGCCGTAGAGCCGCTGCATATAGGGCAGCGCCTCCATCAAGATCCTCGCCTTCTCCGTGGCTTTGCCGACCAGTTCCTTCATCGATCCCGTCTCAGCCCCGCGCTTGGCGCCGCGCGTTGGCGACCTCTTCGATGCTCTGCAGCAGACTTCGGTAGAGGAGAACATTTCGCACGACCGCGGAAAACGCGGCGGCGAGGACTTCAGCCGTTCGCGGCGAAGCGGGCTGGCCCTCATTGGGGAAGACTCGTAGCACACCGACGACCTTGCCACGCAATCGGATCGGCATGCAGAGATAGGGCCGGGCAACGCCGTCGCTCGGCGTGTCCACTGCGGATTCAAATCGCGCATCGCTTGCCGCGTCTTCGACCGCGACCAACTGGCCCGTCGCGAGTACAACGCCCACCAATCCCCGATCGACGGGAAGGGTCTCATGGTCGCCCACGATTCCGCCATCGGCCTCCGCCAGAACCTCGAGCCGGGTTCGCCCCGAGTCGAGCAAGAAGACCGAAACCGGCGCAGCGCCAAGCTGCGTGGCGACCGCCGTCGTCGCGAGCCGAAGCACGCGATCCGGCTCGACTTCGGCGGCAACGGCTTCGCAGACGACGCGAGCGAGTTCCGCGTCGCCATCGATCGAACTCGCGTCGACGGGAACGACCCCTTCGGCCTCCAGCGCGCTGGAGGCTTTGAGCAGACGATCGACCTCTGGATCCCGGGTCAGAAACTCCGAAATCTGCATCCCCAGCAAACGCAACACATTGCTCTCGCTCTCCGACAACCCTTCGGAATCTTCGCTCTCCGTCATGCATAAAACGCCGACCGACGTGCCCTGACAGATCAGTGGCACGATCGCGAAGGTCTCGCCTTCGTAGTTTCCGGCCGCCCGACCGGAAAACCGGGGATCGCTCGAAGCATCCGACACACAGAGAACCTGGCCTTGCTCGAAGCATTGGCCGGCGGGCCCTTCTCCGATCTTGCGGGCGCTCAGGGTTTCGAGATGGACGTCCACACCGCGGGTCGCGACAACGGACAACCATTCGCAATGCTCGTCGGCCAGCATCAACGACACGCGCGAGGTTCGGAACACGACGCTTGCGGCGTCGACGATGCCCTGTCGAAGAACCGAAACCCGGTCTTCGGAGGCAGCGAGCCTGACGAGTTGCGAGAGTCGATCCATTCCTGATACGAGACGCTCGATCCTCTCGCGCAGTCGACGCCTTCCGGAATTGGCGTCGAATCTGTCGACGGCGCGACCGACGGAGAGTGTCAGCTCTTCATCGTGAAGCGGCTTGGCAAGATAATCACACGCTCCGAGCCGCAATGCCTCGAGCACGATCTCCTGATCGGTCGACGCCGAAAGCATGATGATGGACAGGTCGGGTCTCATCTCTCGAATTGAAGCCAAGACCTGGATCCCGTCCATGTCCGGAAGTCTCACATCGAGAACGACGACTCCGATCGAGGGGTCGACAATGGCGGTCAGCGCACCCTCGCCATCTTCAGCCAACATCGTTTCGAAGTCCGCGCCGCGCAGAATTTCATCGATGGCTTCGCGAAAGAAGACCTCGTCATCGACGATCAGCACACGACCGTGTGACCTGTCATGTGGTCCAG
>Ga0310120_10000558_pt1 | contig 29542 bp, 26 predicted proteins | sample CB27_AW_983_MG_FD_203506 | JGI IMG/M metagenome (GOLD analysis project Ga0310120, IMG submission 203506) | Marine microbial communities from Western Arctic Ocean, Canada - CB27_AW_983 | ecosystem: Environmental > Aquatic > Marine > Oceanic | place: Canada: Western Arctic Ocean | collected...
AGATTCAACTTCCACACCGCATGGCTCATCGACAGAGACTCGAACGATTCGGTCTGCTACGACGTGCACCTCGAAGTCACGGGAGATGGTCGCCATCATCGTGCATCCGACTGAAGTGCCGAACGGATCAGATCGATCGCCTCGTCGATGGGGATTTCCTGCTGGGTACCTTGATCCATCGATCGTAGTCCCACAGTTCCCTGTCGATGCTCTTCCTCTCCGATCACGATGACGTAGGGGATTCCCGCTCTCTGCGCGAACTGCAGTTGCTTCTTCAACTTGGCCTCTTGGGGGTAGACCACCGTGGAGATGCCGGCTCCACGCAGTTTCGAGGCGACCTCGAAACTCGCTGCAGCCAGGTCGGTGGAGAAGAGGACCACCAGTACCTCTGCAGGCTGGCTGCGCTGCTCGAGCAGATCCATCTCCTTCATCGCTGCAAACAGGCGATCGATGCCAAGGCTGATTCCGATGGCGGGGAGGTCTTTACCTGCAAACATGCCTACCAGTCCATCGTAGCGCCCGCCGCTCATCACCGACCCAAAGCCTGGCAGAGCATCGAGATATGTTTCATAGACAAGACCCGTGTAGTAACTGAGTCCACGCGCGATGGATGGATCGACATGACAGAATTCACTGACACCCGCTGCTTCCACGAGATCGAGCACTCCTGCCAAGCGATCGATCGAGGACTGCGCCTCTGGATCTGAAGCGAGTGCTTGCTGCAACATCTGCAACACTTGCCTCGACTCGCCCCCCTCGGCGAGCACGGCTTTCAGCACCTTCTCGACTCCACCTGTATCGATTCCGGGAAGTTCTGCCACCTGATCGCGAAAGGAATCAGCTCCGATCTTGTCGAGTTTGTCCAGCAGTCTCAGGAAGGCTGTTTCCCCATCTGTGCCCAGCCCCGCCAACCTGCACAGCGCACTCAGGATGCCACGGTGATTGATGCGGAGCTTGTATCCATCGATACCCAACTCCTTCATCACCGCAGCACCGATGACCAGCATCTCGGCATCTGCAACCGCGGAATCGGCACCGATCAGATCCACGTCACACTGCATGAACTCTCTGAACCGGCCCCTTGCGGGTTTCTCGGCTCGCCACACCGGAGCGATCTGGTATCTGCGAAACGGCATGGTGATCTCACCGTGCTCGGCAAGAACTCGCGCCAGCGGAACCGTCAGGTCATAGCGAAGCGCCACATCGCGATCTCCATTGTCCCGAAAACGATAGAGGAGCATCTCGCCTTCAGCGCCATACTTGCCGAGCAGGATCTCGGAGTATTCGAGGGCTGGAGTCATCAGTGGCGGATATCCATGCCTCTCGAAGACTCGCTGGACCGACTGAAGCATCCGGTCCTTCTGCAGCATCTCCTCGGGCAGGTAATCCCGGAACCCTTTCAGGCACTGCACCTTCATCGCTCCTCCGTCCTCTGACGGCACCACTATCGGGAGCCGACAGCAAACTCGCAAGGGGATGCGGTCAAGGCAGTAGCCCCAGGTCCTTTGCCACCTCCGAGAAGACGGCGATGGCGCGGTCGATCTGGTCAGTATCGTGCCCCGCGGAGATCTGGACGCGGATCCGCGCCTCTCCCCTGGGAACCACAGGATAGGAGAAACCAACCACGAAGATGCCCCGCTCGTTCATGGCGCTGGCCATCTCCATCGTCTTTCGCTCGTCGTGGATCATGATCGGCACTATCGGGTGAATTCCGGGAGTGATGGCGAAGCCCGCACGGGTCATTCCTTCGCGGAATCGGAGAGTATTTGACTGGCTGCGCTCGACTCTCTCGGGCTCCTCATCGATCAGATCGAGTACCCTGATACCCGCTGCAGTGATGGCGGGAGCGAGCGTATTGGAGAAGAGGTATGGACGAGATCGTTGCCGAAGCAGTGCGATCATCTCCCTGCGACCGGTGGTGAATCCACCACTGGCTCCTCCGAGCGCCTTGCCAAGGGTACTGGTGATGATGTCGACTCGATCCTGAACACCGAAGTGTTCAGCGGTTCCTCGACCCGTCTTGCCGATAAACCCTGTCGAGTGGCTATCATCGACGACCAGAACTGCCCGGTGTTCCTCGCAAAGTGCGGAGATCTCATCGAGGGGCGCCAGGTCGCCGTGCATGCTGAAGACACCATCGGTCACGACCATGCGAGTACGAGCATCGCTGGCGTCTGTCAGACAGCGCTGCAGATCAGACATATCTGCGTGAGAGTAGCGATGTCGCTTGGCCTTGCACAGGCGGATCCCGTCGATGATGGAAGCATGATTCAACTCATCGGAGATCACTGCATCTTCAGGACCCAGAAAAGTCTCGAATAGACCTCCGTTGGCATCGAAACAGGATGTGTAGAGGATGGTGTCCTCGGTCGACAGAAACTTCGAGATCCGAGCTTCCAGTTGCTTGTGAATGTCCTGGGTTCCACAGATGAATCGGACGGAGGAAAGCCCGAATCCGTGGCTATCGAGGGCTGCGTGTGCGGCTTCCAGAATTGCAGGGTGGCTCGACAGTCCCAGGTAATTGTTGGCACAGAAGTTGAGCACCTCACCATCCTCGGTGTTGATGCGAACTCCCTGAGGACCGGTGATCAACCGCTCCTGTTTCCAGAGGCCAGCGTCTTCGATCTGCTGCAACTCCTCGACCAGGCGTTCGCGATCGGCAAACATCTCATCTCCTCCCCTGCTTCCGGCTAGAGGGCACACTCACCCGGATACAGGATGATCTTGCCACACTTTCCCTGGCGAATCAGATCGAACGCGGTTTCAAACTCCTCGAGTGGCAGCTTGTGGGTGACGATCGGTGTCAGGTCGAGGCCAGCCTCCAGCAATCTCGCTGTATCGTGCCATGTATCCCAGACCTTTCGACCCAGGATGCCCTGTAGGCGTGCTCCCTTGAAAATGATGTCGCGAGCAACATCGATCGAGATTCGCTCGGAAGGAACGCCAAAGAAGCGGTAGTCGCCACCACGGCTCAGGCACCTCAACCCGTCCTCGATCGCCTGCTCATTTCCTGACATCTCGAGTACGACGTCCGCGCCTCTGCCGTCTGTCAATTCATGAACCCTCGGTACAAGGTCACACTTCAGCGGCGAGATCGTGTGATCCGCTCCCAGTTGAGTCGCCAGCGACAACCTGTAATCCTGAACATCGACAGCGGTGACCGATGCGGCACCGCAGGTCTTTGCGATGGCCACGGCAAATAGTCCGGTAGGTCCACAGCCCGTGACCAGTACATGGCGTCTCGACACTTCGGCGGCCAACGCAACATGAACCGAATTTCCGAGGGGTTCCTGGAGCGTTGCAATCTCCGGGGGAAGCCGGGTTGGAGTACGCCAGACACAGCGTTCAGGCATCACGATTTGCTCGGCAAATGCTCCGTCTCGCTGTACACCGATGATCTTCTCGTTCTCACAGATGTGGCGCTGTCCGGTGCGGCAGGACCGACAATGATCACAAAATATATGGGACTCTGCAGCGACATAATCGCCAGCCTGGAAGCGGCTCACGCCTGGCCCTACTTCCAACACCTCGCCGCAGAACTCATGTCCCACGGTCAACGGGGCCTTGACCTTGGAGGCGGCCCATGTGTCCCAGTTGTAAATATGGAGATCTGTGCCGCAGATGGATGTGGCCAGAACCTTGATCCGGACCCCATCGTCGGTCAACTCAGGGATCGGCTTCTCGATGAGTCTCAAACCCGGACCCGGGCCAGGCTTGACCAGTGCCTTCATGTTCGAACTCATCCGGACCACCTCATTGTCTTGCCGCACCATCGACTGATCACCGGGTCGAGAGGCCCGGTCGAAATCCAGGATTTGCACTCCTGATCCTATCGCCTGACGCTCTTCACAGGAAGTGGTCCAGCGATTCTCTTCGAAGGCACCTTGCTCCAACAGGTGTTGGTGGGTCCAATAAAGGGAGCCTGTCAGACTTTATTAGTGGAGCCGCAGGAAGATCTGAACAGTTTCTATCTGTCAGTCTCCAGTTGTGGCGCCCGAGGAGAAATTCTCATGAACACGATTCAGCGACTGCTTGTCACGATCCTTCTGGTCGGCTTGCCGATGCAGGCCTGTAGCCAGAACATTCTCGCCATCGGAAACGGTTCCGCGCTTCCAGGCGATAATGTCAGCATTGGCGTCCAGATCACCCACGATGATCCTGTCCTCGGCTTCTCCTTCGGAGCGGTACACGACGGCGCGGTGTTGACTCCGACCAGTCTCGTGCAGGGTGCAGCACTGGCGCCCCTCAATGGAGGTACCGGAGCGGAATACTTCTTCGAGGACCTCGCTCCGGCCAACGGGCCAGGAGTGGTGCTGGCCTGCATCTTCACCTTTGGCGGTGTTCTCGATTCGCTTCCCCCTGGCGCCGACCAGGAGGTTGCCGTCATCAACTACACCGTTTCTCCTTCAGCAACTCCAGGCAGCAGCACTGCGGTCTCTCCCTCGACTGCTCTCGGTGTTCCTCCCATCAATATCGTCTTCACCGTCGGTGGAGTCAGTGTGTTTCCATCGACTACTGCCGGTTCAGCTTCAGTCGAGGTCCCGGCACCGTCTGGACTCACCAGCACACTCGCTGACATCTGCAGTTGTAGCTACGATTTCAACTGGACCAACAACGCCTCATACACGGGCATTCAGGTTCGATTGCTGGGATCGCTGGTCGCCACCCTGCCGGGGAGTGCAACCTCGACAACGGTGATTCTGCCCACTTCCACCGCCGACATCTGCGTCACGGGAGTGATCGGACCCGCCTCCTCTGCGCAAACCTGCGTCGACGATTCATGCCCCGGTTACTCACCACCGCCGCCACCGAGCGGGCTCTCCTGTTCCATCATCGACACCGACCCCGTCAGTGGATGTACTGTCGACGCGAACTGGACCAATCCTGGTGGGTATTCCTCCATCGATGTTTATGTCAACGGCATCCTGGCCGAGTCGATTCCATCCAATGCAGTCGCCTGGCAGGGAGCCCTCAACCTCTCGCCGGACCCACAGGACATCTGTATCGAGGCGACCGACGCCTGCGGTGGCGTACTGGCTCAGGTTTGTTGCCAGTTGACTTGCACTGCAGGCCCCATCTTCATTCGCGGAGATTGCAACGCAGACAGTCTCTTCAATATTGCAGATGTGGTCGCTGCCCTCAGTTTTCTGTTCGGGGGTACCGGACCTCCACCATGTGGAGATGCATGTGACATCAACGATGACGGGGGCCAGGACATCAGTGACCCCGTTTTTCTGCTATCGAATCTCTTCTCGAGTGGTAATTTCCCTCCCGCACCTTACCCGGACTGCGGTGAGGACCCGACCGAACCTGACGGGATCGACTGCAGCAGTTTCCCACCCTGCCCCTAGTCTGGGACCCTTTTGAAGCCACTACCGGCCCGAGACACCCATCGGTGTTTCGGGCCTTTCTTGTATCGAGGGCTCCAGGCTCCTAGGTGCTCTTTACAGCAGAGTCCAATCCCTCCATCCTCGACCCATGACTACTGATCAAAAAACCACTTTCAGGCAGACCAAGATCGTCGCCACTCTGGGGCCAGCCTCCTGTTCCGAGGATGTGCTCAGGGGAATGTTCGAGGCAGGTCTCGATGTGGTTCGCATCAATGCCTCCCACGGTGCTCACGAGAAGGACGAGGCGACCATCCAGCGTGTCCGGGACATCGCCAAAACAGTCGGTAGACCCATCGGGATCCTGTACGACCTTCAAGGTCCCAAGATTCGCCTGTCAGATTTTGAAGGTGAGCCGATCGCCGTCGCGCAGGGAGACGAGATCCGAATCGCTGTTGGCAGGCCGTCTGAGCAGGGTGAGATCGGCAGCGACTATGAATTCCTCGACCAGGACCTCTCGGTGGGAGATCTGATCCTGATCGATGATGGAACCATCGCACTGAAGGCGATCGCCGTCTCGAAAGGCCTGGTGGTGGCGAGGGCAGATAACGCGGGTTTGATAATGCCGCGAAAGGGCATCAACCTTCCCGGCAGTAGCATCTCCGCACCGGCAGTGTCCGAGAAAGATCTCGACGACGCTTACTTCGCAGCCTCGCTTCATGTGGATTTCATTGCACTGTCCTTCGTCAGAAAAGCTGAAGATGTACTGCAGTTGCAGGACCTTCTCGCTGCCAGAGGATCGTCGATACCCATCATCTCGAAGATCGAGAAGCCCACAGCACTGGAAGATATTTCCAGCATCCTGCAAAACTCCTGGGGAGTGATGGTGGCGCGTGGTGATCTGGGAGTTGAGATTCCTCCCGAGCGGGTTCCCGTCATCCAGAAGCAGATCATCGCTGCTGGTCTGAAAATGGGTCGCCCGGTCATCACGGCAACCCAGATGCTCGATAGCATGACCAGGAATCCGCGCCCGACCCGAGCGGAGGCGAGTGACGTCGCCAATGCCGTCCTGGACGGTACCGATGCCGTGATGCTCTCTGGAGAGACGGCCATCGGAGACTATCCGGTCGAATCAGTGCAGATGATGTCCGATGTGATTCGCTACACCGAACAGAATGCTGTTCGCCCGACTTTCAGACGCCGAAAAGGGCATGTTCTCGAATCGACACCGGAGGCGGTCACCGAGGCAGCATGCCAGGTAGCAGATAATGTCGGAGCGCATGCCCTCTGTGCATTCACTCAATCCGGATCCACAGCCTTGCTGGCGGCACGGCTTCGTCCAGAGCACCCGATCCTTGCCTTCACCACCAACGAGACGGTACGAGATCGGCTCACCCTGGTCTGGGGAGTACGCCCTTACCAGATCCGACCTACCCACATGACCGACGAAATGATCGCAGAACTGGACAAGACCCTTCAGGCCGACGAAGTCGCAGCCGTGGGAGATCTGATCGTGTTGTTGATGGGCGCACCGACGCACAAGATGGGCCGCACCAACCTGATGCTGGTTTACAGGGTCGGATCCTGGTCAGGCCTCGAGGGACCCGGTCACTTTGACGACGAGGACGAGTGACCCTCTGGGCCACTCCAGAGTGATCTAAAATCTTCGACGGTTGCAGGAGCATGGCCTGCATAGTGGTTGTTGAAGAACCCGAACACCTCCACCGCAGATTCTCGAAATTGCTTCATGACCGGTAGCCAGCGAGCAAGACGGTCGCGACGGTCGACGACCTGGCGATCCCAGGTCCGGGTGATCTGGTCGATGGCCTTGCGATCGCCAAGGAATCTGAAATATCCGAAGTCGGTGGTCGGCCCCGTGACTCTGCGAGGCCATTCCTCCGGGTCAGGCATCCACGCTTGATCTACCCATGCCAGAGCCACCTTGTGGCCACTGAGTAACTGCTGCAACTCAGGGCCAATCCAGTTGCGATTCCTCACCTCCACGACATATCGAGGGCCCGCAGGAATCGATTCGAGAAACTGATCGAGAAGGTCAAGAAATGGCCCCGCGGAATCAAAGGTTTTCTTGTTGAAATAGGGGAATTGCAACAAGAGGGGGCCGAGACGGTCTCCCAGCAACTGCATCGTTTCAACAAACAACTCGATGTCTTGCTCTGCATCCTGGAGCACCTTGTCATGAGTGATCACCCTCGGGACCTTGGCAGCGAAGCGGAACCCCTCGGGTGTCCTCTCCCTCCACCCCTCTACCGTGCTTCGGGTGGGAATGGCATAGAAGGTGGCATCGATCTCGACGCAATCATAAATCGTGGAGTAATGGCTGATGAAATCCCGAGAAGCGACTCGCTGCGGGTAAAAAACTCCCTGCCAGCTCTTGTGAGACCAGGATGAGGTACCGATATAGAGTGATGAATCCTGCTCGAACAATCTCATCTCCATTCTTGACCGAGACCCGTTGAGGATGCGGGTTGGAACCCATGATGAACAGCCGTCACGATGCCCGTGTGAAGATTCTTGCGCTGGAGAAGATCCGAGTCGTGGAAACCAACCTGATCAAGCTCTCGTATCCGCTGATCAGAAGGCTCGAGATGGATCTGGCACAACACCATGGTCAGCCACTCGCTGCCGACCTACGCGAGCACCTGTTCAGGGGGAATCGTCGTGGCAGCCGGCACGAGCGGGTGTTCCTCATGACGATCCGAGGATCTTTCCCATCGTACCTGGGGTGAGCGAGGCGATACAGCAGCAACATGGACCTCGTTGGTCTCCAGGCGAGGCGCTGATCGAAGGGGTGTCCTACTTCGACCTCATTCGAGACCCTGAGGAAATTGCTGCAACAGAGAACCGATCTGGCGCGCATTGCTGGCGCCGACTGATCCTCTACCGAACTCCTCAGGTGGTCGGCTGATAGGCGACAATATGTCCGGCCAGTGCACTGGCCGCGACGGTCAGGGGGCTGGCGAGGTAGACCTGACCGGGCCCCGATCGACCGGGGAAATTCCGGTTGACGGCGCTGACACTGACCTGGTCTGGAGTACGACTGACGCCAGGGCCAGCATTGATACACGCACCACAAGATGGCTCGATCACCTGCGCTCCCACATCCTCGAAGATTTTCAGGTAACCCTGCTGTTCACAGTATTCCCTGACCTCCTGAGATCCGAACTGAATCCAGAACTCGACGCCCTCGGCGACCTGCAGCCCCCGACTCAACCCGTCACGGAGCACCTCGGCGTACATATCCATGTCTTCTTTCTTACCCGCGGTGCAAGAGCCACCATATGCGATGTCGATATCGACCCTATGTTCGAGCAGCGATATCTCCACCCCGTTTCCTGGATCTCCGGGGAGCGCCACGAGCGGTTCGAGCGATGCGGCGTCGATGACGATCTCATGGCAGTAGGCTGAGCCTTCATCACTGTAGAGACCCTCGCAGTAGGACCTGGCCACATCCGCATCCATTCCCCGTTCAGCGACCAGGAACTCTACCGTCTTCTCGTCGGGAGCGACGATTCCGCTGAAGGCTCCCACCTCTGCAGCCATGTTGGTCATCGTCGCTCTCTCATCGATGGAAAGAGCTTCAACCGCAGCGCCGCAATACTCGACCATCTTTGCTATTGCGTGACCCTCAGTGACATAGGGAGTCCTGAGAATTGCCAGCATCATGTCCTTGGCAGTGATCCCCGGTGGGCGCTCTCCGCGCACCTCTATGCGTACCGTCTCCGGCACCGTCGAATACACATCCTGGGTGATCCAGGAGTTGAAGATGGCGGTGGTACCGACACCGAAGGCGACACAACCAATTGCTCCCGAATGCGGCGTGTGAGAGTCGCTTCCGATGATCAACTGGCCAGGCAGAGCGTAGTCTTGCAGAATTTTCGAGTGACAGATCGCCTCGGATCCACCGCGTTCGGTCTCTCCATGCAGGGTGATCCCGTAGTCACTGGCAAATTCCTCCTGCTTCGTCTTCAACTGCTCCGCGGTCTCAAGCAAACCCATCTTGCGTCGCTCAGGCGTGATCGCCTGCTCCAGAAAAGTCAGATGGTCGCGAAAGAAGATGATCGAATCGGGATCGGTCAGCGGTTCGCCTTTACCGACCTTTTCCTCGAACAAGTTGGCCGCCATCGGAGTGACATATTCGTGACTGAATCGAAGGTCGGTCCGGAAAAATCCTGCATCTCCCACCCTGGCACTTTCACTGCCGACCTCTCCTGTTGAAGAATCCAGGATGCGACTGCGGGCAAATATCTTCTGGGTGATGGTTTGCGGACCATCGGTGAGTTGTGGTCCGAGGAGGTCTACCCTGCCCTGGAGTCTTGCCAGGTTGAACTCGAACAAGCCACCCCACTCGATGATCTGACTGGTAACAGGATCCTTACCGCTCGTGAACTCCGAGAGGGGTACCGCCTCTCCGTCGACGAGCCGCTCCAGAATCGTCAGATCCGTGGAGGTCAGCAAGCCAAGGTTGATGCAGTTCTGGTCGTATATCCGTTCGATGTTCTCGGCGAAGACCAGCCTGATCCCCGCACACAGTTCTGCATAGGGGGAGGCCTCTCTGCTCGACCCCTTGCCACGTCTCTTGCCACTGACCGAGGCGCCGAATCCAGCTTCCTTGACCGAATTTCGGGTGATCGGAAACTCTCCCCCCGCCGTGTATCCGACATAGGGGAACTCGCCGAGGGTCTCATCGTGGTAATAGCAGACATATGCAGGAGTGATCTCATCGGTGGAGATGTTGTCGCGGTATGGAATGGAGTGATCCAGTGGAAGGTCTTCTCCTGACAATTGTCGGGTGATCAGACCTGCATCATCGACGAGGTGCAGCACCCTGCCCAGCAGGCGAACTTCTGTCGCTCGCCTGGAAACTTTCCTCTGCTGCAGTCGACCGATCAAATCTGACATTCTATTCTCCACATTATCAATCCATGAAAACTGGTTCACTCGCAGCGGGTACATTATTCACCCATCCGCCGTTCCGTTCAACTCGTGAGGTCTCGAACCGTCCTAAATCCGGGAAGTATCTGTTTCTGGATTACCTCGCGTCTTGTGGAGTGCTCGCAGAAAGCTCCTTTCATCGAGTTGACTGCGATGCGTTCAAGATCATCAAGGCCCAGCCCGAACAGATCCATTGCCAGTTGCCACTCCCTGGTGAGAGTAGTGGCAGACATCAACATGTTGTCAACGTTGAGGCCTACCCGATACCCCTCTCTGAGGTATCGAGGAAATGGATGGTCTTCCAGCGCAGACACCGCCCCGGTATGAAGATTGGAGGAAAGGCACATCTCGAGTGGAATCCGGTGGTCAAGGATGTACTCACCGAGAGTACCTCTATGAGCCCCCGGAACCGTATCGTCCTCTACCAACCTCGTGGCATGACCGATGCGATGCGCTCCACAGTGCTGAATCGCCTGCCAGATCGAGGAGAGCCCAAACGCCTCGCCTGCGTGAATGGTGATGTTGAAATTACTCCTGCGAAGGAACTGGAACGCGCCATTGTGATGGGCAGGGGGGTGTCCAGATTCATCTCCGGCGAGATCAAACCCGACCACGCCCCTGTCTCTGAAAGTGACCGCGGCCTCTGCTGATCGAAGCGAAACATCAGGATCCATGTGCCGGAGGGAACAGACGATGATGCGGACGTCTATACCGGTATCCGCGCACCCTGATGTGATCCCTTCAAGGACCGCCTCGAGTACCGCTTCAGGATCCAGGCCCTGCTCATTGTGAAGCACCGGAGCGAAGCGAACCTCGCCATAAATCACACCATCTGCAGCTAGGCTTTCGACGTGCTCTTTCGCAACCCTGACCAGTGCATCCTGGTCCTGCATCACGGAAGTTGTGACGGCAAACCCTTCCAGGTATCTGGGCAAACTTCCCTGGTCGGCACCTCGAAAGAACCATTTCCCCAGTTGATCGGCATCCGATGAAGGGAGCTCGATCCCCCTCTCCATCGCCAGTTCTATGATCGTTGACGGACGAAGCCCTCCATCGAGGTGATCGTGGAGTTGCACCTTGGGCAGATCATTGATCGATATTGCCATCACTGGTTCCTTGTCTTCCTGACCATTTGATCATCCTGTGTCCATGATCACACTCTGCAACCCTGAACAGCCTTGACTGCATCAATCTCCACTGGATTCACTGACTCCTGCAGCATCTCCGGAGGCGATACCGGGAAAAACAACCGCCGGATCTTCTCCTTCTCTCCTCGCTTCGATCAGCAATAAACTGCGGGTCGTGATATCGATCATGTCCCGTTGGGCTGCAGAAAGAGTCTCCCAGATTCGACGCTTGACCGACAGCGGGGCGGCGGCACTCGGAGTCCTCAAGGCTCTGGCGACTGCATCGTTTCGGAAATCGAGCGACTGGCTGCCAAAGAGCACCACTTCCAAGTCCTTCGCAAGCAGCAGTCCCCTCAACGACTCGACCTCGGTCCCCCCACCACCGCCCGCTACCAGCGCTCGACCATGAATGCCGACCAGCAGGGATCGCTTCTCCCGATCTCCATCCTCTTCGTCCAGGGTATCGATGACCAGTGATTTCACCACATCGATCAGATCCTCGGTTTGCGGCCTCGACTCGGACCGGGCCAGCACATCTCTACGTTTCAGCAGTTGCCACGCCAGTTCGTCTTCTCCCTGCAACCAGGAGGTGACCACAGCTGCCGAAACGATCTCGAGCACGCGCGGCAGTAGTTCGGCTGCGATCCCCTGGCCATCGGTGAGGAGTAACAGCGCTCTCTCATATGCAGGCAAGATACCTGGCTGCGGCAGTGTCGTGACCAACTGCTCGTCATCGCCAAGTAGTACGCGACCGTGGGCAACCAGTTGTTGCAAACCGATCCGAACATCGATGGTCGTCAGCACATCTTCGATGTTGGCAGAATTGAGTCCTATCGAGAGGTCCTTCGACCCGGCACGAAGAGCACCCTGTGCACCCCAGTAAACTGCGTGAGCTGCCGGGGTCCTCCAGTCGATGGGACCCAGTTCCTCTCCCAGCCTTGCCATCAGATCCGGTGACATGTTCAATTCATCTTCGATCAGTCTGCGCCTGAGAAAATCTTCGACCGCCTGTACACCTTCTGGTTCGAGAGTCGGAAATTTCTCAGCCACCCCGACGCTCAATGCCATCTCGGGATCACGAGCAGCCTTCTCGAGACGACTGATCAGGTCGGAATCGATCACGAGCCCTGCCGACAACTCTCGGACCTGATCGGGAGATCTGGCAGCGCGGTCGAGAACTTCAAAATAACGGGATGCATCTCGCCCCGGCGGATGACCGAGGATGGTCTGCCAGCGCTGACACAGACGCCTCTGGTAGTACGGTGCAGCTTCGTCCTGAAACTCGCCGATCTTGAACCAGAACAGATATGAAAGTTGCCTGTGAATTTCCAGGCTGTGAGGATTGGCCCGCAGCCCCGGCCCGCGAAGCAGGTCGATCGCCTCACGGACCCAGGCCCAACGCTGTTCTGGATCACGACTATCGAGTGCCATCTCGAACGCCAGCAACCATGCCTGAAAATTCCATACCCTGGGAAAATAGGGCTGAAGTTTGGTGATCCAGTGTGCCAGTTCCATCGACTCGTGTAATAACCCCTGGTCTCTGCGCTCCAGCGCACGCAACCACAGGGCATCGATGGCCCAACCCCTGAACGCACCCAGTGTTTGTTGCATCAGCAAGACATCCGCAGGTACTCCCGTTGCACTGGAAACGGGCAAGGTGATTCCATCATTTTCAAGCCCTCGGTCGAGCGGAATCGTGGTCATCGCTGCGGCGCCGATCAGGATCGATGCCAGTAGCAGCGGGATCGCCTCGGATCGCTGAATCATCTGTCAGCCCCCAGACCATGCTCCCTGCGAGAGCAGATCCAGAGTCCAGTCAGCATCGTGACTCCTGCCCAGAGCAATCCGATCCTGGCCAGCCCCGACAGCACCTCGCTGTTGGTCACAACTTCACCTGCGGCGACCCGGCCACCGGTGACATGCTGATTCCAGGTCGCCAGTTGGCTGACGATCCAATCGCCCCCTTCAGCCAGTGTATCGAGCACGATTCGAGAAGGAGCGTCGTGTCCATGATCGTGGTGAACAGCATCTTTCGATTCTTCAAAGGCTCCCGAGAATCCACCACCTGCCGCTGCGATGAGAAAACAGAACACGAACAGTGTCGCAACTGGCAGGCCGAGAAAGGTAGACACCGTCAACCCCAGCGCAGCGATGAACGCACAACGGATCCACAGCAATAACTGGGACCGGATCAAGGTGGACAGATGAGATCCTTCCGGAACACGAAGTTGAATCGCATCGGTTCCGCTCCAGTTCACAGATGGAATGCGAACATCCTCATCGACTGCGCCGAGAAACTCGATTCCGATGACGATCTCCCGCTCACCCTCGAGCGCCTCTGACAAGGGAACTCGGGACCGCATACCGTTGCGGATCAAGATCTCCTGCGAGGATGCTCCCATGTGAACCCTCATGCGAGCGCGCTGGGACCGATGCGCTCTCCCCATGGAGGGACGAATTTCCAGTTCGGTCCCCTTGCTCAGCCCGGTCGAATAACTGAATCGGTAATCGGAACGACCACCCCTCATGACACTTCGAGATAACCTGTTGAGCCGAGAATACGCGATACGGATCGCTTCTTGATGATCGAGGCGACCCCAACCAGCAGGATCCTCCAGTTTCTGAAATGCCAGGTATTGCTCGATCTTTTCCGGTGTCACCTGCAGTTGCTCTGGTTGCACCAACGAGACCGCAGGAGATTCCATCAACACCGTGTTACTGCTGGAGACCTGTCCCGAGATCAGCACCAGCATCAAGGTCGCTGGAAACAACAACGAGAAACTGGCGGCCAGCAGCCCCAGCCACTTTCCAGGTAATACCGACCACCTACTTCCAGGCTGCACGACCAGAAACCGCATCCTACCCGTCACGATCTCATCGCAGAGACTTCCGCAAGCCATCAGCGATGTCAGCAGGATCACGACGGTGGCGATCCACAACTGGCCATAATCGAGCACGATCTGTAGACGAGCAGACGCTTCCGATGCGTCCTCCACCAGTAGCGGTAACAGTGCCAACCCGACGAAGAGAATCGCACCTCCAACGGGCAGTACCCCACGACGCCACCCCTCAGCGAGCAGGGTGCGAGCGATGGAGAAGATCGAAGCACTCTGCAATCTGGATCTGAGTACTGCCGTGACCAGTAATGCCATCAAGAACCAGGCCAGAATTGCCATCAGCACCGGCATCAGGAGCGCCCCTCAGAACCACCGAGAAAGGCGGGAAGTTGGCCCCCCATTCCAGCGCCAGAGGTCGTCTCCCCGCTATCGCGCGCCTCTTCCACCGTCTCCAGAAACATCTCCTCCAGGCTCCGGGATCCTGGATCGACCGAGATCACCTCAACCCCTGCTTCCTCGAAGTTCTGACGAACAGTGGCAAGTACCGCCTCGTCGGGATGCGATGTGGTCCACAGGGTTCGATCATCCCTGGCCAGGATCTGCTCGATCGATCCGGAGGACTGAACCTTTCCGCCGTAAAGGATGGAGACACGATCACAGACCTGTTCCACATCGGCCAACAGGTGGCTGCTGATGAGCACTGTTTTCCCCAGTTTCCGAAGACTGACGATCCAGTCCTTCACCTGTCTGACCCCGATGGGATCGAGTCCATTGGTGGGCTCGTCGAGAATCAGGATCTCGGGATCGTGGATCAGAGCCTGCGCGATTCCGATCCGTCGCTGCATACCCTTGGAGTAGTCGCCGATTTCCCGGTGAGCTGCGTCTTGCAGTCCGACCATCTCGAGCAAGTCAGAGACCCTCCCCTTTCGTTCTCTTGCAGGCACACGGCCCAGGCTCGCAGAAAGGTCCAGCATCTCGGCACCGGTGAGGAAGGGGTAGAAAACCGAATCCTCGGGAAGATAGCCGATGCGGTTCTTGCTCTGAGGAGTTCCTGGGGGAGTTCCAAGCACCGAGACCGAGCCAGCGCTCGGAAACAGCAATCCGAGCAAGATCTGGATGGTCGTGGACTTGCCCGATCCGTTCGGTCCCAGCAATCCATACACCTCGCCCGATTGGATGCTGAGGTCGATACCCCGCAGTGCCTCGACTCGGGGACGGAGCCAGAAGTCCCGAAATGTCTTGCACAATCCACGGACCTGAATCACTTCTCGCTGCTCGGGATCAAACTTCGAATCGATAGCCACTCTGGGTACTCCTCTCCCCTGCTCACCCGGTGAGGGAGTATACTGGCAGCCGCGAATGTCGGGGAGCAGCAGCCACATAACATCCTGGCGTAAAAGAAGAGAGGAGCGACCCTGGAGACCGTGTCCGCCTGGTGGAGGATATCGAAAGCAGCGTTCAGGGAAGGGCTCCGCCCCTCCTATCATGCTGCAATGCTACTTCTGGGGATCGGTCTGGTCGCTGTATCACCGCTCCTGGGTGCCTTCGCACTGGGAGACGAGCAGCTGCTGCTGGTTGATATCTCACTCAGTACAATGCTCGCCTGTGGCATGTTTCTCGGTGCATTCACTGCAGCGTCGAGTCTCGGAGATGAGATCCGTCGACGCACAGTGATGGTCTTGCTGAGCAAACCGGTAACCAGGACAACGGTACTGCTGGGGAAATTCGCGGGAATCGCACTCGCCTTGACGATGGCACAGTTGTCCTGGACAGCGACCTTGATGCTGGCCATCCGTCATCGAACCATCCACTCCCATCTCGTCGATGATCATGCGCCTGTTCTGCTGATCGGTCTCGTTGCGCTGTTGATCTCCCTTCTGCAAGCAGCCTGGGCTCACAGACGCGGCAAGAGTTTTCCAGCGACCCTGTCGAGAAACTGCACCTTGTTGCTGGTCAGTGCGGCGCTCTTGGCCTGGACCTGGGCGCCAGATGGGTCGCTGAAATGGCCTGCAACCTCCTTCAACACCGACATACTCTGGGCGATGCTGCTGGTGCACGAGGGCGTACTGATCCTTGCCGCTGTCGCGCTGGCTGCTTCGACCCGACTCCCGACCCCTGCAACCATCGCTCTCTCCCTGGCAACACTGTTCTGCGGTGTAATCGTGGGATCCCTGATGAGGGGCTCACCGTGGGCGCGCTGGGTGCCAGATCTCCAGCGCTTGTGGATCTCAGATGGATTGATCCGGGGTGGTGACATCTCGGTGGCCACGGTCGGCTGGGCGAGCATCTGGGCATTCCTTGTGATGTCAGCAGTCCTCGCTATTGGAGTTGCCCTGTTCGCCAGAAGAGATGTGGGATGAAACTCAGAAGGGTCGCCGACCCGACAGGGTCTTGAACGAAGCAGTGTGAAAACTCCAGCGGCCATCTGTATCTCGCTGGGCATTGGCTTCGATACTGAGTACCCAGACAGGCTTGCTTCCCGGCTTCTTACTCCGCCTGAACTCCACAGGGGCACTCACCGTCGCTCGAGTTGCCTCCGCTTCGATCCCATCGAAGACCACCTCGATAGCATCTTCCGAGACAGCCGCTTGCCACAGGAATGAGCGATCTGACCGATCTCTCTGACCGAGAAAGATCCTCACCAGAGCACCTCGGAAGGAAGCGGAGTCGAGAGAATAGACCGACTCACGGAAGTCATCTGAACAGTGACGAAGAACATCACCTGCCGATTGATGATTGAATCCATCGCGCATATCGAGGATCGACTGGACGAGGCTTGCTCTGGGACTGGAGACGCCACCGAAGAAGAGGAGCATGATCGCCACCGCTGCGATGCCCAGGGGAACCACGCCTCGTATCAGGAGTCGAAGCACATCAGCCGCCGATCTGGTGCATCCGTCGACTGGCTGAAATCCCATCAGCGAGCGAGTGCCCCACCGGCTTGAGCAGGATGGCAGCCTCGAGGGCTTCCTGAATCTGCTCGACACCAGCACCACTTCTGATGAGAGAACGAAGATCTGCCTCGTCATCTCTGAGCAGGCAGAGGAGCAGTCTTCCCTCGGCGGAGAGTCTCACTCGGTTGCAGGAGGAACAGAATGGGTCGCTGACCGGACTGATGAATCCAACAGTGCCCACAGCATCAGGGAGTCGGAAATTGCGACTTTCATCTGATGGATGGCTGGCAGCGACCGGTTCCAGTTCTCCGAGAGTTGCAGTGATACGCTTCATCAATTCCGCGCTGGAAACGACTCCATCTCGAGCCGTCTGGGCCTCTTCGCCATCTCCAAATGGCATCAGTTCGATGAAACGGACGCCCCATGGTCTGGTCAGCGTCTGACGAGCGAGTTCCACAACGTCGTCATCATTTTCCCCACGGACCACCACGGAGTTGATCTTGATCGGCACCAGCCCCGCTTGCTCGGCTGCTTCGATCCCTGCAAGGATCTTGTTGAGATCCGCCAGCCGCATCACCTGACGGATACGAATCTCGTCAAGGGTGTCGATGTGGATGTTGACCCGATTCAGGCCAGCTTGCCGCAATGCGATCGCCATCCCTGGAAGCAAGATCCCGTTGGTCGTCATGCCGATCTCTGCATCGGGTGACGCTGCCCGGATTCCTGCGACCACCTCAATCAGATCTTTCCTCAGGGTGGGTTCACCCCCGGTGATCCGAAACTTGCGGAAACCGCATCTCACTGCCGCCCTGGCCACGAGAGAGATCTCCTGCGCCGTCAGCAGTTCATCCTCAGGCAAAAAGCGGAGACCGTGCAACGGCATGCAATAGGAACAGCGTAGATTACACCGGTCCATCACGGAGATACGGAGGTAATCGATGATTCGGCCATGGCCATCGCGCGGCATCGGCTCTCCCTCCAGGCACGGCTGGCAACCATCGCCAGTCGCTCCAGATCAAATCACTTCGCCGAAGTGGTTGTGAGAAACAGTCTACCGCCTTGAAAGGGACCTTGAATCTAGTTTTTTTCGATCCACTGATCGATCAACCGGAGAGACTGAACCAACTTTTTCTTGATCGCGTTGATCTGCAGTCGGGTCATTCCCCTCCCGGTAGGATTCCCTTGCATGTTTTTCCTGGCCCGTTTCGCCTTGGTCGATCGATTGATCCCGAACTCTCTGCGCCAGTTGGTCACACTCGGCGTGCTGACGCCAAATCTATGGGCAGTACTTACAACTCCCTCGAGAACCGAGAACTCTGCCACTTCCCTGCGGAACTGTGCTGAATACTTGCGACCTGTACTTCTCCGCTGCTGTTTCGGAATTGGCTGTTTCGGCAAAGATATCTTGTGTCCCTTCTCTGCCTGGATCTTTGTCTTCCGCGTCACGCCGTAGAGTTTCCTCCAGTTCGTCACGCTCGGTGTAGAAACCTCGAACCTGTCAGCGGCGCGAGCGATCCCGTTTTTGATCGAATATTTGACCACCTTGTGGCGGAAACTCTCGGAATATTTGGGTCTTGCGCCTCGTCGTGGCAATAAATCGGAAGTTGGTTTTCGGGCTCGGGATTTACTGCTCCCCCTGCGGAGATTTGCTCCGGGTGACATGGATGGCCGTCCATTTCTTCAAGACTGTCCGTAACTCGTTATCGGATATTACCCGATCACAGCAACATATTGACCCGGTCTGCAATAATTTCAAGGCAGATCCGCTATTGGTACGAATCTTCACTGTCTGTTGGAAGAAATCTCAGGAAATCTGTATGATGCGCGCTCCAACCGCAGGCATCGCTGCCCTGCCGAGAAGGGCCCCCCTTGTCCTCACGACGACAAACTCCTCCACCCCCTGGCCAATCTCCATCTGGAGACCTCGGTGAAGGAGTACCCGATGAGGAGCGAATCATCCGCATCGAAAGACTCGCCAGTCATGTTCGAGACGAAGTCGCCTCGGATGGCTCCGATCTCAAAGATGCAGAACTGCTGGCGCTGGCCAAGAGTACCATTCGCGATCGCCCACTGGCCCGATCAGAAATCAAACTGCTCTCCCTGAACCTGGAGCGGATTCGAATTCAGATCTCGCGGTTCCTGTCGGGCGAACTGGAGCGATCGCGCTTTCACGACTGGGTCTGCGAGATGCTGAAGATCTCCATCACCATGTTCCTGGCCAGTGAAAGCCCCAGGGGTCAGACCTCTGAATCCGCGCTGGGTCTGCTGGCGTTGATCGTAGATGATGACTTCACATCACCCGACAGTTCTCGACGGCTATGCCAGCTGGTGCTCGATCGAATCGAATTCCGGCAAACCGTGCCCTGTCGCAGGGCGATTTCAGAGATGCTACGGGAACTGGGCGTAGTCTCGCTCTCGGTGTGCGAACGGGGTCCTTGCACCGAGGACCCCAGTTGGGTCGATATCTCGTTGCTCCCTCGCCACTTCAGACCAGATTTCCGCCCAACCGAAGGCGACACCTGGTTTCAACCACTCTCGGTGAGCACTCGTAGCCTCTGGCAACAGATTTCGCCGAACGAACCGTGGGCGAATCGCGAAAATGACCGGGTTCCAGCACTGATCTCCGAGGATTCAACCCTTGAGAATGAACTCGAAGGTCTCCAGTTATTCCTCGATCCGGGTGGACTGACGGAGGCGGTGGTGGATTCTTCACGGCTAGGCTCCAGGGAACTGAGACGCGCCGTATCTGGATTCCGGTTATTGCATCAGATGAGACGATGCTACCTAGATGGAATTCCCGTACACTTCCACAAGGAGGACTTATGAAATTCCGATCTCCGGGAGACAGCGAAGGCAATGGCGACGAATTGAGCGACCTCCAGAATCAGCTGGAACAGCTCAAATTTCAAATTGAAGAAGAACGCAAGATTCACCAGCAAGAAATGAAGCGCGGCCTTGAGGCGTTTCAACGCCTCCAAAAAAATGGCGACAATGGCAAGGAGGAACGCTTCCTTGTTTCCGTGGATGGCCACGAACTGTCCCCGCATCAACGAGTCGGTATCTTCGTAGATGTCCAGAACATGTATTATGCTGCGAGGAACATCTTCCAATCAAAGTTAGAATTCTCGAAGTTATTGAAACACCTTCTTCGAGGTCGTGTACTCGCGCGAGCGATGGCCTACATCGTCGAGCGCCCGGGTATGGAACAGGACAAGTTCATCGAGGTCTTGCGCAGGAATGGCTACGAGGTCAGAAAGCGAGTCGTCGGGGAACGAAATGATTCCACCAACCGCGGTGACTGGAACATCGGTATCACACTCGATGCAGTTTCTCTCGCCTCGAAGATTGATGTCGCCATCCTGGTCACAGGAGATGGAGATTTCGTACCCCTGGTGGAACGCCTCGCCATCGACGGCGTGAGGGTTGAGATCGCTTCATTCAGAGAAACCACCTCTTCTGAGTTGTTCCATGCTGCCGACCAGATGCACTTCCTCGACGAGAGAGTGCTGCTCTCGGGGACGCATTTCCAGCCGGCTGAAGACGAGGAGGAGGAGGAGGAGGAGAAGGAACTGGTACCTTCTCGCTCCAGAAGGCCTCTTCGACGCGCCCGCGGACCTGCGGAAGAGGACTTCGATGACGAGGATGAAGAGGACTGAGGGTAACTCCCCCCCCGAACATCGAGCGGGGGGAGACTTGATCTCCGATTACGATTTTGACCTCCCTGCGCGATTGGTAGCCCAGCACCCCGCTGCAGTCCGCTCATCGTCTCGTTGCTTTTTCTGCACTCAGGCCTCCAGTATTCCAACCGAAGCACCCTTTCACTCCATCGCTGACCGGCTGGTAGGAGATGAACTTCTGGTGGTCAATGACACGCGCGTACTCCCTGCGCGAATCCGCTGCACGAGGAGCAGCGGAGGGGCGGTCGAGGCCTTCATGCTGCGGCCGCTGGGAGCAGGTCGATGGCAAGCTTGGCTCTCGCCTTCTCGGAGAATCAGGGCTGGAGAATGCCTCCAGACCAGCGGCCCACCGTTGACCGTGATCGAAAGACGAGGATCTGGCTGGGTGGTCGACCTGGGCCCGGAAGAGATACTGGAACAGATCGGCGAGGTCCCGCTTCCACCCTACATCCACAGGTCAAAGGAGGAACTTCGCCAGGATGGTCTCGACCGCGAACGCTATCAGACCATCTTCGCCCACCATGGAGGGGCAGTGGCGGCTCCGACCGCAGGGCTCCACTTCGACGAAAGCCTGATCGAAAAACTGCAATCGAAAGGAGTTCAGATCTTGCCAGTGACTCTGCATGTCGGACCTGGCACCTTTCGGCCGATCGAGGCCGACGTGATCCAGGATCACCGCGTCGACCCGGAGTGGTTCTCGGTCACCACTGAAACCAGGAGTGCTCTCGCCACTGCCAGGGATGAGGGACGCAAGATCATCGCAGTCGGGACAACCTGCCTGCGAGTACTTGAAAGTATCGGCCCCTTTCAGGCAGGTCCCGCCATCGAGTCCGAAACCGATCTGACCATCCTTCCAGGACATCGCTTCGAACATGTCGACGGCCTGATCACGAATTTCCATCTACCCAGATCATCTCTACTGGTGCTGGTCTGCTCCTTCCTGGGTCGAAGCAAGACGCTGAGCATCTACCAGCGTGCGATCGAGGCTGAATTCCGATTCTACTCCTACGGAGATTGCATGGCGATCCTGCCAGAAAACCATCGATGACGATCCGATGCTGGGCCTGTCGGGCATCGTTCTCAGCGGATCACATTCGCCGCGATGGAATCCTGCGAGGTAGGTCGGCCCGATCGGGCGGACCTTATCGGATCTATGGTTGTCCCTCCTGCCGTAAGGAGAACCGCATCGAGAATCTCGCGGATGGCAGTTCATATTGTTCGCCCGCCAAGGAGATCGGAATCCTCGACTGGCTCTTCGGCTGGATCGAACCTCTCGCACCTGAAGACTTCCTGGAGATTCAGCGTTGGCTTCACCGCCATGCTCGCGAGCGTGAGGCTGTCTTCGATGCGCTGGGAGATCGGCGCTACACCAGATCTTGGTGGCGCCGGATGCTGACCGCTTTCAATCCACGACGCGAAAGAAGAAGGAAGTCCGTCGATACTGGCCAGGGGCCATCCCGTGACCCTGAAGATTCGCCTACATCAACACCACTCCCTCACCCCTATCGAATCCTGGGATTGCCAGCGGAAGCCACTTCAGAGCAGATCCGCAAGCGTTTTCGGGAGCTGGTGAAAAAGACCCACCCCGATAAACTCCACGATGCCAACCCCGGGCAAATCGAGACCGCCAGCCGCAGATTGCAGCAACTGATCCGATCCTATGAAGAACTCGAGAAGCGTGGCCAGGTCTAGCGGCAGTCATCCACCAGCACCTGGCATCCAGTCGAGAGCATGTGTCATGAGTGTCACCAACAGAACAACAAGCACCCCGACCAGGTTGAGCACAAACCCACAGCGAATCATCGTGCGTATTCTGACCTTTCCGGTGGCAAACACGATGGCATTTGGCGCCGTGGCAACAGGCAACATGAAGGCGCAGGAAACCGAAAGTACAGCCGGTAACATCATGTGGATGGGAGCGATCCCGCCCTGCTGCGCCGCTTCTCTCAGGATCGGCATCAGCACATGCATCGAGGCCGTGTTCGAGGTGACCTCGGTCAGAAATGTGGTGGCCAACGAAATGGACAGTACGATTCCCGCGAAAGGCAGATCAACCCAGCGGGCCATCAGTCCGCCGAAATAACTGGAGAGTTCGCTGTCCTGAAATGCCCCTCCGATGGCGAAACCGCCACCGAATAGCAGCAGCATCCCCCAGGGAACCTCTTTCGCCTGGTCCCAGTCGAGCAGGGCTGGGCCCCCTCGCCGCGACGGAATCACGAACAATGTGATGGCAGCAGCGACTGCCACGATGGAATCGTTGAGATAGAGATGCGCGGACTCGGCCGGGATGCCGAGCCAAACCGCGAGGAATCCACTCCAGCCCGGTAACCCTGTCCCGCCTCTGGTGATCCAGAGGAGAGCGGTGCAGATGAACACGCCCAGGACACGCGCCTCTGCCGACGACATCTTGCCCAGCGACTTGCGCTCTTCCATCAGCGAATCCATCCCCTCCCTGGAAGATCCAGCGGGAAGTGGCAGCAGAAAGCGGGTCATCAAGATTCCGATGATGGGAACGAAGATCAGCACCAGCGGCAATCCGAAAGGAAGCCAATGCAGGAAGTCGATGAGCACCGGTGGATCCAGCTCCTCTGCATTTTTGATAAAGATGAGGTTTGGTGGAGTACCGATGAGAGTGCCAATCCCCCCGACATTCGCACCGTAGGCGGTGCAAAGCAGCAAGCACGTTGTAAAAACCCCTCCCGAAGCACCTGAGCTCTTCTCGGTTCGCATCGCCACCGAGATGGCGATGGGCATCAGCATCAAGGTTGTTGCGGTATTGGAGATCCACATCGACAGCATTGCGGATGTGATGAGAAATCCGAATGCCAATCTGCGAGGAGAGGAACCGACAGTGGTCAAGGTCGCCAGTGCGATTCGACGGTGAAGCCCTGAGCATTCGACCGCTCTCGCCAGCAAGAATCCTCCCAGTAGCAACAGGATCAGGTGGTGGGAGTAGTACTTTGCAGCCACGGAAGCCTTGCAAACGCCTAGTAGCGGCAGCAGCACCGCAGGCACCAACGAAGCGGCGGGGATGGGGATCGCCTCGGTCACCCACCAGGTCACGGTCCAGACCGTGACAAGAAGGGTACCACGTGCGGCATCCTCGAGTTCCGCAGGCGCCCCCCAGTATGCGAGCAGACCGAACACCGGGCCGAGCAAGATGGCTCCGAACTTGACCCCTCGTCCGGTCGATGGCTGAGCGCCGCTGCTGTTCATCTGATCCCTCCGAGCGAAACCTGATTGCTGGAACCACGTCCATTCGCTGCCTCAACGCACCTATTCCCTGTCACCTGTGTGTCGTGGTACCATCAGTGACTCTCGATCCCAAGAGGAACTGTAGCAGATCGTATCGGGGAGCCAGCGGATGTCACTTGAGTCGTACCCAGCCCAAATTTCTGCGAGACCCTGCTTGAAGTCTGTTTCTCCAGGGAGCCCGATCTTGCACCAAAAACTGCGAACCCACCTGTACATCGGGCTGCTACTGCTGTCGGTGCCTCTACTCGGGCTGATCGGTTGCACGACCACCATGCTCCGTCCCGAGGTGATCGACGTTTCTGAAATCTCCAGAGAAAAGGATGTGAAGACCTTCATGGTGTCCCTCAAGAAAGTTGTGCCCCGGCAGCAATTTCAGCAGTGGACGAAGGACCATATCGAGCAGAATCGCCTCGAGATCGAGAACCCGGACCACGAGAACATTCCCATTTTCGAGCTGCATTACCACTTCGTGCACCGTAGTGGGAGATTTCGAACCCGAAGAATTGCCTATGTGATGTGGAGAAGATCGGAAGAGAACCCGGCTCGATTCGAACACCAGTTCACGTATCTCGGTTCGGGGATCCCGATGCAATTCTGGAGATCCCGATGATTCCACGGTGCTTCTCTCGATCTTCGACCCGCAGCGGAAGATGGCTCGCAACCGGGCTGTTGGTGATGTTGCTGCCATCGATCTGTGGCTGTGGAGCATTCTACAAGCACCGTCTCGAAACCCCGGTCGGCCCGCTCTGGACCAACGGAAATATCGAGACGGCACGGAGGTACCAGAAGGATCTCGGCTGGATGAAAGCCGGGCTTTGCGAGAGGTTACCCATTATCACGACGGGAGTAGGATCCGCTTCGATTCTGCTCAAGACTGAGGATAGGAACCGAATCATCCGTGAAGATGAGATTCGTACTGCAGGGTGGTACAACCACGCACTGTCTCTGATTCAGTTCACACCCTCCTCTCCGGCAGACCGGATACTTCTGCAACGGCAGCCAGATCCCCTCGGGCATAGAACACTTCTCCATGAACTCACTCACCACTACACGGCTGGTGACTCCAGGATCAGATCGAAGTGGTGGCTCACCGAGGCGATCTCCTGTTCGATGGAGAGTTCGTTCCTCGATCACCTCGGCCAGTTTCAGGTCCCACCCCTGCACCCGCTGCAGTATCGCAAGGCGAGAGAAGTGCTTTCTGACCTGGGACGAGCCCGTTTCACCGAGTACGCCGAGGAGATCGTTTCGGAGTCATGGCTCGGATTCTATCGAAATGACGGGGAGATCCCCGCTCGATACGCCATCTCCTGGGCGATCCTCTGGACGCTACAGGAGCAGATGTCGGGAACTCACGAGACACGCCTGCTGGCAGTCATCGGACTGAAGAAAGACCAGATCGTTGCTCGAATACCCGATGTGATCGAGGCGATCACCCCTTCACTTACCACGCAGTACCGTCGCTACCTGGATTCCGATCGATACCGACGGTGGGCCATCGACCAGTGGCTACTCGACGATCGCATCGATGGTCGGGCGATACTGGCTGCCATCGAGGTGGAAATGCTGGATTCGCTCGCCTCAGCGTGGGCATGGTCCTGTACCACCAACTTGATCCTGAGGACGAGGTCAAGACTCGACCGCAACACCAGAAGCGAATGGCAGCAGAGAATCATTGAACAGCTCGAGAGTGGCACGATGGAAGTCAGGCAGGCGATCTGTACCGCGATTCCAGAGTACCGCTGGGCTGATCAGTTGATCCCTGCCCTGATCGAGCTGCTCGAAACGGATCGAGCAGAACTCCGAGCCGCTGCTGCTGCCGCGCTCTCCAGAATCTCCCAGCATCCCACCATCGTCAATCCTGCCTTCTGGATCTCCGCAGCCGAGAGCGACCGATCCAGGGAGATCGGAGAATGGCGCTCCTGGCTCGGTGAAAACTGATTCCAGATGCCGTCACCCGGTGACTTGACCGCATCCTCAGCGCCTCCGATGCTGTACAGTCGATGACAGCTTTCGAAGCAGGAGGAATCCGATGAAGATCAAGGTGTTGTTGTTTGCCTCGCTCAGGGATCTTGTAGGCAGTGAGAAGATCGAGGTGGAACTGAAAGAGGGAGCATCGGTGAAAGATCTCATCGGAGCGATCACGGCGGAGTATCCCGTCCTCGGTGAACGGCTCGCCTCGACCCGAGTCGCTGTCGACGACCGTTTTTCAACGGAGTCAGATCCCATCAGTGCCAATTCCGAGGTCGCATTGATTCCACCGGTGAGCGGCGGCTAGCCGTGACAGACACCGCTGACAACATCCTGGCACGCCTGGTCAGTGAGCCGATTGAGATCCAGCACATCTCCAGCTGGTTGGGAGAACCGAATTGTGGAGCCGTGCTGCTCTTCTGTGGCAATGTCAGGGAGTACAATCGTGGCAAAAGTGTTTCCCGCATCGACTATCACGCTCATGAAACGATGGCTCTATCGGAGTTGAGGAAGGTAGCCCATTTCCTTGTACACCATGGCGCCACCAGAGCGGTGGCCATCCATCGGCTCGGATCATTGGATGTCAGTGAGATGAGTATCCTGCTCGGAATCGCCCTCCCCCATCGCAAGACTGGATTTGGCCTTCTCGAACAGGGCATGGAGATGATCAAGTCAACCGTGCCGATCTGGAAGCATGAACACTACCAAGATGGAACGGTCGAGTGGATCGAAGGATCTTGATCACGGTTGAGGACAGGTCGACTCAGACCGGGTAGTCCCTCAACTTGACTCCGTTGTAGATCTGGCGCGGCCGATGAATGCGGTCGTCGGGATCGGATCGCATCTCCAGCCAGTGTGCAATCCAACCTGGCAACCTTCCGAGCGCAAACATCACCGTGAACATGTTTGTTGGAATGCCAATCGCCCGGTACATGATTCCAGAGTAGAAATCGACATTGGGATACAGGTTCCTGTCGACGAAGTAGGAGTCGTTCAGTGCCACCTCTTCGAGCCTTCTGGCGATGTCGAGAAGCGGATCCTGAACACCGAGGTGATCGAGCAGGCGGTCGCAGGCTTCCTTGATGATCTTTGCGCGCGGGTCGTAGTTCTTGTATACGCGGTGCCCGAATCCCATCAGTCGAACCGATGAGTTCTTATCCTTGACCAGTTCGATGTAGCGAGCGACATCCCCATCGCCCTTGTGAATCGTGGCGAGTTGGTCGAGAACCGCCTGGTTAGCGCCTCCATGGCGTGAACCCCACAGAGAAGTGATCCCTGCTGCGATGCATGCATAGAGATTCGTCAACGCACTCCCTGCCATTCGAACCGTCGCCGTCGAACAATTCTGTTCGTGATCAGCGTGGAGAATCAGCAGTAGGTTGAGGGCCCTCTCCACCTCTGGATCGACATGGTAAGGCTCCGCAGGAACTCGAAACATCATGTGCAGGAAATTACCGCAGTAGGAGAGTGAGTTGTCTGGATAGATGAATGGCTGCCCGATGGACTTCTTGAAGGAGAATGAAGCCAGCGTTCTCACCTTCGAGAGCAACCTGCAGACAGTCAGATCGATGTCGGTGTCCTGCTCAGGGTTCTCATTCTCCGTATAGAAGGTCGACAGCCCCAGCACCATGGCTGACAGAATCGCCATCGGGTGTGCCGAAGATGGAAAACCATCAAAGAAGTGCCGCATGTCTTCATGAATCATCGAGTGGCGCCGTAGACTCTGTCGGAACTGTTCATACTGTTCTGGAGTCGGCAACTCACCATGGATCAGCAGGTAGGAAGTCTCGACGAAGTTCGAATTTGCAGCCAACTGCTCGATCGGGTAGCCGCGGTATCGAAGAATCCCTTCTTCTCCATCGATGAAGCAGATGGAACTCTTCGTCATTCCAGTATTCACATATCCAGGATCGAGAGTGATGTACCCGCTCTGCTTTCGCAGCGAGCTGATATCGATACCCTTCTCACCTTCTGAACCTGTGAATATCGGGAGTTCAATCTCCTGGTCATCGAGACGAAGGATCGCCTTTTCCGTCTTTGTCTTCCCGTCCATCGAGTTCCACGTCCGTCCATCATTACACTGACTTGACTGTAATAGTGTCAGCATGAGTTTCCTGCTCCTGAGATCGACCCGACCCAGGAGTGCAGGATGAAGTCATCCAGGTAGACCAACGGGGTACCGCGGCGAGGCGATCACAGGAAAAAATCCAGGCTAGCCACAGCCGAGGAGCCCTGTGGGTCCAGGAACCGATCATCGATGCAAATTCAGACCGAGGCAAGGGGTTCCACCGGCTGTAACGACAAGCTGGCTGCCACCATCGCGTCGTCAAATCCTCGAGGGTTCGGTCCGATCCAGCCCATCGAATTGCCAGCCATCGAGGGATCGAGCGATGGGAACCCTGCGCCCGATGCCAAACGCCTGCGGTGAGACCCGCAGGATGGGAGCGGACTGGCGACGCTTGTGCTCGCTCGATTCGATCAACTGGACAACACGCTCGACCATCTCCGCATTCGAGACATTGGCCAGGATGTCCCTCGCAGACTGTCTGCCTTCGATCCAGGCCTCGAGAACCTCGTCGAGCTGGTCGTAGGGTGGAAGCGAGTCTTCATCCCGCTGATGGGGTGCCAGTTCTGCAGAAGGAGGCTTGTCGAGTGTCGCCTGCGGCACACAACCCTTGTGACGCTCCAGTTGCGCGATGGCGTAGACCTCGCGCTTTCTGACATCTCCGAGCGGAGCCAGGCCTCCGCACATATCACCATAAAGAGTGCAGTACCCGACTGACAACTCGGACTTGTTGCCGGTGGCCAGCACCAATGCTGATTCACGATTGGAGATGGTCATCAGCACCGTACCACGGATTCGCGCCTGCAGATTCTCCTGGGCAACACCCCACTCTCCGGTGCCGAGTAGAGGTTCCATCGTCGACCGAAAGGTCCGATAAACAGGGTCGATCGAGACCTCCTCGAACTCGATGCCAAGCCGTCGGGCCAGATCTCTCGCATCCTCCAGACTGCCTTCCGAGGAGAACGGTCCCGGCATCCCGACTCCCAGAACCTTGCTGGCTCCGAGCGCCTTCACCGCCAGTAGCGCAGTCACCGCGGAATCGATGCCGCCTGAGAGTCCGATCACTGCCCGATCGATGCCGCACTTGAGGAAGTAATCTCTGATTCCCAGGATCAGGGCATCGGAGATCTCCTCCACCTCGCCGATTTCAGCGCCGATGGGTGGAGTTGCAGATCTCTGCTCTCCGACGATGCGAACTTCCTCGCTGAAGGCAGGCAACAACTCGACCGATCCATCAGGAGTCGCCAGCAAACTGGCGCCATCAAAGATCAACTCGGTATTTCCACCGATCAGGTTGGCGAGAACCACATCCACACCGAAGTGAGTGGCCTGATCGATGAAGAGTTGTCGGCGTACAGCGCTTTTACCCCGATGAAATGGACTGGCGGAGGGACACAGGATGATCTCAGCACCAGCATCTACCAGTTCCTGTCCTGGAT
>Ga0310120_10000559_pt1 | contig 29478 bp, 29 predicted proteins | sample CB27_AW_983_MG_FD_203506 | JGI IMG/M metagenome (GOLD analysis project Ga0310120, IMG submission 203506) | Marine microbial communities from Western Arctic Ocean, Canada - CB27_AW_983 | ecosystem: Environmental > Aquatic > Marine > Oceanic | place: Canada: Western Arctic Ocean | collected...
CGTGCCGAGGGGCATCAGTCACGAGTGCACGCATCTCGATTCCCGCCCGAGACCATCAGTCACACCATTCGGCTATATCGGCGCAGGAAGAGCATCGCGCGGAGATCCCGGATCGACCGATTCGTGATTTCGAATCGACCTGTATATCACCGTGCGGCCTTGCTGGCTGGTGCCGGCGCTCTATTCCGGGTTCGTGCTGGCCACGCTGTCTGCGTTGCCACCGCCGGACAGGTTCGATTGTCGTAGAGCCACGGTAGCAGGATTTAGCGCCTCGATGGACCCACCGATCGTTTTAGAATGGGTGTCTCCGGTCATGGTGACCGACGGATTTACTGCACCGGTGAAGCGACGCGAGCTGCTGGCCTCGACGATCACTCCCGACGGGATGCGGATGACCCTGTCGCTGCACGCCGGGGACTACTACATCGAAGTCGACGGCCGGCCGTTGATGTCGACTTGGGCACCGGGGTCGGAAAAGGCTCTGGCCGATCTCGCCGCGCAGGAATTGACGGACAATAGCCATCCGCGGGTGTTGATCGGCGGCTTGGGGCTTGGCTTCACCATGGGCGCGGCACTCGACGTGCTGCCCCGTGGGGCGTCGGTGGTGGTGGTCGAGTTCTTCGAGACGATCGTCGACTGGAATCGCAAGTTTAGTTTTGAGTCGGCGACCGATCGACTCGCCGATCCGCGGGTGATCGTGGAGGTCACCGACGTGGTGGATTACCTGCGGGATGTGAAGCGGCCCTTCGACGCGATCCTGCTCGACGTGGACAATGGTCCGGATGCCTGGTGTCTGGCATCGAACGCACGTCTGTACGATCGCGCCGGGCTGACTCGTATCAGACGGGCGCTGAAGCCTGGCGGCCTTCTCGCCGTCTGGTCTGCGGGTGGATCGTCGGCCTTCGAGAACCGGCTCGCCGAGGTCGGTTTCGTGGCACGCAGTGAGACCGTGCGTTCGCGAGAACGCAAGGGCAACCGACACACGATCTTTCTGGGGCTGGCGTAACTACTGCGTGCCGCCTCGGCGTCGATGAGCTGTCCGATGCCGCCGATCATGCTCGATTGACAGCCCGATCGATCCCGAGATGACCGACGTTGCCCTCGATGGCGCCGCGCCGAGTGTGGAGAAACCGGATCTGCCGTGGTCGCGCTTCGGTCCCATCCTCGCGATTAACTTCCTGGGCACGCTCGGGTTCTCGCTGGCGATTTCCTTCCTCGTCTTCATCGTCACGGACCTCGGCGGCGCGAGTTGGACGTGCGGGTTGGTGGGTGCGATTCTGACGCTGCCGTTGCTGCTCATCTTTACCGCGCGCGCCCTCGATGGAGCGACCGGTGGCAATATCTCCATGGCCAACGTATACGTTGGCGACCGTACCGCGCGCTGGGCTATCGTCCTCCTGCGCCGGAGGCCGTCACGCCAGCTACAGTCGACGGGCTACATGCGAGCTTCGCTCTCTCCTAACAACTGGCACGGTTGCAGGGGGTAGGTCAGTGGCGAACGACACGAGGTCGGTCCGGGTTTGGACCGGCGGGGTTGATCAATCCAGGCGTGGGCCGGCCCAGACCTCTCTGGGTAGCGCGACAATGCCGAGCGGCCCGGGTGACCGCCGAGCGCACCGAACGAAGGCCCGCCCAAGCTCTCGCTCAGGCGGGCCTTTGATTAAGGCGTCAATCGCTCAATTTCGCCAGCAACGGACACATTGCTACTGGCCAGAGGTCGTCGGCCACAACACGCCCTGTTGCGGGCTGGGAACGGGGCCTAGCCCCTTGAACACAAACTTCTGCACGCGCTTTCCTTCGAAGGTCTCGGTTGTGTAGAGGTTGCCCTGCGAGTCGGTAGCGATGCTATGCACGCCGTAGAACTGTCCGGGCTGACGCCCGCCGTCACCGAAGCTCGTCAACTCCTCCATCGTTTCACGCAGGAAGACGTGGATCTTGGAGTTCGTCGCATCGGCCAAGTAGAGGAACCGCTGCTCCGGATCCTGCGAGAAGGCGACGTCCCAGGCCGACGCCCACCCTGGCTGGCTCTGGATGAGCTTCTCCGACACGAACTCGCCGTTCGGTCTGAATATCTGAATCCGGTTTTGTGGGCGGTCGCAGACATACACCAACCCGTCGTTTGACAGATCGGCGCAGTGTACCGGAGTGCCGAACTGTTGGGGTGGCGGCGCGAGCAGATCGTATCGTGCGGCAGGAGCGTCGTCAGGCGTGTTGCCGTACGCACCCCAGTGGCGTTTCATCACGCCCGTCTCGCCGTCGAGCACGGCGACGCGTTTATTGAGGTAGCCGTCAGCGAGGTAGGCTTCGTTGGTGGCCGGGTCGACGAAGATTTTCGCTACTCGCCCGTAATTCTCGGTGTCGTTGCTGCCACCCTCGTAGCGCGGATCTTCGCCGGCGGCGCTGACGAGACGCGCATTCGGCAGACCGAACTGCTTCAAGAACGTGCCGTCTTGGGTGAACTTCAGCACGTGGGAGTCTCCACCACCGTTCCCACCGATCCACACGTTCTCCATATGATCGACGAAGATCCCGTGGTTTGACTGCGGCCAGTCGTAGCCCTCTCCCGGACCGCCCCAGTGCCTGAGAAGGGTACCGTCCTGGTCGAACTCGAGGACGGGTGGGGCCGGGGCGCAGCACTCGCCGCTGGGTGGGTCCGACACCAGGCGCTGTTCGCCGGCGGACAACGTCGAGGCCCGATGGATGATCCACACGTGGTCCTGGTTGTCGGCCCACACGCCGATGGTCGATCCGATGACCCAGTGGTTCGGCAGTGGCTTGGGCCACAGGGGATCCACTTCGAACATGGGCGCCTGCACTCCCTGAGCAACCGCCGTTTTCTCGAGGGTGGCTTGACCGACCCCGAGGGCGACAATAAGCGTAACCAAGGCGATTCCAACACCAACATAGCGCTTGCGCGTCATTCTTTTCCCCCCGTCGGATGCAGATTGGCTCACACGGAACCCGACTCGTCGGTCGCAGTCTACCACTCCGGACCCCGAAGCGCGACACCAAGCTATTTTTCGATTGAAAGGCGTCCCCGCGGGCTCAAAGTCGACATGGTGGGCAAGGCGTGCGCGCACTCACCGGAGTCCTTCCGGCGAGAAGACTTCAAGGAGGCCGACGGATCGCCACGTCAGGAATGGGCGCGAGATGGTAGTATCGCCGCTACGCCCTGTTTCGTTGTCGCGCCTGGCCTCGTGGAGGCTGTCCCGAAGGGGCTTCACCCAGGACTAATGCCAATGATTCCCAAGCTCCGGTCACTCGCCGCGGCCCTTCTCTTTACGACTATTCTCGCTCCCGCGGTCCATGCCGACGTCTTGTCGGTCGAGATCCTGGAGCGTCGCCTCATGGACGACGGTCGCCGGTTCGGCGACACCGGCCAATATGAAGAGATCGTAGGCAGGATCACGTTCGAGATCGACCCGGCCGACCCGTTGAATCAGGTCATCGTGAACCTGGGCCGTGCCCCACGGAACGGGACCGGGATGGTCGAGGCTACCGCCGATCTGGTGATACTGACACCCGCCGACTCGCAGCTCGGGAACGGTGTAGCCTTGATCGATATCTCGAACCGCGGCCGCCGGACCGCGCTTTCATTCAACCGTGGCGGCACCGGGCCGTACGGCGACGGGTTCTTGATGAGTGAGGGCTATACGGTCGTCTGGGTCGGCTGGGAATTCGACCTTCCGCCCGAGCCCGTTCGGATGCGGCTCGACGTACCCTCGGTCGACGGTTTCCCGGTGGGCGGTCTCGGCTTCGCTGCGGTTCGTGACACCGCGTCGTGGATCAAGTACGACCCCGAGGCCCTGGTCAGCGCAGAGCACACACTGTCGTTCGGCTCGTCGCAGAGCGGCCGCTTCCTGCGGACGTTCCTCTACCTGGGCTTCAACACGGACGAGTCCGGACGGCAGGTGTTCGACGGCATGATCCCGCACATCGCTGGGGCCTCCCGCCTCGATCTGAACCAGCCCGGCGCCGAGCCGGTTACGCAGGGCATGTTCGACGCCACATCGTTCCCGTTCGCCGACGCGGCGTTGCGAGATCCGGCCACGGGCGTCGTCGACGGCACGTTGGGCAACGACCGGAGCCGCGAGCGCCAGCCACGCATCTTCTACACGAACACGGGAGTCGAGTACTGGGGTGGCGGCCGGGTGGCCGCGCTGGTCCATTCGACACCCGACGGTGCGGAGGATCTCGCCTTGCAGGACAACGTCCGCTTCTATTTTCTCGCTGGCACACAACATGGCCCCGGCCGGTTTCCCCCACCGCCAGCGAGCAGCGGACAGGAAATGCGGAACCCCACCGACTACTGGTGGAACATGCGGGCCCTGTTGACGGCCATGAAGGACTGGGTCGTTGACGACGTCGATCCGCCGTCCAGTCGGCACCCCCGGTTCGCCGACGGCAATCTGGTGCCGCCGGCGGATGTCGATTTCCCGGCGATACCCGACGTACGGTCCCCCCGCGATCGTACCGCCGGAACGCAGGTAGTGAATCCATGGCTGGATGGCGGCGATGGCACGGGGACGTCGTTGCCGATGTTCGTGCCCCAGGTCGACGCCGACGGCAACGAAACCTCCGGCATCCGTCATCCGGAAGTCGTGGTCCCGCTGGCCACCTACACCGGGTGGAATTTCATGAATCCCGACCAGGGAGACCCCGACACGCTCGTCGCGCTCGCCGGCTCCTACATCCCGTTCCCCGATACGCGGGCGACGCGTGAGGATGCGAACGATCCGCGGCGGTCGATTGCGGAACGCTACGATTCGCGCGCGGACTTCCTGGCACGGATCGAGGCGGCGGGGCGGGAACTCATCGGCCAGCGCTACCTGCTCGAAACCGATCTGCCTCCTATTCTCGACCGGGCCGCCGAGCACTGGGATCTGCTGATGGGCGGCCAGTAGCGGCTCCCGCCGTCCGGCGTCGGATGTCCCTGGCCCGGTGCTGCGGCCGCTCGGCCGGCCCGAGCAGGGTCAGCGGCTCCACACCCTTTGAGGGCGTGTAGTTGCGTCCGGGCCACGTCACCCTCCGAGCATCGGTCTTCGCACGCGGTGAGGTCGTGGGCGGCACGGGCCGCTGGTGCCGGCACGTCAGGTCGTGCCGTAACCGCTTCCCGCTATAGTGGACAATCCACTCTTGAGGAGGCTGCTGAGATGACGTGTTCCAAGCCGGTCCTGGTCGCCTTCACCGCTGTACTCTCGCTGTCGTTGTCATTGGTGGGATCCTCCCGCGTGATCACGGCCGCTGGCTCCGCGCAGGAGGTTGCCGAGGTTCCGCAGAATCCGATCGCAATGTCGGAGGAATCGATCAGCGCCGGACGTCAGATGTATGGGCGATTTTGCCGATCCTGCCACGGGACGGCGGCCACCGGAAATGGGGTGGCGGCGCCGCCGGACTCGATGCCAGCCAATCTCATCGACGACGAGTGGGACCACGGGAGCACCGATGGTGAGATCTTCACGGTGATCAGGGACGGGGTGCCCCCGGACTACGACATGGATGCGTGGGAAGGCCGGATCACCGACGACGACATCTGGAACGTGGTCAACTACCTGCGTGATCTGGCGTCCCAGTAGTGCCGTGTGATCGCGTCGGCGGTGATCCGGATCCGGGTATGACCGCGGCGCGTGGACCGTGGTCGGCATTCCGTCGCCAAAGACGCGGTTACCTCTTGACCACACACGCGATCGCGGCTGCCGTCGATGGATCTGACGCCGATTTCACGCTTCTACCGAGGTGATGGGCAACCTACTTAAGCAGGGGAAAGATCGTGTGGCGTTTCGTCTCGATGGTGACGCGGCCACGGGCACCGTCGTTCAGGGCCGGCTGGCCCGCGTGACAAACCGCTTAGCCGCTGGCAGGTCCCATGCCGCCGGCTTCGGGACATGATCCGCACCAGGTTCTCAGTCTTCCTAGCCCTCGCCTGGGTCGCGGCGCTCGTCGCGCAGCCGCGGTGTGGAGGGGTGGCGATGCCTGCACTCGAGGTCGATGAAGGGGTGTCCCGGGTGCTGGCCGAGCTGCGCACCCGGACCCTGTCGGATGTTCGCTACCGCTATCGCCTGCGAGTGCCGCGCGCCCGGGAGACACCACTCGAGGGCACGCTCGTGGCGGACTTCCGCTGGTCAGACGCACGGGCGAACTCGCTGGTCCTGGACTTCAAGGATCCGGACGACCGCGTGAGGGCCGTGCGGGTCAATGGCGCCTCTGTCGACTGGGCGGCGCAGTACGACCATGTGGTCGTGCCCGCGAGCGCGCTGACCGCAGGTGCACCTAATCGAGTGGAGATCGAGTTTGAAGCGGGCGACGAGGCCCTGAACCGGAACGACGACTTTCTCTACACCCTCTTCGTACCGGATCGGGCGCATTTCTCGCTGCCGCTTTTCGATCAGCCTAACCTCAAGGCGCGCTTTTCGCTGACACTGGACGTACCCGACGGCTGGGTGGCCGTGTCCAACGGCGGAGTGACCGATACGGTGGTGCCGACGGAGGCCGGCGGGGCCACGATCCACCACTTCGCCGAGACCGAGCCGATCCCCGCCTATCTCTTCGCCTTCGCGGTCGGCGATTTTCAGATTGAAGCGGCGGAGCGTGCGGGCCGTACCCTCAGGATGTTCCACCGAGAAACCGACGTCGAGAAGGTCGCGCGCAACCGGGAGGCGATCTTCGATCTGCACGCGGTCGCGCTGGAGTGGCTCGAGGACTACACGCAAATTGCCTATCCGTTCGGGAAATTCGACTTCGTGTTGATTCCGCCGTTCCAGTACGGCGGCATGGAGCATCCCGGTGCGATCTTCTACCGCCAGGCCGGCCTGATGCTGGATGAATCGGCCACTCAGGCGCAATACCTTGGTCGCGCGAGTCTCATCGCCCACGAGACGACCCACATGTGGTTCGGTGATCTGGTCACCATGACCTGGTTCGACGACGTGTGGATGAAGGAGGTGTTCGCCAACTTCATGGCGGCCAAGATCGTCCACCCGTCCTTTCCCGAGGTGAACCACGACCTGCGGTTCTTTCTCGCGCATCACGACACCGCCTACAGCGTGGATCGGACGGCAGGCGCGAACCCCATCCGGCAGCCTCTGGACAACCTGAATGAGGCGGGCAGCCTCTACGGGCCGATCATCTATCAGAAGGCGCCCATCGTCATGCGTCAGCTGGAGCTGATGGTCGGGGAGACGTCGATGCGGGACGGGCTGCGTGAGTATCTTCAGACCTATCGCTATGGGAACGCGACCTGGCCTGACCTCATCCGCATGCTCGACCGGCGGACCGCGGCCGATCTGGCGGCGTGGAGCCGGGTCTGGGTGGAAGAGCCCGGCCGTCCGCTGGTGACGACGCAGGTGCTGGACGACGGCGTCGGTGGCCTGGATCGGCTCGTCGTGTCGCAGGAGGACCCGCATGGGGGCGATCGGATCTGGCCGCAGCAACTCGAGCTCCTGCTGGCCTACGACGCCACCACCGTCCGTGTACCCGTGCGACTCGACGGTCCCACCGCCTCCGTGGACACCCTGTCCGGCCGACCCCGTCCGCGCTTTGTCCTGCCCAACGCGACCGGCGTCGAGTACGGGCATTTTCGGCTGGACTCGCGCAGCGTCGATCATCTGATGGCGGCCCTGCCCGACGTCGAAGACCCGCTCGCCCGAGGCATCGCATGGGTCACGATCTGGGATGGCGTGCTCGAGGGCGAGATTTCCCCGACCGCCTGGTTCGAGCTCCTGCTGCGCGGGTTCGAGACTGAGACGGTCGAACAGAACGCCCAGCGGATGCTAGGGTATCTAGGCACCACGTTCTGGGCTTTCCTGGACGACGACCGGCGTTTGGAAGTTGCCCCCCGTGTTGAAGCCGCGCTCTGGTCGGCGCTTGCAGGGAGCGACACCCCTACCCTGAAGGCTGCCTATTTCCGTGCCTGGCGAGGGGTCGTGCTGTCTCCAGACGGCCTCGAACGGATGCGGCGGATCTGGGCGGAAGAAGAGGATGTGCCGGGTGTGAGTCTCTCGGAGCCAGACTTCACAGCGCTCGCAGAGGGGTTGGCCGTGCGCGGGGTGGCCGAGGGCGAGGAGATTCTGGATCGGCAAGCCGGGCGGATCGAGAATCCGGACCGGCTGGCCCGATTCACCTATGTGCGGCCAGCCCTCTCGGCCGATCCGAAGGTGCGAGAAGGCTTCTTCCGCGGACTCGCCGACCCGGCCAACCGGGAACGCGAGCCGTGGGTGCTCTCGGCGGTGAGTTATCTGCATCATCCTTTGAGGGCCGCGCACGCCCGCCAGTTCATTCGCCCCAGTCTGGAGATGGTGGAGGAGATCCAGCGCACCGGCGACATCTTCTTTCCCTCGGGCTGGCTCGACGCGACGTTGGGAGGCCACAACTCGGCTGCGGCGGCCGAGACCGTCAGGGCACTCCTCGATGTGATGGGTCCGGACTATCCCCCGCGCCTGCGCTTGAAGATCTTACAGTCGGCCGACATGGTGTTCCGGTCCGTCCGTCTCTCCGGGCGGTGAAGGTGTCTGCGGCGAATCCCGTCGGTCAAGGGCTTCCGACGCTGCGCGAGGCACGGGCGGAGGCACCGTAGGGCAACCGATCGGTCCGTACGGATGACCGGTGCGACGTGGCGCTGGTAGGATGTACGCGTGTGTAGATACGAATCTGTGGATGGAGGGTGCTGATGGTGAGTCTGACAGGTCTTTCGCTCATACTCTCGCTGGCGGTGGCCCAGTCCGTGCCGCCGGGTACCTACGCTAGCGGTGCGGCTCTTGACCAGGCGCTGAAAGATCAGCCAGTGTCGCCCATGGTCGTTGCCCGCGTCGACAACACCGACCTGACGCGGGTGAATCTCATCCACCGCACCGTGCCGCGGAATGCGATCGTGCATGCGACGGGCTGGGAGGTGCATCACATCGTGAGCGGCAGCGGCACGGTCGTCACCGGTGGCACGGTGGTTCGGTCGGTCGACGGCAGTGGCGCGAACGTCGCCAAGATAGTGGACGGGGAGAGCCGCACGGTCAGCGCAGGCGACGTGATCGTGATTCCCGCCGGCACACCGCATTGGTATTCGGAGATAGACGCCTCCGTGACGTATCTCGAAGTCCGCTACGATCCGGGAGCCGATTAGACACATTGGGCAAGCGGGCGATGCTGGCCCTGAGCTGGGCGGATTGAGGCGAGGCGTTGCTGCCGTCCGGTTCAGACAGCCAGACCGCTACAGCCAGAGGTATCAGGGGTCGGCGGCCACGACGCTCAGGATGCTGGCTGACCCCGACACGACGCCCCCCCCCGCGTTCCGCCTGGGGCGTGTGCCGATCGTCAACCGCGTCGCCTGATCCATCCTCACGCTACAATAGAGCCGCGGATCGGCCTGCCTGTCCGGTCGACACACCAAAGGGGAGAGACAGGAATGCGTAGCTGGTTGCCGTTCGTCGTCTTGACCGTGTTGAGCTGGGGCACCTACATCCCGACGCTGCACAAGGGGCAGCTTGCCCTGGGTGGAAGTGGGGTGCATGCCTTTCTGATGGTGGGTGTGGCGTATCTGCTCGTGGCGATCCTGATTCCCGGCACGATAATCGCTCGCGCCGGTAGCTGGGAGCTGTACACCGCCGGGGGAATGGGGTTCACGATCGCGGCTGGCGCGTTGGGCGCTTTGGGGGCCCTGGGTATCGTGTTCGCGCTGGTCAACGGCGGTCGGCCGACTGTCGTGCCGCCGCTGGTGTTCGCGGGCGCCCCGGTCGTCAGCGTCTTCGTGGCGATGCTCTACAATCCGCCGCAGCAAAGCCCGTCGCCAATTTTCTTCATCGGCATCGTGATGGCAGCGGCTGGGGCAGGGCTGGTGCTGGCGTATCGGCCGGGTTAGTGGCCTGCGTTCGCCGGGTGGGTATCCATGTGGCTAGATTGCTCTCTGGTCGAATACTACCGGCGTGCTCCCGCGTCACGCCTGCCCAGCCGGGCGACCGCGCGACGGAAGACTGCGGCTCACATGCACGATATCGGATGCAGGAGATGCCTAAGCCACTCCCGCCGACGGGCGTCGAGGCCGCAAGCGGGCCAGGTTCGTTGTTGGTCCACGTGCATCGTCGGGAATACTTATGGGGACATAGGGTATGCTCGTCCAAGAGAGGACGTTAACTATATGGAGGGAGGAGCCGTGCGCGTAGAAGGACAGAACATTTTGAGACTCAAGGGGGTGCTGGCGCTGGCCGTGCTCGTGACCGCCGGCGCGGTTGCATGTGGAGGGGGGTCGTCCGGGCCTGATACCGCGGCGGAGCCGGCGGCGGCCGTCGACGTTCCAACTGCGACGCCGCGGGTGTTCTTCGAGACACCCAGGAACGAAACCGATCATCCAACCGAGGTGCCCCTCGGCATCACGTTCGGCGTCGAGAACTTCGAGATCGGTGCGGTGCCGGAAACCGTATCGACCCCGCGGCCGAGCGTCGGGCACTACCATCTCGGCGTCAATGCCGACTGCCTGCCGGCCGGCGAGATTATCCCCGCGGCCGATCCCTGGATCCACTTCGGGGATGGATCCGACGGCATGGAAATGCAGCTCGAGGGGGGCGAGTATCGGTTAACGGTGGGGATTGGTGACGACGAGCACCGGACGATCGCGGGGCTCTGCGAAACAATTGTGATCCGGATGGAAGACGGCATCTGATCACTCTGGCGTCTGGGAGCCTGTGGCGGAGCCCCGCGTTGCGCCGAGAACGGCGCGTCGGCTGGTCGTACGATGCGGGTCATGGTCGTTCGAATTCTAGGGCCCTGCCGCGGGCTCCATCCTGGAACCTGCCGTCCCGGTACCGCAGCTCGCCGTTGACCCAGGTCATGCGCACTCGTGAACCAAATACGACGTCGTTGAACGGGCTCCACCCACACTTGGAGTAGATCGGCGTGTCACGCGAGCGCGAGGTCGGATCGACCATCACGAGATCGGCCCAGTAGCCCTCGCGGATGAAGCCGCGCTCGACGATGCCGAACAGCCGCGCCGGTGCGTGCGCGGTCTTCTCGACCACTTTCTCGACCGAGAACGTGCCGGCGCGCACGTGCTCGAACAAAGTCAACAGCGCGTGTTGCACCAGTGGCAAGCCGGAGGGTGCCTGCGCATAGGGCCGGGCCTTTTCTGCTGCGGTGTGGGGAGCGTGGTCTGTCGCGATCACGTCGATGCGGTCGTCGTTGACTGCCGTCCAGAGCGCCTGCTGGTCGGCCGCCGACTTGATGGCCGGATTACACTTGATGCTGGCGCCCTTCGATGGGTACGCCGTGTCATCGAAGAACAGGTGATGGACGCAGGCTTCCGCCGTGATCCGCTTGTCGGCCAGGTGCCCAGCCTCGAAGAGGTCCAGTTCCCGCGCCGTGGTGATATGCAGGACGTGGAGCTGGGCGTCGTGGCGTTTCGCCAGCTCGACGGCGAGGTTCGACGATCGGTAACAGGCGTCCGCGGAGCGGATGTTGGGATGCTCTGTGAACGGGACATCGTCTCCGTACCTGGCCGCTGCGGCCGCCTCGTTCGCCAGAATGGTGGGCGTGTGCTCGCAATGGGTGGCGATGAGGATCGGCGACGCCGCGAAGATGCCGTCCAGCGTGCGCTCGTCTTCGACAAGCATGTTGCCGGTGCTTGCACCCATGAAGATCTTGATACCGCACGCCAGCCGCTGATCGACCGCCCGGATCGCCTCCAGGTTGTCGTTGGTCGCGCCGAGGTAGAAGCCGTAGTTTGCCGTCGACCGCGCGGCGGCGCGGGCGTGCTTATCCTCGAGCGCGGTTGCCGTTACCGTCTGCGGGGCGCAGTTCGGCATCTCCAGGTAGCTCGTGATTCCGCCGGCGACGGCGGCGCGTGATTCGGTTTCGATTGTGGCCTTGTGCTCGAACCCCGGCTCGCGGAAATGCACCTGGTCGTCGATCATCCCTGGCAGCAGGTAGGCGCCGGCCGCATCGATGACGTCGGCGCCGGGTGGTGCTGGGACGTTCACACCGAGGATGCGCCCTCGGGCCACGGAGAGGTCGCCCGTGCTCACGGTGCCCTCATTGACGAGCCGAGCGTTGACGATGTGATAGCTCACCGGTGCGGTCCAGACGCGTGATGTTCGCAGATCGCCGGCTTGAGACGCTAGCAGTCCGTGGTGAACGTCTCGCGTCGCGCCAAGACCCGCTGTGACCGATGCCGCGCTTGGCCAGTGCACGGCGCGACGGTGGAGTATACCGGCAGTATTCGACCGAAGAGACGCTACGAGCCGGGACGCAGCGGCGGCCGACTGTTGGGATGTTCACCGCCGGTTGCTATCTCCACGTCGCGGGAGTGCCCCGAACGGCGGTCCGGACGTCTGTCGGTCGCACGCCGAGCGTATCGCGGTCTCGCCGTACCACCTCATGGCAGAAGATTCACGGCCGCCCGGAGGAGCGGCCCGGCCCGGTGGGTATCCTCAGCCGGTGTGGTTCACAGGACAGGGTGCCAGCCCGAATTCGGGTGGGGTGGGAACTCGGGATGCGGGCGCCGGCCGGTGGTTGTCCGGCCACGAGTATCGGTCCGAACTTGGGGGCAGGGGGCTTCCCGCCTCCGGCCACCGCGGACAGGTGGAGGTGATATCCTGCGAGTTTGTGGGCGGCGAACGGCTGCCTGGAGACTGACGTGTCTGACGAAACCCGCACGCTCAAGAAACCACCCGAAGACTGGCGCGTGCTGCTGTCCCAGGCGCAGTACGCCGTGCTGTTCAAGGAGGCGACCGAGGCGCCGGGGTCGAGCGAGCTGAATCAGGAAAAGCGCGCCGGGACCTTCGTGTGCGCGGCCTGTCATCTGCCGCTCTTCGAGTCGTCTGGCAAGTACGAGAGCGGTACGGGTTGGCCGAGCTTCTTCGAGCCGATCGCGGGCAATCTAGCCATGCGGCGTGATTTTACGCTGCTCCTGCCGCGCACCGAGTATCACTGCGCGCGGTGTGGCGGGCATCAGGGGCACGTCTTCAAGGATGGACCAGCGCCGACGGGCGAGCGGTACTGCAACAACGGCGTCGCCCTGCGGTTCGTGCCCGAAGGCGATCCGCTACCGGAGCCGCGAGTCTAGGGTTCGTACTCTGACCCAGACAACCGCGGCGTCCCGCCTCATCGACCCGCACACAGCTGCTTGCATTGAGCATGCACCCTCCGCGATCGGGATCGTCGCGGCGAGAGTCATTATTTTAGATTATGAAACGGTAAGAATTATAAGCTTGAGGCGCGTTCCTGACCCACGCTAGAATGTGAGACTGTGGTGGCTGTATCAGCGATGTCTCGTTCGCACCTCTGCCCTGTCGCGGTCGTTTTTCGCAGCGTCGGCGGCCTGATTACGCCGACGGCCAGTGGATGATGCACCCGACTCACGAGAAACACCCACAGGGCCATCATCTGCATCGGATGATGGCCTTTTTTTGTGTAGGACATCCATGAGCGCAACACCAGGCAAGACACGGAGCGGCGCCATCACCGACGGGCCCTCCCGGGCGCCGGCGCGGGCTATGTTGAAGGCGGTCGGCTTCGACGACGCGGCGCTCAGCCTGCCGATTGTCGGGGTGGCCAACACCTGGACCGAGATCGGACCCTGTAACTTTCATCTCCGGAAGCTAGGCGAGCGTGTCAAGGAGGGCATCCGGACGGCGGGCGGCACCCCGATGGAGTTCAACACGGTGTCGATTTCAGACGGCATCACCATGGGCAGCGAGGGGATGCGGGCATCGCTCGTCAGCCGCGAAGTGATCGCCGATTCGATCGAGCTCGTGGCGAGAGGGAATCTGTTCGACGGCCTCGTGGTGCTGGTCGGCTGCGACAAGACGATTCCGGGCGCCGTCATGGCGCTGGCGCGGCTCGATATCCCGGGTCTGGTCTTGTACGGCGGGTCGATCGCGCCGGGCCGTTGGGAGGGGCATGACGTCACGATTCAGGACGTCTTCGAAGCGGTCGGCGCGCACGCCACCGGCAAAATGACCGACGCCAGGCTGACGGCACTCGAGGACAGTGCCTGCCCAGGCGCCGGGGCCTGCGGCGGACAGTTCACGGCTAACACGATGTCGACCGTTTGCGAGTTGATCGGCATTTCGCCGATGAGCGCCAACGCGGTCCCGGCGCTGGACGAGGAAAAGGACGCGGTCGCGCGCGAATCCGGGAAGATCATTATGGACCTGGTGCGCGCCGGTACGCGGCCACGGCAGGTGATAACGCGGGAGGCGCTCGAGAACGGCATTGCGTCGGTGGCCGCCTCGGGTGGGTCGACCAACGCCGTGCTGCACCTGCTGGCGATTGCGCGGGAAGCGGAGCTAGACCTGAGCATAGACGACTTCGACCGGATCAGCCGCCGGACCCCGTTGGTGGCCGACCTGAAGCCGGCGGGGCGGTTCGTCGCGACCGATCTCTATCGTGCCGGCGGCAACCGTTTGCTAGCCAAGCGTCTGAAGGACGCCGGAGTGCTCCACCCGGCTCCGATTACAGTCACCGGGCGGACCATCGGTGAAGAGGCGGACGCGGCGCGGGAAACGGTGGGGCAGGAGGTGGTGCGTCCGGTGTCCGACCCGATAACACCAACAGGAGGGTTGATGATCCTGAAGGGAAACTTGGCGCCAGACGGGTGTGTCGTGAAAGTGGCCGGCTGCGAAACCCGACAGCACAGCGGGCCCGCCCGGGTGTTCGACAGCGAAGAGGCGGCGTTCGCTGCAGTAGAGGAGGGCGTGCTGCAGCCCGGCGATGTCGTGGTCATTCGCTACGAGGGGCCGCGTGGCGGGCCCGGAATGCGCGAGATGCTGGCCGTGACCGCCGCCATCGTCGGCGCCGGTCTGGGCGACTCGGTCGCCCTGCTCACCGACGGTCGCTTCTCCGGTGCCACCCATGGGCTCATGGCCGGGCACGTGGCGCCGGAGGCGGCGCTGGGTGGGCCGATCGCGGTGGTGCGGGACGGCGACATCGTGGGGTTCGATCTTGGAGCGCGCGCGTTACGGCTCGAGATCTCGGACGCCGAGATTGCGGCGCGACTGCGGGACTGGCAGCCGCCGCCGCCGCGATGGACGACCGGGGTGATGGCCAAGTACAGCAGACTGGTCACCTCGGCGGCCGAAGGCGCGGTGACGTTGGCGTGACGGTCTGCTCGAGGAGGCAGGAGACAGGAGGCCGTAGTCGGGGCGAGACAGCGAGTGAAGGCGTGTTATGGGACAAATGAGAACCGGCGCGCAGATACTGTGGGAGTCCCTGGTGCGGGAGGGGGTCTCGACCGTGTTTGGGTATCCGGGCGGGGCGATCCTGCCCGCGTACGACGCGTTGCTCGAGTACCCACTCCGGCATGTGCTGGTGCGGCACGAGCAAGGCGCGACTCATATGGCCGATGGGTACGCACGGGCGAGTGGAGAGGTCGGGGTGGCGGTGGCCACGTCCGGGCCCGGCGCCACCAATATGGTGACCGGCATCGCCACGGCCATGCTCGATTCGTCGCCGATCGTGTGCGTCACCGGGCAGGTCGGTAGCAAGCTGATCGGGTCGGACGCGTTTCAAGAGACCGACGTCACCGGGGTGACCCTGCCGATCACGAAGCACAACTATCTGGTCTCGGACGTCTCCGAGGTGGCACCGACGATCCACGAAGCATTTCACGTGGCGAAGTCCGGTCGCCCCGGCCCCGTGCTGGTCGATATTACGAAAGACGCGCAGCAGTCGACGGGCGAGTTTGTCTGGGATCCCAGCCCAGTACGGCTCCCCGGTTATCGTCCCGATCTGCGCGCGACGGAGGAGGAGTATCGGCGGGCGGTCCGGCTGATTAACGGTGCGAAGCGGCCAATCATCTTCGCCGGGCACGGAGTGATCCTGTCGGGTGCCATGGACCTGGTGCGCGAGTTCGCAGAGCGCGCGAACATGCCGATCGCGATGACCCTACTCGGCATCGGCTCTTTCCCGGCGCTGCACCCCCTGAACCTGGGGATGATGGGGATGCACGGCGAGGCCTGGGTCAACCAGGCGATCCAGGAGGCGGACCTGCTGCTGGCATTCGGGATGCGCTTTGACGACCGGGTCACCGGCAGCCTTAAGAGCTACGCGCCAAATGCCCAGAAGGTCCACATCGACATCGACCCGGCCGAGTTCAACAAGAATGTTGTCGTCGATGTCAGCTTGGCCGGCGATCTCTCCAGCGTGCTGCGCGACCTGCTGCCGAAGGTCGAGCGCGGCGACCGGGGCGACTGGCTTGCTGCGATCACGGAGATGAAAGGGGACTCGGCGGTCCTCGACATCCAGAACCTCCCGGACACCGGGCATCTCTACGCGGCGCACGTCATCAACGACATCTGGCGGTTGACTGAGGGACAGGCGGTGGTGGTGACCGACGTTGGCCAGCACCAGATGTGGGAAGCGCAGTACTACCACCACCAGGAACCCAGGTCGCTCATTACCTCTGGTGGGCTGGGCACGATGGGGTTTGCCCTGCCGGCCGCCATCGGGGCCAAGCTGGCGCGGCCCGATGCCGAGGTGTGGGTGATCGCGGGTGACGGTGGATTCCAGATGACATCGTGCGAGCTGGCGACGATCGCGCAGGAGAAGATCAAGATCAACGTGGCCATCATCAACAACGGTTATCTGGGAATGGTGCGACAGTGGCAGGAGTTCTTCTACGAGCGGCGATATGCGGCCACGCCGTTGTTTAGCCCGGATTTCGCGAAGCTGGCCGAGGCGTTCGGGCTACGGGGGGCCGCGGTGTCGCGGCGTCAGGACGTGGTACCGGCGATCGAGATGGCCCGCGCCGCGCCGGGCGCCGTCGTGATCGACTTCCAGGTCGAGCAGGAGGACACCGTCTACCCGATGGTGCCGGCCGGCGCCGACCTGGACCAGATGATCCGGCGTCCGAGTCCGAGCCCGATCGTCGAGACGGCGGATGACTGAGCGGGTAGGGTTCTAGAAGGGCCACAGGCAGCTCGAGGCTCGTCACGGCGCGCACGTGTACGCGTCTCGCGGGTGCGGCGTGTTGCTGGGGTCTCCGCAGAGCGCTGGCGTGGGGTTCTGGGCTCAGCCCCGACTGAGAAGTCTCTGGATGTGTGGCGCAGCCCCACTTTGAAAGATGATGCGACATACCTTTGTCGTCCACGTTGAGGACAAGTCCGGGGTGCTGAACCGGGTGGCATCGCTGTTTCGCCGTCGAGCGTTCAATATCGAATCACTCACGGTCGGGCACACTGAGACCGACGGCGTGTCCCGGATGACGATCGTGGTGGACACCGACGCCAACGGCGCGCGTCGGATCGAGGCGAACCTGTACAAGCTGGTGAACGTGCTGCGCGTTACCGATCTGACTGGCGCGGCGGCGGTCATCCGGGATCTGACGTTGATCCGGGTTGCGGCTACCCACGTTACCCGAACCCATGTCATGCAGATCGTTGACACGTTCCGCGCCCGGGTCGTCGACGTGGCACCAGACTCGCTGATCATCGAGGCGACAGGCACCGAGGAGAAGATCGACGGGCTGCTGAGCGTGCTCCGGCCGTACGGGGTGCTTGAGATGGCCCGCACAGGTCGGGTGGCGATGTCACGCGGTCAGCAGAGCGTGGCGGTCGAACCGACCGGCGGATCGACGCTAATCGAGACCGACGATAACGTAACTTTTTCCGTCTGACGCGCTACGCATCGCATCTTCTAACCCGGTTGCACACCCGGGCCATCTTCAACCACGAGGCAGACCCACATGGCAACGATCTACTACGACGACTCGGCTGATCTCTCTCTCATCCAGGGCAAGAAGGTGGCGATCTTCGGGTACGGTTCCCAGGGGCACGCCCACGCCCTGAACCTGAAGGACAGCGGCGTGTCCGTGCGGGTGGCACTGGCCGATGGGAGCCACTCGCGCGCGAAGGCCGAGGCGGACGGGCTCACGGTGACCAGTGGGAGTACAGCGGCTGAGTGGGCGGACGTGGTGATGATGCTCGCACCGGACACCAAGCAACGGGCGATCTACGACGAGTCCGTCGCGGCCAACCTGAGACCGGGGAATATGCTGATGTTCGCGCACGGATTCAACATCCGGTTCAAGACGATCGCGCCGTCCGCCGACGTCGACGTGACACTGATCGCACCGAAGGCACCGGGCCACCGTGTACGGGAGGTGTTTCTCGAGGGTGGCGGCACGCCCGCGTTGGTCGCGGTCGAGCAGGATGCGACAGGCGGCGCGCGCGACCTCGCGTTGTCCTACGCCAAGGGGCTCGGCGTGACTCGTGCCGGGGTCATCGAGACGACGTTCGCCGAGGAGACCGAGACCGACCTGTTCGGCGAGCAGGCGGTCCTGTGCGGCGGCGTCAGCGCGCTGATCAAGGCGGGGTTTGAGACACTGGTTGAGGCCGGGTATCAGCCAGAGGTCGCGTACTTCGAGTGCATGCACGAGCTGAAGCTGATCGTCGACCTGATTTACCGTGGTGGCCTCAACTACATGCGTTACTCGGTCAGCGATACAGCCGAGCACGGCGACTACACGGGCGGTCCGCGGGTGGTGACAGATCAGACCCGCGAGGCAATGCGGAGCATGCTGAAGGACATCCAGACCGGCGTGTACGCTGAGCAGTGGATCGCCGAGGACAAGGTGGGGCGACCGTGGTTCATGGCGCAGCGTCGGGCGGGTCAGGCACACCAGATCGAGAAGGTGGGCGCCGAGCTGCGCAGCATGATGCCGTTCCTCGACGCGGTGACCGTGAAGGAGTCGGTGTAGTGGTCGTCTACACCACCGTTTGTGCCCAGCGCACGATCTTGTCCATGACCGTTGCGTAGACCCGTTCCCTGGGCGGGGCCGATGTGCGGCGGATATTGAACGAGTGGTCGCCGCCCTCAACGACATGCAGCCGGGCCGCCGGCAAGCGGGCGAGCACCGGTCGCAGTTCGTCCGGGGTGCCGAAGCTGTCCCGCGATCCCTGCACTACCAGCATCGGCACGCCAATCCGCTGGAGGTGGGCGTCTCGCATCCGGTCCGGCCGTCCGGGCGGGTGCAGCGGATACCCGAGCAGGACGAGGCCGGCGACATCCAGCTCAGAACCGGTGCCGGCTGGGTCGTCGTCTGGCGTCGCCGCGATCTGCGAGGCGATCCGCCCTCCCATCGACTTTCCTCCTATCAATAGCGGTCGCGTGGCCATCTCCGGGCGGTTGGCGCGCGCCGTCTCGACCACCGCCCGGTAGCATGTCTCCAGCCGCGGGGTGCGGTTCGGGGCCCGCCGGCCCTGCTCGGTGTACGCGAAGTTGAACGTGATGACGTCGAGTCCACGCGCCGCCAGGCCGGCGGCGAAGCTCACTATGAACGGGCTCGTTTGACCCGCGCCGGCGCCGTGCGCCAGCACCAGCGTGGCCCAGACGTTCGCAGCCGTCCGGCTGGCATAGGCAAGGGCGGTGACCGCACCGGCGTCGCCGGTAGGTACGGAGAAGCGGTCTGGCGTGACGAAAACCTCCAACGAGCGGGTTGGGAGACAGAAGGTGCTGGCCTGTCTGCCGAAGCCTTGGCGAAGCTGGAAGGCCGTTGCCAGCCTTCACGTTAGTCTAGCGCCGGCGACATGACGTGCCCTTTGCTGCCCGTTCGGACCCGCTCGAGGAAACGGCCGGCCATCCGTTAGAAGTCCGCGTGACACTCGTGCCCGCTGTCGAAGACGACCGTGCCGGCCGCGACGTGGCGCGATTCGAGGAACGCCAGGTCGGTGCGAGCCTTCGTCTCCGTGTGCCACTCGTCGCTCGAGCCGCGGCCCAGCAGTACCGGCGGCCAGCGGTCGGCCTGGCTCATCGTGCAGCTCCGGTGGGGACGTCGCCTGCCAGCACGATGAGCCCGGCCACGACATTCCAGACGTACGCGACGTTGTCGCGGATCGCTTGCATGCGGTCCAGACCCGTTATCCAGGACCCGACAACCTTGCCGCTCCGCGTTTAATAGAACCGGTGCAGCTCCTGGACCGAGGCGACGCGCCACTGGTCGACGCCCGGGATAGCCCGCAGCGCCTGCAGGTTCCGATCGGCGTTCTCACCATATCCGTGGAAGCCTACCAGCAGCGGTAAGAGCTCGCCGTCCGCCGCTGGTGCCACCAGATAGCGCCTAAGCGTGGTCGCTTCGACCGTGTACACGACGGTGTCCGGCACGGCTGTCATGGGTCTCTATTGTATGGCAGTCGCGCTGGGCAGGGCTGGACCGGTCGTTCGCGCCGCCCGGTCCGGCGCTCGTGCGATAATCGACAGATGCCACGAGTGTCATTTGACGCGCTGCCGCCGGACGCCCGCCTGTGGATCTTCGCCTCGGAGCGTCCGCTGTCTTCGACCGAGCGCGTGCGGGTACTTGACGAGGTGGATACCTTCATCGAGCAGTGGGCCGCTCACGACCTGCCGCTGACGACTGCCCGCGATCTACGATACGACCAGTTCATCTTCGTCGCGGTGGACGAGCGGTCAGCCGGTGCCTCCGGCTGCTCGATCGACGCCCTGGTTCGGCGGATGAAGGCGTTGCAGACCGAGTTGGGGATCGAGCTCGTGAATCAGGCGCCGGTGCTCTATCGCGACGGATCCGCCGTCGCGCGAGTCTCACGCGAGCGGTTTGCGGCCCTCGTCGAATCAGGGTCGGTCAACCAGGAGACCGTAGTCTTCGACAACACGTTGACCAGCGTCGGCGCGGTTCGTGACGGCAGTTGGGAGTTGCCCGCGGCGGGGTCGTGGCACAGTCGGGCGTTTTTTTAATCTTAGGTGGGGCTCCGCCCCACACCCCGGCTCGTTGCTGACGGGGGCCCAACGCCACGCGCTGTAGGCGTTCTGCTGGGGCTGTGTCCCACACCCTGGGGCGGCCGCCTTCTCAGGGCGCCGCCAGGACCCTCACCTGGAACGACTCGCCGGAGCCCAGCCCACCCTCGAGCCGGACGAGTTTCACGCGGATCTGCTGGATCGGGCCTGACCGGGCATTGAGGATCAGCCACAGCACGTTCCCGTCCATTTCGAACTCGTCGCGTCGCACGTTACCCGCCATGAAGCTCGGGTTCAGCGAGACCCGCGGTCGCAGTGTCAACGTCGAGCCGTTCACCTCATAGGTGCCGGCGTAGCCGACGAAGGGGTCGTACTCGGCGATCTTCTCCGTGTCGGTCAACTCCGATTTCGACCGCCGGCCACGCAAGGGTCTGGGCTCCGATCCGTCGATATACATCACGCTGAAGAACTCGTGCGTGAAGATGTAGAGACTCGACTGCAGGTCCGTCTGCACAGTGGTGCCATCCTCGGTGACGACGTGCACCTCGACCCTGGTCCAGACCCCTTCGAGTTGGCGGACCTGCGCCAGCGTGGGCGCCGCGGCGGTGAGGATGGCCACGAGGCCGAGCGCGATCCGGGCGAGCTTGGTCATTGTGTCTGCTCCTGTAGCGGAGCCGGCTGATCGGTCATTGCGACGATCGGCAGGGAAGAAGGGATGATGGTCGGGGCGCCCGGGTTCGAACCGGGGGCCTCCTGCTCCCAAAGCAGGCGCGCTACCAGGCTGCGCCACGCCCCGACGGAAGAGCCGGCCGTATCCAGCCCAACCTGATTCTGTCGTACTTTGGTGGGCTGACAACCATTTTAGAACCGATGGTCCATCGTCTGGGTGCCGCCGACCCGTTGGGCGCCGATCCGCTGGCACGGTATAATCGAGGCCCGGCTCGCGGTGTCCACCCGCGGCGCGTCCGATCTCCTAGGTAGGCATGAGCACCGACCGCGACCAGAGCGGGCCGACTAGCGCTGGACCCGACATCCACCCGCGGGTACGGGCGCGGCTGATGCCGGCCGGTTCCTGGCTCTCGTATATTGTCCTGTTCGGCTCGCTCCACATCTCGTTCGGCACGCATGCCGGCGTACTGGCGGTCGTGCCGGTCATCCTGACGGTATGGCGCGGGACGCTGCCTGGGGTGATCGGCGGTCTGGCCGCGGTACCGACCACCGGCCTGCTGGTCGTCCGGCAGACTGGCGCGTCGCTGCTCTCTGGGTTCACCACACCCACTCTCATTGGTGCCGCCATCGATCCCGATGGTCGAATCATCGTAGATCGTTCGGTTGGCCCAGCCGGGCTGGCCTGGCCCCCGAGCGCCGGCGCGCCTGTGCTCCCGGCCCAGACGATGGAGACCCAACGCGCACGGGACCTAATCGCCATCGAGGACACGGAGACTGGCATCATAAGCGGCGCGCTAACGGGATTCGTCTCTGGCAACGTCCGCGCGGTGCTCGGGACGCCGGTGCGTCACTCCGAGATGCTGGTCGGGCTTCTGTCGTTCGTCTCGTCGATCCCGCGTCATTGGTCGGAGCACGAGCGGGTGATACTTCGGGGCGCGGCGGACTTTCTGGTCGTCGTGCTTCGCGATGCCGACGCGAGACGCCGGCTCGAGGACAGCGAGCCTGGGCGCGGAACGACATTCCGGTTACATCTGCCGGTGCACGAGGAGCCGGTCGGTGGGTCAGACGCGGTCGTCGGTCGCGTCACCGCCTCATGAGTCGCACGGGCGTGGGCGGGCGTCGCCGGCCGGTGATCGGCGTCATGGGATCGGGCGTGGCGCGGTACGACCGCCTGGCCGTGGCGGTCGGGATCTGGATTGCCCAACAAGGTTTCCACCTGCTGACCGGCGGTGGCGAGGGCGTCATGGCGGCGGTCGGAGAGGCGTTCGCGTCTGTGCCGGACCGCCCCGGCCTGGTGTTGGGGGTGCTGCCGTGCGCCGAGGGCGACCCCCGGTGCGGCCCGCCGGCCGGCTACCCGAATCGCTGGGTCGAGCTGGCGATTCGGACCCACCTACCGCTGAGCGGTGCTCGTGGCACGACGCCGCTTTCGCGCAATCACATCAACATGCTGACCGCCGATGTCGTGATCGCGCTGCCGGGCGGTCTCGGCACCTCAAGCGAACTGCAACTCGCCGTGCGGTATGGCCGGCCCTGCGTGGCGTTCGTGGTTGATCGTGCTCAGATTCCAGGTTTGCCAGACGCGGTCCCGTGCATGTCCAGGTTGCAGGACGTGGCCAGCTTCGTTCTCGAGCACGTCGAGTAGTGCGCGAGTGTCATCGGTGTGCCGTCCCGGCCTGGGGCTGGTCACTGTTCCAGCCGGCGCCTGACCGACGCCAGACGGACGCACGCCACGAAGATCTGCATCGCCTGATCCAGCTCGGCGCGCTCGGGAAACGTTGGTGCCAGCCGGATGTTGGCGTCGTCCGGGTCCAGTCGATAGGGGAAGGTAGCACCCGCCGGGGTGAGCTTCACGCCGGCGTCGCCGGCGAGACTGATGATTTCTGTGGCCAGACCGGCCAGTGCGTCGAATGTGAGGAAATAGCCGCCCCTGGGAGAGGTCCACGAGCCCATCCCGGCCTCGCCGAGCGCCCCGGATAGGTGCTGCAGCACCAGCGCGAACTTCGGCCGCACGATCGCGGCGTGCTTCCGCATGTGGGCCCGGATACCCTCCATGTCCCGCAGGAACCGGACGTGACGCAGCTGGTTGACCTTGTCCGGTCCGATAGTAAACACCTGCATCCGCTTGCGGAACTGACCGAGGTTGCCGTCTGAGCCGGCGATGAACGCGATCCCGGCACCTGCCCGGGTGATCTTCGAGGTTGAACCAAACAGCACGAGGTTGTCCTCTGCGCCGTGCCGCCGGCAGGCATCCATGATGTTGGACAGCTGGGGTGGGTCGTCGTCGAAGTCGTGGACGGCATACGCGTTGTCGCACATGATCCGGAAGTGCGGGCTCGCCAGCGTGCCAAGCCGGCCCAGCCGGTCGACGGTGGTGTCCGAGTAGACCTGTCCGCCCGGGTTCGAATACTTCGGCACGCACCAGATACCTTTCACCGCAGGATCATCCTGGACGCATGTCTCCACATGGTCCATGTCTGGCCCGTCGTCGTTCATCGGTACGCTGATCATCTCGATCCCCATGTCTTCGAGGATCGTAAAGTGCCGGTCGTAGCCAGGCACCGGGCACAGGAACCGAACGGGCCCGGTGTCGCGCCAGGCGGTGCCCGGTCCCGCCGGGCCGTAGAGCCAGGCGTTCAGGAGGTAGAGGTACATCAGCGTTAAACTGCTGTTGCCGCCGGCGATGACCTCCTCCGCACGTACGCCGAGCAGTGCGGCGCCTAGTGCCCGCGCCGCCGGAAGTCCGTCGATCCCACCGTAGTTCCTGGTGTCGGTACCGTCGGCAGTCACGAGCCCGCCCTTGATGGTGTCGAGGGCGTCCGAGAGCGCGAGTTGCGCGGGGTTCGGCTTGCCACGGGTGAGGTCGAGCGTGAGACCGGCGTCGCGAAAGCGCCGATAGGTCCCGTCTAGCTCGCGCTCCCATGCGAGTAACTGATCATGGTCGAGCTGGTCCAGTCTCACCTGCTGGCGCCCCCCTGCAAGTCGATCTCCACGTACATCCGCCCGATATCCACGCTCGGGAAGGCGCCGGAGACTGCCGCGCGGATGGTGGCTAGCGGCCACTCGGCCAGCTCCGCCTTGTCCATGACCACCTGCAGCCACCTACTCATCGCGGTAGTGTATCAGCAGTGCGATCCGAGCCTACTTCCTCGAGATCGTCCTTCCTCAGCGCCGCTCGAATATCTCCGTCGTGGCCCGAACGGAGCGTGAACGTGCACGCCACGAACGATCTCGGGAGGATCATCCGCTGGATCGTGCAGATGGCTTCGGGAGGGTCGTGCTCCCGATTCCCGCACGGTTACCGCAGACGTTCCTGGACGGTAACAGCGGAACGACCACCTCGCTGTGAACGCCAGTTCGATCGGTCGCCAGACGGCCGGCGACCCTTGATTCCAGAGGTCAGCTCTGGGTCGCGGCCCAAGAGGAAGTAGGATCCGGCGGATGGGGGTTATGACTTGGTCCGTCTGGGCTCGACGTCGGTCAACTGGCCGCCCAGCCTGGAACCGACGCCGCTAGACCACCGACTATGACCAAGCGCTTCGACAACGCTGCGGTCGACCCGCACGAGTTGAAAGAGCGCTTCGTGCGCGCGTCTGGACCGGGCGGGCAGAACGTCAACAAAGTCGCGACGGCCGTCGAGCTTCGGTTCGACGTGAAGAATTCCTCTCTCGCACCAGACATCAAGGCACGCTTGATCGCCCACGCGGGTCATCGAGTCTCGTCGGATGGCATCCTGCTGATCGACAGCCGTGAGCACCGGACCCAGAGACAGAACCGGGTTGCGGCTCGAGCGCGCTTCGCCGAACTGCTGGCGCGTGCGTCGCGGCGGCCAAGCGTGCGGCGACCGACGAAGCCTCGGCCTGCGGTCCGGGAGAAACAGCTCGATGTGAAGCGGCGACGGAGCCAGGTAAAGGAGCTCCGCGAGCGCCCACGTGACGCCGAGGAGTAGAGCGGCTTCTGCCGATTCACAGCCATTCCGGCGGTGGCATAATCGTCTCCGCTGGGGTGTTCCCCTGGGTCGGGGCGGCCGGTGCCCTCCAGCCGACTGACAGCACGAACGGTCATGTCCTGGTCGCACAGGATCTGGCATGACAAACGAACACCGGTCAGACCCTTGGCGGCGCGCAGCGCTCACAGGGCGTCAAGGCCGAGGCCGATGGCCCTGGTCAGCAGGCGAAGGTCGTCGCGGTCGATCACGAAAGGTGGCATCAGGTAGATCAGGTCGTTGAATGGCCGGATCCACACGTCCGCCTCGACGAAGATCTGCTGTAACGCCGCGACGGGCACGGGGTCGCGGGTTTGCACGACGCCGATGGCGCCCAGCGTGCGCACGTCGGCGACGGCCCGGTGACTGGCATACTGGCTGAGCTCCTCCCGTAGCTGCGATTCGATGGCCGCCACCTGGGCCTTCCAGGCACCGGCGAGCAGGAGCTCAATACTCTGCCGCGCAACGGCGCAGGCCAGGGGATTGGCCATGAAGGTTGGCCCGTGCATCAGCACACCGCCATCGGCGGAGATCCCCTCGGCGATCCGCGTGCTCGTCAGCGTCGCCGCCTGGCCTAGGTACCCACCGGTCATGGCTTTGCCCAGGCACATGATGTCCGGCTCTACCCCCGCGTGCTCGCATGCGAACATGCGTCCGGTGCGGCCGAATCCGGTGGCTATCTCGTCGAGAATCAGCAGCACGTCGTACCGGCGACAGAGCGCCTGCACGTGACTGAGATACTCCGCCGCATAGAACCACATCCCGCCGGCGCCCTGCACGATCGGTTCCAGGATGACCGCGGCGATCTGTCCGTGGTACGCCGCGAACGTGCTCTCGATCTGCTCGACGTCGGCGGGGTGCAGCGGTGTGCCGGGGCGGGTACGGGGTCGATCGACGAAGAGGTGCTCTGGCAGCACGGACCTGAAGCGCTCGTGCATGCCGTTGACCGGGTCGCAGACACTCATCGCGCCGAAGGTGTCACCGTGGTATCCGCCCCGGATCGTCAAGAGTCGGTGTTTCTCAGGGCGTGCTTGAGCGTCCCAGAACTGCATGGCCATTTTGATCGCCACCTCCACCGATACCGACCCCGAGTCGCAGAAGAACACGTGCTGGAGAGGTTCCGGGGTGACGTCGATCAGCATGCGGGCGAGCTCGATGGCAGGTGCGTGGGTGAGGCCGCCGAACATCACGTGCGCTGTCTTCTTGAGCTGGTTCTCGATGGCGATGTTGAGCCGTGGGTGATTGTAGCCGTGGATCACGGACCACCAGGACGCCATGCCGTCGACGAGCTCACGCCCATCGGCCAGCCTGATCCGGGCACCCCTTGCGGACACCACGGGGTAGGCGGGCAGCGGGTCGACCATCGAGGTATACGGGTGCCAGATGTGGCGGCGGTCGAATTCCAGGTCGTCGTTCATATCGCTCGTGGGCTGGTGCGACTGAGAAGCGGATCGAGATCGAGAAACGGCTGGGCTGCCGAGGGCTCGACGGACCCCAGGTAGGGCACGACGCCTAGGCAGGGCGCCTGCAGCCGCGAGCGCAGCGTGTCGACGTTCTCGTCGAGGCAGGGCATTGCCCCGGTGACCGAATTGGCGATCCAGCCGGCGAGGTCGAGGCCAGCCTGGTCCACGGCGGTGGCAGTCAGCAGCGCATGATTGAGACACCCGAGCTTCATTCCGACCACGAGAATCACAGCGGCCCGGAGTGCGATGCAGACATCCGCCAGCGTTTCGGTGTCGTTGATCGGAACGCGCCAACCGCCGGCGCCCTCGACAAGCACCAGGTCGACATCCTGCCTCGTCACCGTGCGACAGTGTGTGGCTAGGTCCCTGGCGTGGAGTACCCGTCCGGCTTGCGCGGCAGCGATGTGCGGCGCGATGTGCGGCGCGAGTGCCACCGGATTGAGCGTCTCGTAGTCGAGCGTGGTGGCGCTCGCCGCGATGAGCGTCAGCGCGTCATCGCTGCGCAGCATGCCGGCGTCTAGCCGACACCCCGCGGCGATCGGTTTCATGCCGATGCAGCGGAGCCCGCGTGCTCTAGCCAGACGGAGTAACGCGCTGGAGATAAACGTCTTCCCGACACCGGTATCGGTTCCCGTGACGAAAAACGACCGGCGCGGCATTAGGCCTCCGGTTCCAGGCCACGGTCGACCGCCGCCAGGGCTTCGAGCAGTTGGTCGACGTCCGACGTCTTGTGCGCTGCAGTCAGCGTGACCCGCAGCCGCGAGGTGCCTTCGGGCACGGTCGGCGGGCGAATCGCCGTGATCAGGAATCCCCGCTCCTCGAGCGCGCTGCTCAGGGCCAGCGCACGTGCCGCGTCACCGACCACCAGGGGCTGAATCGGCGAAACTGAGGGCATGACGGAGAACCCCAGCGTGGATGCCTCGGTCCGGAACCGGTCGACGAGATGTGCCAGGTGCTCGCGTCGCCAGGTCTCGTCTCGCAGGATCGAGAGGCTCACGAGCGTCGCCACCGCTAACGCCGACGGCATCGCCGTCGTGTAAATGTAGTTGCGCGAGCGCTGGATCAGCGTCTCGATCAGCCCCTCGTCGCCGGCCACAAACGCCCCCGCCGTGCCGAACGCTTTGCCCAGCGTGCCGACCAGCACGGGCACGTCGTCGGTGGAACGTTGTTGCGGATCGACCAGGCCCACGCCCTGGCGCCCGTGCACCCCCATGCCGTGAGCATCGTCGATCATCAGCCACGCCCGGTGTCGCTTCGCGACGGCGATCGCGTCGTCGAGTCGACACCGATCTCCGTCCATGCTGAAGGTGCCGTCACTGGCGATCAGCTTGCGCGCGCCAGCGTCGGCGACCGCCTCTAGCCCACGCTCGAGATGCGCGGCGTCCAGATGGTCGAACCAGGTGAACGTCGCCAGGCTGATCCAGCCGCCGTCGAGCAACGAGGCATGGTTCAGGCGATCCTCGAAGACGAAATCGCCCCGGCTGAGGAGTGCATTGATGACGCCAACGTTCGCGTGGTAGCCGCTGGAGTAGAGCAGGGCGCGGGGGCGACCCGTGAACTCGGCCAGGGCGATCTCCAGCGCTTCGTGCGCCGCCGTGTGACCGCATACCAGGTGGGAAGCGCCGGCGCCCGTGCCCCAGCGCTCGATGCCCGTCCGGAAGGCTTCGCCCACGCGTGGATCACTGGCCAGGCCCAGATAATCGTTACTGCAGAAGTTCAGGAGCCGCCGGCCATCGACCACGACCCTGGCACCCTGTGGGCTTTCCAGGGTTCGACGCCGTCGGTACCGGTCGCGGGCGCGAAGGCCCTCGAGATCGCGATAGATGTTGTCGAACCCCTGTTCGTGCATGGGTGCCGCCGCGCGCGTGGAATCGGACGGCACAGCATAGCGCAGAGCGCGCCGCCGCCGATAGACGCCGTGCAGGCGTGCGGTGCCGCGAGACGGGCGCCGTGGCATAATCGCCGGCCAGAGGAGAGCGTGCTCATGACCGATACTGTTGACACGGGCGACGCACCACCAGCCGGACCAAGGCACGATTGGACTCTTACCGAGGTGGAGGCGCTGTTCGACCTTCCGTTCCCCGATCTGGTCTTCCGGGCGCAGACGGAGCTACGACGGTACTTCGACCCGCACGACGTCCAGCTGTCGACGCTGCTGAGCATCAAGACGGGCGGCTGCCCGGAGGACTGCCAGTATTGTCCGCAGAGCGTTCATCATAGTGTCGGGCTCGACCCCAAGGCTCTTGATTCGGTCACGCGCGTGGTGGCGGCTGCGCGCCAGGCCAGGACGGTGGGTGCCACCCGTTTCTGCATGGGGGCGGCGTGGCGCTCACCCACCGATCGCGATCTCGGCCGGGTGGTGGAGATGGTCGAAGCGGTGCGCGATCTCGGCATGGAAACGTGCGCCACGCTTGGCATGCTCACCGAGCGCCAGGCGCACCGGCTCGCCGATGCTGGGCTCGACTACTACAATCACAATCTCGACACCTCGCCTGAGTATTACGAGACCATCATCACCACACGCGTGTATCAAGATCGGCTCGATACCCTCGCGCATGTGCGCGATGCTGGCATGAAGGTCTGCTGTGGCGGCATCGTGGGCATGGGCGAGTCGCGCCGCGATCGCGCCGGGTTGCTGGTGGAGCTCGCCGATCTCCCGCGGCACCCGGAGTCGGTGCCCATCAACATGCTGGTGCA
>Ga0310120_10000562_pt1 | contig 29364 bp, 27 predicted proteins | sample CB27_AW_983_MG_FD_203506 | JGI IMG/M metagenome (GOLD analysis project Ga0310120, IMG submission 203506) | Marine microbial communities from Western Arctic Ocean, Canada - CB27_AW_983 | ecosystem: Environmental > Aquatic > Marine > Oceanic | place: Canada: Western Arctic Ocean | collected...
TTAAAGGAATTTTGTAGTTTCATATAATAACAGACACTTCCTATTAACATTAAAAATGATCCGATGGAAAGTTCCTCTCTACAAAATTCTAGTTGAAAAAGATGACATCAAAAACATCACAAACGTAGTTCAACGAGGAATGCACTGGGCAGAAGGCCCAGAAATTGAAGAATTTGAAAAAACTCTTGCTAAATATCTGGGAGTAAATTACTGTGTAGCCATGAACTCTGGAACCTCAGCTTTACATGCAACAATGCTTGCATATAATATTAAAAAAAATGATGAAGTTTTGATACCATCTTTTACTTTTGTATCTACAGCAAATGCAGCACTGATGGTTCAAGCAAAACCAAAATTCATTGATATCGAAACAGATACTTATGGAATGGATCCAGACTTACTAGAAAAATCAATTTCAAAAAAATCAAAACTCATAATGCCTGTTCATTATTCTGGACTTCCATGTAAAATTGATCAGATACGATTAATTGCTAAAAAAAATAAACAAATACTTGTTGAGGATTCAGCAGAATCTATTGGCGCAAAAATTAATTCTAAAAAAATAGGTTCATTTGGAGATGCATCAATCTTTAGTTTTGCTGGAAATAAGGTCTTGACTACTGGTGAAGGAGGTGCAGTAACTACTAATTCATCAAAATTATGTAAAAAATTCAAATTAATTAGATCTCACGGTCGCAAAATTGGAAATTATTTTCTGAGTACAAAAAAACCAGAATATGTACAACTTGGATATAATTGGAGAATGTCTAGTATTTCTGCTGCAATAGGATTATCTCAATTAAATAAAATTGAAAAATTAATTAGTTTACGAAGGAAAAATGCTAAAACATTAAATTCACATTTAAAAAAAATTCATGCTATAACTTTACCTCCAGAACCCAAAAATTACAAACATGTTTTCCAATTATATTCAATATTAACTCCAAATCAATCTGTAAGAAATCAATTACAAAAACATCTATCCGCTCAAGGAATTATGTCCAAAGTATTTTTTTATCCAGTACATCTCACTTCATATCATAAAAAATTCAAAAATACTAATTCACTCAAAACAACTGAAAATATCTCTAGAAGAATACTCTCGTTACCAATGTATCCAAATATGAAAAAAGAAGAAATACAGTTAGTTTATGAGGCGATCACAGAATTCTTTGAGATAATCGGCAATAATTTTATTACCAAATAATCTTACTTTGTGTATATTGGTAAAAATTGAATTTTTAGGCTATGCAGGAATTTGTGTTTCTACAGAACAAACAAAAAAAAATTATACAATAATTAATCTATAACAAGATTATTTAATCATTTTTCAGTCTTTAAAGTATGATTAGAATCTATACTAAACTAAGACATGTTCAAAAAATTGCTGATTTTTTAACTACAAAAAAACTGGAATATGAAATTTTTACAATTAATGATGTTCCCCCTGATACTACTTTTGACCTAGGTGTATCATATTGTTACCCAAGAAAAATTTCCAATGAACTACTTAACATACCAAAAATTGCATTTGTAAATTATCATCCAGGACCTTTACCGAATTATAAGGGTCCAACTGAGTATGAAGATGCAATAGAAAAAAAAGAAATTCACTGGGGTGTAACTCTTCATCATATGAATGAAAAGTATGATAGTGGAAAAATCATAAAAACTCTAAAATTTGATCTACATGAACCACCAACATCGCGAGAAGAATTAGGAGCTATATCACATTATTTTCTATTCAAATTATTTAAACAAACAGTCGAAGATATCAACATGAATAAGTTGAGATGAATCTTGAATATGAACACAAAAACTATTGCACTTATTACTGAAAGATTAAATTCAAATCAATAATTGTTTTAATTCATAAATTTTTCAAAATCAATTTTAAATATTTTCAAATGATATGAATAACCTTCCTCAATAGAATCAAATTCTTTAATGAGATATGAATAGTGTTCTTCATTTTCAAATACATCATCTAAAAAATTATCTGCCCTTTTTGAATCATATATGAATCGTTCATCTACAACTAGATGTGTTAATCCCTTGTCACTACCGTATGTTATGTAGTCTTCAATATTATCTATGCCGTTAGATGAAATAAATATAATATCTGACTTGGCTTGTATACTACTTGTTGGAAATGTAGTGTCACTCAATTGTGCTACACGTAGATAAGCACCTTCTGGATAATATGATGCGTTGATTCCACTTGCAATTTCATAAATTTTTTGTGAAAGTAAGTATGATTCTCTTTCATATTCATAATTGGGAAGATTTGTCTGGAAAAAAACTAATGATATTGCAATTATAACTATTATTATTAATAATATTTTGATTCTTGGTCTTTTGAGCTTATAACTAAATACTTCCAAAGTGTACACACTAAAAATTGAAAGTATTGGTAATGTGACAAACAAATATCTAAAATCCGAAATTCCTCTAGAAAATGCATATAATGCTGGAAGTATTGCAAATATTCCTATTACAATCAATTCAATTTTTTTAATTTCTTTGTTCCTAAAACAATAAAAAATTCCTAATGGAAAAAATACTGTAAATGTTGGAATTAATATCCAACCAAATAGTTTTATAAAATTTGAGATTCCTACATCCGGAAAGAATTTCTTTACACTAATTTCTGAACTTTGTAATGTCTCTTGGCTGATATGAACAATTCCTGTTCCAACATGACTAAAAATTCCATCATAACCCATTGTATCTATTCTGACCATTGACATTGGTGTTATTACCAACAAAAAAATGCATATTGCAAAAAATACGTAAATCAAATTCTTTTTTTCTTTCTTAAATCTAAAACATAGTATGAGAATCATTCCAAAAATCATTGTTAATCCTTCATATCTTATTAAACAAAATACTCCTGCTAACGCAAATGATAGTAATATTGATCTTTTTTGTTCACTAAAAAAAAGTGCAAGTGATGATACTACCATAAAAATAAAAAATGGCTCTGTTATACCCGAAAATGAATTCTCAATAATTCTGGGTTCAAATATAAAAAATAATGGTGCAACTAATGCAAATTCTTTCTTTACAAATCGTTTTGCCAAAAAATAAATTGGTACTGAAGTCATTACTGAAAAAAATACACTGAGATTACGTTGAATAAACATAAAATCTAAAAATTCTTCAGAATTCGATACATTGAAAAAAACTGATAATAAAGTTGGCCATAAATTATTGGGCAAATCATGGGTAATAGGAAATTTTCCAATGACTGAGAGATCCATTCCATACCAAAAATAAGTTAGTGAATCTAGGACGAGTGGAATGTCAAATGGGAAGTATACATATCTAAAAATAAATCCGCCTAAAATGATTAGACAAAAATAAAGAACTAATTTTGATTTTGAAAAATTCTCTAAAAAAATTAAACTACTCAATTACATCTCTCATTTAAGACTAATTTCTTCCTTCTCTAACTACTGAAACCAGTGAGTACAGAAGAATTGCAGTTATCAGTAAAACAATTCCTATAAAAAAAACTCCCGCTCCTACTAATGTTAAATTTGTACTTAATCTTCCAAATTCAACATAATATTGTATTGCAAGATATGTGAAAGTACTGCCAATAATGAGTAAAATTATTGATGGTATTCCGTAGAATTTAATTGGATGCTCTATGGAAGTATACTTTATTGTACTAAAAAGCACTGATGTTCCATGAGAAATTGGATTTTCAGATGATGTATCACCTTCATATGAAATAGTTATCGGAACTTCACCGATTCGGAAATTAAAATTATTTGCTTTTATTAATATCTCTGTAGAAATCCCCATTCCTGTATCTGACAAATTTAATTTTTCTAGTACTTTATTTGAATAAGCTCTAAATCCACTTTGTGAATCTGTTAAGCTTTTACTTAACGAAAGATTTGTTACTTTTGTAATTAATTTTATTCCAAATTTTCTATATTCGGGAACATTCTTAGATTTTTCTAAGAATCTTGAACCAATCACAATCTCTGCTTTATTCTCTTGTATAGGTCTAACAATTTTTGAAATATCATTGATATCATGCTGTCCATCTGCATCTAATGTTACCAAAAGTTCTGAGTTGATCTCTTTAGCTTTTAGAAAAATGCTTTTTATTCCTGCACCATAGCCTAAATTTTTTTCATGATTTATCACAATTGCACCCAGCTCTTTAGCTATTTCTTCTGTCGAATCAGTTGATCCATCATTACAAACTATTATGTTATCTGCAATTTTTTTTAATTTAATAATTACCATTGCTATATTCTTTTCTTCATTAAATGCTGGAATTCCAACTGTAATTTTCAACTTAATTTATCCTGTTTTCTATAGTTATATTACTCGCGTATGAAATATACTAACAAAGTTTGTTAATTCTGACTTGAATTAAAATTTCTGATAACTAATTCTTGTTGTTTTTTGGTAATTTGAGGATATAATGGTAAAGAAAGCATCTCATGAAATACCTCTTTGCTATTTATCAATTCATCATATATCTTGGCATGTTTCTTATAAGCAGAAAATTTGTGTAACGGTTTATAGTGTACTGACGTTCTAATCCCATTTTTTAATAACTTGTCAAATATTATGTCTCTTGAATTACCTACCATTTTTTTAATTCGTATTGCGTAAAGATGGCATGCATGATCTTCATTTTTTCTTATATCCGGTGTAACTATTGATTCTATTTTAGACAGTTTTGAATTATAGTATAGTGCAGCATTCATTCTTTTTTTATTATTTTGTTTTATTCTTTTTAATTGACTTATACCCAGTGTTGCACGAATTTCATCTAATCTATAATTATATCCTGGTGTAATTACATCGTATTCCCATGGTCTACCCTTTGTGAAACGATCTTCGTATGATTTTGTAATTCCATGATTTCTTAAACTCTTTACAATTTCTGATATCTTCTTTGAATTTGTAATTATCATTCCCCCCTCAAGTGTGGTCAGATTTTTTGTTGGATAAAAACTAAAACAACCAGTATCCCCAAATGTACCTACATGTTTCTTATTTATTCTACTTCCTATTGCATGTGCACAGTCTTCAATTACACTTAAACCATGTTTACTTGCAATTGCTTTTATTTTATTCATCTTACATGGTTTTCCTGCAAAATGTACTGGCATTATTGCTTTTGTTTTTTTATTTATAGAATTCTCGATAGATGAAATAGATATATTGTAATCTTCTTTACTAATGTCAACAATTACTGGTGTTGCACCAGAAACTAATATTGCATTTGCTGATGCAACAAATGTAAGATCCGGCACTATCACCTCATCTCCTTTTTTTATTCCAATTGCTTTTAGAGAAAGATGAAGAGCTGCAGTTGCATTTGAAACACCTATTGCATATTTTGCACCAGTAAATTTGGCAAATTCTTTTTCAAAAATTCTTAATTTTGGTCCATCTGTGAGTAAATTCTGATTTAAAGTTGACATTATTGCTTTTTTATCTTCATTTGTAATTTCTGGTAAAACAAATGGCACTTTGATATGTGAATCATTAAATACATCTAAATTCTTTTTTTGCATATTTTTCTTTCTCATTTTATAATTTATTCATTGATAATTTGTTTATACATTTTCAATGTTTTTTCTACCATGGATTTTGAATTACACTCTGACTGGACCATTTTATATCCAGATAAGCCTAGTTCCACACGCTTTATTTTATTATTAATTAATTCTAGGATTGATTCTGCAAGTTCTTCAAAACTTCCTTCCTCTATCAAAATACCATTCTCACCATTAGTGATTGTAAATGGAATTCCATGTGTGTTGGTACTGATAACTGCTTTTTTGAATGCAAATCCTTCTAGAGGTGTTAATGGGGACAATTCCCAACGTGAAGGTAAAACTAGAAATTCAGATTCTCTATATGCCGCAATCACATCATCTCTACTAGGATTCGTTAAGACCTTGATCTTGTTTTCTATCTTAAACTCCTTAATCATCTGAAACATTTCTTTTTGAAATCCAAAGTCTACTCCCATTATGACAAAAACCAGATCCTCGATTTCTGGTTTATCCTTTAAATTTTTAATTGCCTTGAGTAACACATCAATTCCTTTTACCCTACTAAATCTGCCTAAAAATAATATGAACGGTTTCTGAATATTGAATTTCTTTTTAAAATCCACTGTCTGCGTTTTCATTTTACCTAAATTAATACCATTTCTTATCACTTCAATCTTTGATTCGCTACAAAAATTCAAAAAAATATTTTTTTCGTATTCATTTGCTACACTAATCTTAGCTGCATTATTTATTACAAAATGAATCATAGGTGTTTGCATTTTATACAATATTCTTTTTAATATTCCGCCATTTTTTAGGTCTGGATGTGTGGTTAATCCTCCTTGGTCAGAAATGATAAGGGGAATATTCTTTTTTCTTGCAACAAGAGTAGAAACAAATGATTGAAAACTCCTAACTCCAATTGTATGTATTATATCTGGAGAATCTCTCATCATTTGTAAATACATTTTTGGATTGATAAAAAACAAATTAATTTTAAACCATACATGAGATCTTTTTATATGAACATCTTCAACTATCTCGTCATCCGGTAAATCGCGATTGAATACCTTTGCATTGTTTGCAAAATCTAAATCAGTAGTGTACACGATTGCTTCGTTACCCATTCTTGTTGATTCTCTGGCTATCTCTATAGCTAAGAACATTATTCCACCAAATTGTGTTGCAGGTAAAGATGCAGGGCATGCAATTGCTATTTTCATATATTAAATATTGTTGAAAACCATCAGTTAAAATGATTAATATCTAATTCTCTCTAAATGCTTCAATGGTAATTGACTAATATATGGAAATTTCATTTGACATATAATGAATAGAATGTCTTTTTTTTTCCAAATTATAACTAAAAATATCTTTAAACCAAAGAATCTTGTTAATCTTGCAAAAGAAAAAGTGGAAACACAGGATGATATTAATCATAAAACTCATGAATATGAATATAATTTTAATTCAATTGAGGAATTTTTCAAAAATAAATTCCACCAAACTAATCTCACTCAATATGAATCTGAACTAAATGAACTTGAAGAACACGTGAAAGTCTTTTTCAAAGAAATAGATCTAGAAAAATATCCTTCTGCAAAAAAACCCTATCCTTCTGATTACTCGATAAATCCAAATGCACGGAAATTTCTATATCTGTTATGTAGAATTTTAAAGCCAAAAATTATAGTAGAAACTGGTGTGGCATATGGATTAAGTAGTTTTTACATTCTTAAAGCATTAGAGAAAAACAATCTTGGAAAATTATATTCAATAGATTCTGTCTTTAGACCATGGCAAACTGAGAGGATGATTGGTTCAATAATCCCACAAAATCTGAAAGAAAGATGGACTCTTGTGTTAGGAACTTCTAACAAAAAATTACAACGAGTGTTTGATAACTTGGAAGATGTAGATATATTCATTCATGATAGTCTTCACACATACAAAAATATGATGTTTGAATTTGAATGTGCAATTAATAAACTAAAACAAGGGATAATTATCTCTGATGACGTACTAGAAAATGATGCATTTCATGATTTTACAAGAGAACATAATGTTAAAAATTCAATTATTAATGTAAAAGACAAAAGTGGTCTAGGAATTATTGAAACAGCCTAATTCTTTCTTACCATAAAGAAAACCAGGCCTTGTTAAGAAATATCTAAAATATCTACCAGTCTCAATGTGTAAATCAACTTTTAACTTACTGATTTTAAATTATTTTATTGAAAATTTTAATTACTGGTGGATTGGGGTTTGTTGGAAGCCATCTTGCAGATTCATTGGTAAGAAGTCATGAAATTCTAATTCTCACAAAATCATTTTCAAAAAAAAATAATCTTAGAAAATCTTCCAAGAAAATAAAAATTCAGAAATGTGATGTGACTAAACCTAAAATCTTAGGAAGAATCATTGAAAAATTTAGACCAAATATCATCGTTCATTTAGCGGGAAACGCATCACATGCTAACTCTTTTGAAAAACCTTTTCTAGATATTGATTCAAATCTAAAAAGCACTCTTATTATATTAGAAAAAATTAGAGAGTTGAACTTACCCTGCAAATTTATCCTTGGTAGTACATTCATTGTAATTGGACGACCAGAAAAATTACCTGTTGATGAGAATTCTCCCTGTAGACCTACCTCCATCTATGGAACAACTAGATTAGCCAGCGAACATTTGTGTCAAATCTACCATCATGTTTATGGTCTAAAAACTAATATTTTTAGAATTACAAATTCATTTGGTCCTAGAGAACAAATCATACCTACTAAAAACGCTGTAAATTTTTTAATTTATCAATCATTAAAACAAAAAAAGATTTTGATTTATAACAATGGTAATTTGTTTAGAGATTTACTGTATATAGATGATGTAATCAGTGGAATTAGAACAATAATTAGAAATGGTAAACCTGGAGAATTATATTGGATTGCATCAGGTAAAAAATTTTGGTTTAAGGATTTAGCAAAATTGTTACAAAAATTAAATAATTGTAAAGTGATTTATCCTGAAACACCAAAATATACTAAAAAAGTTGATGTAGGAAATTTCCATGTAGATAATTCAAAATTAAAAAAATTAGGTTGGTATCCCAAATTCTCTGTTGAAAAAGGAGTTATTAAAACACAAAAATTTTTCAAGGAAAATGATTTCTAAAAAAATTATGTCAAGCTTTACCTAATGGTTTGAGATCTCTTTCTATGCGTTTTGTTTCATCTTCATCTATTTTTTCATCACTTATAGAATTATTTCTCATTTCTATCAATATTTTTTCCATATATTTTATAACATCTTTTTTTTCTTTTGCAATATTATTAATTTCATCAGGATCATTAACTAAATCAAACAAACATACTTTCTTTTTAGAATTACTTCTTGCACGGTGATATTTGTATTTACTAGTTCTTACCCCTATACAATTTCCCGGTCTAGTCGGATTTCTTCTAACTGCATTTTCAATAAAAATTGGTTTTTCTTCAAACTTTTCTCCATTAATTAAAGGTAAGAGACTTCTTCCTTCAGCTAAATCAAAATCAAATTCTATTGAAAGAATATCTGCCATAGTAGGTAAAATATCAATTGAACCGATTTGTCGGTTAATGATTTTATCTTTTGGATTAATTCCTTTACCAGAAAAAATTAGTGGGACTTTTACTGTGTCGTCGGGTAAAATCCATAGGGAACTATGACCTCTCGTGTTTAGTGATTTGAATTCAATTGGGGATAATTCTTTCTTATATTTTCTGTTTTTTATGGGAATCATAAAATAACGTAAAACCCTATATCCAATCGAATAAGTCCCATGTAAGGATCTTGGCGTTTTTTCTTTCATTTTTTTTCCTGGCTCAAATAATTCTGGTATGTAAGTTAATTCATGTCCCACCTTTGACGTTGGGATAAATTCACCATGATCTGAAGTTAAAATAATCAAAGTGTTGTCAATATCAATTCTTTCTAAAAATTTTCCAATCCATATATCTAAAGCAGAAACCATCCTATCATACTCTGTTTTGCCAAATTCATCTTTGTAGTATTCTTGAGGAATTCCATATTTCACACTTCTGTGCAAATCTGTAAGAAAAATAAAATAAAACCATGGCTCATCAATTTTCCCATCTCTAATTCTATCTAATCTATCTAGAATATACTCGCCTGTTCTGGAATCCTTACTATTTCCTGAAACTGGATGTAGATAACCTGGTTTTGAAAAATTTTCTTTTTCATCAAATGATTCTAGCAAATTTATAAAAAATGGCGTACATGGTGCAGTTCCATACAATTTGTAACCTGCATCACGAAATTTTTCAAAAATTTTTGTTGATTTTGAGTATGCAGATACAGTTGTTATTCCACTTTGAAATGGATAAAGTGATGTAAATACTGCTCCCATGCAAGTGTAACTGCCATCTGAAACACTAATTGCCTGTTCAAAATAAACTCCATTTTTAATTAATTTGTCAATGTTAGGTGTTTTTGACGATTTATTTTTCCCAAAACATTTGTCTCCACGAAAGGAATCAATTCCTATAAACAAAATATTTTGTTTCTTCATCTAATCCCTTTGGCTGACCATCCTCCATCTACGTAAATATCCTGACCTGTGATATACTCCGATGAATCAGATGACAAAAAAACTATTATGCCTTCCAAATCCTTCGGTACCCCCCAACGTTTTAGCATTGTACTTTCTCGAATTTTTTTTCTTTTCTTCAGGTTATTCCAGCTTTTCTTTGTCATAGACGTACGAAAATAACCCGGTCCTACACTATTAACACGAATTCCAAATTTTGCAAGATCTAATGCTAAAGATTTTGTTAATTGTTTTAAACCTGCTTTAGTAACTTGATATGAAGGATTATCTGGAAATGCAAATTCTGCATTAATACTGGTAATATTAATTATAACTCCTGATTTCTTTTTCTTCATAATTTTAGCACATTCTTGTGAAAGAAAAAATGGTGCCTTCAGATTTACTTGATATGTTTTTTCCCAATTTTTTTCGCTATATGTTAATGGTGAATCTGAAATTGAAATTCCTGCATTGTTAATCAAAATATCTAACCTTCCAAATTTTTTCCCGATATATTTTCCAAGTTTAAGAATTTGATCTTTTTTTGTAATATCACAAACGTAACTTACTGCTGGGAGATTTTCGGATAAAAATTCCTTCTCAGTTTGTAACAATTCCTTTTTTAAAATGTCTATCATTATGACAATTGATCCTGAACGAAGTAAGGCTTCTGCAATCGCTTTACCATTGCCTCTGGCAGAACCTGTAACAATGGAGATTTTATTATCTAATGAGAATAATGATTTAAGATATGACATATTAATACAAATTAATGCATATCGATATAAATGATATTTAGCTTTGAATAATATGAAAAATACTAAATCAATCAAAAATCTAAAAATTCTTCTTACTGACGTTGATTGTGTTTTAACAGATGGCGGAATGTATTATACATCTGATGGTGATATTATGAAAAAATTTCACACTCGTGATGGTATGGGTGTAAATCTGTTAAAGCGTAATGGTATTCCTACAATTATAGTTACAAAAGAAAAAACACCAATTGTAAAAAAATGGGCTGAAAAAATGAACATTGAGCATGTATATGACAACGTACAAAAAAAAGAGGATATACTAAAAATCATCACAAAAAAATATGGTGTAAAGAATTCTGAAATTGGATATATTGGTGATGATGTTAATGATATTGAGTTGTTAAAAAAAGTAGGTTTTTCTGCAACTCCACAAGATGGAATTTCTGAAGTACGTTCAATAGTAGATCATATCTGTGAAAAGAAAGGCGGAGAAGGTGCATTTAGGGAAATTGCCGATATTTTCTTACGTTACATTTCTTAACAAATTTTATTTAATGCTAAGATTCCTAAAAAGTAGAAATGGTATTTATCACTGCTGAAATTGGAATAAATCATAATGGCGATATTAATATTGCCAAAAAATTAATTGATGTTGCGTCTAAAGCTGGCTGTGATGCAGTAAAATTCCAAAAAAGAACTGTAGAAAAAGTTTATTCTAAAGAAGTATTGGATTCTCATCGTGATAGCCAATGGGGCACAACTACTAGAGAACAAAAGGTTGGTCTGGAATTTGAACTTAATGAATATCAATTAATTGATGAATATTGTAAAGAGAAAAATATTGAATGGTATGCTTCATCTTGGGATCTTGATAGTCGGGATTTTTTAAGAAAATTCAACCTCAATCATAACAAAATTGCATCAGCTATGCTAACAAACATTCCTCTGGTAAAAAAAATTGCTGAAGAAAAAAAACATTGTTTTATCTCAACCGGGATGAGTACTATGGAACAAATCCACGATACAATTAAAATTTTTCAAGGATTTGATTGCTCATTTGAATTACAACACTCAAACAGTTCTTATCCTATGAAACCTGAAGAAGCAAATCTAAAATGCATTCAAACATTAAAAGAGAAATTCCATTGTAATGTAGGTTATAGTGGACATGAGTCTATGGGATATCTTATTTGTGTTTCAGCAGTACTTCTAGGAGCTACATCAATTGAACGACATATTACTCTTGATCGTTCTATGTATGGTTCAGACCAGGCTGCATCATTGGAACCACAAGGTCTTGAACGTTTAGTTAGGGATATTCGAACAATTGATAAAATTCTTGGTGATGGAGTAAAACGTGTTTGGCCATCTGAAATTCCTGTAATGAATAAGTTACGAAATATGATTTGATATGAAAAACAATTCAGAAAATTTTTTAATCGATCAATTTGATGAGTGCATATCTACATTAATTAATTTTAAATCATCATTAGAATTAATAGAGAAATCCTCAAAAATTATCCACTTATCACTTTCTCATGGGAAAAAGATAATCTCATTTGGAAATGGTGGAAGTGCTGCTGATGCACAACATTTTGTTGCTGAATTTGTAGGCAGATTTCAAAAAGAAAGAAAAAGTTTACCTGCTATAGCATTTACAACTGATACCTCCATAATTACTTCAATTGCAAATGATTATGGTTATGACAAAATTTTTGAACGTCAATGTGAATCACTTGTAAAAGAAGGTGATGTTGTATTAGCAATATCTACTAGTGGTACATCCAAAAATGTAATCTTAGGAGCAAAAATGGCTAAAAAAAATGGCGCAAAAGTTATTTCTTTAACAGGAAGTAGAGAAACCCAATTAACAAAAATCTCTGACATTTCAATTCGTGTACCTTCTTCTTCAATTCCACGAATACAAGAAGTACATAGATTAATTTTACATTTAATTTGTTCTGCTGTTGAACACAATTATTAAATTTTCAAGTTTTTTCAATTAGTAATTTTGCAACCTTAAAATCAAATTCAAAATCTATCATATGACCATGTTCTTTTGATAGTTCATATGGAATAATATTTCCGGCTGAAATTTTTTTTGTTTTCAAGAAAAAATCTACATTAAGAATAAACATTCCATCAACACTATATACTACTGGAGCATCTTGTCTTCTTGTAATATCATTTTTTGGAATCTTTGACTTTATCATACATCCATCTTCATTTAATTCCATCATTCCAAAATATGGATTTGGGTGAGCATTTATTGCACCAAAGACTGCATCACATTCATTTTCAAAAAATAATTTTAACGCATTTTTCATATCTTGTTCATCAATAAATGGAACTGTACAATCACGTAGCATAATTGTATCAAATTTAAATTCTAATCTTTTTAATTCATTAATTGTATGAATTAGAACTTCTTCTGTAGTTGTTAAATCTGTAGCTAGTTCTTGTGGTCTAATGAATGGCACATTCGCACCAAAATTTTTTGAAATATTTGCGATTTCTTCATCTTCTGTTGTTACAATCACATCTTGGAATAAATTTGAATTTATTGCACTCTCTAAAGTATAGGCGATTAGAGGTTTCCCACCAAGAGATCTAATATTTTTTCTTTTAACACCTTTTGAACCTCCTCTTGCAGGAATTATACAAATTGGTTTTAACATGCTAATCAGATGTTTCGTTTGTTCTAATTATATTAAATTGATAAATTTTCCTAACAAATTCCTTTGCTACTATATCTAATTCTGCTTTATGTTCGCTAAGAAACTGCCTCATATCTATTTCATGAAACTTTACGTCAACAAGATTGCCATTCACATAAAATTTATTTTGATATGATGCCTCAAAATCTAGAATATCAAAAACAAAGGAATTTCTTTCTAGTATTTCTAAATATTTTAAAACAAATTTAGGCTCAATTTTCATTTTTAGGCAATCAGCAATACCTTGTTGTAACTCTGAATAGGAATTTAATTTAATAATAGATGGAATGATTGCGTATCCTAAATCTGCAAAAATTAAGGATGGTTTTCCAAAAAACGTAGCTTCAAAACTAGAAGTGCCGCCTACAGAAATAACCAATTCGCAATTTCTAAATAATAATTTTGAATCAAAGTCGGGGTGAATTAATCTTACATTTTTCAATTTAAGAATTTCTTTATAGAATTTTATATCTCTCCAATTTCTTGCGGGTCCCTGAGTTGGATGTTCTTTAACATATAATTTGTAATTCTCTGGTAAAATTTTGGATATCTCTTTGACTGTTTCCAATTGATTAGAGAATTTTGGTGCTGCTAAAAGTAAAGATCTTTCCGGTTCTTGATGAAGAGGCAGATAGATGAATTTTTCATTTTCAGTAAATCCATGACAAAGATTTTCATCAATGAATTTTTTTCTTGCATTTTTTTTAATTGAATCTTCTATCTCTTTACAGAGAACTCTAAATTTATTTCTACCAAAATATGTATAATGAGTTCTTGAGTTATTACTTGTAGAAAAAATGAATTTTAATGCTGCAGTAATTAATGATGATTTTGACTTTTTTACGACATTATGATATTTCTTATGAAAATTAGATACTCTTGACTCTTCAAATAATTTTAAAATATCTTTAGCTTCTTCTTTTGGCTCTTCTTCCAGTTCTTCTTTTTTAATAAAATCTATCTTGTGTCGCTCTTGTGAAATATAACATAGTGTTTTCCAGTTTGCATGATTTAACATCGTAATTTTAATTCCTTTTTTTTTACATATTTCATAAAATAAGTGGTGAGGTTGTAAAGTTGTCTCGCTAGTTATGAAATAATCTGGCTTTACTTCATTCAAAACCATCTCAAAAAATCTACATTCATCTTCTAATATCGAAAAAATTTCATCACTTGAAAAATTATAATATTCATTATATCTATTTAATATTCTATCATTTTCTGCTAACTCTTGTAAATTAATCCCATATCGTTCCTCGAATTCTTTTAGATATTCTAAATTTGGTTTATGCATGCTTTTGATATGGTCAAAAAAAAACCAAGTTTTATTGAATTTAGTTAAAGTCTGTTCTTCAAAAAATCTTTTTGGTTTATCTGTTAAATCGTATATTCCAAATAAATCTGCATTATAATTTTTTTGAAAATAATATGATATGCAAAATGGTAATAAATCTGCACTAAACCAAAAAATTACTTTATCAGTCAATGCCCAGATGGATTTTTACCTAACTAAAAATACTTCTAACAAAAACTTCTAAGATCGTTTCAATCATCACTAAAGAATAAAAGTAATGGGAAATTAGCTTGATTATGCTTGATGGGAAAAAAATCCTAATTACCGGTGGTACTGGTTCTTTGGGGCAATCATTAACCAAACGCTTGTTAGCAACAAATGTTGATACTATAAGAATTCTTAGCCGAAATGAGAGTAAACAAGTAAATATGGAATCTGAATTTAACGATAAACGTTTAAGATTCCTTATTGGTGATGTAAGAGATTTTGAGAGACTGAAAACTGCTTTTGAAGATATAGATATTGTCTATCATACAGCTGCGTTAAAACATGTACCAGTTATTGAGTACAATCCATTTGAAGCAATTAAAACAAATGTTCAAGGCTCACAAAATGTTATAGATGCATCTCTATCTCAAGATGTTGAAAGAGTAATTTGTATTGGAACAGATAAGGCTGTTTCACCTTTGAATACATATGGCGCAACAAAATTATTAATGGAAAAACTATTTGTTAGTGCTAATAATTTTCTTAACGAAACACGTCATAGGACAAAATTTCTTGCATTACGATATGGTAATGTGGTTGGAAGTAGTGGATCAGTAATTCCTAAATTTATTAGAATGATTAAAGAAGGTAGAAAAATCACAATTACTGATTCAGAAATGACTAGATTTTCTATCACAATGGATCAAGCATTAGATTTTATTCTTGATTGTACTATAAATGGTAACGCCTCAGAAATCTATATTCCAAAATTAAAATCTTATTCAATTTTAGATGTTAAAGATGCATTATTTGAAATTTTTGGAAAAACTGATTTTGAGGAAATAGGTATCAGACCTGGTGAGAAATTGCATGAAAAACTGATTAATTCTGAAGAAATACGAAACAGTTGGGATCTAGTTAACAAATTTATGATTTCAAACCCTAGTAAGAATAATGATGAAATCATTGACACTTATGAAGGAAAAATTACAAAAATTAATGATATGATTGAATATTCATCACAGTTAGCTGTTCGTCACACAAAAGATGAATTAATAGAAATCATCTCTAAATCTGGACTTGTAGATAAACAGAATAATTAAAATGACAGAAACCAAACCTAATGTCTTCTTTATTACAATAGATTCATTACGACATGATCATTGTTTTGGCAAAAATAGAACTACAAAAACTCCTAATATTGACTCGTTAATCAATTCTGGTGCGTATTTTACACAAGCAATTAGTTCAGCTGATCAAACAGGAACAAGTTTAGCTAGCATTTATACTGGATTATTTCCTTGCACAACTGGCCTAACCCATTTTAATTTTACCTCGGAAATACGAACATATTTTGATTATTTTAAAAAAAATGGATATTATACATCTGGTTATTTTCCAGATCATAATTTCTTCACTAATCTTTCATCACGATTAGATGAAAAATACTCTTATGAATATAATAAATTAGAATCTTGGAAAAATCTTTCAGGCGGGATCGGTTCTACTATTATTGAAAAACTAAAAGATCTCAAAGACCATCCTCCTTGGTTATTTTGTATTCATATAATGGATTTACATAATCTCTTTGCGCTTCCTGAAGAATACAATGATGAAAAATATGGTAAAAATAAATATGAAAAAATGCTTTCGTTTATAGATACATGGTTAGGCAAATTCATTGAAACTGTTGATCTATCTAACACATTAATCATTTTAAGTTCTGATCATGGATCCTACATACCTTTTTCAGAGACAAATCCTGACGAAATTCCAACAATCCAGGGGTTTCTAAAAAAAGGTAAAAAGTTTGCACCTAAACTGGAACATACTGGTGTAAAAGCACTATTAGTTATGAGAAAAATTGCAAAAGAAATACGAATGAAGAATTTAAAAACAAAATACTCAGAATACGAACTCCGCTCTTTAAGTAATAGGGGTAAATCTGAATTATTTGATGAAACAGTTCGTGTGCCACTTCTATTTTGCGGCTATGGTGTAAGTAATAATGTAATTTGCCATAATCTAGTTAGACATGTTGACATCTTTCCTACTATATCGGAAATAATAGGTTTGCCAACACCTGAAATTAAAACAGACGGAAGGAGCCTACTCCCTCTTCTAAAGTCAGAAGTTCTAGACGAATTACCTGCATATATAGAAACAGGTGTTTCAGCTGGCGATTTTACCGAAAAAGTAAATCCTCAATCTACAGGTAAAACTATTGGGATAAGGACTTCATCGTACAAATATCTACGAGATCGAAATGATGCAGAGGGAAAAATTTTATTTGATCTAAAAAATGATCCAAACGAATTAACTGATATTTCCTCACAGAATTTAGATATTCAACAAGAGTTAGATAAAATATTAACTAAGTTATTAAAAACAAAACCCCAGCAAAATCTAAATGAATTGACAGATGAAGAACAGCAAAAAGCCGAAGAACTTTTAAAAAAATTGGGATATATTTGAATATTAAAAAAAATTTCAAAAATGAAATTTTAATTTATAACCTAACTTGAATAAAAAAATGAAAGAATTGAAATCTCAATCACAAAAAGTAAGTGTTTTTACATCCAAATCTAATATATTAAAATTCCTTCAATCTCGTTTAAAATATTCCAAGATAGAAAGAATTTTAGATTTTACCGTAGATGATTGGAACAAGAACAAAAACCAAATTTTACAACAAGTGAAATCCACTTTTTATAAAAAAAAAGTTATTATTAGAAGCTCAGCAATTGGAGAAGACTCAGATTATTCATCTGAAGCAGGTAGTTATGAAAGTATATTAAACATTAATAGTTCTTCAAGAACTCAATCAATCTCAGCAATAAATAAAGTCATAAAATCTTATGCGCACAAAAAGAATTTTAATTTAAAAAACCAAATATTAATTCAAACTCAAGCCGTTGACATTGTAACAAGTGGTGTAATTTTCTCTAGAACCCCTGATAATGGTGCTCCATACTTTGTGATAAATTTTGAAGATGGTATTTCTACTATAGGTGTAACTCACGGTTCAGTTGGTAATACAATAAAAATTGCTAGACATTTAGGTATTAAAACAATTGGAGAAAAATGGAAAAGCCTTCTTCAATCTGTAAAAGAAATTGAGACTGTAGTTCAATCTAATTCACTTGATATTGAGTTTGGAATTACAAAAAACTCTACTATTGTAATTTTTCAAGTAAGACCCATAACTTCTATCCTAAAATCCGTTTCTACTTTAGATAAAAAAATCATCAAACTAATTAATAAAAATAAAAACCAATTTCTATCTTTAAAAAACCAAAAAACCATCTCAAATAATCTAATATTTTCAGATATGACGGATTGGAATCCAGCAGAAATTATCGGTAATAATCCAAAACCTCTTGATTATTCATTGTATGATTTCTTGATAATGAGTGATGCCTGGTATAAAGGAAGAGAATTACTTGGTTACAAAAAATTTTTTCCACATTCACTCATGAAAAAATTTGGAAACAAACCATATGTTGATAATCGTTATAGTTTTTATTCATTAATTCCTGAAAAATTTAACAAAAAACTATCAAAAAAACTGCTAACTTTTTACTTGGAAAAACTTCAAAGTAATCCTCAATTACATGATAAAGTTGAATTTGAAATTTTATTCACATGTTATGATTTTACACTTGACGATAGATTAAAAGAATTATGTGGTTGTAATTTTACAAAAAATGAGATACAAAAAATTCGAAATGAACTTTTTTCTTTTACTGAAGAGATAATAAAAAATTTTCCTTATTGGAAGGATTATTGTACCAAATTAATAGATAAAATGTATGATAATCGCCTAGTCCTGCCAAAAATTAATAGAAAATCTAGTACATATGTGGATAAGCTAAGTATTGCTGAATCTCTACTAAAAGATTGTAAAAACTTTGGTACAATTCCTTTTTCTTTGATGGCACGAATCGCATTTATATCATCAATCATAATCAAAAGTCTCTCTAAAAAAAATATCTTTACGGAAAAACTCATTCACGAATTTATGAATTCACTTGAAACTCCTCTTTCAAAATTCCAAAATGATTTAACAAAATACTATGAAAATAAAATAACTAAAGAATCATTTCTTAAAAAATATGGTCATTTAAGACCTGGTACATATGACATCACTATTGATCGTTACGACAGGGAAAATAAATTTTTAGAAAATATTACATTTCAACAGCACCATACAAGAAAACCTGTCTCATATTTTTCTAGAAAATTTCAAAAAATATCTTCTATAAATAAGTTTGATATTGACCCAGAGAGTTTTTTTCTTTTTCTAAAAGATTCAATCATTTTACGTGAGAATTTAAAATTTGAATTTACTCAAAATCTTAGTAATGCAATAGAATTAATAGCTGATGCAGGAAAAGACCTAGGGTTTTTCAGAGACGACTTGTCATATCTTGAAATTGACAAAATTCTAAAAAATTACAGGAAATTACCTAAAAATAAATTTATTAATTATCTAAAAATATGTATAAATAAAAATAAAAATTGTTTTAGATTAAATAACTATCTAGTTCTTCCATCTTTTATTTCATCTGAAAAAGATTTTGATATAATTAATCTACGCATTGCAAAACCAAATTTCATTACTCAAAAGTCAGTAACATCTAATCTAGTAAATCTTGATAAAAAAAACCATGATACTAATTTCAATAATAAGATAATTCTTCTTGAGCATGCTGATCCTGGATTTGATTGGATTTTTACAAGAAATCCTTCAGGCCTTATAACAAAATATGGTGGAGTTGCATCACATATGTCAATAAGGTGCTCTGAACTTAATTTACCCGCAGCAATCGGATGCGGATCTATTATCTACGACCAGATTAAAGATGCCTCAAAAATACTCTTAGATTGTAAAAATCAGCAAATTATTCCACTTGAATTTGAAAAATCTAATCAAAACAATGAAGAGAAAAAGATTCTAAAATCACTAGGTTATATTAAATAATAATTTTGAAAATTGGTCACTTTCCTAAATTATTCTTCTGGACATTTTACTGAGATTTACTAAGATTTTATTAAATAAATTATTACTACTTTTTTCAACAACCCATGGAGGAATTGAGATCTCATCAGAAAATTTTTTAATTATTTCTCTATCACTAATTTTCCTTTTACTCTGAATTGTATTATATCTGGCATTAATTTTCTTAAAGTTTTTTATAATATCAAAATTTGCTTTTAATTTTACTCCAAACATTTTTTTCTTAATATGAAATAATGTTACAGCTGCTTCGATCAAAATTAATGACGGAAGTATTTTGAAATATGTAGTTCTTTTATAATGAGTCATTAAACAGTATAATCTGTTCCTTTCCATTAAAAAAAACTTGAATGGACTCCATTTGAAACTATACCCTTCGAAAGGATGATAAATTATTGCCTTATGTGCATAATATGATTTTATTTCCATTAATCTTCCTCTCCAACACAAATCAAGATCGTCATGAAACGCAAATAAGAATGAATCAAAATTTCCAATTTTTTTCATAATCTTTGATGATGTGAATAAACAAGTTCCTGAAGCATATCCAACTTCTTCATCATATTCAAATTGTTTATTGTCTTTTTCCCCTTTTGCTCTTGAAAACCCAAATCCAAATAATTGGATCATATTACCCGTACTGAATAACATATTTTTCTGTGTAGTAACTAAAATCTTTGGTTGGTAAAGTCCTTCTCCATTCTTGTTGAATGCCACAAGAAACTCCTTTAACCAGTTTTTTTCAACAATTGTGTCTGGATTTAAAATTACTAAAAAATCACCCTTCGCCCTTCTTATTCCCACATTATTTCCTTCACAATAACCAAGATTTTCTAAATTATTGATTAGTGTAACTTGATTAAATTTTTTTTTGCATTCTTTATGACTTTCATCTTTCGAAAAATTATCAACAATAATTACTTCAAAATTCTTATAATCTGAATTATATATTGATTCAACACAATCAACTAATAGCTTACCACCATTATAATTTAGAATAATTATGCTCACCAGCGGTTCAAAATCATTTTCCATTATGTATCTATGAAGCAAATTTTACAGTATTTAATTTTACGACATAATTAGTTGTTTTTTAAAAAGAAATTTTTGTGCCTTCCCCAAGCAGCAAAATTTTCTTAGTTTTATCTTTATTATTACCATGTAGGTGGCAGTTTGCTGAAATTATACTATCTTTGATGTGTAAGCCACCGTCTATTTTACAACCAGACATTATTATGGAATTTTCTATAACAACATCAGATGATATTATTGTATCATCACCTATGCTTACATGAGGACCAATCGAAGCAGATTCGTCAATTTTACAATTTTCGCCAATTATGCAGAAACTTCTCAGGTTACCATGGACAGGACAATCCATACTTGATCCACCAACAATATTACCTCCTATTGTGCCACAAATATGCTCCAACACTTGTCTATTTGCATTTAAAATATCCTCTGGAGTACCAGTATCTTTCCAGTAGTCCGTTATTGTTTCGTAACCAATATTATCATTTTGTTTTAATAAATTATCTAACGCATCTGTTATCTCTAATTCATTCCGCCAAGATGGTTTCAAATTATCTATAACTTCAAAAATTAGTGGCGTTAACAAGTAAATGCCAGTAACTGCTAGATTTGATGTTGGTTTTTTTGGTTTTTCTGTGATTTTCACAATTTTTTCATTTTCAACATCCGCAATTCCAAATCTGCTCGGGTTATCTACTTCACATAACAAAACCGTGGCATCATAACCTGATTTGTTAAAATTCTCTACAAAATCTGCAATTGGCTTTTGTATAATATTATCTCCTAGAAAAACAAGAAATTTTTCATTATTGACAAATTCCTTGCATAATCTAATTGCATGTGCAATTCCTCTAGGTTTGTCTTGTTCAATATATGTAATATTTACACCAAAATTTTCTCCATTTTCATAACACTCTCTGACTTTGTTTGCACCTAGACCACCTATTATAATGGCAATATCTGTAATCCCAGCTTCACGAATAGATTCAATACAATATTGTGACATTGGCTTATTTGCAATTGGTAAAAGCTGTTTTGGACCAGTATGAGTTAATGGTCGTAATCTGGTACCATGACCACCATGTAAAATTATTCCTTTCATTTTACATTCTATTGATTCTATTAATTAGAACTTTTCCAAGGAGTTTGATCTAAAACAGTTGACGATAAATTATTCAAAACATCAGGATTCTCTAAATACCATTCAATTGTTGTTTTAAGATTTTCATTAAAATTTGATTTTGTTTTCCAACCTAATTCACTTGAAATTTTTTTCGAGTTCATGCTATATCTAAAATCATGTCCAGGTCGATCATCAACAAATTCAATCAAGTCTTCTGATTTATTCATTATATCAAGAATTTTACGTACAATTGTTAGATTATCCATCTCATTACCTGCAGAAATATTGTATGATTCTCCTGATTTACCATTAAAAAGTGCTAATGAAACCGCCTCACAATGATCATCTACATAAATCCAATCTCGTATGTTTTTTCCATTCCCATAGATAGGAATTTTCTTATTTTGGTTTGCCAAAATTATTGTTTTGGGAATCAATTTTTCTATAAACTGTCTGGGACCAAAATTATTTGTGCATCTTGTAATAATTACATCTGAACCAAATGTAGTGATATAGGATTTTATCAAAAGCTCTGCAGATGCTTTTGTAGCAGCGTATGGATTTGAAGGATTTAATTTTGATTCTTCAACTGCAGTATCATTAGATAAACTTCCATACACCTCATCTGTTGATATCTGAATCATACGTTTGTTTTGCTTAGTAATTATATCTAAAATTGTAAATGCTCCTCTAATATTAGAAACTAAAAATGGGTTGGCATCATTTATGCTTCTATCTACAAATGATTCCGCTGCAAAGCTTACCACCGCATCACATTTGGCAATTTGTTCATTCATAAACTTCCTATTTGCAATATTCCCTTTTACAAAATTATATCTCTGTGAATCTTTGATTTTAGATAGGTTTTTGTGGTCTGAACCATAAAATTCTGCATCAATATTGATTATTTGTATATCAGTATGTTCTAACATTTTAAGAATAAAATTACTACCAATAAATCCTAGGCCCCCAGTAACGAGTAATTTCATATAATTCACAATTTTTCTAAACCTAATAAAATATTGTATGATCTGATTAGTACCTTTAAATCCAAACTTTTATTGCTCAAAATACCTGTTTTTTTCAAGTGGTCACCAAAAAATTTTATTTATGGAATTTAGAAAAGCATGAAACAAAAGATACTACTGATTCTCATATTAATGGGGAATTGACTGTTATTTGGCGTGATTGGGATGATCTAATTAAAAATCATCCAAAAATGGTTTACATAAATTCTATTAATCCTGGTGAGAAAAAGGGTCCACATATTCATAAAAAAAGAACAACATATTTTTCATGTATTTATGGAAACATTACTTTGGTAGTTAAAGAATCTGACGGAAAATTACATGAGGTTACACTTGATTCTAAAAAACCCGAATTAGCATGTATCCCCAATGGAATTGCTGCAGCGCTTGTAAATACAACTGATCATATTGCTAAAGTTTTAGTGTTGGCTGATATAGCTTGGAAACCTAATGATAATGAAATGGAAAATGTTTCTTTTGAAGAATATGATTGGAAAATTTAAAATTTTTTTTATTTACAATGTTTATGAATTTAGAAGAAATGATCACCTGAGACTGAACCTGATTTATTCATGTTAAAATAATAACCTTCTATGTACGGATTATCTGCTTTAATAGTCACCCATCCCTCATTTGATAAAAATTCTTTTAGATCTTCATGTTCGTTGATAAAAATTCTCTCTTCTGAATTTGCTCCTAAAAATAACTTTTTAGTAATGCTTGTTTCATCATTCATTCGGTAAAAATTTAATTCAATATTTGCATCTTTTTTATAATCTTTAATTGTTGAAAAGTTTCCTAATGTAATTATTGCATTTCTATGAGGAAATACAGGTGCCCAATGAAAAGAACCTGATTTATTTTCTAATAAAGGATTTCCCATTTTTGTGTTAAAACAAATGTTACACGGTAATTTTGATTCTAATCCTTTTACACCCACATTTAATCCAAATTTTATTCTCGAAGGAATTTTATTTTCTTTAAATTCTGTAATGATATGTGCTGCATAAAAATTATCTAATAACTTATTCTCATCTAATATTTTGTTTAAATTAATTTTTATTAATTTCTCATTTGATTGATTGATTTCTAAAAAATTTTCCTTTGCAAAAACTACGTTCCCATTCTTTTCATGAATATTTATCTTAAGTGAAAAGTCTGAAGGAGAAAAGTTTGGATAAATCATCAAATCTGTAAACTGTTTTTCTTTATTAAAAATTGGAACGTATACAGATGAATCATAATGTTTTTCATTAATTCTATTCCAAAAATCTGTCTCTTCTATACAATTACTACAGTCATAGTAAGAATGGGTGAAACTAACTGATGGAAATGATGATTGCATATTCCCAACTAAGAATCGTGGATAGAATCCTTCAAAATTATGCTTTAATGAAATAGCACCATGTTCTTCACCAAGAAAACCTGCTAAGTCATGAATAAAATCCCTAAAATGAATTAACTTAGTTTGAAATGGATTTATTTTGCCAAGGGAAAATTTACCAGTTAATTTCTCCGATTTTGCATTAGTGACAACATATTGAATAAATCCTTCCTCATTTTCTTTTGGACCATTAACAAAAGATAGAAATGAATTTAGATCATTTGTTTCATAAATATCAAATCCTGTCTCTGGGACCCGAAATTTTTCATTTTCACTTAGATCTTCAAAATCATTATAAATTCTTCCTAAAGTGTGAACACATGAATTAAATTTTTCATTATAATATTCTAAAACTAGTGCTGGATATGGAAACACCATGTCTTGCGTTGTATTAAATTCTGTTTCAATTGAACCTAGAAAATTCCCCTCTTGTTTAATTTTCTTTAAAAGCTTCTCTAAATCTATTGAGAACGCTTTTGGTTCATTAATAATTTGAACTTCTCTTAACAAAATTTCTCCAAATTGGTTTCTTAAAGAAATAATTAGAGTCACTTCACGGATTTTTCTTTTTAATAACCAGTAACCCAAAAAGTGAATTCTACTGGAATATTGTTGATTCTGGATTACTGGAAAAACTCCAGAACTTCGTAAAATTGGCTTTCTAATGACATTATTTTTTTCTCCAAATTCACTGACAGACTGCAGATGTGTATAGTAGCTTTTCATATCTGATATTCTTTTTTGTGATTCATAAATTATACCATTGTGAATTGAATTGATGGTCTTGGAACATCATGTGTCATATATCGTGAACCATGCCAAGAATTTGGAGTTTCAGAAAAACAGATCCAACTATTATCTAGATCAGTTGGTTCAAAAATAATTGTAGATTCATCTTCTCCTTCAGAAATGTATGTACCTCCAGGAGCTCCTTTTGGCCAATCTTTAGCAAAATAAATTAAAACAGTGAATTTGTATTCATAATCTTCTGGTTTAACACCAATATGATGAGAGTGTGGTAGATTAAAATCACCTTTACGATTTAAAACAAAATTAAAACTTCGTAATTTTGTAACTTCTAATCCGGTATACTCGCTCATCTTTTGTATACCTTCCTTAGAATTAAGATAATGAAATAACAAATTCCAAGATTCACTTAATGATGAATCATCTTCATCTACAATGTTATTTGCTTTTGATTTTCCAAAATGTCTTTTAATTGATGATCTACTATAGTCATCTGCTGAATACCATTTGTCATCTACTGATGGATAAGTCTTGTATAATTCTTCATAAAATTTTTCATTAATTGGATTTTTTATGAATCCATATGAAAAAGGATGATTTTTCTGGAATGTTTGTGACTCTCCGAGTATTATATCCCAATTGAACATTACATTATCCATTTTTGATCTTCTTCACAGTCATTTCATATTTCCTCATTTTTTAATATCGTGTTATTCATTTTATAGATCAAACCAGTTACAATTCCTTTGTATAATCTGGCAATAATTGGTGATAATATAGAATATTTCAAACCAATTTTGATATCTGCACTAACTGAAATCTTTGTTAGTGTTTCTATATCTGAAAAATGAATTTCTAAATGTGTTTTATTAAATGGACCATCTATCACTGTACTAATTATTGATTTTGGATAATTAATTGAGTGTTTAGTTTTTTGTTTAATTTCAATATTTTTAAAGATTGTATTAAAAGTTAAAATTTCTTCAGTGATAATTTCATTATCCAATTTCTCAATAATCGATATATTTTTTATCTGTGCGGGACTAAATCGTTTAAAATTCTCAAAATCTGTAGCTAACTCAAATAGTTTAATTGAATTAGATGGTACAGAAATATCTACATTAAACTTTGGCATGAATAAATTCAAAATCTTATGTTTATAAAATATTGGTATAATTTCTCTTTTGAAAATAGTTTATTAATTATCCATATTCAGATAATTATTCCTCAATTCGTGTTCCATACAAATATCCTGCTATATTGCTTGAATTCTTGCTATCTGAATCTCTATACATTGTACAATTAAAACCAGAGTCTTTAAGCTGTTTTAGCAAATTCTTAATTTTATATTTGCCCCTTGCAACATATTCAATTTTTATTCGATCTACATACTTCAATGAATCATCATGTATAAAAAATTCACACCCTTTACAGTCCATCTTTAATAGATCAACCTTTTCTATATTGTATTTTTTTAAGATGGTGCTAAGACTCATGCCTTGTACTTGAGATTTTCGTGCATTTGGTCCATGTTTATTATAAACAAATGATGCACTAGTTCCAATGTCTGTAGAATTATCTCTATAGAAAGTTAATAATTCATCTTTACCAACTGCTGCATTTATTGGAATAATTAATTCTGCTAGTTTTTCATTCAAACTCAAATTTTTTGTCATTGCCTCAAAATGTTCTTTTATTGGTTCAAATGCATAGACTGTGGCACCTTTACTTGCAAAATATAATGGTGTGTCACCACATTCTGATCCTGCATCAATCACAATCTTATTCCTAAAATCAATTTTGGAATTTATATGATGAAGATTCCTGATGAACGTCTCCGTTATTGTATTATTGGTTTGAATATATCGGAGAAAAAACTTTATACCTTCTCTATTTTCAATTATTTTTTTGTTATCTATAGTATAAACTCGAAATGTTTTATCTCGAAAATTACTAATTTTTTCGTCATTAGAAATAAAATTTGCGCCATATTTTGGGCCCCAATAAAGTAACTCGAGCAAATTTCCATCTTCTATTGATAATGATTCAAACTGAATTGTAAATTTATTCATCAAATCATTTTGTATTTCAATAACACTTTTTGAATTAATTGAATATGCCGTTGCATATGTTAATGCACCTAATATGCATAATAGATGATAATATTGCGTAGATTTAACTTGCAAAATATCTCCGTTATTAAATTTCACATCTATATTTCTCTGAAAAATTATTGCAAGAATTAACGAAAATTTATTTTTAACAATCTTTTGTATATATGGTCCCATCAAAGCAAGCCAATAGATTTGATTTTTTATAGTCATAGTCTTCAAATTTTTTAATTATTTTCCCTGTTTTCAATCTATCTTTCGCAAATTTGCAAAAGCCATGATGATTGTTTGAAAGGTTAATGATAAAACGAACGAAATAGCTATTCCTGTGATTCCATACATTTGTCCTAATAATAAAATACCACCAATTAATGTGACTGCTGATGTTGCCCTGCTAATTAAAACCATTTTAGTTTTTTGCGAACTAAGTGATTTTGATAAATAAATTTTATCAATTACTTGTGGTATTATGCCTAAACTGATTATTTGAATTGCAATTATTGCTTCTACATATTTTTCAAAAAATATTGGAATTAAAATGGGTGGAATCACTATTCCAGACGCTGCAAGTCCAATAGAAATTAAAATTGCAATAATTTTTAATTTCTTATTTGTTATTCCACTTGAATCATATGTCAAGATATATTTAAAAAATATATTTGAAAACACAACTAGTACTGCCCAAAACTGTAATGATAGTGCATAATTTCCCATTACAGTTAGTCCTAAAAATGGAACCAAAATTATTTTATCCAAATGATGTCTTGAGACTCCTAGCAAATTAAGCCCCCAATTATTTAAAATGAATCCAGAATTTGATTTTATTAACCCAAAATCAAATTTTGAACTTTTAATTTCTCTGTAAATAAAAATTGAAAAATGAATATATGATATTGCTAACGCTGCTATTATTCCTTCTATTCCAAAAATATAGTAAAAACTTAATCCTAATCCAACAGCTAAGATCTTTTGAATAATAATACATTTTCCATAAGTTGAAAAATTTTTTTGTCCAATTAAATATGCAATAGCTAAATCATTAATTATGAATGATACTACTAAAATTCCTGTATCAATTTTGCCTGATAAAATAAATACAATGATTGCAGCTAATGTACCAAATAGTAATGACAATGTGAAAAGTGTTGATTGAATTTTTATTTTTTTAGCAGTAAGGACTGTAATGACATTTTGCGTACCAATTAATGATACAATAAATGCAAAACTTGCAATAGCTATGAAATAATGTAATTCTCCATATTCTTCAACTTCTACTTGTGCTGCAATAAAAAACCAAAAAACTGCAACTAGTCCCATTCCTACAATATCTGAAAGACCAATAGTCGATAATTCTCTCAAAACATTCCTTTTTGGTGTATTATTCATTATTCTATTGATTTTTTAAGCAACACAAGTTATAGTTTTCTAATAACATTAACTCATTACACAACTAATCTTGTAGCAAACTAAATTAATGAACAAAAATTGATTTTGTCTTATTGGAAGAAAACTATGTTTTTTTAAATAACATTGAATTCACAAAAGAACAAGTTGTTAGATTTGTTTCATCTAAAACCGTAATTTACTCTATGAATTTCAAAGTTCACAGATATCTTGAAAATCTCTCAATCAATCATAAAATTGCCGAAGATGTTTTAGATGAAAATGATCTGAATCTGATTTTTGATAAAACAGTTAGTTTGTATGGCTGGTATAAACATTCAGATGTTTTTCAGAAAATGCAATTTGAAGGTGTTAACATACTTGGCATGATGGATGATACCGAATTTCATACTTTTATGATTATGAAACTCTATGAAAT
>Ga0310120_10000565_pt1 | contig 29329 bp, 18 predicted proteins | sample CB27_AW_983_MG_FD_203506 | JGI IMG/M metagenome (GOLD analysis project Ga0310120, IMG submission 203506) | Marine microbial communities from Western Arctic Ocean, Canada - CB27_AW_983 | ecosystem: Environmental > Aquatic > Marine > Oceanic | place: Canada: Western Arctic Ocean | collected...
AGTTCCGGCCCGGTGATTCCCATCCGGTGGTAGCTCTGGCCCGAGGCCATTTCCAGCACCAGCGGGTCATCGAAGCCTTCGTCCCGTTCGATCAACACCGGCGAGGGAAAGGTTGTGCCCCGCGGCCATTTGGTGACATCATTCTTTCTTTCGCCTTCGATGGAAAACGGGGGTTTCATCGTGCTGGCAAGGAGCGTCTGTCCTGCGGGGCGGGTCAACTTGTTTTCAGCGAGCGTGGCCGTGCCATGAATCGACACGAGCGAGGCGCCGGCCGCCGCATCGGCGGCGACGGTCAATTCAACCGCCAACGATGTTTTCCCGGCCGGGATCAAAAGTTCCTCTGCCGCGCTGATCCCCTCGGGCAGGCCGGCGATCGAAATGGAGATCGGCTCGTTGAAACCGGACATCAAGGTGGCTTTGACCTCCAGGGAACCCTTCCCGCCCAGCGGCACGTTCAGAAGTTCCGGTAGGCTGAGCGTGAAGTCGGGGAGAGATTTTCTGATCACCAGGCGATAGGTCAGCCCGCGATGACCCTGTTGGCCGGAAAGGTCCGACACGGTGACCTGGTAGGTTCCATCCGAGGGCACCGTAAATTGTAGGCCCGCGTCGGTCGTTTCCGGCAGATCGTCGTTCTCGGCAAGTTGCTTCCCCTCCGGGCCATGAATCGACAAGGCCATGTCCAGGGGTGAACCGTGCCGCGCCGCTTCCAGGGACAGTTGCCAGACGTCATCTTTCTTGCCGTCGAACCGGTAGCGGTCCTCGGTGGCCGTCCCTTCGATCGTGCCGGTGATCGCAGCAGGCAGGTTCAGAGGATGGGCGTCTGACTCTTGGGCCACCGGTTCGGTTGTCTGTGGAAGGTCGCTGAGAAAAAGTTCATAGGAAGGCGCCGTTCCATAGCGCGTTTCCAGCCGGTAGCGGAAGGACGTGGCCTGCGCGTCAGTCGGGAAGATGATCTCTCGCGTGGTTGATTCCAGAACAGGTTCTCCGCTGGCCACACCGACTCCGACAAACTCGACCATTTGGGTGACGCCCCGATGTCCGGCGGCCGGAATGGCGGCGACCACCCGCGGCCCCTGGGTCAGGGTCAGGCGGTAGACGAAGCTGCGGTTTCCACGAAAACTCACATCATGCACACTGGCGATGTAGTGGTGTCCTGCTTTGCTGGTAAAGGTCAGGCTGCAATCCCGGCCCTCGGTATCGACGGTGTCCGCAACCAACTGGCCGTCGGCCGTGTGAACTTGGATTACCGCGTTGAGCGGAGACTTCAGGCCATGCGTCACGACCGTGCAGCTGACCGGTCCGGTTTGCGTGGCCGTGAACCGGAATTGGTCGACTTCCTCAATTTTTGTGATCTGCCCCGAAATGGTGACCGGCAGCGCGGGGATGTTCTGAGGCCCTTTGCGGCCCGGTCGTTCGATCATTTCGGGATCTTGCCCGACGATGAAACGGCCGCGACTGGTAGCTCCGTTGGCATTGGCGGCCTGCCAGTGCACGATTCCCGGGGGCGTGTCGGCGGGGATGGTTAAGCGGGCCCGTGTCTCACGCGGTAGTGGAAACGCCCGCCGCACCGCACCGCCGAACCAGTAGGGTGGTTCGGGGACGATGACCGGACCGGGGGCGTCCAGGATCTCCAGTTGGATGCGCGGATCGAGTACAAAGATCTGCATGTCGGGCGTCCAGTCGTAGCCGCCCAGCAGGACTTCGATCGTCTGCCCCGCCTCACCACCTGCCGGGTGCATGTAACCGATACTGGGGGCCAGTTGCCCGCGCGCAACCGAAGAGCAGGTTGCCATCAACAGCAGCGTCAGCCAAAGGCGATGATTTCGCATGAAAGGATCCGGGTCGGTGGTCCCCGCAAGGTTCAAGGTCGATCGTACGTCTGCCACACCACGAGCCAGAAATCAAACGAGTCCTGGTATCAGTCTGCCGCCATCGACAATGGGTACCGGTCGACCCAGGGGCCCGTAGTACTGGCGGTCGGGATTGATCCCCATCAGCGTGCTGATGGTCCGCAGGATGTCATTGACAGTCACCGGTTCGGTGGCGGGAGCCGCCGCATGCTCGTCAGTGGCTCCGATCACTAATCCAGGGGTCGTGCCCCCGCCGGCGAACACGACCGACTGGGCCATCGACCAGTGGTCTCGACCGGCCGCGGCATTCACCCGCGGAGTACGGCCCATTTCGCCCATCATGATGACCAGCGTCTCGTCCAGCATGCCGCGCTGGTCCAGGTCGTTGACCAGCGCACTGTATGCCCGGTCGGCGTAGGGAATCAGGTCGGTACTGAGACTGGGGAAACAGTTGAAGTGCACATCCCAGCCGGGTGAGTCAATGCCGATGAAACGGCTGCCGGCCTCAATCATGCGGCGGGCCAGTAAGGCACATTGACCGACCTGGGTGTAGCCATAGGCTTCGCGGACCGCTTTGGATTCCGCGTGAATGTCAAAGGCCCGTTTTGCTTCAGGAGAGGAAATCAGGCTGTAGGCCTTTTCATAGTAGGTGGACATCTCTTTTGCGGGACCCTGGTTCCTCTCCCGTTCCCTTTGATCAATCGTGGCCAAAAGTTTCTTGCGGATGCTCAACCGCTTGGCCGATAGTCGGGCAGAGGGTTGCAGATCCTTGACCTGGAAATCTGCCTGGGATGGATCGGCCTCGATGACAAAGGGCGCGTGCTCGGCTCCATAAAAACCGGGTCCGCCGGCACCCATCATGTGCGGGATGTTGATGTATTTTGGAATGTCGCCACCGGTTTCCAGTTCTCGCGAAACGACCGAACCGATGGACGGATAAAAGGTGTTGTGGGGTATGGGGTTCAGGCCGTCGGCAAAGTTGGGTCGGCGTCCGGTCATCGCATAGTGGTAGCCCGTCGTGTGGCCGTTGATATTGTGGCTGTGACTGCGGACGATGCTGTATTTGTCAGCAATCTTGGCGCACAGCGGCAGTTGGTCCGTGACGAACGTACCGGGCACGCTGGTGTGAATCGGGCGGAACGGTCCGCGGATTTCCTCGGGCGCCTCGGGCTTGGGGTCCCACATGTCCTGGTGGGGTGGACCGCCCTGGAGGAAGATGAAGATGCAGGCCTTGGCTTTGGCGGGCTTGGTCGCGGCCGCCTTGGTTTCCAGTTCTAACAACCGCGGCAATGTGAGACCGCTGATCAGGCCGCTAGCACCCAGACGCAGCGCGTGTCTACGCGAGACTCCGTTGCAGCAGGTGCTTTGTTTTTCACCAACATCGACCTTGAACATGATTCACCTTTCGAAAAGGATCGTTTGGCAAGTAAGTATGGTATGAATTGATTAATGATTGAAGAGGTATTCTTTTGAATTCAACAGTGCCCAGAGGACATCTTCGGCTGCCATCCTGCGATCGGCCTCTGTGCCCGCAAATGCTTGCAACATCGACTGTGTATCGGTTTCTTCGGGAAATCGGGAGATAGTCTTCAGGTATAATTCTTCGATGATTTTGTCATTTGACAAGTCGGAGTTCGCAAGTTCTCGTACGGCACCGTTCCGGGAGCCGATTTTGTCCGCTATTTCCAGCGAATTCAGCAGGTGAAGTGCCTGGGCAATACTCGGTTCGTCACTTCGTTCGCATTCGCAAACCGTTGCCCGTACGGGACGGCCGAAGATGCGGAAGAAGTAGGAAGGCATGCGGTTGTCCCAGACCTGGATCGCACGAAAACCTTCCGGCCAACCGTTGAACTTTTCAGTGACTCCCGTGCTCTGGCAAATGGCGTCCAGCAGAACTTCTGCAGGCAATGACTTGTAGGCGGCATGAGAGAAATTCTGGTAGTCATCCTCGTTGGAGGTGTTGGATAACGAACTCAATTGGTACACGCGTGAGTTGAGCAATGTGCGGGTGAACGCTTTCAGGTCATAATCGACCTCGCGCAGATGGTCTGCCAGTGCCTGCATCAGCGGCGCGTTGGTCGCCGGGTTGGTTTCGCGGATGTCATCGATCGGTTCGATCAGGCCGCGGCCGAAGTAGTGCGCCCAGAGACGGTTCGTGATCGCCTTGGCAAAGAAGGCGTTCTCCGGCGCCGTCATCCAGCGGGCCAGTATGACCCGGCGGTCAGGCGTGTCGGTAAAGTCCGGGCTCGTGGCTCCCAGCGCGCGGGCTGCAACCGGTTCGCCGCTGCGTGGATGGGGCAGGTCGGTACCTGCCACGGAAATGATCGCCTGCTTGCCACCGGGAAGGCCCTTCAGTTTGACGCTGGTGAAGAAACCGGCCAGTCCGATGTAGTCCTCCTGGCTCCACCGTTCCGACGGATGGTGATGGCACTGGGCACATTCAATCCGCACACCCAGTAGTAACTGGCTGAGCGAGCGTGCCAGCTCCTCGGGCTCATTGACGATTTTGTAAAACGAGCCCGGGCCGTCAGCCGAGGTATTGCCCCGGACCGTCAGGATCTGCCGTGCCATCTGGTCGTAGGGCAGGTTCTCGGCGAATGTGGTGGTCAACCAGCGCTGCATCGCGAGCGCTCCTTGCGGAGTGACTTTCAACTGGTCGGCCCGCAGCAGGTTCAGCCATTGCATTGCCCAGTAGACAGCGTACTCATCCCGTTGTAATAGCTGGTCAATCAGCACGACTCTTTTGTCGGGAGACCCGTCGGTGAGGAATGCGCGGGCTTCGGTGGAGGTTGGCAGGGTTCCGATCGTGTCCAGATAAACTCGTCGCAGGAACATGGCATCGTCAGCGAGGTTGCTGGGGACGACACCCAACCGCTGAAGTTTATCCCACACGAGCCGGTCGACGAAATTGTTTTCGGGCGGGCGCTGGAATACCACGTCGCGCCGCGGCAGGGTGACCTGACAAAACGACACGTGTTCCAGGTACCGCACCAGGATCACGGCCTCGCCCGGAACATCACCGGCCTGGACCAGACCCAGGGAATCAACCGAGGCAATGCTTTCCGCATTGGATTCGTATTCGGCAGTGACCGTGACACAGTGTCGCTGTCCGGTCGCATCGACGGCCGTAACTTGCAATTGCTGCGACTGCCCCGCGAGCAGAATCTGTTGTTCGGGTTCAATTTCAATCCCTACGATGCGCCGCTGCTGATCCGTTTCCGTCGTGAACGGTGCGCCTTCTGAAATCCACCGTTGCAGACGCTGATAGCGATAGCTGCCCGGATCGATTTTTAGACCGCCTCCGTGAGGGGTTTGAGCGGTTCCTTTGAGCAGTAGCAAACTCCGTCGAGGTGTCGCCAGTGACACACGCCGGCCGCGGCCTTCGTTGACCAGGGCAGCGAAATCGGACTCCGGATCGAAACCGAAGATGCTCAGTTTGAATCCGTTCTGACCTTCCGCCTTGCCGTGACAGCCGCCCGAGTTACAACTGGACTTTGTTAAAATCGGGATCACGTCCTGCGAAAACGAAACGGGGACGGGAGCCCGGAGTCCACGGACCTCCAGGGGTACGCTGAGTTCGTGATCGTGGTAAGCAATGATAATTTCTGTGTGGCCTTCCGCCTGGGGGCGCACCAGCCCACGATGGTCAATTGTCGCGATGGACGGATCGGAGGCGGTGTAGGAGACGTCCCGGGTGATGTCAAGGTTCTCTCCGGCTGGCGTGAGGGCACTGATCACCAGTTGTTGGGAGGCCTCCGGATCGGTCAAGAGGATGGATTCGGGTTGTACCCGGAACGCAGCGGCACCTGCCAGTACCGGAAACAGTAGCACCAACATCAAGGTGCTGAAAAGACTTCCTGGCTTGCGCTGACCAATCACTGCGATTCTCCTGCCCAAGTGCACGAGCTGCTGTCTTTTGACGAAACCACCGGGCGGGAAAACAGTTTGCAGGAGTGAGTCGACAGCGGCCTGCGCCGTTTGTCGACTGGACGAAGTGAATTCGAAAGTTGGCGTCCGACGATTCCTGAAAAAGTTGCCCGGGTGTATCCGTCTTTATAGGTAGGTGGTTACCCTTTGGTAGGACCACCACTAATGTACCCAACGTGGGGACCAGATAGCAAGTGTAAAACCCGTCGGAGGAAGAAGCTTTGGCGGTAAAAGATAAAAGAAATTTAAGTGTCGGTTCCGTTTCGACGCCTATAATGTTATGAACGGTTGAGAGGCTGGAATGATGACGTTAGCCGATACAGTTGTTTTTACTCCGAAACTTTACAATGGTTGATGGCATGTGTTTTGCGCAGTCCTTGTATTCCACCTTCCTCAGCGGTGCCCGGCGACCCGGTGGAAGCGTTGCTTGCTGGCTGACTTTTCTGTTCCTGCTGCCTGTACCCGGTGCGCGAAGTTTTGCGGAAGAGGCGGCGCCGATTTCCATCTCTGAATTGAATCGCGCCGAACCTGTCGATTTTGAAACAGAGATTTTGCCAATCCTGCAAAAGAATTGTCTGGCCTGTCACAACGCGAGTGACGCTGAAAGTGACCTGGTGTTGGAGACTCCGCAGACGATTCGCCAGGGAGGTTCGTTGGGACCGGCCGTGGTGCCGGGGGGCAGTGAGGAGAGCCTGCTGCTGCTGGTGTCGGCTCATCGAGAAGAACCTCTGATGCCGCCGGTTGACAATGAGCGGGGGGCCGACCCGTTGACCCCTGACGAGCTGGGGCTGATCAAGAAGTGGATCGACGAGGGGGCGGAAGGAACGGTTGGTGAGCGCCCCGAATCGTTGACATGGCAGCCCATTTCCCCGCAGTTTCAACCGATCCTGGCCACGGCAATTTCACGGGATGGTCAGTACCTGGCTTGTGGACGGGGTAACCGCTTGTTTGTTTACCACTGGCCCACGCGGCAACTGGTGGCGCGACTGGTCGACCCCGACCCGTTGAACAACGGTACAGGCCAGGCGCTGCAAGTGGCCCATCTGGACATGGTGCAATCACTGGCATTCAGTCCCCGGGAAAACCTGTTGGCCTCGGGCGGGTTTCGCACGGTGAAACTCTGGCGACGGGCGCCCCATGCGCGGTTGTCCGAGACGGACCTGGATGTCATGTCCGATGTGTCGGCCACCAGCGGTGATGCGCGCTGGTTTGCCAGCGGAGATTCCAATGGATCGATTCGGTTGCTGGACGTTACGGGCCCGCAGGAGCTGCGCCTCCTGGAGGGACATGCGGGCGGGTTGACAGCACTGGTGTTTTCCAGTGACAGCCGCTGGCTGGTTTCTGCCGCGGCGGACAACTTGCGGATCTGGAACGTGGCGGAAGGCCGGCAGGTGGGACAGTTGGTAGTACCCGCCGCGCAGGTGCTGGCCGTGTTGGATCAGGGTAAGCAGATCATCACGACCGGGACGGACAACATCATCCGCGTATGGGCGGCGCCGCATTTGGCGGTGGCCGGGGCTGATGATACGCCGCCGGTTTCGGGTGAGGAGGTTGAGGGTGACGCGGAGCTCGCGCCGCTGCGGGAGTTAAACGGTCACGGAGCTAAGATCACGGCGTTGGCAACTCTACCTGGTGCGCCCGGGCAATTGGTGTCGGGAAGCCTGGATGGAACGTTACGGCACTGGGATGCGCAACAGGGGTCGGAGATTCGCAAGTTGGATACGGGTTCTCCGGTGACTGCGCTGGCGGTGCGACCGGATGGGGAAAGATTTGCCAGTGTGGGTCAGGACCATGTCGTCAAATTGTGGAATGCCACGGACGGCAAGTTGCTCGCCGAGTTCAAAGGGGATCAGCGCCTGCAGGTACAAATGGTCCGGGCGGACCAGCAGGTCCAACTGGCCGAAGCCGAAGTGGCCCATCACAAGACGTTGCAGGACGCTGCGAAAAAGCAGGTGCAGGAGTCCCAGGAGGCGTCCAAAAAATCGAATGAGGCGCGTGTGACCGCGGAAACCGAATGGGGCCAGGTGCAGGAGGATGCGCAGAAGCTGGAGCAGAAGAAGGTGGTGGCTGACCAGGAGCTGGCGGCGGCTGGTGCCATCCTGGAAGGCCTCGCCGCGCTGGAGAAGTTGCTGCAGGAATATGTAGCGGAGGGAAGCGAGCAGGACCAGGCCCTGCTGGCCCAGTTCCAGGTGACCTTGCAGGCTGCGACCAGCGTGGTCGAGGCCGAAAAAGGACCGGTCGAGACCCTGGCCGCACAGCTGGAAGAAGCGACGATAAAGGTTCAGGCGGCGGAAAAGAAAAAAAACGACGCCCTGACGGCAGAAAAGTCTGCCTTGGCAGCCGTTGAAAAGGCCGAGCAGAAGACGTTGCAAGCCGACCAGGAACTGGCCGCGGCCGAAGGAGTTCTGGCGGGGTGTCAGGAAGACAAGAAGAAAACGTCCGAGGAGTCGGAAGCAAGTCATGCCCGGGTGACGACGGTCGCCTTTTCTCCGGACAACAGCTACCTGGCATGGGGCGACGCCGAACGTCGCATTCAGCTGGTGGACGCGTTGAGCGGAAATCTGTTCGTTGTGTTTGACGACCACGCGGATCCGATTCACACCGTCCGTTTCACAGTAGGCTCAAATCTCGTTTCGCTGAGCGCTCAGGGGAAAAGAGTGGTTCGAGAGTTACAGCCCGAATGGGTTCTGGAACGAACCATCGGGAACGTGGACCAGTCCGATCAACTGGTGGATCGTGTGCTGGCGTTGGACTTCAGCCCGGACGGAAAACTATTGGCAACCGGCAGCGGTGAGGCGACACGCAGTGGTGAGTTGAAAATCTGGCAGGTAGCCGACGGGCAACTGGTGCGCACCATTGATCCGGCGCATAGCGATACCGTGTTCGGAGTGGAATTTTCTCCGGACGGAAAAGTGATTGCCTCCAGTGCGGCCGACCGGTTGGTGAAGACCTTTCAGGTCGCCAGTGGCGAGATGATCCGCAGTTTTGAAGGGCACACCCATCATGCGCTGGACGTTGCCTGGCAGGCCAACGGTCGGCGACTGGTCAGCGCGGGCGCCGATCACGTGATCAAGGTCTGGGATGCGGGCACCGGCGTGCAACAGCGCACGATCAGCGGCTATCCGAAAGAAATCACCTCGATCGCCTTCCTGGGGATCGGTTCGCAGGCGGTTGCCACCTCGGGGGATTCCACGGTTCGCCTGCACAACACGGATGACGGGGCGGAAATTCGCAAGTTGGAAGGCGGCGAAGATTTTGTCTACACGGCGGTCGCCAGCCTGAGTGGTGAACTGGTAGTGGCGGGGGGTCGTGACGGCGTGCTGAGAGCGTGGAATGTCCAGGATGGTAAATTGCGGGGATCCTTTGCGCCACCCGAACCGGCGAAAGAATAGCTGCCTGTGGACGACGGGTGGTCCTGTCATTTTTCGATACGACCTGCAGTTCGGCGGGTCGGCTCGTCGCCGATGATGCCGGCCTGATTGACCGCGCCGACTCCGACCGGAACCTGCTTCGGTTGGAAGTCGCAGAACCGGGTCACCGCTGCCACCGGCGTCTGCTGCTGGATACCGTGTTTCCGGGAGTCTTCCGGTTGACCATAAGTCCCGGTATCAGTAGGCTTGACATCGTGCGTGGTGGGTTCACCTGCGTGGAGCGCACGGATCTATTCTATATATTGTGCGTGCTGGACCGGGTGTCGTGCGTACCGGCCCGCCATTCTGTGGTGGGACACGAATTCCAACACGAGAAAAGCGTTCGACAATGTTACAAGATGACAACATCTCCAGACCCCGCGGCTAGCCGTACGGGGTGGAATGTTCATCGACCACAACCAGGAGGCGGATGGTGGCAATTGACGTCCATCAAATCAAAGACCAGGTGGCCGAAAAGGCCGAAATGTTGCATCGGTTGGATGCGGAACTGCGAAAGGTGATCGTGGGTCAGGAAGAAATGATCTCACGCTTGCTCGTGGGATTGTTGAGCAACGGGCACATTTTGTTAGAAGGCGTACCGGGCCTGGCCAAGACAACAGCCATCAAGTCCCTGGCCGACTCACTTTCCACGGACTTCCAGCGCATTCAATTTACACCAGATCTGCTGCCGGCCGACTTGATCGGTACCATGATCTACCAACCGCAGCAAGGGTCTTTTACGACGCGCAAAGGCCCGATTTTCGCCAATTTCGTACTGGCGGACGAAATCAATCGCGCGCCCTCCAAGGTGCAGTCTGCCCTGCTCGAAGCGATGCAGGAGCGTCAAGTGACGATCGGTGAGAAGACCTATCCGCTGGAAGGCTTGTTCCTGGTCATGGCGACGCAGAACCCGATCGAACAGGAGGGAACTTACCCGCTGCCTGAAGCGCAGGTGGACCGCTTCATGCTGAAGGTCAGGATCAGCTATCCGCAGGCGGACGAGGAACTCAAGATTCTTGACATGGCCCTCGACGGGACGGCCAGACCGATTCAGCCGGTGCTGTCAGCCGCCGACATTTTCGGGATGCAGGAAGTGGTCGGGCTGATCTACATCGACGACCAGATCAAACAATACGTTTTAAATATCGTTCAAGCGACGCGTGATCCGTCTCGCTTTGAAATGCAGGAACTGGCCCCGCTGATCGAGTACGGCGGGTCGCCGCGGGCCACGATTTGTCTGGCGCAGGGTGCCCGGGCGATGGCGTTTTTGCGGGGCCGTGGTTATGTCACGCCGCAAGACGTCAAAGACGTTGCCCTGGACGTGCTCCGCCACCGGGTGATCCTGACCTACGAAGCGGAAGCGGAGCAGAGGTCTCCGGAGGACGTGATTTCGACGATCCTCACCAAGGTTCCTGTACCGTAACCGGATCAACAGGAGCGGAGACGGAGTTTCGATTTTTACCTTCGCCTGATGTGGCCTACCGATGACGCAAGACCAGACTGTTGCTGAGATCCTTAAAAAGGTTCAGCGTATCCAGATCGTCGCGAATCGCGCAGTGAATGATTTGTTTGCCGGTCAGTACAAGAGCGTGTTTCGCGGCCGCGGGATGGAATTTGACGAGGTGCGCGAGTATCAGCCGGGTGACGATATTCGCACCATCGACTGGAACGTCACGGCCCGCACGGGAAACTGTTTCATCAAACGGTTTTCCGAAGAGCGTGAATTAACGGTCATGTTTCTGGTCGATGTGTCAGCGTCAGGAGCGTTCGGGTCCACGCAGCAGTCCAAGTTGGACCTGGTGGTGGAAATGGCGGCCCTGCTGATGTTTTCGGCGTTGAAGAATAACGACAAGGTCGGTCTCATCAAGTTTTGTGACGATGTGGTGGAATATTTGCCGCCGCGCAAAGGCAAATCACACGTCCTGCATCTGATTCGCCAGTTGGTTGCCACCCGGGCGATACCGCGAGAAACGAACCTGGCAGGCGCCCTGAAGTTTCTCAACCGTGTGCAGAAACGCAAGGCGGTGGTGTTTTTGATCAGTGACTTCATCGGTCCAAGTGCCCGGCACACCCTGGCCGTTTCCAACCGGAGGCACGATCTGACGGCGATCACGGTATCTGACCCGCGGGAAGAGTCGCTGCCGGATGTGGGATTTGTCTCGCTGATGGATGCGGAGACCGGTGAAATCGTGGAACTTGACACACGACAACGGTCGGTGAGAGCACTGTTTGAGAACCGTGCTGCAACGCAGCGCAAAGCGTTGTCGGACGAGTTGCTGAAAGTTGGTGTCGATGAATTGCAGATCAACACCCAGCGCGATTATTTGGCAGGGCTTCGAAAGTTTTTTGCGATGCGGGAAAAAAGGTTTCGCTGACTTTCTGCGGATGGTTTGACAGGCACCACGAGACCTCTGAATGGATGTGTAAATTACCGGTTGCCCCAGCGGGTAACCCTGGAACAAGATGATGAATGACGAACGAAAGGTAAATCTGAGAGTGGATGTTCCCTCCGGTAGATTGCAGCAACGAACAACGACCGGGGGGAGAGGCTGGTTTGCGGTGCTTGTCGTGTTGCAACTGGTGATCGTGATCGGCGTGGCCCTGCTCTTGTTGGGTGACGGTGAGATCGGCAAACCGGTTGCCGAAATCGGCAGGCGGGTCAGCGAGTTGCGAACCCTGGCGCTGGAATTGGAAAACAAAAGCCTGGAACAGGCTGCAGCAGGAACCTGGGAACAGTACCTGGAACGCGTCCCGGGGGCACCTGACCGGGCAGAAATCCTGTACCGGATCGGCAGGCTCTATATGCAGGCTGACAAGTTCGAGCGGGCGGCCGCTGCCTTCGTGCGCTGTGAACAGGCGGAGCCTGACGGCGAGCTGCAATCCAGGATCGGTCAGAACCTGGTCACGTGCCTGAGAAGGTTGGGGCGTTACGGTGAAGTGGGCCGGGAGCTTTCGCGACGTGTGGAAACAGGCGGCGATGATGTGAAACAAGGGCGCGTCCTGGCCACCCTGGCAGGAGAAGCGTTGACCGAAGCGGATTTGGACCGCATGGTCGAGCGACGTGTGGATCAAATGTTGTCTTTGCAGGGAGGCCACGGGGCCGCCATGCGGGAGTCCCTGTTGCGGCAGTTTTCGTTACCGGAAATGCGTCAGCAGATTTTTCAGGAACTTTTGCAGACCCAGCTCTTCACGCGTCGTGCCCGCGAACTCAAGCTCGACAGCAAGGAAGGGTTTCTGCAAGCACGCGCGGCCCTGGAGGAAAACCTGCTGGCCAGTCAATATCAAGCCCACGAGTTGAACAGGGTTCAACCGACGGACGTGGATATCGAGGCGTACTATGCGGCCGAACCGGATCAGTATCGCGAGCCCGAGGGGATGCGGATTGTGGTGATCGCGCTCCGCCAGGACGAGCAGCCGCAAAGCGTGCTTGCTGACGTCAAAAGCGCTGAGGACTTCAAACGGCTTGCGGCGCAGCGAGGTTCGCAAGCTGCCGGTGACGCAGCTCCCGGGACAGAGACGCGGAGAATTGTGCGCGGACAGAAGCACTTCGATCTTGGAAAAATAGATTCCCTCTTCGAGCTGGAAACGGGAGAATGGAACCGTGAGCCGCACGCCAACGGAGAGCGACGATTTCTGGTGTTGGCTGATGACAGGACGCCAGCTCGCACGCCACCGCTGTCGGAAATTCGGACACGTGTTGAAAACGACTACATGTCCCGGAAACAGCAGGAACTGGCGCGCAAGATATTTGAGGAACTGATGGACAGGTACGATGTCAGGATCGTGTCGTTACCCGGTGCGACTGGCAACGATGACACGAACCCGGACGATGCCCCGGATGAGAAGCAGGGTGACAGATCGAATGCGGATCAGTAGTCGTTGGCGGACCATGAAACTGGAGTCTGTTGGCTGGGCCGGTGTCGCTGCGCCGGGAATGGGTCGCGCGGCTGGTCACTGGTCGGCCCGGTGGGTTGGCGTGGTGCTCTTGCTGCTGCTGGCCGGCGGATGTGGTGTGTCGGACACGGGGCCCCGGCTGTCGGATCCTGCAACGACCGGCGCTGCCGGTTCCGGGATCGGCAGGACGGAGGTGGAACGTGGTCCGGTCAAGCTGACTGTCGAGGTCGAGCCCCGGTCGGCTCGCCTGTCGGACGAGCCCGTGTTGACTTTAACGATCGATTACGAGCAGGAAGTCCAGATCGACAAGCCGCCCTTTGGCGAGGCGATCGGCGATTTTATCATCCGTGACTACCGTGAGCCGCTTCCTGAAATAAGGGAAGGGCGGGAAACGGTACGACAGATTTACCAATTGGAGCCGACCCGGACGGGGTCCCTGCAGATCGCGCCGATCAGTATGACATTCACCGACAGTCGCCCCGGCGGCGACGGTAAAAAGCATACGATCGAAACGGAAGCCATTGCGGTAGAAATCAGCTCGGTGCTCGCCTCGGAAGCGGTGTCGCTGGATGACCTGCAGGGTCAGGCCGGTCCCGTGAAATTGCCGGCTGGCAGATCCTCTGCAATCGGGTGGCTGGCGGGCCTGTTGCTGCTGGGGACGGCCGTCTTGCTCGTTGTCTGGTTCCGGCGTCGCCGTCGAACCACCGAGGAGGAATCGCAGCTTTCACCTCGCGAACTGGCATACCTCGAGTTGCAGGCGCTGATCGAACAGGATCTTGCCGAGGTCGATGTCAAGCTGTTTTACGTGCACCTGACGGGGATCGTGCGACGGTTCATTGAACGCGACATGCAGATTCGCGCATCGGAACAGACCACCGAGGAGTTTTTGCGGGAGATCAGTTCAGGAGAAGTGTTTGCCCGGGAGGATCAGCAGCGTTTGAAGTCGTTTTTGGAATCGGCTGACATCGTCAAGTTTGCCGCGCACCATCCGACACCGGACGACGTAGAGCAAGCGTTCAACCGGGCGAAGGTGTTCGTCGGTCTGGAACGGGAGCGGGCGGCAGCAACGGAGCGGACGCCGTCCCCGATGACAGCTTAATTTCAGTACACAAAAAAGGTGCACAGTATGAATGCCGCGTGGCGGGTTCAAAGTCCGTTGTGGTTATTACTGATTCTGGTCGTGTTCCTGGCCGTGGCGTGGTCGGTGCGCGTTCAGGGTCGCACCGCGGTGATGTATTCCAGTGTCCAGTTGTTGAAAACGCTGCCCAGGACGCTGATGCTGCGGTTCAAGGGCCTGTTGCCCTGGGCGCAGGCTGCCGGGCTGGTGCTGATTGCCGTTGCCCTGGCGCGTCCGCAGCACGGTTTGCGCGAATTCCGTGTGCGCAGCGAGGGGATTGCGATTGAAATGTGCCTGGACCGTTCCGGCTCGATGCAGGCGTTGGACTTCCAGTTGGACGGCCAGCGTGTGAACCGACTGCAGGCGGTCAAGCGGGTGTTTCACGATTTTGTGGCGGGTGAGGGTGGTCTCGACGGGCGGCCTGACGATTTGATCGGCCTGGTGGCGTTCGGCGGTTTTGCCGAAGGGAAGGCCCCGTTGACGCTGGACCACGGCGCGTTGTTGCAGGTGTTGGATACGATTGAAATTCCCGCGCCGATCGAAGACGCGCGGGGACGCGTGATTAACGAGCGGTTTTTACAGGAGGAAATGGCAACGGCCATCGGCGACGCGGTGACCCTGGCCGTCGACCGGTTGAAGGACGCAGAGGCCAAGAGCAAGGTGATTATTCTCATTTCTGACGGGGAAAACACCGCCGGTGTGGTGGAACCGATGGAGGCCGCGGAGGCGGCCAGGGCGTTGGGTATCAAGATCTACGCCATCGGTGTGGGAACCACCGGCCGGGTACCTTTTCCGGGGATCGATGCCTTAGGTCGCAAGGTGCTGATCCCGCAGGCCGTTCGTCTTGACGAACAGACGTTGCAGAAGATGGCCGAAACAAGTGGCGGAAAATATTTTAACGCTCAGGACACCGGGACATTGGCGCGGGTCTATGCCGAGATTGATGGCTTGGAAAAAACCTTGACCGAAGGTCGGATGTACACGGAGTACCGGGAACTGTATCAGTGGTTCATGCTGCCCGGGCTGGCAATCGTCGCCGCCGGAATGGTGCTGAGTTGCACGCGTTTCAGATCATTGCCTTAAGAGGTGCCGAGGAATATCGTCATGCAATGGGAAAACCCGCATTGGTTGTTCGCACTGTGGCTTGTGCCGGCCTTGGCCGCCCTACTCGTGGTGGCGCACCGTCGACGCATTGCCACCGCGCATCGATTCGTCGATCCGAAGATGGTCGAACGTCTGATGCCGGACCTGCGGGGTTGGCGGCCCTGGACCAAGGGCGGGTTGTGGCTGGCCGGCGTGACGCTGCTTTTGGTCGGAATGTCGGGACCCCGGTTCGGAGTCTATTTTGAAAAGGTGGCAACTCACGGGGTGGACCTGTTTGTCCTGCTGGACGTGTCGCGTTCGATGCAGGCGGAAGATGTGGCGCCCAACCGCCTGGAAAGGGCCAAGTCGGATGTTCGGGACCTGCTGACCAAGTTGGCCGGCGACCGGGTGGGGTTGATTGTTTTCGCCGGTGCTGCCGTGGTCAAAGTGCCTCTTACGACGGACCAGGGATTCCTCCTGACGGCCCTGGCGGATGTCGATACGGCAAGTGCTCCGCGCGGCGGCAGCCTGATCGGTGACGCCATCCGCAAAGCGATTGAGTCCATGGATGAACGAAGTGATCGGGACCAGGTGATTGTGCTGATCACCGATGGCGAGGACCACGATTCCTTTCCCGCCGAAGCTGCCCGGCAGGCGGCCGATCGCCACATCAAATTCATCACCGTGGGACTGGGGGACTCCAACGAAGGCATGCGGATCCCCATCCGGGACGAAACGGGACGCCTGAATTATCTGAAGCACGATGGCCAGGAGGTGTGGTCGCGCATGGACGAGCGTTTGCTGAAAGAAATCGCGCTCACTACCGATGGCGCCTACATTCCGGCGAAGACGCGGGCCTACGACCTGGGACAAATCTATGAAGATCACTTGGCGGGCCTGAAACGGGGCGAGATTAAAACCGAAAAACGGAAACGCTACGCGGAACAGTTCCAGTTGTTTACTTTTTTGGGACTGGGGCTGCTGATCGTTGAGATGTTGCTTCCCAGGTATCAACGGAAGCGATGGCTGCCCGGGACGAACGAGTTGCCGCGACAAGAGGGCTCCGGGCCTTCAGGGGGGACTGCGGGTGTTCTGAAGGCGGGTTGCCTGCTGCTGGCCATTCTGTTGCCTTCCACGGCGGTGGCTTCCTCTCGAACGGCCGCCCGGCACGTACTGGAGGGGGTCCGGCATTTTCGCAGCGGCCAGTACAAGGCCGCCGAAAAAGCATTTGCCGAAGCGGACGTAGCATTGCCTGAAAATCCGAAGATCGCTTTTGATCAGGGCTGCGCGTTGGCAGCCCAGGATGACGTTGAAAAAGCGAGGGAACTCTTTCAAACCGCCTCCTTGTCGCGGGATGACCCGGTTGTCGCCAGCGCGCACTACAATCTCGGCTGCCTGGCCGCCTCCAAAGGCAAGGCTGTCTTCGGTGAACATCCGGAGAACGCGGCCGCGGAAGCTCGCCAGGAGGGCCTCACCCAACTCGTCGGGGCCATCAGCCACTACCGCGACTGCCTGCGCGTTGACGAAAGTCACGTCAACGCCCGTCGTAATCTGGAGGTGCTGCGGATGTGGATCAAACGGATGCAAGACGTCTGGTCCCAGCGGGATCGTGAGAAACAACGCGAAGATCTGGACCTGCTGCAGTTTTTGGAAATGATTCAGTCCCGGCAGGAGGGCTTGCGACACACGGCGCGCACGGTTCAACGCGAAGACGATTCGCCACGGCGTCGTCAGGCGGTGACGCAGGTCGAATCCGCTCAGCGATCCCTGGCCGAAGAAATTCAACCGCTGCAGGAAAAGATCCGTCAGGCGCTTCAGCCGCCAGCGGTGCAACAAACTCCGCCGGCTCCACCTGCGGGCCAGGCGGCGGACACGGAAAAAGCGATCGAAGTCTTGACCGGCGTGGCTGCCCGCGCCGCAGATGCGATGTCGAAGGCTGCTGATCAACTGTCAACCGGTGCTATCGAGGAGGCCCTGAACGGACAGGGGGAGGCACTCGATCTGCTGAATGATATTTTCATGACGATTGCCCCCTTCTCCAACTTGTTGTCCAAGACGACCGGTGTGCAGGCAGGACTGGTGGATCAGTCAAACGCGGTGGTTCGTCCGGAAGACGACGAAGGGTCCGGCCAGGGAGCACCGGTTGCTGATGTCAGTGAGATGACCCGCCAGCAGACGGTTGTGAGTCGTTGGAGCAAGGTGTTGCCGTTCAAGGCGGAGCAAGAGTTGGAACAACTACAGTCCGGCCAGGCCGGTGCGGACCCGGCGGCCAATGATCCTCACAGCGGTTCGGCTCCACAGCAGCAACAACAGCAGCAGGAAGGTTTGAAGGTGGCCCTGGAGAAGGCGGTGCAGACGGGGCCGGCCATTGAACAGTTGGCGGTTAAAGCGGCAGCGGACCTGGAAAAAGAGGATTTGGAATCGGCGCTGCCGAAGCAGGAAGAAGTCCTTAAGCTGTTAAAGGAAATTGCCGAGACGTTGCCGAAGCAGGAGCAGAACGAGCAGGATCAGGGAGAAGGTCAGCAGCAGGAAAACAAACAGCAGGACCAGCAACCATCCAATCAGGACTCGCAGCAACCAAAGCAACCAGAACAGAATGTTTCAGAGCAACAGGCCGAGGCCCTGATGCGCAAGGTCCGCGAACGTGAACGGGACTATCGACAACAGAAAAAACAGTTGCGTGGATTGCTCGGTGGCGGCGCCAAAGTCGATAAGGACTGGTGAGGGTCGGGCATCCCCGCAAGGTACGGTGAAAAGATTGAAGAAAGGACTGGCCGATTTTTGAAACCCAGCGATATCGAATGATTCAAACTTCCCGCATGCCGGGAATGCGTTGGCTGCCGCTTGGCGTATTCTGCTTGTTGTTGCCGGTGGTACTGACGGGAAGCCTGCGGGCGGCGGGCGAAGCAGAACTCATCGTCGAACTCGCTCGGGAAGCTATCTACGAAGGGGAATCAGTCCGTTACCGGGTGACGCTCAACCACGTGGAGCATCCCAGTCCACCACAACTGGAAGGGCTCGATACCGATTTTGAGGTGGAACCGGCGGGTGAACAGAGCCTCAACTCGCACCGGGTCACCATCATTAATGGGCGCCGCAGTGAAATCAGGCGTTTCGGCCGCGCGTACGATTACCTGCTCACGCCGCGCCGCGCCGGTATCCTGGACATCCCGGCCCCGGTGGCAGAGGTCGACGGGCGCCTGCTACGTGGCAGGTCGTTGACATTGGAGGTGATTGCACCCCAGGACCAGGATACCGTGGTCCTGGAAATCCGTAGCGACCGCGAGAGCGTCTACCCCATGCAGGAGTTCACCGTGACACTGCATGTTGCCATCAAGGCCTTACCCGATCCGTTCTCGAAAAGTGACGCGATTGAGTTACTGCAGCAACTCAATCAGCGAGTTCCGATGCCGGCGCTGGCGGTTCCGTGGGTTGACGATGAAAAGTTACCTGCCGGCGTGAAACCGAAAAGATCCTGGCGGAAGTGGGTGACGAAGTACAACAGCGGCTCCCGGGCGGGCTTCAGTCTCAATAACGTGGTCAAGAGTTCCGGGTTGTCTTTTTTAGCTGAGTCTCCGATGCCGTTCCTGCCACAACCTCGTCGCATTGAAAAAAAGGATCAAGCGGGCGTCGGCGTCCAGTATTGGGATTTCGAGTTTGCGCGCAGTTTCACCCCTCATCAGTTGGGGACGCTGCGTTTCGGACCCGTCACGTTGAAAGGCACGTTTGTCACGGAAGTCAATTCACAAAACGAAGCCACTACGAGGCCAATTTATGCCGTTGCCCGTCCGTTGGTCGTGACGGCGAAGGATGTGCCTTCGGACGGGAGACCGGAATCCTACCTTGGCGCCATCGGTCATTTTGAAGTGGCCAATCAACTGGTCCCGACGCAGGCCAAGGTGGGAGATCCCCTGACCTTGACGATTACACTGCGAGGTCAGGGAACGTTGGAAGCGGCCAGGGCACCTGACCTGACGGCGATTCCCGCGGTGACCGACCGGTTCCGGGTCTACGAGGCCACCGGGGAGACGCGAGGGGGGCAACGGCAATTCACCTACAGCCTCCGCCCCCTGCAAGCCGGAACGGTAGAATTTCCGTCGATTCCTCTCTCGTACTTCGATGTCCAGCAGGAAAAATTTATCACGCTGCGGACCGAGCCGATTTCGTTAATCGTTGCCCAGGCGGAGCAACTGGACGACGACGAAATTGCGCTGGCGGGCGCGGGGAACGGGCGCCAGGCGACGATCGAAGCGAGCCAGGACGGGGTGCTGGTCAACATCAACGACCTCGGTATCCTGACGGACCAGTCCGTCGATGCTCCACGTTGGTTTTTTCTGTTTGCCGGCATGGGAGGGGCCTATGTATTGGTCCTGGTGGTTTCTGACCAGGTGCGGCAATTCTTTGGTGACCGCGATTTGCAGCGGCGACGGCTGGCGCCGGGTCGCGCCCGGCGACGGTTGCAGGGGGCAGGCACGCAGATACAGGCGGGGAAGTGGCGTGTGGCAGTGGATGCACTGGGCGGCGCACTGATCGGGCTGGTGGCTGACGTGGCGGGAATTGAGGAATCCGGCCTGACATCCGCAGAAGTGGAAACACAGTTGAGGAACATGGGTGTTGAGACGGAAATCGTGCGCCGGACGTCGGAATTATTGGAAACATGCGACGGTGTACGGTACGGCGCCTCTCACCGTGCCTTGCAGGGTTTGGATGACCAAGCCGGGTTGTTGTTGGACGAGTTAATCACAAACTTGAAACGAAAAAAGTTTTTGTAACGGTGTTTATTTTCGAACAAAAAGAAATTGTTTCTGTGACGGGGATGGTTGCAGCGTGTCATCGTCGGTCGGATGACAAACGGTTGCGCCCGGCAGACCGGCGGGGCGGTGTGGCCTGTGCGCTGGGCCTGTTGATTCTGTCGCTTATCTCGAGCGGTTGTCAGCGTTCACCCGATGCGCCGCTGGTGGCCAGGTTCCAGATCGCGCAGACTGCCTTTGAGCAAGCCGACACATCCGAAGAATTTCTGAAAGCCGCCAGCCTGTTTCAGGAAATTCAGAAGACAGGAATCGTCAACGGTGGGCTGCTCTACAATCTGGGGAACGCTTACATGAAAGCGGAACGGCGCGGCAGGGCGATTGCCTGTTACCGGCAGGCGTTGCGCTACCGGCCCCGTGACCCGTACGTGAAAGCCAACCTGCAATTTGCCTTGGGCAGCGGCACTCCTTTGCGCGGCCGGCGTGAAGTTCTGGATTTTGTGCTGTTCTGGCAGGACTGGATCGGCTACAGCACGAAATTTCAGCTGACAGCTTGCGTCGGTGCGTTGGCACTGCTCGGTGGCCTTGCTGGACGATTCTTGGCAGCACGGCGGCTATTTTACAATCTGGCGTGTGGCTCGTTGGTGGTGATGCTGATGCTGGCAGGATCGGCCGGGTACGATTGGTATCGTTTTGAATGGGTTGAACACGGAGTGATCGTGTCCGAGCGGGTGGAAGCGCGCAAGGGAAATTCGAAAAGTTATGCACCTGCCTTTAACCAACCGCTGACCGAGGGTACGGAATTTCGCCTGCTGGAGAGTCGGGGTGACTGGCGGCGAATTCGCATCGAAGGAAGCGGGGAAGGTTGGATTGAAAGTCAGTGGGCAGTGATCTATTGAGGGATCTATTGAGGGATCTATTGAGGGATCTATTGAGGGATCTATTGAGGGATCTATTGAGGGATCTATTGAGGGATCTATTGACGGTGCGGTGTACTTTTGACGACCGGCGGGAATGGATCGTCAGGGCCTGACGGTCGAGCTCTGACAAGGGGCAAATTAAGGTTTCCGAAGAAAACGTGTGTCCCTGCGTCCGGGAGCCGTTCATGTCCGGATTTTCCGGGAATCAGGGCCAGCGACCGAACCAATCTTTGAGAGATGAGACGAAATTGATAAAAATAGTCAAATGTTCAAACCAATCACAACTTGGCAGATGCTACCAGTCATGCGATTCGTCACCAGCTGGATCCCCAGATAAATAAACACTCCCGAACAGATTGTTAGTTGCCAGGGCAACGGAGGTAGACGTGGCTTACACATTCTTGATTCTGGCCGAAGCGGTTGCGCAGCAGCCGGTCACCTCGATTCCCTGGTGGCAGATCCTGTTGGACAACGCACTGGCGCTCACGCTCGTGATGATTTTTTTAGCTGCGATCATCGGAGCCTTGTTCAATGCGTGGCGTCTGGACAAGTGCTTGAAATTGATGCACGACTATCACGTAACCTACCTCACCACGGTGGGGCCACCCGCCTGGGGCGACCTGGTGGTCTACAGCCGGGGGATTGAATTGCGTTACGACGCGCCCTACATGACCCGGCATGGCATGGCTAAGTCCAGTTCGTTGATCTACGACGACGAACTGGGCCACTGCCTGGCTCTCTGCAGGATCGATGCGGCGTTGACAAAGAAAGAATCCCGGGCCCGCACCCGACAGATAACACGCACGTTTAATCCGGGCCCGGTGCGACGTGCGATGCGTCTGGTGCGCACCGTTGCCAACACACTTCGCGACGCGACCGGGAAATCGATCAGCGCGATCCTCGGCCAGTTGTCCAAAACCAAGCCCAGCCTGGCGGGTGGCAAGGGCGAGGTTGAACAGTTGGGAAAGACGCTGTTGGGAGCGAACAAAAATGCGTATGAACCGATGCTCGAAAGGCATATCGGCCGCCCGGTCATTCTGAGACTCACTCACCCGGTGAACAAGGACCTTCCGCCACTCGAGTTGCCCGGGTACCTGGTGGACTATACGGACGAATACCTGGCCGTGTTTAATGAGGACCACGGGGTGGAAGAGTCGCTGGACGTGGAAGTCAACGGACCGGTGCAACGGCAAGGTTTCAGGGTCGAGTTGGACGAGAACGAAGTGAAAATTCACTCGTCGGGACCGGATGTCCTGGTGGTGCGCAGGGCACGGGTTGGCGAGCAGGAGTACGAGCTTGACGCCGTTTTGCTGCCGGGATGTTGCCTGAGGCTGAGCCGTCATTCAGCGGGGTCGGTGACGCTGAAACTGGAAAGGACCAGGAGGATCGATATCGTCTGCCCGCGGGCAATTGCCAAGGTGTGTTTTGGTTCGGACCAGTCTGCGAGCGCCGACGCGGATGCCACCCGGTCTGGACTGGCACCACGAGAGGCCGTGAGCAATGCGGACGTGTAGGGCGAGTACGGTGGACGTTATTTCCAGCGGACGAATACTTCCCCATCCTTGGAAAGACCTTCGGTCCTGACCTTGCCATCTAGTGATTGATTGTAGCCGCAGTGGACACAAATGACGGCGCTTTGGGGAAACTCGGCCCCACATTCTGGACAATAATGTTTGGAAATGATGTTTTCATCGTCGGGGTGGATCAGGTTTGACCAGACCTGAGGGTCAATCGTCAATGCGATGGTGCGCACGCTTCCGTCCATGATGGCCACATTGGTGAGATTGTTGTGGTGGGTGCTGGCGCGGAAGGGTTGGGCGTGGCGGGTGGGACGCAACTCGGCTTCTAGGGACACTTTGTGCCAGTAGGGATAGGGATGGTCCCCCGACTTGTGCTTTTTCGGGACGACGTGGGCGAACATGGCCGCATCGAGTTGCGGATAGCACATGGCACCCTGCGTCCAGTCCGTCGCCGACATCTCCGCCAGTCCCAGGGTGTGGGACGACCCGTCCGGTATGCTTTCCAGGGTGTAAAAGCTCTTCCATTGGCGGGATCCGTCGCACCACCCGTAACACCAGCCGAGGAACGTTTCGTCTGCCCGATTGGTTCCAAATAACAGGTAGTTGGCACCGTAGCTGGAATACTTTTTGGGCCAGAACCTGGGATGATCGTTGCGCAACCCGAGAGAGAAAGGGTCGGAAGGACAGTTGTAGGCGGCGATCGGTCCTTTCGCGTACTGTTCGTAGATCTCCCAGATGAGTGGCCAGCCATTCTCCGCAGCCCTGTCGTAGAGTTCCTTTTGCTCCAGAAACGGTAACAGAATGAACTGGAAACTTGCTGTATAAGGAGTGATCCGGGCCAATTCTGGAAACGTGGCATAGTTTACATTGCAGAAGTGATGGACCGCTTTGATTTGCTGGGTGACGTTGTTGGCGCAATGGGTACGTTTTGCTGCTTGACGAACCGCCTGAACTGCGGGCAACAGCAGCGCGATCAGGATGGCGATGATGAAGATGACAACAAGGAGTTCGACGAGAGTAAAACCAGGCCGGCTGGTTTGCTTGGACATACGGGTCTCCGGAATCATCGGCGAAGATCGACGTTTTAGCAAGAAGTTTCAGTGTAACAAATTGCTGTAATTGCGGCAAGAACGAAGGCGCCAGGACCGGCGTTCCTTGGTTGGTCCGCACCTGCCCGGGCAACTCGACATAAACTGTTTTGCAACGCGGAACTCTGGCTTGAAACAACAACAGTAGTCCGCGGTAGGAACTTCAGTGGCATCAATTCCTGCCTGCAAGTTCTGCTCAGCGGAAGATGGCATCCCGGTCGGCAACGGGGCGGAATGTTTCCATGATCTTGGTTTCATTCGGCAGCGTGGCTCGTTTATAGGTGTCAATGTTTTCCCTGGCCTGGCGACCATCACCGGCAAAGCCGGGTTCCAACAGCAACCGCTGCGAAGCGAACGCCGATTGAAGGGAGTGGCGGTTGTCTGAGTAAGGTCGCAGCTTCCCCGGCAGGACGAACAGGTGGCAGTTTCCGTGCGGTGATGGCAGGGGGAGAGATGTTTAATGTTATCGGGGAGGACGCTCCGAATTTTCGCTGGGCGGGTTTGCTCGCCCAACCCGGTAAGTTAGACTGGCGTCCCGATGGATCAGCCACGCTGAATTGGCGGGGACGGAACCGTCGCGATGATTTTCGGAGGTTGCTGCTCAACAACTGTCTGCCCCATGTCAGACCACGTTGTTAGAGGGCACCGTCATCGATGGAACGCGGCCACGCCACGTTCTGCGGCAACAATAAGTCGCGTTGCGGTAACAGCCGGTGGTCGAGTCACCGTTGCAGCATTTCCCAGACGATCCATCAGAATCCACTTTTAGAAACCGAACTGTCATGCCAAGTATTAAAGGACCAGCTGTTTTCCTGGCACAATTTTTGCGCGACGAGCCTCCTTACGACAACCTTGAAAATATCGGTGCCTGGGTCGCCGGACTGGGGTACAAGGGTGTCCAGATTCCCGCCTGGGATTCGCGGGTGATCGACTTGGATCAAGCGTCCCAGTCGAAGGACTATTGCGATGAATATCGCGGAAAACTGAACGAAATGGGACTGGAACCGACGGAAATGGCACCCTTTCTACAGGGGCAGGTGCTGGCCATGCACCCCGCCTATGAAGTCGGGTTCGAGGCGTTTCATCCTCCCGGACTTAGCGGTGCGGCGCTCACCGAATGGGCCACCGACGAAATAAAAAAATGCATCGTCGTTTCGGAAAGACTCGGATTGAACAACATCGCCGTGCTTTCGGGGGGATTCGCCTGGCACATGGTTTATCCCTGGCCCCAGCGTCCTGCGGGGGTGATTGAGGAGGCCTTTGACGAACTGGCACGCCGCTGGCGACCGCTGCTGGACATGGCCCACGAACATGGCTGCAGGATCGGTTATGAACTGCATCCCGGCTCTGACCTCTACGATGGTGCCACCTTCGAAATGTTCCTGGATCGAACGGATCAGCATCCGGCGGCGGGAATCAACTACGACCCGAGTCACCTGCTGCTGCAGCAACTGGATTACTTGCAGTTTATTGAAATTTACGGTGACCGCATTTCCGGCTTTCACGTCAAGGATGCCGAGTTCCTGCCCACCGGACGCGTCGGCGTCTACGGTGGATACCAACCCTGGAAACAGCGCGCCGGCCGGTTTCGTTCACCCGGGGACGGGCAGGTCGATTTCCGCCGGGTCTTCACGTTGTTGACCGAGAAGGGATATGATGGCTGGGCCGTGCTGGAATGGGAATGCTGTATCAAAAGTCCCGAGCAAGGTGCGGCGGAAGGAGCCGGTTTCATCGAGCGGCACCTGATCGATGTGGCCCAGGTTGCGTTCGACGATTTTGCTGTCGGCCAACCCGACCAGGAAAAAAACCGGGCCATGCTGGGATTGTAAACGACTTCCAGATATCGCCATCCACGTGGAGGCGGATCAATTTCAAGGAAAGGGTCGACGTTCGATGGACTCGTGGAAACGCAAGTTGAGAATGGGCATGGTGGGTGGTGGCGAGGGTGCATTTATCGGTGGGGTGCATCGTATGGCGGCCGCGCTCGACCAGCAGATCGAACTGGTAGCGGGCTGTTTTTCCCGCGACGCGGAGAATACCCGACGTACCGGTGAAGCACTCTACCTGGATCCCGCACGGTGCTATGCCAGCTACGGCCAGATGGCGACGGCGGAAGCCGCTTTGCCGGCCGACCGGCGGATTGACTTCGTGAGTATCGTGACCCCCAATCACCTGCACCTGGACATCGCCAGGACGTTTCTGCAGTCCGGTTTTCATGTCGTGTGTGACAAACCGATGACCTATGATGTTGAGCAGGCACGGGAACTTGTCGAACTTGTCGAGGGGTCGGGCCTGGTTTTCGCCCTGACACACAACTACACCGGGCATCCCCTGATTCGGCACGCACGGCACCTGTTCCGGTCCGGACAAATGGGATCCGTGCGCAAGGTGATTGTGGAATACCTTCAAGATTTCCTGATGGTACCGCATGAGAAACTCGGACAGAAACAAGCCGCCTGGCGGGTGGATCCGGCCCAGTCAGGTGAGGGCGGAACGCTGGGTGATGTCGGCACGCACTGCGCCAATCTGCTGGAGTTCGTCACAGGGGATCCGATTGTTGAATTATGCGCTGACAAGAGCACGTTCCTGCCCGATCGTGTTCTGGACGAGGATGTGAACGCGTTGTTGCGGTTCGAAGGTGGCGGCAAGGGTGTGTTAACCATCAGCCAGGTCGCCACCGGTGAAGAAAATAATCTGAGATTACGGGTTTATGCGTCGGAAGGCGCGATTGTCTGGGAACAGGAAAATCCGAATGTGATGCAACTGTACAAGTACGGCGAGCCCAGGCAGACGTTGACGCGAGGGCAGGGTTATCTGTCGGACGCTTCGACCGCCTGCACACGAGTACCGACCGGACACCCCGAAGGTTACCTGGAGGCGTTCGCCACGATCTACTGCGGTGTCATCGATGCGATCCGTGCGCACCTTGACGGCAAACCGCTTGCCAGGGATGACTATGTGTTTCCCGGTGTGCACGACGGCCTGCGTGGAATGCAGTTTGTTCATGGCGCCGTTCAGTCGGCCAACCAGGGCGGAGTCTGGATAAAAATGTGACCCGGCCGGGCGGATGGCGGAATGACCAGGGAACAGGTCGTGCCAGGGCGCCGCATGGGTCGAGTGTTTTGTAAAGTGAATTCAAAAACATGGAGAGGGAAGTGTACATGAGTGAAACCATCCCGCCAGTCTATCGTCTTGACGGTCTGCATGCTGTTGTCACGGGTGCCGCCCAGGGGTTGGGGTTGAGCATGGCCCGCCATTTGGCGCAGTTGGGCGCAGAGGTCGTGTTGACCGACCTGCAGGCTGATAAAGTACAGCAAGCTGCAGCCGCCCTGAAGGAAGAAGGCCTGCAGACTCAGGGTCGTACTCTGGACATCGGTGATAGTGCCGCGGTTTCCAGTTTCTTTGACGAATTCGCAGCCACGGATGGTCGGCTCGATATTTTGGTGAACAACGCGGGCGTGGGACAGAACGTGGCACCCGTTGTCGCGCTGAGTGACGAAGAATGGAACCGTGTGCTGCACGTGACCTTGACCGGTACCTTCTACTGTTGCCGGGCTGCCGGCAGGATCATGGAACGGCAGGAGTCGGGGACCATTGTCAATCTGTCGTCGGTCAATGGAATCAACCCCGTGGCCCTGGTGGCGGCCTACAACGTGGCGAAGGCGGGTGTGATCAGTTTGACGCGAACGCTGGCTTGCGAACTGGCGGCCTACGGCGTGCGGGTCAACGCGGTATGTCCCGGTCCGGTGTACACCGACTTCAATAAAACGGTGATGGCTCAGCGCTGTGAATCTCTGGGGATCAGCGAGGAGCAGATGATCGAGCGAGTTCGTCAGGCGGTTCCTCTTGGTCGCTGGGGGCAGCCAGAAGACATTGCCTACCAGGTGGGGTTTTTATGCAGCGAAGCGGCGGCGTGGGTCACCGGCGAAGTATTCCGTGTTAGTGGGGGGTTGGAAGGTGTCTCGGCCACTCCTGCGAAACGCACGTTGAATGAAGACGCCGGATAGAACGGTGTTGGTGCAGCATGGCAAAGCAAAAAGTGATTCGGACCGTCGGTATCTGCGGGATCGGCCAGATGGGTGCCGCCGCCGCGGTTTGCTTTAAAAGAGGCGGGTACCAGGTTCTGCTCTGGGCTCGGAATCCAAAAAAACTTGCCGCTCTCGAGTCGACCTTAGACAGCTTGGATCGTTGGATGGACTCCCACGTCGGTGCACCCCTCCAGCCAGGCGGTGTCATCGCGCGGGTCGAACGTCTGGAGGAATTAGACGACCAGGCCGACCTGGTCATGGATTGTATTGCCGAAGACTTTACGCAAAAAGTCGACTTGTTCAAGCGGTTTCCCAAAGCAGTTTCTCGCGATGCGATTTTGATCACAACCACCAGTGGTTTGAGTATCACCAGGCTGGGAAGGGAAAGTGGAACGGCGCTGCATTTGGCGGGTACGCACTTCTGGAACCCGCCGCACCTGATGCCCCTGGTCGAGGTAATTCGTGGTGAGGACACACCGGACACCGTGCTCGACCGCGTCAGTGAAGTGGTCTCGTCCATCGGCAAAGTGCCGGTGCGTGTGAATCAGGACGTCCCCGGATTCATCGGAAACCGGCTGCTGCATGCCCTCTGGCGGGAAGCAATTCAGTTGGTACAGCGGGGGATTGCGTCGCCCGAGGATGTGGACCGGGTTGCGCGGCTGACGTTTGGTTTGCGTTTGCCGGTCATGGGGCCGTTAGAAAATATGGACCTGGTTGGATTGGACCTCGTGAAAGACATTCACGAGTATTTGCTGGCGGATTTGTCAGCTGATCAGGGGCCGTTGGAGACCCACGAGCAAATGGTGAAAGATGGAAACCTGGGCGTCAAGTCGGGCCGTGGTTTCTATGACTGGCAGCAACGGGATCCGCAGGAGTTGATAGAAAAGCGGGACCGTCAAATCGTTCGCCAATTAGCCTACCTGAGGGAAAACGACGCGTTTTGAAGTCCTCAATCGCAGTCCCCGAGTCGTCCCCGGATTTTGGTAACGGCTGATTGGTCGCCGCTGGTGAATGGTTGCCTGTGCCGATTGGGGTGGACCAACGTTCATCCGGTCCACGCTTTGCTCGCCAAAAACATGAGCCGGCAGGTGATCACTCCGGGTCAGCTGCGGTCGGGAAAATAAGGATGAGATCAAACCACGTGGTACTGTGGGTGACGGTGTTAGTGGGTCTGCTGTGCGGGCACGCGCTGGTGCAAGGGCAGGAGGTGCCCAGCCAGGTCGATGTCTTTGTCAGCGGCACCGAAGGGTATCACACTTTTCGTATCCCGGCACTGCTGGTTACCCCCGGACGGCACGTTGCTGGAAATTTGTGAAGGTCGTAAGACGAGCAGTGCCGATCACGGTGATGTCAACCTGGTGCTGAAATGCAGTCCGATGGTGGGCGGACCTGGGGACCGCTGGAACACATCGACGAGGAGGGAGGGGACAGGGAAATCACGATCGGAAATCCCTGTCCGGTGGTGGACCAGCAAACCGGTGTGATCTGGTTGCCGTTTACCCGTGACAACGACGGCGTGTTCATCACCTCCAGTGACGACGCCGGAAAAACCTGGAGGCGGCCACAGCAGATCACCAGCCAGGTAAAGCGAAAGAACTGGTCCTGGTATGCAACAGGTCCGGGAAACGGCATTCAGCTACAGAAAGGCTCGCACCGGGGCCGTCTGGTGATACCGTGCGATCATCGTATTGTCGGAATCGATGACCGACAGGCATCATCCCGTTCACACGGCTTCTTTTCGGAT
>Ga0310120_10000567_pt1 | contig 29282 bp, 29 predicted proteins | sample CB27_AW_983_MG_FD_203506 | JGI IMG/M metagenome (GOLD analysis project Ga0310120, IMG submission 203506) | Marine microbial communities from Western Arctic Ocean, Canada - CB27_AW_983 | ecosystem: Environmental > Aquatic > Marine > Oceanic | place: Canada: Western Arctic Ocean | collected...
CGAGACCTCCGACGAGCGGTACGTGTGCTTCGTGATGCTCCAGGCGGCGCAGTACTGGGAGGACGTCTGCGAGCACCTCGACCGCCCGGACCTGGCGACCGACCCACGCTTCGCCGACGCCGAGAAACTCGCCGCCAACGCGAGCGAGGGGGTCGTCATCCTGCGCGAGATCTTCAAGACGAAGACCCTGGCCGAGTGGACCGAGCGCTTCCAGACGCTCAAGGGCCAGTGGGCGCCGGTGCAGAGCTCGCTCGAGGTCGCGGACGATCCGCAGGTCCGCGCCAACGGCTACATGGCGAAGGCGGCGACGAGCGACGGAGCAGACTTCGAGCTGGTGTCCACGCCCGTGCAGTTCGACGAGGAACCGACGCCGACCCAGCGCGCGCCGGACTTCAACGAGCACGGGGACCAGATCCTCGAGGAAATCGGCCTCGACATGGAGCGGATCCTCGCGCTCAAGGCGACGGGCGCCGTCGCCTAGCCTCGAGCGGCGGCCCCGGGAGGCGAGGCCTACTGGCAGGGCGCAACGCCCGCGCAGCTCAGGCCCGACGGGCCGGAAGCCGGGCCCCAGCTCGGGAGGAAGAGGGTGAGGTCGGGTGAGCCGACGGCTCCGTCGCCGGTCATGTCGATGTCCGGGTCGAAGGACGGATTGCTGGTGGAATTTTCCCAGCTGCCCCGGAAAACGACCCTGTCCCCGGAAGGGGCCACCTAGCCCCGCCGGGGCTTAGTCGTCAGAATGCCTGGTATCGGCGGTGCGAAAAACGCAGCTTGTTTTTCCTATTCTCTTCTCGCGATCCAGGTCGAGGGCGAGCACCGTTTCGAGCAATTCGTGGCCGTCTACTACCCGGGCATCGATCACATGCACGCGATGATCGGCAGTGCGTTCATGAACCGCATTGGTCCGGGCAAGCAACTCGGCGATACACTGGCGGTCGCAACGATTCCGGTGCTCTCCAAGCTCGGTGGGGCGGAACAATGAGCGGCGATCCCTTCGCGTCCTTTCCACCGCGGCGCCCCGTGGCTCTCATCGACCTCGTCGAGACAAAGACCCCCGAGGCGAATCGCGCGTTCGCTACAAAGGTCAGCCAGTTCGCCGAGGAGGCCGGTGGCCACAGGGTGCTCGCAAACGAAGCGATTGTGCCGATGATCGTCCCCGACCAGCGAGCCTCGGAACCCGATCATGCAACCGGGCTGCTCGTCGTCAGCCAGTACCCCACCCCGCAAGCCGGTCGCATCGCCCTCGCCAAGCGGAAGGCATGGGGGCGCGAGTTCTCCATCGATCCGATTCGAACCTATACGGCCCGGCCGGCGACAGGAATCGAGTCACTCGTGGGACGAACTCTGCCTGCCGTACTGGGCCTGCTGGGACGCACACCGACACCCATCATCGAGGACGCGAAGATCGAGGACCCGCAGCAACTCGAATCGCTCATCGACGCCGCAGACGTCCTGGGCGACAACCCGGGATCCGGCATCTACGAAGGACGCTGGACCGAACTGGTGGAGCGCGCGGGCAACCGACCGATCTGGATGCTGAACTTTCTCGAGTTCGCAGAGACAGCCGTCTACGGGGAAGATGTGCAAGGCATCCCTTCCTCCGGGCCGGTCTCTGGCGCCCGTGCATACCAACGCTACGGGCGTGGAATGATCGGTTCACTCGGTGCGGTGGGTGGACGGGTCGGATGGTCGAGCCGTGGGGTTGGCTCACTATCGGGAACCCATGATGGCGAGTGGCATGAAATCGCGATCGCGGTCTATCCGTCGCCCGTCGCGATGATGATAATGCTGGCCCTGCCAAAGTACCGGGCTGCCCACGTGCATCGAGAGGCAGGGCTGGCTCGCACGCGCCTGCTTGCGACGCAGCCCATGGAGGAATTATGCCCCTAATCCAAGAAGTCAGCCCCGGAAAAATCACCCTCATCGTCGTCCTAGGCGCCCTGCTTGCCTTGCCGTGCCTCATCTGGCTGAGCGCCCGGATGACCCTCGATCGGTCCCTCGCACACACCCGCGCGTCCGAGGCGCTGCCTCCTCCGGGTCCGGGGACGAGCACCGGTCTCGTCCAGATCGAGGCCGGTGAGTTTTCGTTCCGCGCCCGGGTGGCGGGTCTCGACCGGGACGGGCCGGGTCTGATCCTGCTCCACGGATTTCCCGAGAGCTCGATCATGTGGACGCCCTTGCTCGAGCGTGCTGCGGAGGCCGGCTTCCGGGTCGTGGCCTTTGATCAGCGTGGCTACAGCCCGGGTGCCCGCCCGGTCGGCGCCGAGCAATACGCGATCGACGTGCTCGTCGACGACGTGTTCGCGGTTGCGGACGCGGTGGGCTTCGACGCCTTCCATCTCATCGGCCACGACTGGGGCTCGATTGTCGGCTGGGTCGCGACCTCGCGAGACACGACGCGGGTCCTGTCCTGGACGTCCCTCGCGATTCCGCATCCCGGCTCGATCCCAGACCCCGATGCGCCGCCGTCGACGCCGACCTACGTCAAAGTGTTTCGCCGACCCGGGGTCGCCGAGGCGTTGCTCGGAACCGGCGGCCGTTGGTTCATGAAGACCGCCATGTACTCGACGATGCCGGCTGCACACGTTGCTGAGTACGACGCTCTCTACGCGGAGCCCGGCGCGCTCACCGCGACCCTCAACTGGTATCGCGCGCTCGACCCTTCGAGTGGTGCACCCGGCAACGCCGGGCCCGTCGAACAGCCCGTCCTCTACATCTACGGTCGAAACGACATCGGGGCCTTCGTGAAAGAAGGCGTGCAGTCACGCATGCCGGCCTTCGTCGAGGGGCCCTTCGAGACCGTCGGTCTGGACGCCGGGCATTGGCTGATCCAGGACGAGGAAGAGATCGTGCTCGACTACGTGATGAAGCACCTGGAGCGAAATCGCTAGGCGTTGGCCGCGGCCAACGCTCTCATCAGAGCGGCATCGGGGTTGATGCCGCCAAGTCCATGTTGTAAAGAAGACGCCATGGCGAGTACGACACGCGGTGCGCAGCCGAACGACGTCCGAGATGAAGGTGAATACGACGCCATCGTCATCGGGGCGGGTTTCGGGGGACTCTATGCGCTTCACCACCTGCGAGACAAGATGGGCCTCTCCGTGCGCGCCTTCGATGGGGCGGGCGGCGTCGGTGGCACCTGGTGGTACAACCGTTACCCCGGCGCCCGAGTCGACGCACCGAGCAGCCCCTTCTACGCCTACACGTTCTCGAAGGAACTGGTGAACGAGTGGGAGTGGACGGAGACCCAGACTTCCCAGGCCGCGGTCCTCGCCTACCTCGAGCACTTCGCCGATCGCTTCGACCTGCGGCGCGACATCCAATTCGACACCTGGATCTCGGATGCGCGCTACGACGAAAACACCCAGCGATGGACGATCGAAACCGACACCGGCGACCGGGTCACGGCTCAATTTCTGATCTGCGCGGTGGGCGCGCTGTTCGTCGCGCACAAGCCCGACTACCCGGGCATCAATGACTTTGCGGGGGAGTGTCATCACACGGGTCGCTGGCCCCACGAGCCGGTGTCGTTCTCGGGCAAGCGCGTGGGTGTGATCGGCACGGGCTCCTCGGGCATCCAGTCCATTCCCGAAATCGCGAAGGAGGCCGAGCACGTCACCGTGTTCCAGCGCACGCCCCAATACGCCCTTCCCGCGCGCAACCGCCCCATCACCACTGAAGAGCTTTCCCAGTACCGCGAAAATTGGGATTCCCTTCGCGCAACCATGTGTGCGCGAGGCGGCTGGCCCTTCAAGACGAGCAGGCGAAGGGCCTCGGAAGACTCACCCGCACAACGCCGCGCGCTGTACGAGGGGCTCTGGGACCAGGGAGGCATTCATCTCGCCATCAATAGCTATGTCGGTGTCCTGGTCGACAAGGATCTCAACAACGAGGTCTCCGAGTTCGTCCGCGACAAGATCCGCGAGGCCGTTCGCGATCCCGAGACCGCCCGAAAACTGATGCCCGACTACTATTTCGGGACCAAGCGCCTCATCCTCGACAACGGCTACTTCGAAACCTACAACCGCGAGAACGTGGCCCTGGTCGACTTGCGTGAAGATCCCATCGAGGCGTTCACGGGATCGAGTGTTCGAACCCGAAAAGGCGAGCACAAAATCGACATCCTGGTGCTCGCGACAGGCTTCGATGCCGTGAGCGGCTCGATGCTGAAGCTCAACCCCAAAGGACGCGGCGGCATGAGCCTCGTGGAGAAGTGGGATGAGCGCTTCGACACCTACCTGGGCACGACGATCGCGGGCTTTCCGAACCTGTTCATGATTCACGGCCCGGGCTCACCCGGTGTTTTCTTCACCATGCCCCTGGGTGCTGAACGACAGATGGAGTGGGTCGGAAACTGCATTCGTCACCTTCGCGACAACGGCTTGGGTGCGATCGAATCGACCCCGGATGCCGAGACGCTTTGGGACAAGGAGATCAAGCAAATCGCCGACCACACCCTGTACCCCCTCACCGATTCCTGGTATATGGGTGCCAACATCCCCGGCAAGCCGCGCCAGTTCGTCGGGCATCTGCGTGGCTCGCAGTACTTCGAGCGACTCGCCGAAGTGGCGGAGGCGGGATACGAGGGCTTCGCGTTCGAGGCAGTGCGCTAGAGGCCCACTTTCCGAACAGTAGAGGGATTTGCTCCGACCCTGGAAACGATCTCTTCGGCGGAATAAGTCCCGCTTCGCGAACCTTCCCGAAGCAAGGGCCCGTCACCGGCATGGGGCACGGTCCTGGATTAGCGTGAGTTCCCATGCCGTCGGGTGAAAACTTCATGTCTCTGAGAGGCTTCGGCCTGCGCCTCGCACTGGTCCTGGTCAGCGTCAGCATCGCGGCCTGCGTCGGCGAGATCGTGATAAGAGCGCTGGGCGAAACGCCCTGGCGCTACGGAGCCATCGGCGAGCCCGATGATCCACTGCATGAGCCGGATGACTCCCTGGGATGGCGCAACAAGGCCGGCGTCTACGAGTGGACTCGATCCAGGGAACCCATCCGGATGACGTTCTGGCCGGACGGGCTTCGAAGCACCGCACCCGAACGAATTGAGCAATCCGATCGCATCGTTGTCGTGGGAGGCTCGGTGACCCAGGGGTGGGCGGTCTCCGATGAGAGCACCTGGCCGTGGCGGCTGCAGGTTGCTTTCCCAGAGTTCGAGTTTCTGAACTTCGGCACCGCGGGCTACGGGACCTACCAGTCCCTGCTGGCCCTCGAACGCTCCCTGTCGAGTGGCCAGCCCGACCCGCGTGTGGTCATTTACGGGTTGATCCACAAACACAAGCCGCGAAACGTCGCCGCTCCGGGTTGGCTTCGAGGGATGACGCGAGCCTCGGACCTCGACGTCGTCGCGATTCCCTACGCGACTCTCGATTCGGAAGGTCACCTCGAAAGACACCCTCCGAAGGTGCATCCGCGTTGGCCGCTGAAGCGTTTCTCCGCTCTCGTCGCGTTTCTGGAGAGTCGATACGTGGACTGGTCAGGTCGCCACCGTCTGGCACAAGCCTCCGAGGTGACGCGGTCGCTGCTGATCGAGATGCAGCGGGTGTCGAACGCCCACGGGGCCGAGCTTCTCGTCGCCATCCTGATCGACAAGCCGAATCACGCCCAGGGAACCTACGGAAAGTTTCTACGCGAGCACGGCATCGCCGTCGCCCAATGCGTTCCACCTGGCATCAATTCGAAGAAGCTGAAGGTTCCCGTATACGGCCACCCGAATGCGATCGCGAACCAATTCTGGGCAACCTGCATCGGGGATCGACTGGCAAAGATGACGGTCCGGGGTCGAGACGCGCACTAGCGGCTCGGTCGGGCGTCCGTGTCGGCGTCATTACGGTTTCCGACAACTTGGCGATTCGCTACGCCGGCGAATATGCGCACCTCGAAGAGTTGGTCGTCGACCCGGCGGCAAGGGGCAAAAACCTTGGCGGACTGCTCGTGAAGACGGCGATCCAACGGGCGCGCAAACGAGGGTGTGCGGAATTCGGCCTCTACCGACTAGAGGCCACTGAGCAAAACCGACCGCTCTACGGGAAGTACGGCTTCGCGTCCGGGGCCTCATGCTCTTCCGACGAGCCCCCTAGGGATTTAACATAACGCCCAGGCTCGGACGTTGTGCCATAAGCCAGTTTGAATGTCCTAGCCTTAGCCGCAATGGCTCTGGCTTCCGACTATGAGAAGCCAGTCTTGGGTGAGGCCGTTGAGGCGGAGCTACTCGACTTTGTGAGCTGTCGTATGGAGGAAATTCCCGAAAACGCTTTTTAGTCCCTTCGCACCTGCACCGACTTCATTCGATCGATCCGCATGCATTCGCTCACTCGTTGGCCCGACAGGATATGCCACACTTCATTTAGACGCCGGGAGTGCTTCATGAACGACACGATTCGCATCTTGCAACTGTCCGACACGCATTTCCTGGAGGACGGGGCAGACCCCGAAGGCGCAGCTGCTTACAACACGGACGAGGCATTCGATGCCGTATTCCGCCACATCGGCGAACACGACGACCTCGACCTGGTTGTCGTGACCGGCGACGTTGCCGACCACGGCCGTCGACCTCAGTACCGGAAGGCAGCTGAAGCGTTTTCTCGCTTCTCTGTCGCCGTAAACGTGCTCCCCGGCAATCACGACCAGGACGCAGTGTTTGCCGCGTCGATGGCAAGGCCATCCGTCTCGACGTCTCGGGTGATCGAAGTAGGTGCCTGGGCCTTCTTGTTTGTGGATTCCAGCGCAGGAAACCTCGTCATAGACGCAGCCGGGCGCGCCGTCGACCCTCCGGAGTACACCGATCGACTCCATAGCGATGGAAGTCTGGGCACGGCGGAGGCCGCTTGGATACGCGACATGGTTTCCCAGGTCGGTGCCGACCAGGTTTTCATTTGGGTGCATCATCCACCGGGATGTCCGGTAGGCATGTTGAACGCTGAGGCCTACAACGCCGAGTGGGCCGACCTGTTGGGCGATCTACCAACTGTTCGTGGGCTGGGAGCCGGTCACACCCACGCTCCCGACACGTACGAGTTCATGGGCCGCACCGTTCATGTCGGGCCCTCATTGAAGAACAACTTTGACCTCACGAAGAACACCTGGCTTCCCCCCGGCTACCGCTCCTACACCTTTGATGCCGACGGCACGGTGCAGAGTCAATTACAGCTCGTCGATGATGATCGTTGGCCTCGACGCCCGTTTGGCCGCGCCATGAGGGCGTTGTTCGACGGCGAACTGACGTTCGACGATCTGCGTGCAATCGCCGAACGGAAGGCACTGGAAGGGGCCTAGCCGGCTAGCCAACCGCGTGTTCGTGTGTATGCCAGAGTGGCTCATGCGCGATGAGGTAGATGAGGTACAGGATACCCGTCACGGGCTCCCCGTAGGGATTTAACATAACGCCCAGGCTCGGACGTTGTGCCAAAACCCAGCTTGAATGGCCTATCCTCGGCGCAGTCGCCCTACTGCGGCATCCCAAGCGACGGCGCTTCTTCCCTCACGGGACTCCCGCATGCATCACAATGCGGGCCCTCGGCGTCGCGCTTTTTCTGCTCTTCGAGGATGCGGTCGAGTTCCTTGGCCGCTCCTTCGACCTCACTCTGCCAGCGGACCACAAGCTCGCGGTCTTCCGATGTCCCGATCTCATGCTTGCTCAGGGCCGGGTAAATCCTGTCTATGAGCAGCTTCCGGCCGAGGCTGCCCATGACGCCGAAAGCCTTCGCCTCCCCCGGCGTAAGCCCGCAAGCGCAAGCAGCGCCGTCCCCAGCAGCACCCCGCTTCCCGGTTCCGGCACCACGAGAAAATCCGCCGTTCCCGGGGTCGGCTCGCCCAGCACACGGAAGTCCTCGGCATTGTCGTCGGTGTCCACGTCCGCGAACCAGCGCGCCACGCTCGAGCCCGCGGGCGGGTCCGGGGTGGCGCTGCCCTCCCCGGCGAAGAACTGCGCTGAGGTGAAACTGCCGTACCCCACGGCGTCCACGATGCCGAACTCATCGCGCAGCACGATGGAGTCGGGACCGTTCTGGAAATCGAAGTTCGCTACGAGGTCGGCGTTCGGGACAAACACGCTTCCGCCCCCGGTGCGGTCGGCCAGCACGAAGAGCCCCGAGGCGGGGATCGAACCCGAGAGCAGAATCACCGGTCCTACGGCCCCATTGAAACCGTTCACCCCCTCCACCTGCCAGCCATCGAGAAGCGTCCCGGGCGGGCCCGCGAGTTCGACGAAGACGTGGCCGTCGTCGCTGCCCTCGGCGTCGTAGAAGATCTCGGAGAGGATCACGGTGGCTTCGGCCGGGGTCGCGAGGACCCCGACGAAAATAAAAGCCACAAGAGGGATGAGAAAAGAGAAAACGAACCCACGATGAAAACCGTTCACTAAAAATCCTTTCGAGCGGGGTGAGGGAATGCACATCAAAGAAGGAGCAAAGGGAAAGCGGGGAGGGAAAGCGGGGCGCGAGTACGCGGAGCGGAAAACCGGGCGACCTCATGGCGCGTCGTCCTCGGACGCAAGTCCGACGCCCACTGACTCATCCGTCTTACCCACCCCGCCCGCCCCGCCCACAAGGGCCCGACTGAACCAGCCCCCGGTCCAGGCATCGAGGCCCGCGGCGAGTTCCTCGGCGCGAAGCCCGAGCGCCACCGCTTCGGGCGAGCGTTTATCCGGGTGGGAGTCCAGGGCGAGCAGCGCGCGGCGGCGATCGAAATAGAGTTGAGTAAGTTCGTCGAGGACGTTGTCCCGCAAGCTGATCACCTGCCGCGCTTCCCGGGAGAGTTCGGTGGCGTCCGGGGGGTAAGCAATATCGCCCAGGTCCCAGGCGAGGCTGATCGAAGCGTCGAATCCCTCGGACCAATCCTCGGAGCGGTCCCGCAGATTGTGGAGTTGGCCGTATGTAAAGGATTGATCCAGGTCTTCCCCGCGATCTCGATCGAAGCCCGCGCCCGCACGCAAGGCCAGCACTGGCCACCAGCCCCGGCGGTGCAGGCCTTCCCGGAGACCCCGGAAATATTCGGGGGCCAGCCCCGCATGCCGGAGCGCCTGAGCTTGAATTCGAGCCAGCTCGGGCTCGGGCGAGCGCTCCAAACCCGAATCGACGAAGGGCCCGGACGCGCCCCGCCAAAAACCGGGGCGCCCGCCAAAGAGCCCTCCGGAACCCACCACCAAAACGCGCTGGGGATCGGGGTGCGCCCCCGCGGCAAGCGCCTCACCCCGGGCCGGTTCACCCGAAGCCGCTACTCCGGCGACAGACATCCCGGCCAGGGGCGAGCCCGCTCGGGCCCAGGGCCCGACAAAGGTTCGGGCGCGCAAGAGGCCTCGATCGGTGGCCAGCCAAAGGAAGCCGCCCGGCCCACCAACGATCCGCACCGCCCCGGCCCCGGCGGGCCAGACCGGGTAGACGATTTCCCAACGGTGCGGCCCCACCCGTCCCGGCAGCGTTCGCGCCAGGGCACGCGGGTAGACGACCACAACCTCCGATCCGGCGAGGTCCAAAGCCAGATCCACCGGCGAGTCCTCCAGGGGCCGGCCCGGTATCCGTACCCGCCGAGCCGGGCCGGGCTGGATGCCATCGGGCCCTCGGGCGACAAAGAGATGCCAGAGGCCCTGCTCCGCCAGGAGCCAGAGCCCCCAACCCGGCGCTCCTCCGCTCGATGTCGCATCGCCTAAGGCAGCCGCTTGAACGATGCCGTGGGGTAGCCCGTCGCTAAGGCGACGCCAGGCAAGGCCGTCGTGGGAAACGAAGGCGCCGCCTGCCCCGGCAGCGACATGCAGATCCCCCGAAGAGGTCACTCGCAGGATCCGCCGGGCAGCGTCGCCGGGTCCCGGCGATCGGTCCTCCAACCGGCCCCCGGCATCCAAGCGCCAGAGTCCGCTCAACGAAGCGATCCAGAGCGCGCCGGAACCGTCGAAATGAAGGTCGCTGATGCCGTCGACCCGGGCGGCACGGCGCCAGCCCACCGGCTCGTCGGCCGCCAAAGGCCAGGCCGCCAACAAGGCTCCGTGGGGATCCGCCACGGCCACTCGACCCCTGGACGAATCCATGGCAACGGCGAGCAGAGGGCCCTCGGCCCCGCTCACCGTCAGCCGACGCCAGTTCCAACCCGGGTCGGCATATTCGGCGGACACGGCCCACGCCACCCGGGCCAGGGGGAGCAAGAGCCCGGCCAGAACTCCGAGTACCAGGGATCTGAGTACCAGAGATCTGAGTACCAGGGATCTGAGTACCAGAGATTTCAGGACAAGAGATCTCAGGACAAGAACGCGACGGCCCCAGGGAGCCACGACCGGGGGATGCGGGGGGCGCAGAGCCGATTCCGGTTGTCGATCGGGTCGTGGAGAGCCAATGAGCATGGCTCTCCCAGGGAGCAAGAGTCATGCCGCGCCGGCGGCTCAAAAACCGGGCGGCGACCGACGAAAACCCCCTCCCCGAGTCCCTCTGTCGCTCTGCGGTCACGGCGAAGCCGGTCCGAATATCCACGCCAAGGGGACCTCGGCGACCCCCCGGCACACCGGCCCAGGGACCCGGGAAGGTCTCGGTTTCCCGGCGCCCATTCGGGGTGCTTGACTCGCCGCCCAGGCTCCAGAAAACTCGCGGACCATGCAACCGCTCGCGCCCTCCCTCCTGCCGACGCTGCTCGCCCTCGGGCCCGGGCACGCGCCGAGGTCCGAATGACCACCGCCCCCCGAGAAACCGGTAGTTCTCGGCCCATCGTCGCTCTCTCGGGCGGCGTAGGCGCCGCGCGCTTTCTGCGCGGCCTCGTCCGTGTCGCGCCCCCCGAAGACGTGGTCGCCATCGTGAACACCGGGGATGACCGCGAATTCTACGGGGTGCACGTGGCCCCGGACCTCGACATTGTCACCTACACCTTGGCCGGGCAGGTGAACGAGAGCCTGGGCTATGGGCTCGAGGGCGATCGCTTCGAGATCGTGGACACCCTGGACAAGCTGGGCCACGCAGCCTGGTTCCGCCTGGGCGACCGCGACTTCGCTCATTGCCTGCACCGCACCCTGCGGCTGAAGGCCGGGGCGGGCCTTGCCGAAATCGCCGACGAACTTCGCCGAACCCTGGGCGCGGTTCCCCGGATCCTGCCCATGTCCGAGGATCCCTGCCCCACCCTGGTCGATCTCGTCGACGGTCGGCGCATGCATTTCGAGGACTACATGATCCGCGAGGGCGCTCCCGATGCGGTGGCATCGGTGGATCTCAGCGCCGCCCAGGTGGCTCGCCCGGCCCCCGGCGTGCTCGAGGCCATTGCTCAGGCCCGGGCCATCGTGGTCTGCCCCAGCAACCCGGTGGTTTCCATCGGGCCGATTCTCGCCGTGCCCGGCATCGCCGAGGCCATCGCGAAGAGCCCCGCGCCGGTCGTAGCGGTTTCGCCCATCGTGGGCGGGGCGCCCGTGAAGGGGCCGGCCAGCCAACTGCTCCGGGGCATCGGGGTGGAGGTCTCGGCCCTGGGCGTCGCCCGGCATTACCAACCCTGGATCGACGGCTACGTGTTCGATCAGCGCGACGCCGAACTCGAGAGCGACATCAAGGCCCTGGGCCTCAAGACCCGAGTCACCGACTCGATGATGGTGAGCCCCGATGCAGCGGCGCGTCTCGCGGCCGCCACCCTCGAACTCGCGGAGTCGGAAGCATGACGGCCGCGGTGATTCCCGTAAAATCCCTGGCGGCGAGCAAGTCTAGACTGCTCCCCGAGTTGCCCCGAAAACAACTCAACGCGCTGTGTCTCGCCATGCTCGAAGATCTGATCGGAGCCCTTCAAGAAACCCCGGGAATCGACCGCGTCGCCGTCGCGACCCCGGATGATCGGGTGGCCGAGCACGCGCTCCGCCTGGGCGCCCAGGTGTTGCACGGCCCCGACCCCGGGCTGAATGCGGCGATCGACGCCGCCCCGGGCAAACTCGGTCTGGCGCCAGATGCCCCCTTGCTCGTCGTTCTGGGCGACGTGCCGGGTGCCCAGTCCGGCGAGGTGCAGCGGCTCTTCGATGCGTTGGACGCCATGGGGCCAGGCCCGTCCGCGGTCCTCGCCCCCTCCCGGGACGGTGGCACGTCGGCGCTCCTGCGCCGCCCCTACGCCGCCCTACCCTCGTGCTTCGGCCCCCAAAGTGCTGCCCAGCACCAGGAGGCAGCCCGAATAGCCGGCGTCCCCCTGTGCGAAATCGACCTCCCCTCACTGGCCATCGATCTGGACCGCGCCGAAGATCTGCGGAGTTTTCTTGGGCAAAAGGAAGGCGGAGCCCGCACCCGGCTTCTGCTCGAAAGCCTGGGCTGGTCGGCCGAAACCCCCGCGTCTCCGGCTCCTATCACGAAAAAATCCGCCCCGGTGGATCCAACATGAGGCGCCGTCCATGACCGATTCAGCCACTTCTCCCGCCGTTCCGGCCCCCATCCGCATGACCGCCCTGGGCGGGATACCGGCGATCAATACCGGCGACGACCTGGCCGGGTTGATTCACACCGCGGCCGGCGCAGCCGGGCTGGACTTGGGCGAGGGCATCCTCGTGGTCTGCCAAAAAATCATCTCCAAGGCAGAGGGCCGCACCCTTGCCCTGGCCGATGTCGAGCCCAGCGCCGAGGCGCTTCGCATCGCCGAGGAAGACGGCAAGGACCCCCGACACGTGGAAATCGTTCTGGGCGAAAGCGTTCGCGTGGTGCGAAGGGGTCGCGGGGTCATGATCTGCGAGACCTCCCACGGACTCGTCTGCGCAAACGCCGGAGTCGACCTCTCCAACACACCGGGCCGTGATATCGCCGTGCTGCTGCCCGTGGACAGCGACGCCTCGGCGACTCGGCTGCGCGACGGGCTCGCCGCCCTGGGCCACACCGATCTAGCCGTCGTGGTGAGCGATACCTTTGGCCGGCCCTGGCGCGAGGGTTTGGTGGATGTCTGTATCGGCTCGGCGGGCATCGCCCCCATCGCCGATATCCGGGGCAGCCAGGACTGGATGGGCCGGGAACTCCAGGTCACCACCATGGCCACGGTGGACCAACTGGCCGCCGCCGCCGGGCTGATGATGATCAAGGATGCCGGCATTCCCGCGGTCTGGATCCAAGGCGTTCCCCGTGTTGGCGAGGGCAAACTCGCAGACCTGCTGCGCAAGCCCGAGGAAGATCTCTTCCGCTAGGCCCCACCGGACCCGGTCCGTTCCGCCTTTCTTCTCTCCGGCTTCCTTTCTCTACGCCTTTCTTTCTCTACGCCCTTCTTTCTCTACGCCCTTCTTTCTCTAAGCCTTGGCTTCGATTCTCAAGTCTTTTGCGTCCGCTCGCGCATGCCCCTCATCCGGGCGTTCAATCCCGGGGCCGCTTGCACCGGCCCACCTGCGGAAGACAGGCAGCGGCCCCGAGGGCACTGGCCCGAGAAGCCGCACAAAAGAAAGGGCTCTTGAAGTGGCCGCGGTGGCCGAACAGTAGTTCGCACCCCTGCACCCCCCGGCCGGACGTGGCCCCAACCCAAAGAGCCCAGGACAGACCATGCCTAATCAGACCGCTTCGTTCCTCGGGAGCCTACGCGGGCTTCTAGCCACCCTGCTCGCCGCCCCTCTGCTCGGGCTGACAGCCGCCCCCGCCCTCGCCCTGGACAGCTTGTGGGATGCCCAGCGCTTTTCGCCAGTGGAACTCCCCAAGACCCTACTGCCCGCCCCCTTCGAGTTCGGCACGGAGAACGGCGATTCCCTTGTCTCCCGAACACTGCACCGCCAGGACAATTTTGCTTTTGCGGGGCTCGTCGAAAGACTGCACCGAATTCCCTTACGCCCCGTCGTTCTCGGGGATGCCCCGCGCACGCCCGTGGACCCGGACCGAAGCCTGGGCCTCGTGGTACAACTTCCCTTCTCGCTCTGATCGCTCTGATTGCTCTGATTCCTCCGACGCTCCATCAAGGGATCAGCCGGACACCCCGCCCGGGGGCAAGGGCTCAAAGGCGCTCGCGGATCGTCTTCCAGAGTTCGTAAATACCCTGCTTGGCCTGGGCGGAAGTCAATTGCACCGTCACCGAACGACTGCCGAGTTGAGCCCTCAGTTCCTTGGCTCGCTTGGCGCGGCGCATGGGCTTGAGCTTGTCGCCCTTGGTCAAGACCACCAATACCTCGATACCCCGCTCGGCCAGCCAATCGAGCAGCAGGGTTTCGTCTTCGGAAAAATCCCTGCGCAGGTCCTGGAGCAGGATGGCCAGGCGCAGGGCCTCACGCCCCTCGAGGTAGCTTTCGATCAGGCCCTGCCAGCTCTCGCGCTCCCTGCGCGATACCCGGGCCCAGCCATAGCCCGGCAGATCCACGAGCATGACCTCCTTGGAGTCTGCATCGACCTCAAAGAAATGGATCATCCGGGTCTTGCCCGGGGTTGAACTCGTCCGCGCCAGTTGCTTTCGCTGAACGAGCGCGTTGAGCAGGCTCGACTTGCCCACGTTGGAGCGACCCAGGAATGCGATCTCGGGCCGGGTCGTCTCTGGAAATTGAGCCAACAGAGCGCACGACCGATTGAGTTCCGCGCGTCGAATTTTCACGTTTCTCCCTCGATCGTGTTCTCGGCTTGGGCTTCGAGTGCGGGAAGGACCTCTGCCAGCCGGGCCAGCGCCTCGTCCAGAGCCTCTTCGCTCACCGCGTAACAAAAGCGCAACATGCCCTCGGCCGCCGCTCCAAAATCAATGCCCGGAGTCGTCCCCACATGCGCCCGCTCGAGCAGCGCCGAGGCCAGCGTACGCGAATCGCTTCCGAAACGACGCGCATCGGCCAGCACGTAGAATGCACCCTCGGGCGATCTGGGAATACCAAAACCCAGATCCCGAAGGCCGTCCACCAACCGCCCGCGCCTGCGCGCGCACGCCCGCCGCAAGTGCTCCGCCGCCGGAGCACCGCCCTTCAGCGCCGCGATACCCGCGTGCTGAACGAAGTGATTGGCCGAGATGAAAAAATTTTGCTGCATGGTCTGAAGCGCGCGAAGGGACCACTCTGGCGCCACCACCCAGCCAAGCCGGAAACCCGTCATAGCATAGCGTTTCGAGAAACCATCGAGGACGAACGCTTCATCGGAGATTCCCATAACGGAAGTAGTTTCGGCTCCGTCGTAGACCAGACCATCGTAGATCTCATCGGAAACCAGGGGTGGGCCGAGTTGTGCAAGAGCCTCCAGGGTCGCGCGGTCATGAACGGCTCCGGTGGGATTGGCTGGGGAGGCCACCACGATGGCCCGAGTTCGCGGGGTCAGGGCGGCGCGGACGGCGTCCGGGTCGAGGGCAAAGCCGTCTTCGGCCCGGGTGGGGACCAGGACAGGCTCTCCCCCGCAGTGGCGAATGAAGTTGGGGTAACAGGGATAGTGGGGGGTAGCCATCACCACCTCGTCTCCCCGATCAACGAGCAGGGAGAAGACCAAGAGCATGGCGGGCGAAGTCCCCGCCGTCACCATGATCCGGGCGGGATCGGGGGCGGCGCCCGAACGGCGTTGGCAATCCTCTGCGATGGCCTCTCGCAACGCCCCAAGCCCACGGCTGTCGGTGTAGTGGGTTTGGCCATCACGCAGTGCGCGTTCGCATGCCTCGACGGCGCAGGCCGGAGCCGGAAATTCCGGTTCACCGATCTCAAGGTGAATCACACGGGCCCCGGCGGCTTCCAGTTCAAAGGCTCGCTCCATGATCTCCATGGCGAGAAAAGGCTCGAGAGCACGAGACGGATCGGTACGCATGTCCGGGGGGTAGCCGCGCGCCCGGCAGGTGTCGAGGGCAGGAGCCCAAGTATCTGAATTTGGTAGCTTTTCTGATGGCTGACGGTTTGACGCGCGAGCCACGCGCGGCTACCCTCGGCTCGCTCTTAGGGAGCCCGGCGGGGCCCCTACTCTCCACGGCACAGATCCAATCCGATCCAATCCAAAATTCACACCACTCCGCACGCACGCAGTCGAAGGGCACACGGATGTCAAAGGGCGCGCAAATTACGGTGGGGGCGGCGTTGGTCGCCCTGCTCCTCGGCTGGTACGGCTACACGAACCTCCAGGGCAAAGCCGCCTTCCAGTACTACCAGAACCTCAACGAGTTCCTGGCCGAGAACAAGGAACTCGAGGGACGATCCTTGCGGGTGCACGGCTACGTGGCCAACGATTCGATCCACCGCGACCTCGAAGCCAAGAACGTGCGTTTCGTGGTGCAGAACGATCCTCCCCACGCCGGTATCACCGGAGAGCAGACCCTCGAGGTCCTCTTTCTCGGGCTGGAAACCCCAGACATGTTCAAGGATGGCGCCGAAGTTGTCATCGAGGGTCGAGTCCAGAACCACCGGACCGATGCGCTCTTTCTCGCCGACAACCTCATGGCTAAATGCCCATCGAAGTTCGAGGCCAAGGCGCGCGAGGCCGAATTGGGCGAGGGCGAATCGGGCGAGGCCGTCAATCTCTAGTTCATCGGCCAGCCAGGCTTTGGGCTCGGGCCCCGAATCGGAGCAGGAGAAACCAGCCCCGTAGAAATTCATCGGGCGGAAGCGACACGTCGGATTTGAGCGCTCTGCGCCAAGCCGGCGCTTGAATGAGGGAGCAAGTTGATGTCCGAACTCGGACTCTATGCGATCCGCCTGGGCCTGTTGGCCGCGGGTGCCGGGATCGTGGCCGGAATCTATGCGGGCCTCAACCGGAACGCGGACTGGGGCCGGGTGGCCGAACGCGCTGTCTACCTGGTTTTCGGCTTCCTGGCCGTAGCCATGTTTGCCCTCTTCTGGGCTTTGGCCCAGAACGACTTTTCCCTGGCCTACGTGGCCCAACACTCGGCGCGCAGTATGGAACTTCACTACCGCCTGGGCGCACTCTGGGGCGGCCAAGCGGGCTCCTTGTTGCTCTGGGTGTTCCTTCTCATGGCCTTCGGGTCCGCCGGTGTCTTTGCCAACCGCAAACTGCACCGGAGCCTGATTCCCTGGGTCGCCGTGATGCTTTTGCTGAACGCCGCCTTTTTCCTGGGCCTGCTTGAATTTCTGACCAATCCCTTCGAACGCCTTCCCCACGACCAGGTGCTCTCGGACGGCCAGGGCCTGAACCCTCTGCTCCAACACCCGGTTATGATGATTCACCCGGTCATGCTCTACCTGGGGTTTACGGGCTTCGCGACACCCTTTGCCTTCGCGTTCGCCGCCCTGGTCACCGGCGAACTCAGCACCTCCTGGTTTCGCACCACCCGGCGCTGGAGCCTCATCGCCTGGCTGACCCTGGGCTGCGGAATCGTCTTGGGTGGCCGGTGGGCCTACGAAGTTCTGGGCTGGGGCGGGTACTGGGCTTGGGATCCGGTGGAGAACGCTTCCCTGATGCCCTGGCTGGCGGCCACCGCCTACCTGCACTCGGTGATGATCCAGGAAAAGCGCAATATGCTGAAGACCTGGAACGTCGTACTGATCGGTCTCACGTACACGATGTGCCTCTTCGGCACCTTTCTCACCCGGAGCGGAATCGTGCAATCCGTCCACGCCTTCACCGACGCCGGGTGGTACAAGCCCATTTTCCTCAGCTACGTGGTCGTCGCCGCGACCCTCTTCTACGGCGCGGTCATTTTTCGCCGAAAAGAATTGGCCAGCCCGAACCGCCTCGAATCCGTGGTATCGCGGGAGTCGAGTTTCATCCTCAACAACTGGGTTTTCATGGTGCTCCTTGCCGTCGTGTTCGGCTTCACCATGCTGCCGGTCTTTTCCGAATCCCTCAGTGGTGAGCGACTCACCCTGGGCCCTCACTTCTTCAACGTAGTCACCGGCCCACTGGTGCTGATCCTGCTCTTTCTCACAGGGGTCGGCCCCCTGGTGGCATGGCGCAAGGCCAGCCCCGCCAGCTTGAGACGCCAATTCAAGATTCCCGTATCCCTGGGCGTCGGCACGGCCCTTATCCTCGCGGCCATCTTTTGGGGCGAGGTGGGATATTGGGCCCTGACGTGCTGGGGGCTTTGCGCTTTTGTCGCGGGAACCATCGGCCAGGAGTACACCCAGGCCATTCGGGCCCGTGTCCGGGCCCACAACGAATCACCCGCAACGGCGTTCATGACCCTCCTGCGCAAGAACCAGCGACGCTATGGGGGCTACATCGTCCACATGGGAGTCGTGATCATTCTCCTGGGTATTTCCGGAAGTGTCTTCAATTACGAGACCCTGGAGAACATGGAGCCCGGCGATTCCGTCGAGGTCCAAGATTATCGGCTCCAGTACCTCACCGCGGAGCCCATCACACGACAGCACTACGGCGGCGCCACAGCACGGCTCGCGCTCTACAAGGATGGAGAACCCCTGGCCGTCATGGAACCTGAGAAGCGGATCTACTGGCTGGAAGATCAGCCATCGACGATTCCCTCCATCTACTCGACCTGGTCAGAGGACATCTACGTGATCCTCAACGCCATCGAGCCCAACGGTTCGGCCACCGTGAAGATCTATCGAAACCCCCTGGTCAACTGGATATGGGCGGGTGCGATCCTCTTTGCCATGGGGGGGATCGCGATTCTCTGGCCGCATCCCGCGCGGCCGGGAAGCGGACAGCCCGCATGAAGCAACCCAAAGCCACCGACCTCAGAACCATCGGGAGCAGAGCGCTCCGCGGGAGTCGGGCGGGCATTATTCTGTTACTCCTGCTGATCCCAGCACTCGTCTGGGCCCAGGCGCCTCCCCAGGTCACGGGCCCCCAACGCGAAGTCCCCAAACCGCCAGCGGGCTCCGGGGTGATCCGGGGCCAGGCCCAGCTGGGAGGAAGCCCGGCTCCGCTGGCGGACCTGCCCATCGCCCTGTACGCCCTGCGGCCGGATGGCTCACCCGGTTTGATGGGCACACGGACCGATGCCGAGGGTCGCTTCGTCTTTGAGGGAATCTCCAGCGCGGGGGATATCACCTATCTAGTCGGTACCGAGTATCTCGGCGTCCCCTTTGCCCAGCGAGCCGTGTTTGCCCCGGGGCAGAACGAACTGATCGTCCAATTGACCCTCCAGGAGAGCGTTGAAAGCGGCGAGGCCCTCGAGATCCCCCAGGTGACCTACAAATTTGACTGGGTGGGCGGGCAACTGTTCGTCCAGGTTTCCCATCTTGTCGTCAACCCCATGGATGAAGTCATCTATGTCAACGAGGACCGACGGGATGGCAAAATTCCGATCTTTTCCGCAGCGCTCCCCGAAGACATCACCGAGTACATCGACGGTCAGGGGGGGGAGCGTTCCGATCTCGTCCGCGAAGGCGACCGAATCGCCTTCTGGGGGCCTATCTATCCCGGCCCCCAGGATATCCGTTACGGCTACCTCCTGAACGGACCCGACGCCAGCGGCGAATCCCCCGACGAGAAATTCGAAGTCGTGGATGCGTTGCCCTCGGGCACGGGCCAGCTGCGAGTCCTTGTCGCCGCGGGAACCGATGCGCCCCAGGGCAACGGACTCGCCGATCCTCCCGAGCGCATTGCCATCGACGAAGTGGAATACGCGAGCTACGTCGGTGACGCCGTTGCCCCGGGTGGCCCCGTTCGCCTAACGCTGCCCGTCCCTGCCAGTTCCAGCGATCTGAGCGAACTCGAGATTACCCGGGCCGATTTCTGGATCGATCACGACGACACAGCCATTCGCGTAAGCGCCGAGATGCATGTCTCCGTTGCGGGAACCACGCGTCTGCTGGCTCCGGTGGGCGGACAGCTCCTGAACTTCGACCTGCCCCCGAACGCCGAATTCCTCGGCCTCAGCGGATCGACCCGCATGCTCGGCGTCGAGGCCAACGGCCAAGGCGGCCTGGTGGTTCGCGGCCCCCTGGCGCCAGGCCCGTCGGTCATCGGCTACCGCTACCGAATCCCGGTGGAGGACAGCGCACAGTTCGATCTTCGTTTCGAACGCGGGACGGCACTGCTCAATGTGTTGGTGGCGGACACCGGCGTCATCATCGAAAGCGAGCGCCTGCATCGCAAGCGGCCCTTCAAGCAGGGCACCCGCTTCTACCTGCACCGCGAGGCGTACCAGATCGCGGACGGCGAAACCGTCTCCGTCAAGCTCACGCCCCTCCAACGGGGAGCGGGTACAACCGCCGGAGGCCGTGCTGCAGCCTTGGCATTGGCCGGCCTCGCGGCCTTTTTCATGGTTTCACCGCTCCGGGGACGTACCGGTCCGGGCCCAGCGGTAGCGAGTTCGGAGCTCGCCCTCGAAAGGGAGATCCTCTACGAATCCATCCACGATCTCGACCACGACTTCGAGACCGGAAAGATCGACGACGCCGACTTCCGCGTGCTACGGGAAGAACTCCGGGGCGACGCCATCGCGCTCATGCGCGAGGAACGCCTCGCCGCTTCGAAGAACCCCGAAGGCGCAACGGGACCCAGAATCGCAGCCGTCCCCGGACCCGAGTCCGCAGCCACCTGCCCCGGTTGCGGAATTGTCATCCAGGGTTCCTGGAGCTTTTGTGCCGGATGCGGGAGCGGGCTCGAAGCCGGGCAGGAGCCCGGGTGAATTCTCCCCAGCTCAAGCTGCGTGGAGTTCGGAAGCGCTACGCGTCCGTCACCGCGCTGCGGGGCGTCGACATCACCCTTGCCCCCGGCGGAAGCCTGGCAGTCCTTGGGCCCAATGGCGCTGGCAAGAGCACCCTGCTGCGGGTCATGGCCGGGCTCGCCCACCCCACGGCGGGGCGCATCGAATTTGCCGGGGGGAAGCACGACCGCGGGCAGGTCGGTTACCTGGGCCACGCCACATTGCTTTATCCCGAACTCACCGCCCGGGAAAATTTGATTTTCGCCGGGCGTCTCTACGGGGTAGACAGCCCCCAGGCACGAGCCGACCAGTTGCTGGCCGAGGAAGGACTCGGCGAAGTCGCCGAGCGCCGGGTCGGCGGTTTTTCTCGGGGCATGGCCCAGCGCCTCTCCATCGCCCGTGCCCGAGTCCATTCGCCCAAGCTCCTGCTCCTCGACGAACCTTTTACCGGCCTCGACGAGCCGGCCGCCCAACGCTTGACCGAGCGACTCACGACCCTTTCCGCCGAGGGACACGGTCTCGTGGTGACCACCCATGAGATAAGCCGCGCCGCCCGGCTCGCCCGGTCCGCGGTGATCCTCGTGGACGGCACAGTCCAGGAATCGATCGACTCCGACACGATGAGCGAGGCCGAGCTCCGGGCAGCCTACGCTCGGGCCGTGGAGGCTGCCCCGTGAACGTCGCTCTGGCGATCCTTTGGAAGGACCTGGTTAGCGAGTGGCGTTCCCGGGATCGGGTGGTCGCGATGTTGATCTTCTCGGTCCTGATGGCGGTGGTTTTCCACTTTGCCCTGCCCGATCAAAATCCCGAGGACCTGCAGGCGCTCACCCCCGGGTTGCTCTGGACCGCCTACCTATTTGCCGCGCTCCTGGGACTCAACCGCTCCTTCGCCCTGGAACTGGAGAACGATGCCCTCGGAGGACTCGCCCTGGCACCTGGCAATCGCGGCTGGATATTCCTGGGGAAAGCCGCCGCCAACTGGGTCCTGATCTCCATTGTCCAAGTGCTGACAGCCGGGGTTTTCGCGGTCTTCTACCGCGTGGATCTCCTTCCCGGGCTGACCGGGCTCGCCTCGGTGGTTGGCCTGGGAACCCTGGGAATCTGCGCAGCGGGCACCCTTCTCGCCGCCATGGCGGTTCGTACGGGTTTTCGCGAAGTCCTGCTGCCGGTTTTGCTCTTACCGGCACTTTTCCCGATCCTGGCAGGAGCCGTCCAGGGAAGCATGGCGGCGGTGGCCGGCAGGCCCGTGCCGTTTGAATCATTGCAACTGCTTTTTGTGATCGACGGCGTCTACCTGATCGTCGCATTCCTCGGATTCGACTACGTGTTGGACGAATAAGCGGTGTTCGACGATTAAGCGTGGGAACCGGTCGAGGGACCGGGGCCATTGGAGTTAAAATGATTGCTGGGTTCCGGCAGCGGGCCCTGGCAGTACCATTATGAATCAAGAGGATCACGGCAATGAAACCCGGCAACGAAACCGCGCCGAATCCCGAGGCCGATATTCCCTCGCCCCTTGAAGCCCAAATGAGTCGCTGGCGCCGGCCCCTGGGCATCGTCCTCGGGCTGCTGACGATCGGGTACGCCTGGTCGGTGGTCACCGCACCCATCGACCATACCCAGGGCGTGATTCAGAAGATCCTCTACGTCCACCCGCCCCTAGCCTACGGCGCGTACCTCGGCTTCGTGATTACCGGATTCGCCGGAATGGTGTTCCTCGGGCGCGGGCGGGAGGACTTGGACCGCTTGGCCATCGCGAGCGCCGAGGTCGGCGTGATCTTCTGCACCCTGATGCTCGTGACCGGACCGATCTGGGCCAGGGGAACTTGGGGAGTCTGGTGGTCCTGGGATGCGCGGTTGACCGTGACCCTCCTGCTCTGGTTCGTTTATCTCGCCTATCTGCTGCTGCGCGGTTTCGGTGGCCGGAACCCGCGCACCGCACGCTTCGCTGCGATCTATGGCGTCCTGGGGCTGGTCCTCATCCCACTGAACTACTACGTGATCGAGATCTTTGGAAGCCGCGGCATGCACCCCGAGAACCTGAAGCAGGGCAGCCTTGGAGACGGGATGGGATTGCCCTTTCTGCTGGGCAACCTCGCCCTCGCGGGGGCATTCTTCTACTTGCTCCTCCTGCGTTGGGAGGTTGAAAGCCAGCGAGCCCGAGAAGACGATCAAGGTTCGGAAGCGAGAGTCGGTGGCCCACACGCCCCGAATGATTAGACCGAAATAGCCCCGCCACTTCTGCCAAGGCGCCCGCGCGCCGGCACTCCACGGAATCGAGGAGCAAGAACCCATGGCCTACCTTCTTTGTGCCTACGGAATCACCTTCGGAACCCTGCTCGTCTACGGCATCGCCCTCTTGCGCGAGCGCCGCCGACTCGACGACTGAAAAAATTGACGTGAATCGGCGCAGGCAGCCCCATCCGCTCTTCCTTCGAAGCTCCGCACTCACCCCTCCATCCCCTCACCCCCCACCCCCATGGGGAAAGGGAAGGAGAAAGGCAATTTATGTTGACAGCAGCCCCTCCCAGAGGGTATGAGTTTCTGAGCAGCAGCCAATTCTCGCAATTGGGGGCTGTTATCCATCGACATAACGATATACACCCCAAAAAAGCCCAATATGAGTCCAAAATGGCGAATCGCAGGGTTTCCTTGCTTGATTTCACTATTTGGGTTCGCTGTTCACTGAATGAGGCTGTGAGGCTGAATGAGTCTGTGATCGGTCCGTAATTGCCCCCTAATGGCTCCGCGAAATCACTTAGATAAAACCTGCGGGGTGAGGGGACTGAACGGAAGTTTTTGGGAGGACTTGGGTAGTGAGACGCTAGGAAATTTGGACAAGGTCTTGGTGAACTTGTCCAAGGATAGGTACGGAGGCGGCAACGAATCGCGACAGGCACTCGGCATCGTTGAAGAAGTTAATTTTCAGAGATGTAGGGGTAAAAACCAGATCGCCGGTACGAGTCTTGCTCTTGTTAGCGTTCAGAGCCTCCTGAAAACTGAATTGGATTCTCCGACTTTTGGGGAATCCACAATGGGACGTCGCAAGTTACGCGTCGAGTGATGAATCTCGCGGGTAGCCGGTAGCGAGGCGGCGTCAGCGCTGGGGATGTTTGGGTACATGGGTACCCTGGCAACTTGGCATCAGGAAGGACGGGGAAAACTATTCCCCGCCAGGGAGGCGCTCCGAAACCAGGATGGCCAGCATGAAACGCGGAGTAGGGTATTGCGAAAGCACAGACTGCGAGGACTACGCTAAGGGCGTTTTCCTGCTCAATCATGGAGACACCTTCTATTGCCCCCGTTGCCGTCAACTCGGTAAGGTGGAGAAGGAGCGTGGGTTCTATACCGGCAATTCGGACATCTTCAAGGAAGTCCGAGTCGAATACAATTTTGACCCCATTAACGGGGTGTATCGCGAGATCGGAATCGTTCGGGACGAGAGTCTCTGGGGTCGAAACAATGTCTACACCCTGCAGTCGCCGCTGATCAAGACCGAGAAGCGCGCACTCAAGGTCGCCGAAGCGATTCTCGCCAACTTGAACCGGTACCGCGGCCTCCTGAATGGCGACGAGATTCCGCGTACAACCGAAATCACGCTCTCCTTCGACGACCCCTTCGAAGAATTCGCACGAAAACTCAATCAACTGTCCAAGGAATGGGAAGCCAGCGGGTTGCGCGAACAACGGGGGTGAGCCTCTCCCGGGAATAGGAGCGGCCAAGACGGGGATTCTCCCTAACCCTCGCGCTCCTCGACCCAACGCATCCGTAGATCTATGGCAACGGCCCGGGCAATCACCGCGACCCCTTGGTGGTCGCTGCGCGCGACGGGGTTCGGCTCATTGGCTAGAGCATCGGCGATGGGCTGGCTGTACCAGGAGAAAAGCGTGGCCGGCAATTCGCCGACTGACCACCACTGGACCCGGGGAGTCTCCCGACTCGGTCGCAGTTCCCCCTCTCGAACGCGACAGCGAAAGACTCGGGCCACATGGGGGCGGAAGCCTGTCCGCGTGTAGTCGCCGACGTGATCGCCGACCTCCACGTCCAGGCCGGTCTCTTCCCGAACCTCGCGCCGCAATGCTTCCTTGGCGGTTTCCCCGGGCTCCAGATTTCCCCCAGGAAGTTCCCAGCCTCTCACATCGGCCCGAACGGAGAGAAGAATCTCTTCGCCTTCGCCGCTGAGGACCACCGCCTGAACGACCACAAGGGGTTCATGCTCGCTGAAGCGAGGCGCCACCAGCCCCCACCAGGCAATCCGCAGATAGGTCCGCGGTATTTTCGTGAGCGCGTCGAGCCGGCCCACGCTCAGTCGATGATCTTGTTGAGCGGAGTTTCGACGATGACACGAGCACCCGCATCCGAGAGTAACGGAACCAGATCGCGCACCCTCTCCTCCTCGATAATGACAAATACATCCAGCCAATTTTCATCCGAAAGCGGAGAGAGCGTGGGCGAAGAATCGGGGAGCAGGGAGAGAATCGCATCGAGCGCACTTCGCGGAACGTTCATCGAGAGCCCCACTCGAGTCGCCGCCGCAATGGCCGCGGTTAGCAACATCAAGATCCTGTCCATCTTGCCGCGCTTCCATTCGTCGGCGACTGCTTCACGACTCGCCACGAAGCGTGGAGTGCTTTCCAGAAGAACATCGAGAACATTCAGATTATTGGCCCGCAAGCTCGAACCGGTTTCGGTCACGTCCACGATCGCGTCGGCTAGGAGAGGTGGCTTGACCTCGGTGGCCCCCCAGGAAAATTCGAGTTGAGCTTCGATGCCTCGGTTTGCGAAATAGCTTTTCGTCAGGCCCATCACCTCGGTCGCCACGCGCTTGCCCGCGAGATCCTCGGGAACGCGAAATGGCGACCCCTCCTTCACGGCCAGTATCCAGCGCACGGACCCGTAATTGGGCCAAGGTGCCTTCAGGTCGGCCAGTTGTTCCACCGCCGCCCCGCTTTCGATAATCCAGTCCAAGCCCGTAACTCCGCAATCCATCACCCCTTGCTCGATATAGCGGGCCATCTCCTGGGGACGAATCAAGATGCACTCGATCTCGGAATCATTGATCGAGGGATAATAGGAACGGGCAGCGACCCTGATATCGAAGCCCGCTTTCGCAAAGAGATCGAACGTCGTCTGCTGCAGGCTTCCCTTGGGCAAGGCAAGGCGGAGTTTTCTCTCTTCGCTCATTTCTTGTAGACCTTCTCCGGGTCGAAAACCTGAACGCCCACATCCACCACCGAATCCGCCTCGATTCTACGAAAGAAGCAACTGCGCTTCCCCGTGTGACACGCCGCGTCGCCCACCTGCTGAACCTTCATCAAAACCACATCGCCATCGCAATCGATATAGAGAGAATCGATTCGCTGGACATTTCCGCTCTCTTCGCCCTTGTGCCAGAGCCTGCCGCGGCTTCGGCTCCAATAGACCGCCTCCCCGGTTTCAACGGTGAGGCGAAACGACTCCTCGTTCATATGCGCGACCATCAGGATCTCGTCGCTCAGCGCGTCTTGTGCGATGGCGGTCACGAGTCCTCCTGACTTCGAAAAGTCAAGCAGGGCAACAGGGTCCATTGAAACCGGTTCCTCCTCGCTGTGCTCGCCCATTGAGTCCCTACTCGGCGGTGCGGGACCCAATCGGCTGCGCGAGGCGCAGACCCTACCCGGCAGTCGCCAAGCGCGCCAGAAGTTCCTGGAGTTCGGCCAAGGTCAACCATTCCTCCCCGGGGGCGTAATTCGCCTTCGCAATGGCCACGGACAGATCGGTCCGGGACAGGATTTGACGCTCCATCAGCAATTCAAGGGCATTGCCGAAAGTGGACCGGTTGGCGGCCTCGGGATGCCCCGAAAGCCCGAGCCGGTAGGCATTGTCCAAAACCTCCGAACTCCCCTCAAGAATGGCTTCGTGGGAGAGTTCGCCACCCGCGTCGGAGACCACACGGCAGACAGCGGCATAGCACTCCACCACGCCCCGGGTCTGAAAATCGAGACAGGAGAGAATTCCCTGCCCTTCGCTCGTCACGCGCAGTCGATCTTTTTCCGAAGTGATCCAGCCTGCGGCCTCGAAGTGACTCAGGACTTTGCCGACGGCTGCTTCCCCCGCTTCATGGGCCGGGGTGAAAAATTCGCGGTAGAGGAGTTGACTCCAGACTTGCACGTCATCCACCAGTTCCTTGGCCGAAGCTCCGGCAAGCAGGGAGCGGGCCAGGACACTCGGAGCGACCAGATAGTGGACAATTGAGTTCCTGTAGATGTCCAGGGCCCGGCGCTTCTGTGGTTCGAAATAGATGACCTCTCCCTTGGAGTCATCGGCCGCCTTTACCAGATCGCTTCGAATCATAAACGCAATCGAGTCCGCGAAACTGCCCTGATCGGCCCGAAGGGCCGAAGTGATTCCAGCCCCGCCCAGACGCAGCAAGTCCACCAATTGCTGCATTCGTTCGATCAGCTCTGACCGCAAAAGACCCGGATGAGAAAGCCCCATCAGGGCCACCGAGGCCACCGAAGTCGCATTCACCGTGACCGACCAGTTGATTCGCTCGACCAATTGGTGGCCAAAATCGTCGATAAAACGGCGCTTTTCTTGCTGGATCCGCTCGACAGTCTCCGTGAGATGGGCAGCGGATGCTTTGGCGGACAATTCCGCGGCCAGATCGCCTCGGACGAGACTCTCAAACTCCTGCCTCCGTTCACCCAACGCGTCGGCAAGAGAAATCGGCTCGCCAAAATTAACGTGAACCGATCCAAATCGTTTACTCAGGTATTTCCTGGCTCGAAAGAGAGCAAGCGTACTCTCTTCCGATTTCTTGCCCCCTTCGAGTTCCTCCACCATTCCCCGCTCTTCGACCAGCCGTTCATAGGTCAGTGCGATGGGAACAAAAAAAAGATCCTTCCGGGAGCACTCGAGGAAGGCATCGAGATCCCAACTCAACATGCCTAACCGGGGTGTCATCGTTCTCCCTGTACGCGAACGCCCGCCTTCGATGAAGAACTCTTGGGTGAACCCCTCGCGTACCAGGTAGGCAACGTATGCGCGAAATACCTGTTTATAGAGTGGGTCGTCAAACGAACGTCTCATATAAAAGGCACCTGCCATGCGGAAGATCAGACCAAACGGCCCAAATGCCATGTTGTCCCGGGCCGCAATATGCGGCGGCACGAGATAACTATTGTAAAAGAGTAATGAGACGATCAAGAAATCAAAATAGGATCGATGATTGGGCACCAATACCAGCGGATGCCTCTTTGCGTACTCGGCCACCTTGTCGAGACCACGAGTTTCAACATTGGAAAAAAGACGTCGCACGATTGCCCCAACCACCATGGCAAGCACGGCCAGCAGCGTCGAATTCATGCGCGCCGCAATTTCACGGTAGGCCTTGGCCACGTCACGCTCGGCCTTTTCCTGGCTGCCCCTCTTCGTTCCCGCCCGCTCGGAGATTGCCGCCTGGACGCCCTTGTCGGCCATGATCACCGCCAAAACGCGCTGGGCGGATCGCAGGGTGGGTCCTTCGACAACCTTCTCTCCTCGATAAAGGTAGATCAGGAGGGAGCGCCGAACCGTTCGAGCCACACGCTCCTGCCCATCATCACGATGCTCCGATACGTAGCCGAGCAAATCGATGGGCTCGCCGATCTTCACCGACAGGCTCCGGTAGGTCAGGAGAAATGACGAGACCTTCGCCAAGTCAGAAGGTCTGGAGAGCGACCCGTAGTCGAGATTGAGAAAGCGGTTGGCTGTCCGGGGCCCCTTGCGCCAGAAAATCGACAGGGGGACCACGAATACTTCGTCACCTCCGCTCCAAACTTCGCGAACCACCTCTTGGATCAAATCGAACTCATCCTGGCGATGCCTGAGATTCCACAACCCCCGCCAGAAGGTCTGCAGGCGCTGGGTCCTCAAGAAGAGAAAAAGGGACGCCTTGTCCTGGGAGAGTTGACGAACATGCTGCTGATCCTCTTCGTGCTCAACCGCCCGGGACCGACCGCGTTTGCGCCTAAAAATCGAGCGAAGCACCTCGAGGCTCGGGCGGTAGATGGTGAAGTGAATGCCGTTCGCAAAGCTCGAGAGCCGAAGACCTTCCCGGAGGAAAAGAGTATTGAAGAGCAGATAGTCCAAGCGACTCGAATAGCGCATGACATAGACAATGGAGCCACGGCTTTCGAGATCTCGCAGTCGCTTCGCCTCTTCATCTCCGAGACAGAAATGTTGGAGATATCGCCGAGCAAACCAGCGAAAGAAGAAGTTGAAGCGAGGCGTCATCGCCGAATAGGGATCGGCCAAGGGCGACGGGGCAGCAGAACCCGAAGCAGCAGATCGGTGCCCCGACGACGAGGTAGTCTCGGCCACCCGATCGTGGTTTTCTTCAGACATGACAGCGCATATGTACCATGCAGCCCCAATGCCAGCAACGAAAGAGTTCCGCTTCAATTGAGCCTCTGGCCCAGGAGCGCCCTGAAGCGTCCCGAGCGGCAGATGCCGCTGCCCCCGGAACGTCCGGTGGTCTATTCATTGCTGGGCAGTAGTATTTCGCCAGGCTTCATTGCCTCTGCAATTTCCAGAGGCGTCCAAAGGCCGCCGTCTTCGGTCTTCGTAATGCCTCGGGTTGTCACCACCTTCATCTCGGCGATGCGTCCGCCGCCACAGAAAAAGGTGTTCCCCGTTATGTCCTTGGACAGGTCACTGGCCAGATAGCCGAGCAGAGGCGAAACGAGACCGGGCGCCATTTGTTCCCGCATTGCGTTGGCATCAAAGCCCGGTAGATCTTCGGTCAACCGGGTCAACGCCACAGGGGCGAGGATGAAACAGCGGATGCCGTACTTCTTGCCCTCGATGGCCAGGCAACGTGTAAAGCCTGCGATTCCTGCCTTGGC
>Ga0310120_10000568_pt1 | contig 29250 bp, 25 predicted proteins | sample CB27_AW_983_MG_FD_203506 | JGI IMG/M metagenome (GOLD analysis project Ga0310120, IMG submission 203506) | Marine microbial communities from Western Arctic Ocean, Canada - CB27_AW_983 | ecosystem: Environmental > Aquatic > Marine > Oceanic | place: Canada: Western Arctic Ocean | collected...
TACAGCCCCCCATTCAAATGTCCAGCCTAATAACCGCTGAAATCAAAACGTGGATTGGACGGTCTGAGCCTTCGGTGCGCTTCGATGTCACTAGACGTGACATCGTGAAATACTCAATTGCTACCGAACAACGCCAAGAAAAGTATTGCAAAGGTGACGAAGCCCCGCCCATGTTTCTTTTTAACGCACACCAACGGCTAGTACCGATTACGCAACTTCGACCGGATGGCCTCACAGCCGACCCACTTATGCCAGATCTGCCTCTCAAACGCGTGATGGCCGGTGGCGTCAGAAATCGATACCACCGTCCCATCAAACCCGGAGATACTCTACTGCTCACCCGGACATTGAATGATATCTACGAGAAACAGGGACGTAGCGGACCATTGATTTTCATCGAGTACAGCGTGACCGTCACAACTGAGACCGGGAACCCTGTGATGGAAGAGATGCGACGCCGGATCTTCAGATAGAGTTTCAATGACGAACACTATGCCACGTCTTCAGGATGTCCAGGTCGGGAACTCGCTCGGTAGCCGAACGTTCGAGCCTTCGAATGTTTCGCTCTTTCTCTACAATGCCGCTATTTGGAATCCCCACCGCATTCACTTCGATGAACCCTATGCGACACAGGTCGAGAAACACGCGGGCATCGTAGTCGACGGGCCCCTCCAAGGCGACTGGCTTTCGCAGGTCGTCACGGATTGGGCCGGCAAGTACGGCGAGTTACTCGAACTCGAGTACTCAAATCGCCGCGCCGCTTTTGTTGGTGAACGTCTCCACACTGGCGGAACAGTCACGGCCGTCGACCAAGCGACGGGGCATGTCGAGGTCGACATTCACCTCAAGAACACGAACGGCGAAGTAATCGCGCCAGGAAGAGCCCTAGTCCAATTTCATGACTAGCGGCAGAGACGCATAAATAACAGAGTGTTATCGCCGCCTAAACTCCCACGGCGGCACAGGCATTTCCTGACTCCAAATGCCTGTTCTCTTCTTGCGCGCCTCCACCTCAGCACGTGTCAGAAGCTGGTCGTCTGAATATCGAGTGTAGTGCCATGCGAGACCCGCGGATACTAACGCGACACTGAGATCAATGCTATCGATGTAGACACGACTAACTAAACGACCATAGCGATCAACATCGCGAACCGAAATCGTCACTTCTTCGCCTAAGACTCGAGATGACGTAAACGCGTGCGCCTGCGTTCCAAAGGGCTGGTCTAATTCCGGCGTATCGATGCCTTCAAGTCTGATGCGTGTCGAACCACCATCGTGAAAAACGGTAACCGTATCACCATCCGCTACGCGCGTGACAGACGCCATGAAAGTCTCGCCAACTTGCGCGTATACCGAAAACGGACACAGCAGAACAACCAGCAATATCACTAACAACCGCGGGTGTTCTATCTTCGTCACTATGTGCTCACTGTCGAATTGCAGCACGCCGATTCGCGTTTTTATGGCAACGAACTGTTAGCCGAGCCGCCTGCTGATTGTTCGGCAAAATGAATTCTACTGGGGAAATCTGGCGATACCGAGGCTTCCTCGTATACCCCCGACCCAGATCTCATCGCCGACCTCTATAGCGACCGTTCCCAATCTAAAAAATTCATTTCCTTTATAGTCAACAAGCTGTTTGACGCTTAGCGTATTCGGATTCACTTTCGCGACACGAGCCACCGACAATTCACAGGGGCTGGAACCATCACACCGCGTAACATGTCCGGCAACGACAATATCTCCATCATTTCCCCAGCGCACGTTATCGACGTTGAATCCGACGGGCGCCGCATCAATTTGAACTGGGGTTCTGCCCCGTGATAAACGCACCAGAGCTTGATCGCTCCACCCGCCGACATAAAACCACTGACAGTCCGCGGAAGAAACAAGACCGTTGGGCCCTGGCATCTGACTTCCTGAGACTTCCGTCCAGCCACTAGTCGAATGCCATTCCCACAATTCGCCGCCACTCGTATCAAAATTTGTTGCTGCAATAGACCCGTTTGGTAACGCCGTGATTGAATTGATCCGTCTAGTGCCTTCTGGAGCAACAATGCAACCGACCCATTGAAGAGAGGGAAAACTACCACGAACATCCAGATTGAATACCTCGATCGCTTCCCTCGCACCATGACCAACAACATACAAGGTATGTATTCCACCAGTACCTTCTCTTAGTGTGAGACCATGCGGTTGGAAACTACTCGTGTTTGGGCCGGGGCAGGCTTGAAAGCTAGCAGTATCGTGCTCGGGCAATACAGCGTTTTCCGGAAAGATCACTCGGGACCGGTGATTTCGAACGTCCACCGCAAATATTGGTCCATCTACATCCGATACCCGTCCCGACGCAATGACCCACGGCGTACCCGGAACCTGGTACAAATCTTCAGGATTGATGAGTCCGCAGACAAACTGAATCTCTCCGTTCGGATCACAGGTCTGGGTCGCGACAGAATTAATACCAAAGAGGCTTAGAAACAAAACACAGAGAATAAATGATCGTGACATGGGCATCACCTCCAAAAACGTTCTGCTAGTCCTCGAACACGTTGACTAGCGCGTAGGTTATGGACGCACCGTCCGCAACCTTCACTTGATGCCATGACCGGGCTGGCACGTGAAGGATGTCTCCCTTTGTTATTCGAAACTCCTTCGCACCGCTTAGCCCAGGACGCTGCTCTTCTCGTGACAGGCCCTCCACCCAATTCACACGCTCACCTCCCAGCAAGACAGTTCCCGACCCGTCCAAGATTACGTATATATCCCACTTTGTTTCGTGAATCTCAGGCTGAGTGTAGCCCGCCCGATGAATGATCTGTACGTCATGCCGTCGATGGTCAGCCCGAGGGAGCGCATTCGTGACGGCGAACGGCGTACCGAGAATGCCAGGTCCTTCGCGAAGCTGAACTTCGAGCTCGCCCTTGAACTCAGCAAATGAATCCGCATCCCAATGAATGAACTCGGATGGACGAGGAGCATTCGTCACATTCGAAAATGGATCCTGCGCGAATGCACTTACAAAGCCGAGACAGACAAAGACTGTCAGAAACAATATGAACCGCATCAATTACCTCCAGCCCAGTTAGATTACCCAGAACAAACTCTGGCTATTGTAGCTGCAGTGTCGACAACCAATGTCAAATGGCTATTCTGATGGTCCTAAGGCTACCGCGAGGTGCGCACTTGCTCTGCAGGGTCGACGACCTCCGCCCGCCGAAGGTTTGCGAAGGCGGCGCTAAATTCCACCCCGTACAGAAGGATCGTCGCCGACACGTAAACCCAAAGCAGAAATACCACGATTGCACCAACAGAACCATGAACGCTGAAAGCAGCCACACCCAAGTACCATGAAAAACCGGCTAGAGCCAAACGCCAAAGCACACCAGTGAGGACCGCCCCGATCCAGATATCACTCACGCGGACGTTGGTATTCGGGACGAAGTAAAGAATAAGCCCCACCACCCCGATCAGCAGCAGGGTCGCAGGGTATTGCAGCACAGCCTCGATCGCCGGTTCCAGCCCTGGCACCTCACTGGCAAACTGGCCAAACCAAGTACTCGCCATGACCTCGGTCATACTAACGACCAGCAGTGCTGACAACATAACGACAGCTGCCGCAACTAGCATCAGGAACGCCAACACCTGATGCCCTAGGAAGCTGCGATTGGTCTCTACATTCCACGCATGGTCAACCGCGGAGCTGATGGCGCGAAATACACCCAACGCAGACCAAACCATGACGAGAGCTCCGGTCGCGCCCAAACTAAACGTGGCTTCCTGCACTTCTTCAAGCTGGGTCGTAATGAAGTCAACACCTTGGGGAAAATACTGCAGCACAAACTCGATGAGAGCTGTGCGACCAACAGGATCCGCTGACACACGACCAAAAAAATAGAAGAGTAACAGTAGGAGAGGAGACAGAGAGACAAGTGCGTAGTAGGCAATCGAAGAAGCAAACGTTAAATCATCACTCTGAACCAATTCACGCAGCGCGAGCCACGCTGCTCTGGCGGCATGGCGTCCGTCTCGGAAGACGCGCCGTCCGACATACTCCACTCTCTCACGAACCGAACGGCCGTCAACACTAAGTGACATCAAAGACACCAATGTAAAACCACGAAGCCATAGTGACGTAGCACAGTGGTCTGAACTATCGCCTCTTAATCGTAGCGCGCGATCCTTCGCACTGCCTATTTTCTTGGTTATAGTTACCCAACTCGATGCCTACGGGGCATTTCGATCGATCGTCCACGACATACTTGCAATTCTCAGTTGAAGATCGAACCACCAACGGAAGGCTGAACGTAATGTCTATGTAACAAGCAAGTTACATTCTTGTGTGTAACAGTTAGAGACAGGAGCAACACCTTCTATTTTCAAAAGGAGACTCGCCCCATGCAGACGAACATCCCTGACAACATATACAACGACATCGAGAAACTCATCAGCAGTGAAACCAGTCCTGTCGGCATTGATGCGAAGAAAACTCACATCATCATTCTCCATAAACTTATCGAGATCGAAAGACGTCTTGGAAAACTTGAAGAAAAATAAGAACGCTGACACACCATGGGACCATTTGAGGCAACAAAATAGAGCTTGCGAACCGCCACACAACCGGATGCGAATGCCTGTGAAAAACAATTACGGCGTTGCACGCCAGATTATTAGTGACTCTTCCTTCGTAGTATTCAGGCGTTACTCCGGTTGGTTCTTTTTCTTCGCAGCCTCGCGTCGCTCGCGTTCACGCTCCCCAGCGAGGATATTGATCATCGCATAATTACCCTCGTGGCATGCGTACTCGTAAATGATGTAGTCATCGAGCCGAGCCATCGGTCGATCGACCGTCCAAGACTGGGTGTAAATCTTGTCGTCCTCTATCGTAAACTGATAGGCGATTGTGTCCGAGTCGACCCGAGTAAAGCGCTCAACGGCTCGTGTATTAGTGGTCGACAAAAAACGTAGCTCAGTCTTGTCAGCATAATTTCTCGTCTCAACGACTAGCGTATCACCGTCCCAAAATGCTCGTGAATCACCGTTCCATTGCTCGATCGAATCATCAAGCCGTGGCTGGTCCCCGATCGGAATAATTCGAACATCGTGAATGTTTTCAACATGGATAGCCACAACATCTGGTGTCTGAAGGATATGGTAAGTATTGTTGTAGTTCGTACCTACCGGCGGCACACCATGATACGTGAGGCACCGGTCCCAGTTTGTACGGTCCAGCCAAGAATCGGCTGGATGCATGTCACGGTAACTTCGACGTGCAGCGACTCTAGCTTGTCCATTAGCATTAAGCGGAAGTCGACCGGTTGTCGGATCGACGATCTGAGAGGTGCGATTGTCCGGTAGCACCCAACCACCGTCCAGCCAGTGTGAGTTATACCCACCCGGATCCACGCCTGGGCGATCCGGGCGGTCGGTCTTACGGATCGTGGTATACGCTGCTACTTCTTCCGGTGTGTAAAACGCCCTACCGTCGACATCAGGAGAACGTTCCAACGGCGTGAGTGTGGCGTATGACCAGACCCCTTGCAGGTCGGGATCGCCCCAAGGAGTTCGGGCTCCGAAATTGGACTGAGCCCATACGGGCACCGCTATCACCTCGAACATTATTAAAGCGACGATGGCGAATAACACAGTCGACCGGCTAATCATTTCGCGTCTCCTCAAGTACGTGTTCTCCCAGTGTCTGACTATTATGCCTGCCCGCTCTCTTTATCGAACGTTCTCACTAATCATCTACGATTTTTCTCCACCAGGCGCAACATCGATTCGCTACGAGTCTGGGTACGACGGAAGCGTTCTCAATCGCGTGTCTTCGACAGGCCCCCCAATTGTAAAATGATAAAGGTCTTGGTAGCCGCGGTCTTTGAGCCCAAGAACGTCATGCATTTGATCATCAAAATAACAGCCAATACCGGTACTCCGAATGCCCTGAACTTCTGCTTCTAAGTAGAGCACCTGCCCGATAACACCGGCCTCCCAATAAAGACGAGGATAAAACCATGGGCCGTACCTTCTTAATGGTTCTTCGAATTCAGCAATCATACCGATGCTAAAACACCCATCGCTGGCAATATCCTGAAAACAGGATATCTGGCGTGCGGCGTTCCGAGTATCCGTTTCAATCAGGCAATATAGGTCAAGTCCATCCGGACAACCATCGGGGCGCCTCCACTGGAACGAAGGGCCAATTGCGTCTTGAAGCGCTGTTATCTGCGAACGATCGCGAATTAGGAAATAGAGACCCATAGGAAGATCATCAATTCGGTGTACAAAGACAGCCAAGTGAACATGCGGTTTCCACGGGAGTGTTCCGAATGGAGCCGCACCCGATCTGACGAGTGTCTTTTGAAGTATGCCGAAAAATATCTCCCGTCGTATTCTCGTTTTTCCATCCATTGCCACAGCACTTCGGCGTCGCCGAATCATCTTACGAAGAGAGATCTGTCGAACGTCTCCTCCTGGAGAGACCGACATTGGATCCGAAAACGGTTCGTATTGCCCAGTGATACAAGGTTTTCGCGTTGCCACTAAAGCTTCGTCCACCCCCCAATCCACGTGCGATGGACTCAATTGATTAGGCGTGCCGTGCCAGTCAAGAGATGCAAACTTCAAAATGAGGTCCCGTTGCAAGCCGCTCTCCTTCGACTCTGTAACAGACGGTACCACCGCTATCATGACGTCCGGCTCTTCCCGCTCGGCATCATCATCACCACCTGTGCCCATGAGTGCTTCCAATTCGTCTGCGGCTATGTCATCCAGCACTGTGGTCCTCCATCCCAACCCTGCCGCCGCGATGCTTATTGCACCGACGGCGTGGCCTACATCGTGCTGGCAATAGCGAAAAGCCCGTTGGCCGTACTTCCAAGCTTCTCTCCACGGTATCGAAGTAAGTCCAACAAAAAACGTACCCAACGGAAGTTTTTCGCAGAGTTCGCTCCATAGTCCTGCCGAAAACTCCGCCCGTACCTCCAATCCATGTTCCTTTGGAGCGTAGTGGTACACTGCAGGCACGTTACAGAGTCCCTCAACCGGACCAGAGATCAAATATCCCTCAGTCGGATGCAGATTGCCACTCGACGGGTTGACCCGAAGCGACCAACTGGTATCGCCGGCACTCTTCCACGCCGATATCGCCAAACTATCGTAAAAGAGCTGGGAGATGCTCCGTGCGCTCACCGACGCGGTTTGGAGCCGGCCCTGAACAAAAACGTCGTCGTACCAAGGTTTTTCCGTAGGAACGATTCTTTCAAGAGAGACCAACCGAGCCCCTTCATACCGACGAAACGGGCTAGGCTGAGTAGCCCAATCCATATAGCCAGGACCCTTGGCATAGCTTTCCGGCCTGTGTTTCGTGGCTTGGTGATACTGAAAAATTACTTGGAGCGGATCGCCCGCAACTTTGGAGACCTGCTTCAACAGTCTCGCCCTTCAGACTGCAACAAAATAGGCGTACCGATCATGTTTCGTTCTTCTTTCACGAAAATCTCTTCAACGAAAAACCCCAACGAATGCTAACGGCTAAACTCTAGCCGCCGCGTTTGAATGGCGCTTCGAACTCACGGCTTCTGAACAACATCGTGTGCTTTCTCAAGCACGGCTCACTTAACCGCCGAGAGACTCGTCGGCGGCACTAATTGTCTGGGCCGTCGTGATCACGTCCAACTTTAGGACAACTCACGGCCAAACCTTCACGAAACGAGTCGTATTCGGTTCGCAGACCAAGTTCACAAACAACTCGGTCATTTCTCACACGCTTTCCCCGACCACTCCCCCCCTCAAACATTGGCACAGGCTTTCGCAACCGGCTTGCCAACAGTTCCACATATTCTCTCCGTACGGGGGGACTGCCATCAGATATGTTATAGGTTCTACCAACAACCGTTTGTCCCGAGGCAGCAGCGATCACAACGGCCTGGGCAGCATCCTCGACATGGATCAAATTAAGGTACGCATCCGGGGAACTGGGAATCGGATTGCCCCCAGTGACATTTGTCAACCATGGCAACCGACGTTCTCCATACAGACCGGCAAGACGCAGTACTACCGCGTCACGTCCACGTACGTGCCCAAACAGTAAACGCTCCGCAGATAAACAGGCTTTACCACCTTCCCGTTCAGGTTGGCAGGGCGACGCCTCATCAACCCACTCACCTCTATTTTGCGCGTAGACCCCCGTTGAACTTATATAGATCACTCGTCCCGTTGACTGAGGCAAGGTATCGAGTACTCTCAGCAGACCAGTTCCGTGCACATCAAACATCGTTGTCCCTGACCGACCGACGGCAAACACGACCGTGTCTGCGGCCGGGAACGCTCCTGGTGAAATGTCACCGGTTACATCAACTTCGAGCGGACGCAGCCCTGCTACGGATAATGCCTTTAGACGTTCCCCTCTCGTGGTCGCATAAACTTCATCTCCTGTATCGCGCCACAGTTTCGCAACACGATTACCCAAATACCCACACCCGATCACAAGCCTCCGCACGCTACCTCAACTCTCCATTCGAAACCGCCGACAACTCAGGCCATGGAATTGGTTCGTCTGACGCAAATCGTCTCAACACATTCTCCGTAATGCGCGAAACATTGTTGTCGTAATCATTAAAAAACAGACTTCCGCTCCACGCAATTGAACTCGTTGAGAACACTGCTCCACCCTGAGAGTATTCTGCGTAGGCCATATCTGCCTTCACAAGAACGTTTTCTGTCCCACCTTGACGCGAGTCGGATGTGTTGACTTCCTCAACGACATGTTGGTAAGCATCAGAATGACCAAAAGACGTCGCGAGGATCAAAGTGTGTGATGGCGATCCAAGCGCATAGTCAACACGGTCGAGTTCAGAACCGGCAGCCCCAACGCCCAACACAAGAGATGGATGCTCGCCAATCAGTTCGTCCCGTTCAATACCTTCAAAAATGAACGACACTCGAGGATCAAAACTACCTGGCATCCGCCGGTAGGGCGAATTACGGTCGAAGCCCTGAGCAGTAAACCCGACACCGACGAGCATCTGAGGCGAACGGCCGCGGAACCGCCAGAGACCACCGAACTCCCCCGTCGTGGCATGATAAGTCTCGCCGGGGGCGCCCTGCCAATGCTCCGTCCCATGTTCGCGTCGAACCTCGACATATGTGCCCGTTGGGTCCAACGCAGTTATCCAATAAAACCCATTGCCACCCATGTACATCAACCGCCCACCCTGCTCAAGATACGCTTTGATCCCATCGAGCATCTGCGTTGACGTGTATTCAGGATGGGTTCCCGTGAGGACAACATTGTAGGGTTCAAGCAGGGAAAGCCCTTCGTGATGCAGGTCGTGGTCAGTAATCACATCCACGTCAAATTCCTTGGTATAAAGCCAATCTACCAAATGCGTATCCGCCATAAACTGCCACGGATTGCGCGTTTCGATCTTTGGTCGCATATTGGTCAGGGGGCGAAGAAACGAAGAATAGGTAATGCCGCTGCCGTCGTTGTGCGTAGAGTACAGGCTCAGTTGGCCAAAACCGTCCTGCCCAGTTCCTCCGTACGCCAAGTAACTGAATGTTGGAACCAAAAACGCGATTTTCGCCGTCGCTGTTCCGCGTGGTGGCCGAACAAAGAATGGCAAATAATCCTCACTGTCTTCGGTTCGAAGCCGAGCCGCATAAATACCGCTCGGCAGACCCTCCGGCAAGTCAAGAGCAGCCCCAACATCCCACTGAGCATTGACTAGGTCATCGTCATGAAAATAGATGCCCCCGTATTGACTACGATCCTTTGTGTAGTCCATCACGGTAAAGTCCCAGTTATGCCCTGTTACGGCGCGTGTAGGAGCATTTACCGTTCGCCCATGGAGACGATGAGACGCGCGATCAGTCACAACATCCGATTCGATACCGAGGGAAAAATCCCAGTCCGCAATTTCATCACCTGCACCGTTTCCCTGTTGAAGAGCTTCAATTTCAGATTGTTTCAGCGCACGGTCGTAGAGACGAGGATTGTCAATCTTGCCGTTGTAGTGTCCGATAGCTGCACGCTCCCCAGTTGCACCAATGTTCCAATAGGCCGCAATGAGTAACGGTAAATTATTTTTCCCAATTGCCTTAATCTCTGTAGTCCGCTCGACGACCGCTCTAGTCGGGTCGCCTGGAAACGCATTTTTAGGTTGCTGAACCAACAATACGCGACCGGTAGAAGCATCGAAACTTACCGCGATGAAATACCAAAACGTGGTCACACCGTGAGGGCGTGGACGGTTGGCGCCAGGAATAGCTGAGGCCCAGGTGCGAAGCTGCGGTTCGGACCGAAGACGGTCAATTCTGCCATCATCACTACCCAGCCACAACGCGAGCCGTCCAGTCTCATCAATTACAATTCCGTAGCCACTTTGATCGGTCTCTGACCATTTCGTTAGTAGACCCTGTGGACCGGGCGTGCCGAACGAGACACCTGGGCTCGTAGGTGCGATCCATGCCGTGAACGTGAAACTGCCTGTTAACTGGAGTGCAGAATCATCGGAAACAGCAACGTACGAGCCAAACGGGAGTTCCTGGCGTTTTCCCTCGTACTCTCCGTTTATAGCTGTGTCGATGACGATCTCCTTGATCCCTGGGCCCGCTGGATTGGGGTCACCATGAATCAGCCTTACGATATCTAGGCGATACTCCGGAAGTTCACTACTCACCATAAAACTCACGGTCTCACCAGGTTGAACGCTCATCCGGTCCGCGTATCCAACCAAACCCCGATCGACAAGCATTTCCGGAATGGCAACAGACGGACGCCCCGGGGCCTGGCCTGTTAGGACAACGCCCGTGGTCACGAACACACCACAACAAACAAGCAAGCGAATCTTATTGATCGACACTTAACGTCTCCTCAATCAAGCCTTCAGCTGGAAGTAAGTCGTTAGCTCACGACCTTGACCCCAGTGGCACTTGTTACTTGGTAGTCTCTCCAATCAGGACAGTGGCATATCGCCCTCCCGCACGACCGCCGGCGACACTGCGTCTTCCAGGAACATCTCTGGAGCACCAGTCCCATCGGCAGACACTACCCACACGTTCGACGTAGCCGAGCCCACTTTATCCGGCAAACCGTAGAGCACTCGTGAGTTGTCTAACCACTCGACCTGGTCATCCACACTCCGACTCTCTGTCAGTTCCATCTCTCGAAATGTCTCAAGGTTGACCACAGACAACCGCCATCCAACCCGAGCACCAGTTGACAACCTCTTCTTAAAAGCAATCCGTGTTTCATCGGGAGACAGCGATGGACATTCCACACCCGCGCGAATCACATAAGCCTGTCGACTGGCTATATTACCTTCAACCAAAAAAAAGACTCCATTGGTACTAAGCGTCGCATAGAACCGGTCACTGTCCTTCATGAACGTCACGCCCCAAAAATTAAAATCAAGTACAGAGAACAACTCGCCGTCACGAATCACATCGAACTCCTCAAGATTCGCCACTAACACGGTTCCTGTCTCCATGTCGACGATGCTCGTCTCCGTCGCGAAACGCCCCTCGGAATAAGAGTGCCCAGAGACAAACACAGTAATAGCGGCATGGCGTCCGTCTCGAGACACTCTTGTCCGGCTCGGAATTCCGTTGAGCGGCAACGTAAAAGTTGAATAAAAGACTTCGTTGAACAACACCGCTTTATACGTGGTGAAGAAGCCTCGCTCAACTACTAGGCATACACCTCGTCCTCCTGCGAAGTGAACGCGGTGGCAAGTCAAGTTCGTTGCGTAACGCCCACCGGGATCTCGATGACTAGAATCCATGGCCAAGAATCCAAAACTCTGGTCCAACCCTAAATGCCGAACGAGCACTTTTAGTGGTTGTTTCACTCGGCCCGCGTCCTGAGGCAAAGCCAACTTTTCGCCATGTCTCATAACCGATCCGTCTAAAACATCCATTCGACCCTTTGACTGGCTCCTTGCATCGGACTTCCCAGGGCGCTCAGGTATGAATGTCTCTCTTTCAGACGAAACGTCAGAAATGATAGAAACAGGTGGAAGTGCAACGTCCTGGAACGGGCGCGTTGAACGTGACAGCGCGTACCAGATGTAGACAGCCGCAAACAAAACAGAAACCACACAGACGAGAAAAAATTTCGTGCCCTTATTCATCAGCAGAGCTCCTCCGTAGTAGCACAATGGATATGCTCACTGCGATCAGGAGCGCCACAAAAAAAGACAGAAACGGCACATCCGTTCCGTAAGCAGTCCACAATCCTCCGAAACTCAGTGAGGCAACAAGACGGCCGAGGCTCGTTGCGGTCGCCAGTGCCGCCAATCCAGTACTACGCAGATGCACTGGAAGCATCGAACTAGCCAGAGCCATTAGGACCCCGTCTGTCATCGCATAATAGCTGCCGAGTAAAACGAGGCACAGAGCAGAGCCGACCCAATCGCCCTCAGAGCCAAAGGCAGCGAGATATGCAAAAGCCAGAATGAAATAGCCGGAGACGAACATAGTCCGCCGTCCGAAGCGGTCGGCAAGCCTGCCGGCCGGAGCTGCAAGAAGAAGATAGACTCCGGCGGTACCCACATAGAAGAGTGGAAAGATTCCGGCGCTGGCTCCTAGTCCTTGCAAAAGCCCGAGATAGATGAACCCGTCACTCACGGTCACCAAACTTAAGACCGCCGCCACGGCGATCAATTCTCGGAAGCCTGGCTGATCTATTAGCGGTCTGATTCCGCTACCGCTGTACGTCGCGGCGACAGCCTCAGAATCTCTTTTTACGTTTTCAACAAAAAACAGGAGGATTGCACACCCTATGACCGCAACACTAAGACTTAAAACAAAGATCACGTCAAACCCAATAGGGATCACCGCCAAAATCGAAAGAGCTATCAGCGGCCCTAGCATTGCGCCCGTTGCGTCTAGCGTACGATGAACTCCATAACTAGTGGCAAGACAACTCGCTGGGCTGCTAAGAGAAATAAGCGCATCACGTGGTGCCACGCGCAAGCCTTTCGCGGCCCGGTCGACTGTGACAATTCCAAGAATAAGAGTCCAGGCACTGCCAGCTGCGAGGAGTCCAAGCTTGCAGATTGCTGACACAGAATACCCGACTAAAGCGACTTCCTTATGGTATCCCCATCGATCCGCGATTACGCCACCCACGAGACGAAGCACCGCCGTTGCTCCGTTATTAATGCCATCAACAATGCCGAAATACAGCGGAGTAAGACCTAGGTGTAAGACCACGTAAATCGGAAGCACCGTCGCAACCATTTCGGAGGACACGTCGGTAAAAAGACTCGTCAACCCAAGCGCTAAGACGTTCCTACTTACACGACCTGTACGCCATGGAACGACGCCCATCCGCACTGCATTTCGAAGTGAAGCTCCAGCCTCGATCTGATACATCGAATACGGTCCCAGTAATGTCGGACAAACCACGTACTAAAAATAACGAACCGTCCACAGACAGATGATTCACCTGAACGCTTTTTGCCGTTCCATCTCAAATCCGGATCCTAACAGAGCCAACGCATTTAGCTAGACAATCAAGCTGAAGAATAGAATTCACTCACGAAACTAGCGAGATGAGCTAATTAGTCAGCAACCGACAATCCCAAAACGTCAACCAACAGAACAACAATCTCTAGCGACGGAACCACTTTCGACTTTCGACTCGCACGAACTCAGCAATGCGTTCGAGTAAGGGGCCGCGAGGATAGTTGCGACGCCACAGAAGGCCTACTTCACGAAACGCCTCCGTTGAGGCGAACTGAATGGTGGTCAACTGGGGACTCTGGCGTCGTTCCTGAAGACAGGCGAGTTCCGGAAGAAACGTGCAACCGAACCCCTGGCTCACTAGTTGAGTAAGTGTATTGAGACTCGTCGCTCGATAACTATCATCTACCTTGAGAGGAGACTCTGGTCGACATAAAGCAAGCGCTTGGTCTCGCAAGCAATGGCCCTCTGCAAGCAAAAGAATCTTGTGCTTCCTGAGGTCTGCTTCATGGATTCGCCGGCGTCGCGCGAGCGGATGACTCTTAGAACAAGCGAAGCGGAACATCTCGCGGTAGAGCCGCTTACCAGTCAAGGTGGGTCGGTCCACCGGAAAGGCTAGTACAACCGCGTCGATTTCGTGATGGACAAGTTGATTCAGAAGGTCTTTCGTCAATCCCTCCCGAACTACAAGATGAAGCTTCGACATCGACCGCCGTAGTGCGGGAGCCAGTCGCCTAACCAAATAGGGTGCCACTGTGGATATCACACCGACGCGAATGGGTTCGCTAAACGGATCCTCACCCGCGCGACCGATATCCCGAATATCATCGCACTCTACCAATATCCGGCGTGCCCGTTCGACAATCTGCTCCCCAATAGGTGTAACAGATGCGTATTTTGTCGTTCGTTCGATGAGGGCAACCCCCAACACTTCTTCAAGGCGTTTCAGCTGAGTACTCAGCGTCGGTTGCGTCACAGAACAAACGTCCGCCGCCGCACTAAAACTCCCTGTATCCACCACGGCAACAAGGTAACGAAGACTCTGGAGTGTCATTGATTTTATCTATAACTATTATACATCTTATCTATTTTACATATACACCAAATTCGCTCATAATGTCCCTGTTCTTGGCTGCACCACCTTTCCGAGACGGACCAAGGGTTTCCTGAATTTAGACAGCTGCACAAGGAGTCTTCCTTACGGTTCCGTCTTTGAACAGCTCTCTTCTGTGTCTTTGTCTAGTCCACAGTCGATAACGAAGAAGCGGTAGCTATTTCGGCCCAGTCGCGTTCATATTCGCGACCATCGTTCTAGTTCTACGCTCAGCCTCGATCAAATACAGGAACAACTGCGTTCAAACATCACATCAAAAGGAGTGAAAGATGCCAACATTTGCCATTGACCAATTTGCGAGTTTCTACTGTGGTCTTGTCGCGACCGGACTGATAGCGTTCGTTATTGCCAAAGCACGTGCACAAGCTGAGTGGCCAGTATCTATCGCCAACTGAGCTAGCCCTTGGCTTAGTTCGTCTTGGTCCGTCTTAGTTCGAGCCTCAATTGCCAAAGTAATCACTGGACTAGGAAATTCCATTGCGACCTCTGCTTCCTGACTTGACCTTTTTTCACGTCGACCTGACGATCACAGGTCGACGTGAAAAATAGATCTCAATGACAATGGCGGAGCGCTTCAGTCCAAATAGAAGGAAGTGCTCCGTGCCATTTGAAGTTGCTATATGATGTTCTTAGACTACTGATACATGGATCCTAGGCATCATGAACTTTCGAAGCCGGCGCTCTTGTAAAAAGCCTGCACGCTTCTGGATAGGTGTTGGCTTTGTCTTCGCGGTATCCATCTCGGTGACGGTCGGCACGTCCCTGCTTCACTCAGATCACTCTGCCCGTAACGATTGCTACGGTTGTTTCGTCGAACACCAACTGACCGGCGTCGATTTGTTCGAGTCAACTCACACAGTCGAAGTTCTGAGTCAACCGACAACTTCCCGTGCTGGCGATCACATGGTGTCGTTATCAGACATCCACGCAGGCCACACGAGAGCCCCCCCTCTCTCTAAGAGGTTCATCCAACGTCAGGACCTTTCACTTCATTAGCGACGTTTTTCTCTTGCGTTGAACCAATTCTCGCCAGGCGGACGATAATCGCTCTGTCCTGCAAACAAACAATTGCATGGCTCTAAGTCGAATCACACTCCACGTATCAGCAACTCTTATGGCCGCGACCGCTGTAATGTTGGAGCCGGTACAAGCACAACCGAATACTTTGATTCGTGGCACGATTACGTTGTCTCAAGATAATAGCCCGGTCGCCGGGGCCTACGTACTGCTGCTCGGAGCCAACGATATTGTCGTTACGGATTCTGACGGTACGTATGAAATCGAAGACCTGCAGGCAGGCAGCTATGACGTATTGGTGCAACGAGAACACCTTACGGCGGAGATGCAAACAGCCGTAGTTGAAACCGGGAAGACGACCACGCTTGACTTTGCGCTAAGGCTTGCCCGCATTCATGAAGAGCTTACGGTGACAACGACGAGTAGTGGCAGTATCGGGACAACACTTGAGGGCTTTAATGCGATATCGGTGATAGACACGACTGACATCGCGGAAAGATCAAGCAATAGCCTGGCGGAACTCCTGAACACCGAAGTCGGCATTGCGGTTCGAGAATTTGGTCCCGGGGCAGCGCGGCCCATCATCCGAGGATTTGATGGCGACCGTGTGCTTATTATGGAAGACGGCCTACGGAGCGGTGACCTTGGAAGTAGTTCCGCGGACCACGGATTAACCATCGATCCAAACCGAGCGAGCCGAATCGAAGTTGTCCGCGGACCTGCGGCACTGTTGTACGGATCGAACGCGATTGGTGGAGTCGTCAATATCATCAGCGCCCACGAGCAACGCGCACAGAATTTAACTGATGGAACGTCTGGTCACTTTGGGTTCGATTCAGGGACCGCAAATAGCCAATTAGGCACTAGCGGTAGTTTCCAGTCAGCCACAGGCAACATCCTTTTCTGGGGTGGTGGAAGTACCCGCCGTTCCGCTGATTACGGAACCCCGTTAGGTACAGTCGAGAATTCAGCCTCAACGCTCATGAGCGGTGACGCGGGAATTGGTTATTTTGGCGACCGACTTTTTGCCAGCGCTGGTATCTCTATAGACGACGGTGTTTACGGAGTGCCGTTTGCAGGAGACTTTCACGGTCACCACGATGACGACGACTTCCATGACGACGAACTGTTCATCGATATAGAAACACGACGAACAGTGGCCAAGGTTGACCTTGGTATTCACAACCTTGAACACAGTTGGATTCATGGGGTCAAGTTCTCAGCTCGGATGATCGGCTACGAACATGATGAGGTTGAAAGCCTCGGAACAAATCGTGAAATAGCCACCCATTTTGACAACCGAACATATGTAATGCGTGCAGAAGTTCAACAACGCGACGACGGACTCTTGCACGGAAGGTTCGGCGTCTGGGGGTTGGTCCGAAAGTATGGAACACTGGGAGAAGAAGCGCTTTCGCCGGATGTGGACCAAGCCGCATTTGCCGCATTTGGCTATGAGGAACTGCAGCTCGGACGCCATCGTCTGCAATTTGGAGGACGAATAGAACGGAACAGGTATGACGTGGTTGGACAACGTGCCGGAGAGACTTTCAGTAATCCTCACGCCGATCATGAAAATCATATTGACGAACACATCAAGTTTTCACTGCCCGAGCCAACGAACCGGAAATTTCTTGCGGTAACGGAATCACTAGGCTATCAATTAGACCTAGCGCGCGGGATGTCGCTCGTCGCCAACGTTACCCGTAGTACTCGCGCACCAGCAATCGAGGAACTCTATAACTTCGGTCCCCATGTCGGCATGCTGGCGTACGAAGTGGGAAGACCGAACTTGAAGACAGAGGTTTCCTCAGGACTCGACCTTGGATTCCGTCATCAAAGTAGAGCGACAAGCTCAAATATGAATTTCTACGTATACGGAATCCAAGACTTTGTTTTTCTAGCGGGCACTGGTGAACGTATTGACGGCCTATCTGTAGGTTTGTGGTCTCAAGGTAATAGTCGATTTTTCGGCTTCGATGCGGAGACTAGTATTCGAATGGCCGGAGACATTTCCGTCGGACTCGGAATTGGCATGGTCAATGCCAAACTGACTGCCACCAATGAGGCATTGCCACGAATACCGCCTCTTCGAGCAACGCTACGTTTCACAGTACCCTATCGGGGATTCCGCATAAGTCCAGAATGGATTCTATCCAATAAACAGGAACGTGTGTACGTCGGAGAGACGGTGACAGCCGGATATTCAACGTTCAATTTGCAGACGTCGTTCATCTTGCCAACAACGACTCTGACCCATGTCGTATCTCTGACTGCCTATAACATGACCAATGCGTTGTACCGGAACCATACTTCATTTATAAAGGATCTCGCGCCCGCTATGGGACGCGGTGTGAAAGTCGGATACACGATCAGATTTTTCTAGTACTCCATGCTGGTGCCAAGAATCCTCGCTGACCATCGCTAACTCAGACTAGGTACCGCAAAACGTTTGATGGACGATCTCTTCTGGTCTTGGCGGCGTTTCGAGATCAGCGTATTCGACGCTGTCAGCGTAAGGCAAAGTTAGAGCATCGACGAGACGATGGAATGGGGCGAAATCACCCCCATAGGCGCTCTGAATAGCTTGTTCGACACGGTGATTGCGTGGGATCAAGATCGGATTTGCAGCCCGCATTTCCGCCAGATTCTTGTTGGCGTCAACTTCGTTACGCCATTTGGCGAACCATCTCTCAAAAGGCTCAATACTGGAAAACATCGCACAAAGTGTCTTCGGGTCATCCCCACCAGCGACACGTGTAAGGCGGCGGAAAAAGAGAGTGAAATCCACGTGCTGGTCTCCGAGCAGATCGAGACATTCCTTGATTAGTTCGACAGGTCCCTCAGGGGAGAAGCCGAACTTCGCGCTGAAACGAGCGACGTAATTGCTATTGAATTGCTCTGGATATCTGGAGAGAGTAGCTTCAGCGATCTTCGTCGCTTCTTTAGAGTCGGCAGACAACAGCGGCAACAGTGTTTCTGCGAAACGCGTGAGGTTCCAGAGCCCAATATCGGGTTGGTTGCCCCAAGCGTAGCGAGCACCTGAGTCGATAGAACTGAAGACGCACTGGGAATGGAAGGTGTCCATAAACGCACACGGTCCGTAATCGATAGTTTCCCCAGAAATGGTGGTGTTATCCGTGTTCATCACTCCATGAATAAAGCCGAACGACATCCACTGGGCAATCAGATTCGCTTGGGCAACCGCCACAGCCTCTAACAACTCCACATAAGGTTCTCTCGAAGCGCGAACATGCGCGTAATGCCGATTAATGGCATGGTCAGCGAGCCTTCGAACCGCATCTGTATCATTGCGAGCGAGAAAGTACTGAAAAGTCCCAACCCGTATGTGGCTAGCAGCAACGCGGGTGAACACGGCGCCAAGAAGTGGTCCTTCCTGGCGCACCACTCTCTCGCCCGTTGCAACAGCCGCGAGCGCACGAGTTGTAGGAACCCCGAGCGCAAACATGGCTTCGCTGACAATGTATTCTCGAAGGACGGGCCCGAGCGCAGATTTTCCGTCGCCGCCACGTGAAAACGGAGTACGACCTGAACCCTTCAGTTGAAGGTCGAACCGCGAGCCATTGGTATCAACGACTTCACCAAGCAGGATGGCTCGGCCGTCACCGAGTTGTGGCGAAAATCCACCAAACTGATGACCGGCGTAGGCCTGGGCAATCGGCTCGGCACCTTCGGGAATCACATTGCCTGCCAACATTCCTATTCCATCTGCTGATTCCAGCCATTCGACATCGATCGAAAATTTTTCTACTAGTTCGCGGTTAAGGCGAATCAGTTTCGGTTTCGGCACATGGGCGGGTTTCTGCTTGGCAAAGAACCGTTCCGGCAACTTAGCGTAGGTATTGTCGAAAGAAATGTTCATCGAATCATGTAATTGAAACATAGTAATTGACATTGGTGGTTCTTTCGGGCCAAAACCTAAGCCTTTTCAAGCGCATCTATATCCAAGAAACGTCTGTGACAGCTCACACCGAGAGAGAGAGAGCAACCACGACGGACCAACGCTGACAAACGACCTCACTACCCTCTGTCCTCGGAACGGGTCGGTGATATGCTCGACCAGCCGATTGACGTCAGACAAAGGAGAGAAACCATGAAGCCAAAGCGGTCGAAGATTCCTGCAGAAGCCGTCGACCTTTATACGCAGTTCATTCACGGCGAGGTCAACCGACGTGACTTCTTATCAGGCGTGAAGCGATTTGCCATTGGCGGTCTAACCACCGCAGCGATCATTGAGGCGTTGATGCCGAACTACGCACTTGGTCAACAAGTGTCGAGAGATGACGAGCGGATCAGAGCAAGCTACGAGACCCTTCCTTCGCCCGAAGGCAACGGCTACATCCGAGGCTACATGGTGCGTCCCTTCAGCGCCGATTCGCGTAACGAGACTCCGGCCAAACTACCAGGCATCATTGTTATTCATGAAAACAGAGGCCTCAATCCGCATACCGAGGATGTAGCACGGCGCTTCGCCCTAGCGAACTTCATGGCATTTGCGCCAGACGCGCTAACGACGGTTGGTGGCTATCCGGGCGACGACTACCAAGGCGGTCAACTGTTCCGTACCATTGATCGCTCGAACATGACCGCGGACTTCGTCGCCGCCGCACGGTGGGTAAAATCTCGTCCGGACTGCAACGGACGAATCGCGGCAACCGGATTCTGTTTCGGCGGCGGTATGTCCAACACCCTGGCCGCAATTCTCGGAACAGACCTCGCTGCAGCGGCACCATTCTACGGCCGTGCACCAGCCGTAGAGGACGTGCCTAAGATCCAAGCAGCCATGCTCATCCACCACGGCAGCCTCGATACCAGACTCGTTCAGGCGTATCCTGCCTACGAGCAAGCGATGCAAGCTAACAACGTCATGCACGAAGGTCACATTTATCCGGATTCGGTGCATGGCTTCTTCAATGACGCCACACCGGAGCGATACAATCAAGCCACGGCTGAAGAGGCGTGGGCACGCACGATCGAGTGGTTCAACAGATTCACACGGCAAGCAGCCTAAGGAGGTGGAATTCGTCAAAGAGACTGTCCATCTTCGAACCTAGAAGAACCGGGGCTAAAAGAGCGAAACCCTAACTAATTCAACGTCGAGCTGTACTTTAGACGTCAGAGCAGAGACCCGTTACGTGCGAAGAGACCTCGGAACAACGAGGAACACAGAAATTGATTGGGATGAAGAAGGTCTCTGCCTGGCGTCAAGCCATTCGGCCGATTATCGCTGCAGTGAATCCGCGCGCCGAGTAATAGAGGTTACGGAGTACGTTGGCGCACGACCTCGACTACATTACCTGACGGGTCGTTGACAAAGAACAGTCCGGTCCCAACTTCTCGAACGACCGTCCCCCTTCGATAGGCAGTCCCTTCTGCCTTGACTCGTTCAAGCACACTGTCGAACTCCGATGAATAAATAGCTACCACTGGGTGCCGACTCTTACGCAACGGCACCTCGTGTTTCGGTTCAAATAGGGCAACGAACATTCCTTCTCCGAAGTCCATGAACACCTCATCGAAGGTTTCAGTTTCTATGCGCTGGCCGGACTTGACACCAAAGACACGGACGAAAAAATCCTCAGTTTCCTTGCGATCATCAACGATCAGTCGAGCACCACCTACAGCACGCGGGCCTTCACGTTCTACAAACTCAATCGCGTTACCACTCGGATCACGAGCAATCCCCACCTTCACACCGTTCGTAGCCTCACCGGAAAACACCTGCATCGGATATTTCTCATCTTCAAATCGGTGGACCAGCGCATCGAGGTCAGGAACAAAAAACACTGACACCGGATGTGGACTCTTCTCAACCGCCTCCTGCTCGACATACGCCAGCAGCCCCACACGACCTCCTTCATCGAAGGCCATAAACGGTTCGATAAGTCTTCCTTCAGATACAAACCGATCAACTTCGTTCATGCCCACTAAACCTTCATAAAACGCTTTATTGGTGTCGACGTTGTCAATCGTGAACTTGGTAGTTCGAACTACGTGTGGTGAGCCGCCATCTTGAGCAAACGCGGTCATCGAGACCAATAGCAGCGAGATTGCGACAGAACACCTACTCAGTAGAACCACATTTCGGCGCCTTACTCGTTCCACATTTCACCTCTGAAGCCGCTACTGGTTAACGATCCCGTTCTAGACGGTAATCAGTGTCAGATTCGAAAGCCGAACGATAGCATGGAATGCCTGTAGTCAAACTTGTTTAAGGCAATCGCGCCAAAGTGACGCAGGACAAGAATTGTCACAACCATTTAGACTGGTGCCGTTTAGCAACCGGTAGTCACTCTGAAAAACAAGCGACAAAGGATCCTGTAATGAGTAGAACAAAGAATTGGACAGTCGAAAACATCGGACGCCTCGATGGAACCACGGTGGTCGTGACTGGAGCAAACAGTGGAATTGGTTTTGAAGCTACAAAAGTACTCGCCGAAAAAGGAGCTCATGTCGTAATGGCGTGCCGTAACGTCAAAAAAGGTCAGGCGGCTCGACAGCAAATTCACGGTTCGTGTGAAGTCGCATTGCTCGATTTATCATCTCTGACATCCATAGAGAATTTTTCGAACCGATGTAGAGATCGCCACGACAAACTCGACATCTTGATTAACAATGCTGGGGTAATGGCAACTCCCTATCGCCAAACAAACGATCAGTTCGAATTGCAGTTTGGAACCAATCACTTAGGCCACTTCGCATTAACCGGACGATTGCTCCAACCGTTAATTGCAGCCGGTCTCAGCCGCGTTGTTACTGTAAGCAGCGCCGCGCACACAGCCGGAACAATACATTGGGATGACTTGGCGTGGAAAACCGGTTATAGCGAAATGCGAGCGTATGCAATGAGCAAATTAGCAAACTTGCTTTTCGCCTATGAACTGCAACGAAAATTCTCTTCGGCACAAGCGAACACAATCAGTGTCGCTTGTCATCCAGGATACGCAGCGACGAATTTACAGACGATTCGACCAGAGCGATTGCTGACCCATGTCCTCAATGTGCTCATGAAATTCTCAAATGCCGTGATAGCCCAATCAGCCTCGATGGGAGCGCTCCCTGTCCTTTACAGTGCTCTCTCAAGCGAAGTCACAGGCGGTGATTTTATCGGCCCAGACAACGGACTACGTGGTTACCCGACCAAAGTCACTTCTAACAACAAATCACTCGATAAATCAGCAGCTACCAGATTGTGGTGCGTTTCTGAACAACTCACCGGTGTTGTTTTTGATGGTATTTGATCTTAGCTACGGTCCGCTGGGGACAAAATAGTAGGCACTCAAGGTTAATGAATGGTCGCAACGGACCGCAAGCCAATATTCTTTGTCCGGACATAACCAGTCGTGCCACTTCACTTAGTTCTTTCCTGATGGAACCATCTGTCGACCCGCCGCCACTGATACCATCCGGGAGTTGAAGGATTAATCAGTCACAAGCCGAGACTGTCAAAACGATCGAATAAACCCTCCGCTCGATCCAGCAAAACGAGAATTTACGACGTTGTTGAAGATTGACCCAAACGAATAGGTCAACCCGATCCGAAACTCCCATTCGTAGTCAGTTGCCAATTGTCGCTGCCTAACCAGAATTTCGGAATCGGTCGCGTCACGACGAGGCAAATAAATCTGGTCTCGAATCAATGAACTATGACCTTCAAAGTTAAGAAAAAAGCCTCGAAACAAACGAATATCAATCTCTCCAAAAACCACTACCCGCCGTTGATCCGGATTATCAAGAAACTGCGAAAACTCAACACTGAGGTCGCTTTCTCCCCAAGGCTCGTTTACCTCAAAAGACGTCTGAAAGGCATGATTGATCCGCTTCTCTTTCAGTCTTCCAAAAATTGTCGACTCGTCATACCGAAAGGAATTGTAACCAGAAGAATACGAGACCGTGAACTGTCGTCTTGTCGATTCTGAATATGGGAAGAAGTTGTACTCAATAGCCGGGGCTATACGGAGCGAAAGGTCTTGGTTCCTAAAACTTGACGTAACCGCAGAACCACCGAAACCCAAGCCGATATGTTCCCCTACGCTCTTCACGAAACGGGCATCGAACGCATTGTTGCGACGAATGTTCGTAAACGTCGAGTCTGTCAGTTGATAGGTATCTTCACGGTAATTTGCGTTTAGGCCGAGGCGAATCTTCCATGCTTCCGTTGTACGATTGGCTGAAAATGATGCGGACACCGACCGCGTCTCATCTCGCTCTTCGGCATCTGCACGTATCCGCAACCTAGCACGAAGTGCCCAAAAATTCCATGGGTCATCCTCCGGTTGAGCATTTTGTACTCCTCGTCCTTCAACCAGGTCCTGAGAACCGACGAAGACATCCAAGTGTTGACCTAATTGAGTTCTCGCCGCGTACCTTACCAAGCCGATTCGAAGCGTTCTGGCAAGCGCTTGGCGCTCACGATCATCGGTGTCATCCTGTGTCGTGAAGAAAACGAGTTGGTCGTTCTGTCCGTCAAACGATTCAAGCCCGTAAAAATCTAACGTCCACGCCCGGCCGCCGCCACCTGTTGTCTCTCTGGTCACCAATACATGCACATCTGCATCTTGACGGTCTCGCACATAGTCTACGAAGGTAATGTCTCGCCGAAGAAAATCATCATCACACGGCCCACAGTCGAGAAACACACGTAGCGCCTCTGCTCGATTCGCTTTGTCTTTTTGCTGGCCCATTTCTACTGCACCATAGAGAACGAAGGACTCAACACCCATGCCTGTGAGCGGCAACAACCACACTTGAAGAAAAAGGCTGACCAAAACCGATCGTATTTGCATCACAGACATTCTTAGGAGGTATGCTCGGCCACAGCGGAAGAAGGCTTGCGTATTCAGATTTTTAGCGGTAACGCGCTGAAAGTTTTCGCAGTTCGCTCATCTTGTCGAGGCACCAATATCAGTCATGTTCAAAGACAATCACTAAAACACATCATGCACTATGGCGTTGGTAGCAAACTCGAACGTTCTACCCATTCACCTAGTCTCATGACTTGATCGATTTCTAGCGTGTTCCGAATATCGATCAATGGATCCGCGTTGAGAATAACCAGGTCCGCCACGTTTCCAGCCTGGAGTGTCCCGAAATCCACCTGCCCTACCGGCGGCATCCGTCCTGCCCCCGTGGCAGTCGCCGCAACAATCGCTTCCATTGGTGTCAACCCTGCATCGACGTACAACGCCATCTCATGGTGCATACCCCAACCAAACGGTACGTTCGGGGTACCGGCATCGTTGCCTAGGGCAACCTTGATGCCAGCATCGTGAATTGTCTTGACAAATTCCTGTACCTGCCGAAATGCGGCTTTGCGGTCATCGAAACCTTGAGCTTCTACAACTTCAGCCCGATTATCTGGATCGTCCCACCGCTTCAGTGCATCCGGATTGAACGCAGCACGCAACTCCGGGTCGTCTAGCAGTTCAGGATGCTCAGCAAAATGCCAATTATTCTGAATGATCGATAGCGTTGGAGTAAAAGACACGCCACTGTCGAGACACATCTGTAAAAATTCCGGCGACGGCTCGGGATCGTCTACCGGAACCCCACTTCCAGGCCCAAAGGTCAACACCGTGCTGTGGAGAAAGTCCCGCAATCCAGCCTGAACTAGTTGGCGACCATCCTCTTCGTCATCGATGTGCGCTACGGGAACAACGTTGTTCCTAATTGCCTCATCAACGATCGCTGTCCGTATTTCTGGCGTAATTTTCAAACCTGGCTCTGCCACCTCGTTTACCCACATCTTGATGAAATGTACGCCCAACTTGACCTGTTCTCGAACCAGTTCCCGTGCTTCTTCTTCGGTCGTTGGCGCATTCCGACCAGCGGCATTAAAACCGTTAGGGTGAGAAAATCCGAGACCTGCTGTGTACGCACGGGGGAATTTAGCTCGACCAGCATTGGCTTCAAGCAAGAATGGAATTACATCTACAGAGTCACTCCCGATACTTCTCGCCGTGGTGACACCGTAGTAAAGCTGTGTCCGAAACTGACGTTCAATTTCTTCCGGACTGCCACGATAATGTACGTGCAAGTTCACTAACCCGGGAATAATTGTCTTCCCTGCTACGTCAATCACCTCTGAGCCCGACGGAATACTGGTAACGTCACGAGAACCAGCACTCTCAATCCGACCATCACGAATCACGACCACCGAATCCGGAATAGGTAAAGAACCAGTACCGTCTATTAGCTGTCCACCGACTAGCGCTAATCCAACGGGTTCAACCACACGAGTCGTAGTTTCACCACAGCCAGAGACCAACAGAACTAGTCCGAATGTTGCTGCACAAAGTCGTCGCATGAACAACCTTTCAAGAACGGAGTGTATCTACAGCATAACTTGAAACTCTCGGTCACGGTTTCGATACAGGCCGTGCTCTAAGATTCTGGCTCTCTACTTGCTAGCATCGTCAGCTTGAATGATCGACACTGACCTCATTATCTTGGCAATTTGAACGACTCATTACTGATTGCATCAAGCGCGCTTCAAAACATCAGTCTTCGACAAAGCCACTCGTGTGTATATCTATTCAACAAGAATGGGCTTCAGAGGCCACACTGCGTTCTACCTAACATGTACATTAGTCAATTCTCGTCCACTGGTGAAGCTCTTGCTTTCCTTTTGCAGATAATCTGTAGACACCCTTACCTAAGCGATCGAACCAGCCATACACATTGTCATATAAGATGGCTCGGGTTCTCGGCTCCGTTAACGATTTAGCAACAATTGCCGCTTTCGTGTCGTCATGTTCATGTAAGTACTGGCCGATTGCTAGTGCCTTCTGACGATATGCCGTCATCAGGCCTCGCCGCAAAGAACTTCCACCAGGGTTTGGATCCCCAACGCGGCGCGAAAACTCGCCCAGCAGTTGAGAAGTTCTGTTTTTAGCCTGCCGAGGGCTGTATCGGCCCGGCTCACACAACACGTCAACATTGCCGAGCGCTGCGTTCGGTTCAATCACTAAAAGACCAAGCCCAAGCATACGTAATAGCTTGACAATCTCTCTGCGCCGTCGGCGCAATACACCTATTCCATTTGGCACCCCGATATAAACGATATCTGTAACCTGGAGCCGGTCGACTGCCTGAAGCACAACGGTTAGATTGATCGTTAATTTCAGTTCTATAACAACGATCGGCTCATCACCACGAATAGCGATCACATCGCAATGCTCAATTTCTCCTTTTACATCGTAACCTCGCTCAACAAGAAAATGTTTCAAAGACGGATACAGGTCTACTTCGCGCATACGACCAACAGTATGAGACACAACCACTCACGAGGGGAAAATCATTTTCATAAGAAGGCACAGGTTGTTCAACGGACCTTCAGGCGAACACTCTCTCTATTTGAAACACTATCGAAACGGAACAGCAGAACGCTACCCTCTCTCTCTGTCCAAGTCATAGGGCGTTCTCCGCGGAAGCCACCGCGGAACATTTTCTAGATAGCGTCGATACTCATCCCCATAACGTTTGGTCAATGTCGGTTCTTCTGAAAACCGAAAATAGAAAGCGTTCGCCACTGCAAACAAGCACGTATATATAAACAGCGGCACTGAAGCAAAAAATACGGACTCACTGAACAGTAAGATAATCACTCCGATCAACATCGGATTTCTCACGTAACGATAAGAACCACTAATTATCAACTGATTGATAGGGTCCCACGGGGCAGGAGTTCCACCCCTGCCCTTCTTCGCAAACAACCTGACCGCACGGATAGAAAGCGTTAAACCTAATGCGCAGAGCAATAGAGAGAGTCCTTTTTCTAGGTCGCTCGATCTAGAAGAATCAAATTCAAAGAGAAGTACAGGGATTCACTCATAACAGCATGTCTTCACAACCTAGCGTCGTTTAAGACACTCCGCACGACGTCGCGTGCCACAATCGACGCACACAATGACCTCCTCTATGCTAAAGATCACTCTGCCACGTGTCCGAGTTGACGCATGCCACCAAGCAGGTCTGCCTCCTCCCACTCTTCGGAAATTTTTCCATCGGTAAAACGCATCATGCTAAGCAGCTGAATGTGCATGCTCTTGCCGGTCGCTGGCAATCCGTTGAACTCACCAGTGTTAGTAGCATCAATAACAACGCGTGTCACCACGAAATCGGCTTCTTCTACCTGACTCTCGACAGTTATTTTCATATCTGGAAATCCAGTCAGAAACCCCTTAGCCAATTGCTTGATACCCTCAGGACCTGAAAACTCACTTCCCATTCCATGGTAGGCACAATTCGTCGCGTAGCATTCCTCAACCGTCGCGCTAAGGTCATCAGCGTCGCCTCCGCTCAACGCCTCGAAAATTCGACGAGCCGTGGCTGCATTTCTTGTACTCATATTCGCTCCTTGTGAATGTCTTCTCCCGTTTCCAAGCTTCTAATTTTAGTTCCATCGGATTCCGGTTTGACACATCGCCAAAAGAGTCCATCCTCATGGAGCGCACAGAGCCGCACGACAACCTATACTTCTCCGTATTATGAGAATACAGAGCTGCACAATGAGCTTAATGACTGTGCTGACGCTGCTACCTTCGTCGGCCTTATCCCAGAACAGCAACACTGATTGGCCACAATGGCGTGGTCCGAATCGAGACGGAATTGTTTCATCCTTTTCCGTGCCGAACCCCTGGCCTAATCAACTAACACTTCGATGGAAAGTTGAAGTCGGAGAAGGTTACGCGACTCCCCTATTGATCGGTGACAACGTCTTCATGTTCACGCGTGAGGGTGACGAAGAAATAATGAGAGCACTGGATGCCAGCACTGGCCGCACGCGGTGGCAAAGCAGTTATCCGGCACCATTCACCTTTGAAGTCGCGGCGGACCCGCACGGCCCTGGGCCGAAAGCCACACCGACTTTCAAAGATGGCAAACTGTACACACTTGGCCTTGGCGGTGTCGTAACGGCATTCGACGCAGAAACAGGAGCCCAACTCTGGCAAGTTGCTGAACCGCCAGTCGGACCTCTTTATGGAACAGCGGTGTCTCCATTAGTCGAGCAAGGTCTAGTGATTGTTCACGTCGGAGGTCACGACCAAGGAGCGTTAACAGCATTCGACACAACCACGGGAGAAGTACGGTGGTCATGGGATGACGACGGCCCTTCCTACGCATCTCCCCTTGTGGCAGATCTGAATGGAACGAGACAAGTCATCACCTTGAGTCAAGACCGAGTAATTGGCGTTTCAGCGTTAACCGGTACACTCCTGTGGGAGCGCCCATTCACCACTGCCTACACACAAAATGCTATCGATCCCATTCTCATTAACGACACAGTCGTAGTAGCTGGATTTCAAGAACCTACCTCTGCTTTTCGAATCGTGAATCAACAAGACCAATGGGCGACTGAAGACGTATGGACAAACAACGAGATATCGCTTTATATGGCCAACGGCGTTCTAACTGACAACATATTGTTCGGGCTATCGGAACGCAACAGCGGACAGTACTTCCTGCTAGACATAACAACTGGTGAGACACTATGGACGAGTGAGGGACGCCAAGCATCCAACGCTGCGATAGTCAAAGCCGGAGAGACACTATTCATTTTGGAGGACGACGCTGAACTAATTATCGGGAATGCCGATACGTCCGGATTTAAAGAGATAAAACGCTAC
>Ga0310120_10000569_pt1 | contig 29241 bp, 23 predicted proteins | sample CB27_AW_983_MG_FD_203506 | JGI IMG/M metagenome (GOLD analysis project Ga0310120, IMG submission 203506) | Marine microbial communities from Western Arctic Ocean, Canada - CB27_AW_983 | ecosystem: Environmental > Aquatic > Marine > Oceanic | place: Canada: Western Arctic Ocean | collected...
AAACGACTCATAGCGCGTAATCCAAACCTGCTTGCATTCGGCTTCATGATGGTGTTTTATTCGAGTGTAGGTCAGACATATTTCGTTGGTGTATTCGGACCGGAAATTCAGTCTGAATTCAATCTTAGCCATACTGCCTGGAGCAGCGTATATATGATTGGCACGTTGGCAAGTGCAATACTGTTCTTCTGGTCTGGGCCATTGATTGACCGATACAGGTTACCAAGTTTTGCCATCGCGGTGTGTACACTAATGATCGTCGCGTGTGCATATATGCCATTAATTTCTGGTCCGGTCACGCTAATTTTCGGAATTTTTCTGCTGCGGCACTCTGGCCAAGCACTTGGTTATCACGTGGCTGTTACCAGTATGGGGCGTTATTTCGACCGTGGTCGGGGTCGGGCGATAGCTATAGCTTCACTCGGACAATCAGCTGGCGAAGCAGTATTACCGTTTCTTGCGGTTGCTGCAATTGCTGTCGTAGGTTGGCGCTGGACCTATGGGGGAGTGGCAGTGATAGTGGCTCTAACCAGCCTTCCTACAGTGCTCTGGTTTCTGAGGGGACATGAGAGAACTCACGAAAAACACCTCGAGATTACCCGGACGAAAATCGACCTAGCAAGGTCAAGCGTAGTCAGTTGGACAAGAAAGATGGTGCTGCTAGACGTCCGCTTTTATCTATTGTTGCCAGCTATGGTGGCTACATCTATGATCGTGACTGCCTTCTTCTTTCACCATCTCAACATAGCAGAAGCTAAGCAGTGGGACGCTAAATGGATCACCGCAAACTATTTGTTGTACGCAGGCTCTAGCATGGTGGCGATGCTAACTGCGGGTTCGCTGATCGATAGGTTCAGTGCAAGGCTGGTTATTCAATACTCAATGATCCCACTAGCTTTAGCTGCACTCACTATAGGAACTGCTGAACACTATTTGTGGATATTGCTATACATGATTCTTCTGGGCTTACACGTAGGTTTTTCGCACACCTCCGCCTCCGCCCTATTGCCGGAACTTTACGGAGTGGAGCACCTAGGGTCCATCAAGAGCATTTTCGGTGTTTTGGCTGTGCTATCCTCAGCTATCGGTCCAGTATTGATAGGTGTGCTAATCGACGGAGGAATACTGATACGAACCATTTGTATCTTCATTGCCACATATGCAGTGGTAGGAAACATCTTATTGGTAATAGCTCTCAGAATGACCCCCAAATCTATGGCGCAGCCAAATATGAAGAAAAGGAGTCATGCTTAACTTATAATCCAATAATCCAAACGTCCATATAGGTTGATCATACGAAGAACCTTGTCGGTGGCATGAGAAAGATTATTGACGGAGATAACATTCCAATTCTACTAGAAGAGGAAAGCGCAAGAGTAATTCTTAGACGGATATATGAAGCATTTGCGCCCACTCGATAGCTGTGCTATAATTGTGCCAGTAAGGGGTTAGGAGTAAGCGTATTTCGGAGAAGTGGGTGAGCCCCGCTTCTCTTTTTTTTGCCCGCACTGTCTGATTGTAATTAGGAGAATATGGCAGGATGAAAAGCGAATTTTCGCTGGCTTTCAACGAAATTGCAGAGCGCAGTCACCTCGACCGCGAGACTATCATCGAGGCGTTGGAAATGGCGTTGGTGCAGGCTTACCGGAAGTCGGTCACAGCGTCGGAGGCACAGGAGGTAGTTTCCCGGGTGGAACCCGAAACCGGGCAGGTATCCATATTTGCTGAGAAAGAAGTGGTGGATGAACCACAGGAGGAGCGTACTGAGGTCGCGCTGATGGTGGCGCGCGAAGTGAATCTGGAGGCGCAGTTGGGAGACCTCGTAATGGTGGATTCAACCCCGTCTGATTTCGGGCGCATTGCTGCGCAAACTGCCAAGCAAGTAATCCTGCAAAAGCTTAAGGAAGCGGAGCGTGAGAGTCAGTATCGGGAGTTTATCGAGCGTGAAGGTGACATCATTCACGGCACGGTACAGAGCTACAGTGCGAGCGGTGTCACCCTTTCGCTCGGGCGTGCAGAGGCGCAGATGCCCCGCAATCAGCAGATGCCGGGCGAGCGCTATCGCACGCATGAAAAGGTGCGCTTCTATGTGGTGGAGGTGCGCCAAACCTCCCGTGGCCCACAGATAATCGTCTCGCGCACACACCGAAACCTGCTGCGGCGTTTGCTGGAGATGGAAGTGCCGGAGATTTACAACGGGGTGGTAGAAATAAAGTCGATTGCGAGGGAGGCTGGTTTCCGCTCCAAAGTGGCGGTGGCCGCGCTCCAGCAGGGCGTGGATCCGGTCGGAGCGTGCGTGGGCATGCGCGGTATGCGCATTCAGTCCATTGTTAAAGAGTTGCATGGTGAGAAAATCGATGTGATTCAGTGGAATCCGGATGTGGCCATATTTATTTCAAAGGCGTTGAGCCCGGCACGGGTGGCCAGCGTGCATCTGGAAGATCCCTCTGTGGAGGGGCGCACGGCGACGGTTATCGTTCCCGACGACCAGCTCTCTCTCGCAATCGGGCGAGAGGGTCAGAACGCTCGCCTTGCAGCAAAGTTGACCGGCTGGCGCATAGACATCAAGAGCATGGCCGAGGCCGCGCGCGAGTCAATGGAGATGCTACAGGAGGATGAGCGTTATGTAGACCTCGCGCCGCCGTTGCAGGGCGAAATGGAGCGGGCCGGAATCACGCTGATGAAAATGGCGGAAAACAGGCCGGTGATGCCGGAGGAATACACCACGCTGAATACTCTGGTTGATGCTGTCGAAGAGCGCCGCCTTGAAATGCAGGCGGTCGAGCTTGAGCAAATGAGAGCGGCGCTGGAAGCGGTGCGCTCCGGCATCCCCGAAGTGGCTTACACGTGTTCGCTTCAGGATGCCAACGTGCTCACCGAACGGCTGCTGGCTACCCTTGAGGAGGCTGAATACCGGACCGTTGGTCAGGTGTTGGAAGAACTTGTGATGAATCCCGACGCGATTCTGGCTCTGGATGGTGTTGGTCCGAAAGTGTTGGGTAAGTTGCAGAGCAATTTGACTGAAATGGCGACCGTCTTGCCGGAGCCTGAACCCGAGCATGATAAGGAAACAGAAGCTGAAACCTTGGCTGCGGAAGAAGGCGCTGCTGCTGAGGTGGCAACAGCCGATCTTGTGGCTGAAGCGGACGTTACTGCGCAGGTGACAGAGTTGGTGGAGGCAGGAGAGCCTGCGGTTCAACCAGAGGGTGTGCAGGTTCCAGAAGATTGGCAAGAAGAGGAGAAGGACATTGACCAGTTGTTGAAGCCCAAGGAGAAAAAGAAGAAGCTGCGTAAGAAACGTAGCGTCGTCTTTGATGATGAGCTCGGTGTGTTTGTTACCTCTCACATGCACAAGCGCGATGATGATGATCAGTCGGAATGGGAAGGGGATTTTTAGAGGGTTTGGCATGATGAGCCCCACAAAAAGCAAGAAAGGCACCATGAAGCCAAGACGACGGCCAGTTCGCACTTGCATCGGATGTCGTGAAACAGGTCCTAAAAATGGGCTTATCCGCATTGTGCGCGGCCCGGAAGGCGTGCAGGTGGATCCAACCGGGAAACAGGCGGGCCGAGGCGCTTACATGCATGCACAGCGTGCGTGCTGGGAGCGCGCTCTGCAGAGCCAGCAGGTCGCACGAGCATTGCGCATGGAAATCGGCCTGCAGGACCGGCAGAGGCTAGAGTCTCATTTCGCCACGCTGCCGGAAGACGATTTCCAGAAGGTGATTATATGAGTGATCTCAATGACTCGAAGGTAGCAGTTCCAGTCCCCGAAGTCGTCACTGTAAGAGATCTTGCCAGCCTGATTGATGCCAGCCCGATTGCCATCATCAAACAGTTGATGGCCAATGGGGTGATTGCCAACATCAACCAGCAGATTGATTATGACACCGCTGCCATTGTCGCAGAGGAGATGGGTTGCGTGTTAGAACCGGCTGAGGTAGGAGGGGACGCCGACGACGAGGCTCCTGCTGAGGCGCCGGCCTGGCGTAAGTTCATCGAAGAAGAGGCCGCTGAGGATCTGGAGACCAGACCTCCGGTGGTAGCCATTCTGGGGCACGTGGATCATGGCAAGACCTCGCTACTGGACGTCATACGCCGCACCGACGTAGCCGAAGGCGAGTCCGGTGGCATCACTCAGCATATCGGGGCCTATCAGATAGAACGTGATGGGCGCCAAATCACCTTTCTGGACACTCCCGGGCATGAGGCATTTACTGCTATGCGCGCCCGTGGCGCTCAGGCGACAGATATTGTCATCCTTGTGGTTGCGGTTGATGATGGTGTGATGCCGCAAACACGGGAGGCTATTGCTCACGCGCAGGCGGCAGGAGTTCCGATGGTGGTGGCGCTGAACAAGATGGATCGCACAGATGCAAATGCCGATTGGGTCAAGCAGCAACTAGCAGATAGCGGTCTGACGCCCGATGACTGGGACGGTGACACCATTGTGGTGCCCGTTTCCGCCACAGAGGCGACCGGCATTGACGATCTACTGGAAGCCATTCTGCTGGTCACCGACGAAGCCATGATTCAAGCCAACCCGAAAGCAGCCGGCGCAGGCACAGTGATTGAAGCGCAGATAGACAGATCACGCGGCGTCGTGGCCACGTTGCTGGTGCAAAATGGCACCCTCTCTAAGGGTGATGTTATTGTGGCCGGTCCTGCCTGTGGCCGCATCCGCGCGATGTTTTCCCATGATGGAAATTCCCTTGAGAAAGCAGGGCCCTCATCTCCGGTTAAGGTAATGGGATTGGACACTGTGCCTAGAGCGGGGGACATCTTCAACAGTGTCGAGAGCACTCGGAAGGCCCGGGCACAGGCGGGCGAGTACCGTGCAGCCCGCAAGGTCTCAGATCGGAAGATAGTTGCGGTTGATTTGCAAAATATATTTGCTCAGTTCGAGGCTGGAAGTGCTCAGGAACTTAACCTGGTTGTAAAGGCGGATGTGCAGGGATCACTCGAGCCGATTGTATCTTCTCTTGAACGTCTCGGCGTCGAGGGGTTACAAGTGCGCGTGCTGCACGCTGAAACCGGAAATATTAGCGAGAACGACGTGCTGCTGGCGACAGCCTCGCGCGCGATCGTTATCGGGTTTAACGTACAACCGGATGTGGCCGCGCGCAGCCTCGCCAGCACCGAGGGGGTCTCTATCCGGCAGTATGACGTGATTTACCGGCTGGTTGAGGACGTTGAAAAAGCACTCACAGGGCTGCTGGAACCCGAATACCGCGAAGCGGTTCTGGGTGAGGCGGAGGTGCGTGCTGTATTCAAAATATCAAAAGTGGGCCGTATTGCCGGCTGTTACATGCGCGATGGCGAGTTCCGGCGGAAGGCGCGGGCGCGTGTGTTGCGTGGCGACAAAGTGATGCACGATGGTGCTGTGGCCTCGTTGAAACAGGAAAAGAAGGATGTCAACCAGATACGCACAGGTTTTGAGTGCGGTATCGGCTTGAAGGGATTTCAGGATTTTGAAGTTGGGGATGCGCTGCAGTGCTATATAGTAGAAGAGGCGTAGCTAGATGGCGCGATTCCGCAGAGTTGGACGCAAACGTGTATCCGAACGGCTGCAAGCAGCGATTGCGAATCTGTTTCGCACTGGCATGGGAGATTCCCGTCTACGTCTGGTCACCGTGACAGATATACGCGTCGACCGTGATTTGGAACTGGCGAACGTATGGGTGTGCGCGCCCGTGCTGAATGAGGATCGGCGCGAGCAGGTGTTGGAAGCGCTCGCTGGTGCGCGCGGATTCATCCGTCGAGAGTTGGCCAAGAGCCTACGCGTGCGCCGGATGCCGCGGCTGGAGTTCCACTGGGATTTCACCCCTGAGCACGCCGCGCAAATCGAGAATCTGATTGATGGTATCGCTACGACCAGCGAGAGGCATAATGAAAGCGGAACTGCATAAAGCTAAGCAATTGCTGCACGGCGCAGAGCATATCTGTGTGATGGGCCACACCAGCCCGGATGGAGATGCGGTCGGCTCGGTGCTTGGGTTGACGTGGGCTCTGCGCGCAGCCGGTAAGAGCGTTACACCTGCTTTATCTGATGGCGTTCCCAAAACTTTCGCTTTTCTCCCTGGCAGCACTGAAGTGGTTCATGAAGTACCCGTTGATGCTGACCTCCTCGTGGCGCTGGACACTGCGGATGTTGATCGGTTGGGATCGCTGGGACGAGCTTTGGACCGGCCTATTGACATCAATATTGACCACCACATCAGCAACAGCTATTTTGCCGGCATTAATCTCGTAGCAGATGATTCCGCCGCCACTGCGGAGTATCTCGTTGAGCTGCTGCAGCCGTTTGGTCTCGTACTGGACGAACAGGTGGCCAATTGTATGCTTACTGGGCTTGTAACCGATTCTCTAGGCTTTCGCACTAACAGTACTGGTCTCGCCACTCTGGCCGCGGCGCATAAGCTAATGCAACATGGTGGCAAGCTGCACGAAATATACGATCGAACGCTGCACAGGCGCTCTTTTGAAGCCATCAGGCTGTGGGGCCAGGCGCTCGGCAGGGTGCGCTGCGAAGACGGACTTGCCTGGACCCGGGTCACGATGGCGGGTAAAGCGGAGATTGGATATATGGCTAATGGGGATGCGGATGTGGTCTCGCAACTGACCGCTATTGAGCGCGCGGAGGTGGCTATTGTTTTCGTGGAGCGTCCGGACGCAGAGGTGAAGATCAGCTGGCGATCGGTGAGTGGTCTGGATGTGGCCGCGATTGCGCAACATTTCGGCGGTGGCGGGCACCAAGCGGCAGCGGGTGCAAACATGTATGGAACTACGCTGGATCAGGCCGAGCGAGCCGTGCTGCAGCGTACAGTGGCAGCAATGCATCAGTATCGGCAGAACGGCTCACGGCGATAGCGGAAAGCACCGGCCCGGGCGAAGCCTTTCATGAACGGATGGCTGCTGGTTGACAAACCGGACGGCGTGACTTCGCATGATGTGGTCCAGAGTGCGCGCGGATGGCTGCGCCAGCGTAGAGTAGGTCACACTGGCACTCTGGATCCGCTCGCGACTGGCCTATTGGTACTCTGTCTTGGCGCTGCCACCAGACTGAGCGAATATCTGCTCAAGCAATCCAAAGAATACCGTGCTGTGGTACGTCTCGGTCAGACCACTGATAGCTATGATGCTGATGGAGTAGTCACTGCGACGTGCCCGGTGGACATAGGTCTGGCCAAGTTAACCGCCGCATTGCATCAATTTCGCGGAGAAATCGAGCAGACCCCTCCGGCTTTCTCGGCCATAAAAAGCGAGGGAAAACGCGCGTACAAACTGGCGCGAGAGGGAAAGCCGGTGCGGTTGCCGGCACGTAGCGTACGCATTGAGCAACTCTCAGTGATTGATTTCGAAGCGCCCTGCGTGACACTGGACATTACCTGTTCGGCGGGTACATACGTGCGTGCGCTGGCACACGACCTGGGTCAGATCCTTGGTTGCGGAGCGCACCTCGCGGCCCTGCGACGCACTGCAGTAGGGCCATTTTCAGTTCGGCAGGCCCACACCCCGGCGATACTTGAAGAGGAATTCCAAGCCGGCCGGGGCAAATGTCACGTACTCTCTCCAGGAGCGGCGCTAAACGACTGGCCTGAGATTCGTCTGCAAGGTGAGGATCTGCACAGCGTGCAACATGGCAACCCGGTTACAGTCGCCGGGGCTGTACCCGATCGCCTTGGGCTCGCCTATGATTCGCGCGGCGAATTAATTGCAGTGGTAGAGGGGCAGCCAGAAGCTGGGCAATGGCAGCCCAGAAAGGTGCTGACCACGGCATGACTCATGTGCGCTCGCTGGCGGATGCGCAACCCCAAGGGCCCACCCTGCTGACCATCGGCTCGTTTGACGGCGTTCACCTTGGACATCAGGCGCTGGTGTCTGACATGGTGACGACTGCTCGCAATCTCGGTTGGCAGGCGGTCGTGGTCACGTTTTACCCGCACCCCTCAGTTGTGCTGCGTGGACGCCGCCCGGCCTTTTATATTCACCGACCAGAAGAGAAGGCAATTGCTCTGGAGGAGTTGGGGGTCGACTGGGTGGTAACCATGCCGTTCGACGAGCGCCGCGCACAGATGGCGGCGGCGGATTTCACCCATCAGCTGCGCCGACAGCTGAATTTCGGCCAGCTCTGGTGCGGCGACAATTTTGCCTTCGGTCGCGGGCGCGAGGGAGACCTGGCTTGGCTGCGCGAACACTCGAGCACCTTCGGGTTTGAGCTGCATGTCGTCCTGCCGGTACGGCAGCAGAGTGGGGTGATCTCCAGCAGTCGTGTGCGAGGTTACATTCGCGCCGGTGACGTGGCCGCGGCGGCACGGTGCCTCGGACGTCCGTTACGCATTCCCGGAACCGTTGAGCCGGGCGCGGGTCGCGGGCGCTCCATTGGTGTTCCCACTGCTAATCTGGCTGTGTGGGAGGAGCGCGCATGCCCAGATAATGGAGTCTACGCAGCTTTGGCTGGCTTGAACGATGAAAAGCATGAGGCAGTGGTCAACATTGGACAGCGGCCCACCTTCGACGCAGGGGAGACCGAAAACACTGTTGAGGCGCATTTGATCAACTTCGATGCCGATCTGTACGGAGAACGTCTTACTCTCGATTTCATAGCCAGGATTCGCCCGGAGCGCAAGTTTGACAATGCCGAAACACTTGTTGCACAGATATCTCGTGACATAGATACTACCTGTGCATTACTGTCTGAAATGGTGCCATAATGATGTGTGATCGCGATATACACACACACACTTAGTTCACGATATTTGAGTCCTGAGACAATTGCGGTAGCATATGCGAAAATTTCTCGCAGCCAGTTTTCTTTTTGCGAAATAGGGGCGGAGATCAGTGATAATAATATTGGCCAGTTTCACGAAATATGTGTAGAGGGCTGTGGACACCCAAGGCTGAGAAAGTGTGGATGTGAGCTCAATTCATCAGGGCCGTTAGACATCTTGAAGTATGGAAGACAAGATTAGATGGGGTACGTGAAGTTAGTGATGGTAACGCCGGATGCGGAATCACAAATGGCGTACATCGCCAGGGTTTCTAATCCCAAGAATCAAGACAACGATAACTTTGCTGGACTCCTAAAGTATTGTGTAAAGCATGGTCACTGGTCTGTATTTGAACAGGCGTACATGACATTGGAAATAAATACCACACGTGGCATTGCTGCACAAATGCTAAGGCATCGCAGTTTTACTTTCCAGGAGTTCTCTCAGAGATATGCTGATGTTGGGTTACTTGATGGTGGCATTCCCGTTCCTGATTTACGGAGACAAGATATAACCAATCGTCAGAACAGCATTGATGATATACCAGTGGAACAGCAACATCACTTCCGGACAAAAATTACGCGACACTTCGAGGAGGCGGAAAAATTGTACAACGAACTCTTAGAAGAGGGAGTTGCTAAAGAGTGTGCCCGCTTTGTGTTGCCTCTTGCTACTCCTACCAGAATATATATGACAGGTTCGGCTCGCTCTTGGATTCATTACATCAATTTGCGGAGTGGACACGGTACTCAGAAGGAGCACATAGATATTGCTGACCAATGCAAAGCAATCTTTATCCAAGAATTTCCGACATGTGCTGAAGCACTAGGTTACACCTCCTAGATATCTATAAATTACGCGATACTGATGCCAACATACCCTGCAAAAGATGGTAACATCGGAGAGAAGAAAGAATGCTCTATGAAAATGAATACCGGGATTATCCAAGAATGGGTTGTATAGTGAAAGTTACCAAGGGCTAATATCTAGAATGGGACTACTGTTGCCTACACAATGACGACGCTTGGTTTGTTTCGGGAGATAAATAATCTTACTGCCACTCATCTGTGGTTCGTCGAAAATCGGGAGCAAGCAGGGTGGATGAGGTCTTTGGATCAAGATAGTTCTACCGCGTGCGTGATAGCTCTCAATGTCGAAGCTTTGCAAGGCTTAGAGGAATTTGGGATTGCGCATTTGACCTCTTCTTAGCTGTGCTCAAATCCAGCGTCGTGCCGGAATCGGCCATTGCCACCGTTAGATCGGTCGTCTCGCGTGAGTTCATGCCGCGGAAGTAAAGCGCCACGGCCAGCGAGGCGGCTTAATATTCGGGAATGTCGCCCGCGGTGAATCCGCGCACGAACCACTCGATTTCTGCGCCGCTTAGCTCGTCGCCATCACGCTTTTTTGTTATCAGACCCACAGCGCGCATCTCTCTTCACTTTTATTGTAGAGTGACTTCACTATAGCACCGGCGGCGGGAATCTAAAAGGGGCTATAATGTCCAGATGCTATCTGTGTGTGTTAGGTCAGATATATGAACGAGATTGACTATCTTTTGACCGGCGCAACTGTAGTTACCGCGAATGAGAACTGGGAAGTCTTCAGTCCCGGCGCGGTTGCTGTGAACGGCGACAGTATAGTGGCAGTTGGCCCGGCCGAAGCGATCGCGGCAGAGTGTCCGGCTGTTGAGACAGTGGACTGCAACGGGAAAGTGCTCATCCCCGGACTGATAAACGCGCATACCCATGTACCCATGACCCTGCTGCGCGGGCTGGCGGATGACCTGCGGCTGGATGTATGGCTGCTAGGCTACATGATGCCGGTCGAACGCGAGTTTGTCTCCCCCGAATTTTGCCGGATCGGTACGCTGCTTGCTTGTGCGGAGATGATACGATCTGGCGTCACATGTTTTGCCGACATGTATTATTTTGAAGAGGATGTTGCCCGCGCCACAGCGGAGGCTGGTATGCGCGCCCTGTGTTCGCAGACCGTCCTGAAATTCCCGACGCCGGACGCGCCCAGCTTCGAGGATGGACTTGTGGTGGCCCGCGACTTCATCGAGCGCTGGAAAGGACACGCGCTCATCCTGCCTTCGGTCGGACCACACGCTCCTTATACTAGCACGCGTGACATGCTCCAGGCCTGCGCAGCACTGGCGAAAGAGTACGACGTGCCTCTGCACATTCATCTGGCCGAGACTGAGCGCGAGGTCGAGCAGAGTCGCAGTGAACACAATATGCCGGTCATACCGTGGGTGAAAAAACATAATCTGTTTGATGCCAAAGTTCTGGCCGCGCACTGCGTGCACATTGATTCCGGTGAGATACGGACGTTGCACAACTATGGCGTGGGCGTGGCGCACAATCCCACCAGCAATCTGAAACTGGCCTCCGGAGTGGCACCAGTTGCGGAAATGCTGCAGGTCGGACTAAATGTGGGCATCGGCACCGATGGACCGGCATCCAACAACGATCTGGACATGTTCGAGGAAACCCGTCTGGCGGCACTGTTGGCCAAAGGGATGTCAGGCGACCCGACCGTTGTTCCCGCGCGTAAGGCGTTTGAAATGGCCACAATTATGGGCGCGCGCGCGTTGCACATGGGCAATATAACCGGCTCGCTCGAGCCGGGCAAGCGAGCGGATCTTGCGCTGTTGGACTTGAACGGGCTGCACAACACACCCATTTTCCAGCGCGACGCGGATGCAATCTACTCTCAAATCGTGTATGTCGGCAAGGCTACCGATGTCACTGATGTGATGGTGAATGGGCGCTGGCTCATGCGCGCGCGCGAGCTTCTCACTGTGAACGAGGCCGAGCTGGCGTCCGCGGCGCAAGATTGCTCCGGTCGAATAGATAGGTTCCTGAGCGAGCGTGAGCAGAGCGCGCTTCATAAACTGGTGGCCATCGGGGGCATAGAGCGCCAGGAAAGCTTCGAGGTTCAGGCGAAGGCGCGCATCGATGACTCGCAGATGGTCATCGATGCGCTGCAGCACGAGCCGTTCTCCATCGTTCGGCACGTGCATTATCACCAGTACGACACCTATTTCTTTTTCGCCAAGCCGGAGGAGGAGCAGCTGCGCATCCGTGAGGACGACTGCATCAGCGCTGAGGGGGATGTCGAGAGCGTGCGTTACCGTCTCACTCTCATCGGGCCGGCGAAAGAGCGCGAATTCTCCGGTTCAATCCTGCTCTCACGCTCGCGCTTTCTAGCGCCATCGGTGCACACTCTGCGCTTCTATCGCGAATATTTCCTCCCCGAGCAGGAGCGCAAAGTGGAAAAAGACCGCCTGCGCTGGCAGGTTGTCTTTCACGGAGTGGAATGTTACGTGAATCTCGACCAGCTCATCGATCCGGATGCAGGTTGCTTCGTGGAGGTCAAGAGTCGCACTTGGAGCAAGCGCGACTCTGAGGACAAAGCGCAGTTGATGGGGGAAATGCTTGCGTTGCTGGGTGCGGCGCCCGAGAACCGGCTGCGAGAAGATTACTCCGAGTTCTGCTGAGACACACCTGGTTCTCTGTCCGAGAAGCGCTGCTGCCAATCGTACAGGCGCTGTAGGGCCTGAAGCGGGCTGAGCGCGTTCACGTCTAATTGGCGCAGCTCATCCAGCAGTGGGCTGGCGAGCGGGAACAGTGCCAGCTGTTTCCGCGAATCTGGCTCTGGCTTTTTCGCGCGACCGTCAGGGCTTTCCAGAGTGGCCAGCAGTTCCTCCGCCCGTTGAATAACCGACCGCGGCATTCCGGCCAACTTGGCCACGTGTATTCCGTAGGAGCGATCTGCGCCACCTCGCACGATACAGTGCGTGAAAACCACCGTCTCGCCCTCCTCGGCTACAGCTACGTTGTAATTGCGCACGCCCGGCAGCATTTCAGCTAGTTCCAGCAGCTCGTGATAATGGCTGGCAAAGAGGGTTTTAGCTCGCAGATGCGGGTGGTTGTGCACATATTCCACAATCGCCCACGCGAGCGATAGTCCGTCGTATGTGCTGGTACCCCGCCCTATCTCGTCCAGAATGAGCAGGCTACGGGCGGTAGCGTGGTGTAGGATGTTTGCTGTCTCCACCATTTCCACCATGAAAGTTGACTGCCCGGCGTGGATTTCATCCTGCGCACCAATGCGCGTGAAAATGCGGTCGACTATGCCCAAATGTGCCTCTGCGGCCGGCACGAAGCTACCTATCTGTGCAAGCAGTACACACAGCGCTATCTGGCGCAGGAAAGTGCTCTTGCCGCTCATGTTCGGGCCGGTGATGATCCAGACGCTCTCCCCGCTCTCGAAGCGGCAATCATTGGGCACAAACCGCTCCCCGGCGGGGAGGTGCTGCTCGACGACCGGGTGGCGTGCATCGCGTATCTCCAACACCGCATCGGCGCTGATTTCTGGGCGCACATAATCAAGTCTGGCCGCTGTTTCGGCCAGAGACGTGAGCACATCCAGCCGCGCCAGCGCGCGCGCACTACGCAGCATCCGGTGTGAGTACGCCCCGATTTGAGCGCGCAGCTCAGCGAAGACACGGCGCTCGATGGTGAGCATCTGCTCTTCGGCGTTGATCACCAGCGTCTCGTATTCTTTTAGTTCGGGCGTGATGTAGCGCTCGGCGTTAACCAGCGTCTGCTTGCGAATGTAATTGTCCGGCGCTTGTGCGCGGCTGGATTGCGTGATTTCAATGTAATAGCCGAACACCTTGTTGAAGCCCACTTTTAGCGATTTAATGCCGGTGCGTTCGCGTTCGACTGCCTCCAGTGCGGATATCCACTCGCGCGCATCGTGGGAGGAACTCATCACCGCGTCAAGCTCGGCGGACCAGCCCGGACGGATGAAGCCGGATTTGTCGGTTTTGGCCGGCGGTTCTTCCGCCAGCGCTGCGCGCAGTAATTCGAGTGCTTCCGGGACCGGGTCGATTTCTTGCGCAATGGCGGCTAGCGGCTCCGGCATGAGTGATTCCTTCAATGCCGGCAACCCACGCAGTGTTGCTCGAATTGCGTCCAGATCGCGTGGGGTGGCTGTGCCGCCCGCGACGCGGTTGGTCAATCGCTCCAGGTCGCCCAGAGGGCGAAGTGCTCTGCGAAGACTGGCGCGCAACAGGCCCTCGGAGTGGGCGGCGCTCACCCCGTCCAGCCGTTCGTCTATGGCGGCAACATCTAATAGAGGTTGCTGCAGCCAGCGCCGCAGTAGCCGTCCGCCCATAGGCGTGACGGTGGAATCCAGCACCCCGAGCAGCGTCGCATCCACGCCGCCCGGACGCATGGTTTCCGTCAGCTCCAGGTTTCTCCGAGTGGCGGCGTCCAGCTGCATGAACTCGGTGGTGTCGTAAGAGCAGAGGTCGCTGATAAGTTGTAGCGCGGCGGCCTGTGTCTCGCGTAGATAGTGCACGATTGCCCCGGCGGCGGCGATGGCGAGAGGGAGTCCCTCGATGCCGAAACCGGCCAGCGTACTGACATGAAGATGGTCATACAAAACCTGGCGACTGGCTTCCGGATCGAATTTCCACGCGGGCAGCCGCGTTTCGTGCATACTGTTTTTCGCGTGCAAATCGCCGGCGTCATCGGGCAGCAACAGCTCCGCGGGCGCGAGGCGGGCGAGTTCATGGCGAACCTGCTCGGGGGCATCCGTGCCGGTGAACTGTGCGGCGCAGAACTGACCGGTGGTGATGTCGATGTACGCCAGACCGGCGAGGCCGTCCGCGCTGACCACCGCGGCGAGGTAGTTGTCGCGCTTTTCGGGCAGCATGCCCGGCTCCACGATTGTGCCCGGGGTAACCACTCGCACTACTTTTCGCGGCATCAGTCCATTGACTGGCTCGCGGCCGACTTGGTCGCAAATGGCCACGTGGTGGCCGCGCGAGACCAGGCGCGTGAGGTAATTCTCCAGCGCGTGGTAGGGGATGCCGGCCATGGGAACCGACTTGTCCTTAGCCACTTTGCGAGCGGTCAGCACGATGTCAAGTTCACGGGCCGTCGTGCGGGCGTCCTCGTCAAAGGTCTCGTAAAAGTCACCCAGCCTGAAAAGCAGAATTGCGTCCGGGTGCCGGCTTTTGATGTCCAGATATTGCTTGCGGATCGGGGTGACTTTTGTCTTGCTCCGGGACATGTGTGTATTCTACGAGAGGCCCGGTTGATGGTCAAATCCGTGGTCCGCTGGAACGTATGGATGGTGGTAACATATGAGTGGATGTTCATATAATATGGTAAAGATGAATGGTGAGCTAGAACTGGTAATCACCGGCATGGATTGCGCAGATTGTGCCCTGACGCTGCAGAAAAGCGTGGCGCGACTGGCTGGCGTGCAGGCTTGCTCGGTGAACTTCGGCAGCGGCCGAATGCGGGTGAGCGGATCGGTTGCGGCAGTGGCGGTCAACGGCACTGTGACGGCGCTCGGTTATGGCGTGGCTGCGGACATTGCACCGGGAGAGCAGGGCGACAGACAGCCCTTGTGGCTGCGCCTGCTACGCAGTCCGCGAAACACGCTCACACTGGCGGGGATGGTGCTCATCGGACTGGCGTTTGCTGCGCAGGCCGCGGCTTCAAATCTGGCGATGACGCTTTTTTCTCTAGGAGCACTGGCTGGGTTGTATTTCCCAGCGCGCGCGGGCTGGGCGGCGCTGGGAAACCGGCGTGGATTGGACATGAATGTGCTTATGACAATGGTCGCACTGGGCGCGTTGGCCATCGGGGAATATGCAGAGGCCGCCACGGTGATTGTGCTCTTCAGCCTTGGCGAGGCGTTGGAAGGTTTCACTCTGGAGCGCGCTCGCGAGAGCGTTCGCTCACTGACTGAGCTCGTCCCGGGCGAAGCCACCGTGGTGAAACCTTGCATAGATTGTGAATCCCACCGGGGCAGGGCGCTGCCCGACGGATACGGCCATTATCAGCGCGGTCCATGCCCGTGGTGCGACGTCCATTTGCAGACTGTGGCGGTGGAGTCGTTAGCGCTGGGAGCGGTGATTTTGGTCAGGCCGGGCGAGTGTATCCCCATGGATGGGGTGGTGCGCTCCGGACAGTCCGCGGTCAATCAGGCGCCGATAACGGGTGAGAGTATGCCGGTGGAGAAGAACGCCGGCGTGCAGGTATTCGCCGGTACGGTTAACGGCGAGGGCGCTCTGGAAATCGAGGTCACCCACCTTGAGCGGGACAACACCCTTGCGCGTATGATTAATCTGGTGGCGGAGGCTCAGGAACAAAAAAGCTCGGCGCAGCGTTTTGTTGATCGCTTCGCGCGAGTGTATACGCCGGGCGTGGTGAGCGTTGCCGTCGCGGTGGCTACGCTACCCCCGTTGCTTCTCGGGCAGCCCTTTCTCGATTCGCCTAGTGGCCATGGCTGGCTTTATCGCACTCTGACCATGCTCGTGATTGCCTGCCCGTGCGCGCTCGTTCTCGCCACACCGGTGACTGTGATAAGCGCGATTACGGCCGCGGCGCGGCGCGGGGTACTGATCAAAGGGGGCGCTTTTCTGGAGATGCTGGGGCGAGTGCGTGTAGTGGCCTTTGACAAAACCGGCACGCTGACACAGGGCCGTCCGCAATTGGTGGTCATGGAGTGTGCGAGCTTCGACTGCACTTCCCGCGCCGACTGCGCTGATTGTAATGAGATGCTTACAGTGGCCGCTGCCGTTGAGCGCAGTACCAGCCATCCCCTCGCGCGCGCTGTGGTGCAGGCGGCCGAGCAACGCGGGTTGCGCCAGCTCCGCGCCAGTGATGTGTGCACTATGCCCGGACGTGGGGTTCAGGGCAAAGTGAATGGCAGCGCGGTGCTGGTGGGCAGTCATGAACTTTTTCACGATAGCGTGTTTCGTGGGCTCGAGTTTTGCGAGCAGGTTGAAAACGCCAAACGAAGCGGGCAAACGGTCATGCTGGTGGGGGAGAACGGTGCTGTAAGGGGTTATCTGGCTGTTAGCGACCCGCCGCGCGGAAACAGCCGGGCGGCGCGCTGGCTGCGCTCTCCGATGGAAACCGTGTGCGTACGGTGATGCTCACTGGTGATAACAGCGCTGTGGCGGTGCAAGACGTGCGGGCGGGTATGCTGCCGGAGGACAAGATGACCGCGGTGCGAGCACTTGCCGCGGAGTATGGCGCTGTGGCTATGGTGGGTTATGGGGTGAATGACACTCCCGCGCTCGCTGTAGCTGATGTCGGCATCGCCATGGGGAGCGCGGGTACAGCACAAGCGCTGGAAACGGCAGACGTGGCTCTGATGGGTGATGACCTGGGAGCGCTGCCAGTGGTAATGCGACTAGGGCGACGGGCTTTGCGAATCATTCGCTTCAACATATGGTTCGCGCTGTTGCTCAAAGGCGCATTTCTGGTCGCGGCCATCGCGGGCGCTACCAGTCTGTGGATAGCGGTCTTTGCCGATATGGGCGCCTCATTATTTGTCACCTTGAATGGGATGCGCTTGCTGCGCGACAAGTTGCTCAGGTGATGAGATTAGCGGGCAGAAAGTCCACGCGGTTGAGGTAATTAACCCTGAATCGGCTCTCGCCGAAGCTGATGTGGCTGATTCCGGTGTTGTTAAGGTGGAACCAATGAGCGCGTTCTTCGGGCACCGCGACGTTGAGTAATTCGGATAGAAAGAAGTGACAGAAGCCGACGTGGGTAACCAGTGCGACGCGGTGCGCTCTATCTCCGTGACGCTGAAGCAGACCCTCCCGGGCGCGACGTGCCCGCGTTAGCAGCTCGGGCAGTTCTTCATAAGGGCGATTCCACCACCCGCTGGCACCGAGAGATTGTGGCAGCTCCAGTTCAGGGTGATTGGTTTCGAAATACTCCCGGCCCGGCCCTTCTAACCCGGTTCGCTCACCGCTTTCCGCATCCTGAGAAAATATCCCGCCTTCCTCGTGAATTTCTGGCCAGGACACAAGGGGCAATCCCAGGCGGCGGCTGAGGATTTCCCCGGTCGCGACAGCTCGCTCCATCAGGCTGCAGTATATGTGGGTGATAGCGAATCCCCCGATGTTCTGTGGGTCGGACTCGTCCGGGGCGTCGGGCTCGCCGTGATTGGCGAGGAAGTGCGCTAGCGCTTCTGCCTGCCGAAGGCCGTTTTCGGTCAGGGGTGGGTCGGGCACGCGATCCTTGTAGAAGTGGGTCTGTTCCCAGATCGCGTTGTTGTTGGACTGACCGTGCCGGATTAAGAATAGTTGCATTGGCGAGTGCGATGCTTCCAGAATGCCAGTAGTTTAGCATACCTGCAGCCAGCCGTCGGCGAAACCGACCTCATGTCTGCCAGAACGAGAAGGGCGCACCGCTCCCGGGATACTTTTGTTGTGAGTGAAATCGGTAGCGGTGCGTGCTGTCAGCGGTTTCGGCTGAGACAACAATATGAAAGATTGTCCCCACTCCGCCACGCCGCGCATAAAGTTGAAAGCGTGCAGCACCGGCCACGAGGTCGGCACACTCCAATCTTGCGTATGTGGCCATGATTGGTAACTTTTCAGATCACCTTGCGATCGCCCGGAAAAATCCCCACTTTGAATTGTGGTGAGTAGCATATTGGCACCTGCACTAGCCAGCAGCTTATCCGCGTCTGGCCCGGAGATGCCTACCGGCAGCGTAACGTCGGTTTGGGCGACTATGTTACCTGCGTCAATCTGGGAGGTCATATGGTGAAGCGTAACGCCGATTTCTCGCATGCCGTCGCGCAGCTGCCAGAATACCGGAGCCGGACCACGATACTCCGGAAGCCGGGATGGGTGGATGTTGAGCGCCGCGATGGTGGCGCGGTTGAGTAACAGTTGTGGTAGACGGTGGGGAAAACAGGACACCACCACCAGCTCGAATTCGAGTGTGTCCGGCAGGTGCGGAAGAGTCCACACGGGGATTCCATGTGTGCGTGCGCTGGCGACGATGGTATCATTACGGGCAGTGGGAAGCAATTTGATTGTGTTTGCACCCAGTGTTGATTGCTCCGAACTCTCTGGGATTACGACGCCGGTCACGCGCTGGCCAGCACGCAGCAGCGCCAGTAACGGCGGCAGCGAAAAGGAGTTGTGCGTGCCAAAATACAGTATACGTGAGGAGGTGGTCTGATGCCTGAGATTGTTCATTGTGTGAAACTGGGTCGTGATTTACCCGGCCTTTCGCGCCCGCCGTTTCCAGGTGAACTGGGTGAGCGCATTCTCGAAAACGTCTCCGCGCAGGGATGGGAGATGTGGCGAGAACATTCGACTTTGCTGATCAACCATCATGGCCTGAACTTAGCTGACCCCACAGCTACAAAAACCCTGGCGGATGAAATGGAGAAATTCTTTTTCGGTGAGGGCGCGCGCGTGCCTGACGATTGGGTTCCGGAGGGGCAGGGAACCGGCGCGGGCATCCCGGGCGCAGGCGACAAAGGTGCTCCTGCTGGAAAAGGTGCGCCGGCGCAAAAGTGACAAATCCTTACTGAACAGGCTCAAGCGGTATCTCTGGTTCAATTTCAAATTCCAACAATGAATTGGCTCGCCGCAGCGCGGCCTCCACTTTGGCAGGAGTATCCGCTTGCGCGAAAATAAATCCCAGATATCCATCTCCCTCCGGTAACGGATAAAGCGGATAGTTCAACTTCGCAGTGATTTCCACCTGCTCGATATACGTAAGTGCCTCAGCTGCCTCTATGCCCGTGAACTTACGTAATATACCGCGCTCAGGGATGGGAATCATAATTACTCCGCGACTACCGCTTTCGATCATTAAGCCCTCGATTGACGATCCGGTTACCTGACGGAGAACTAATTCCTCCAGCGAGACGCCTGAGCCGAAACGGAGAGTGCGGGAGCACAGTCCACCGATAGAGCGGCCCGCTACCTCGATCGGCCAGACGCCCTTCTCGTTTAGGCGCAACTCGGCGTGTACTGGCCCGAAGCGCAGACCCAGCGCTCGTGCCGCTTCCCGTGTGGCTGTAAGTATCTTGTCTTGCTCATTTGCACTCATCCGGGAGGGGGTTACATAGATGGTTTCCTCGAAAAACGGACCCTCTAACGGGTCTGGCTTGTCAAAAATTGCCAGCACTCGCAGCCCACCTTCTCCAAGCAGTGCTTCCACTGCGAATTCTTTACCTGGAATGTAATCCTCCACCAGAATACACGTACCCACTGATTTGCGCAAAATTGCGCTTATCCGTTTCCACGCGGTTTCGAATTCCATCGGGTTATTGGCGCGGATGACGCCTCGGCTGCCGTTGAGCAACAGTGGTTTTAATACGCACGGGTAGCTGCTCTTTACGGCGATTCCAGTCGGGTCTGCGTGCAACGGAAATGCGCTGAAGCCCGGACATAGCACCCCGCCAGCCCGCAGCCGCTCGCGCATTATCAATTTGTCACGTGCAGCTAGTGTCGCAGAGGGGCTGTTGTGAGGCAATCCGAGGTGGGCGGATGCCTGAGCGGCGACAACGGAGGCAGCGTCATCAAGCGCTATCACCGCGGCTACAGGCTCGTGTTCCGCCAGATTGATCAATGTGCGCACAGCTTTTGCGCTGTCACGCAAGTCAATTGGAAGCGCGATGTTCCATTCGGATGATAGCGGTTCGGGTAGGTCCACTCCCCAGTGCACCTTCAGGCCGATCTTCTTTGCGGCTGCGGCGAAGGGCCGGCTGCGATATGTGTTAGGGGTTGCCAGCAGTACCACGGTCACTCTCTGCTGATGGTTGGGGGTGTTCATCTCTGTAGGTGTCTACTGCAATCTTACCGCGTTTGCGTCTGTCGCCTCCATTCCCATGCTGCCATTGTGGACATATTCTCCACTAAATTTTCACTCTCGTATGTTTGCTGACTTGTGCGCAAAAAGTGGAGGTATAATATATTTCAGCGGTACAACAGAATAGATTGACCTTCGGGGCAGGGTGAGCGCAGGCGTGCGCCAGCGCAATTCCCGACCAGCGGTGAGAGCCCTCGAGGTAGCCGCTAACATGCTGATAGCAGGATCCGTTGGAATTCCGGTGCCGACGGTATAGTCCGGATATGAGAAAGTTGCGCGGCTGGGTTGGTTGAGGTCATAATGTACTCCGAAGATATTTCTTGTCTTCGTTTTTTTTACGCACTCAATGTGATTCGTAGCGGCAGTGCGCAGCGTGCCCTGAAGATGCGACAGCTTGAGTGTACTTTGTTATGGTAGAAGATGGGAGAAAATATATGCTCCGCGCTCTGGAGCTGGCATGCAGGGCGCAGGGGCGTACCAGTCCGAACCCACTGGTGGGAGCGATTCTGGTGAAAGATGGGTGCATCGTCGGGGAGGGTTTCCACCGTCGCGCTGGTGCGCCACATGCTGAGACCGAGGCTTTGCGTACAGCCGGTGAAGCCGCGAGAGGCGCGACAGCCTTCGTCACGCTGGAGCCGTGCGCGCATCATGGTCGCACCCCGCCGTGCGCCGACGCGCTGATTGCAGCCGGAGTGGCGCAGGTTTACTCCGCCGGTGAAGATCCCAATCCACACGTGAACGGCGGTGGGCATGCGCGCTTGCGTGCGGCCGGGATCCATGTTCAGGTTGGTCTGTGCGCCGAGCAGGCGCAGGAAATCAATCGACCGTTCTTCAAATATGTTGCCTGCGGTCGACCGTGGGTGATCGCTAAATTCGCGATGAGCCTCGATGGTAAGATGGCCACGCACCGGGGAGAATCACAATGGATAACCGGAGAGGCCGCGCGAAGGCGCGGGCATCAATTGCGCAATATGGCTGATGCGGTTTTAGTGGGGGCAGGTACTGCGCTTGCTGATGATCCTCGCCTGACTACGCGCCTACCAAAATCTGAGGGGGATTTGCGTAATCCACTACGTATACTGGTAGATAGCAGCGGTAGGGTGCCGCCCACAGCTTGCATGTTTGCGGCCGATCTGCCCGGAGATGCGGCTCTCGCGACCACAGCTGCGACTGCCGAGAACCATTGCAGCAACTTGCAGGCCCAGGGTGTGGAGGTGTGGCGGCTGCCTGCGGACGAAAATGGGCGCGTGGATCTGGCGGCGCTACTGGATGAAATCGGGCGCAGGGATATGCTCACTCTTCTGGTGGAGGGTGGCGGTGAATTAACAGGGAGCCTTGTCATAGGTGGGTTGTTGGACGAGGTGTGTGCGTTCATTGCTCCACTGTTGATTGGCGGGCTGGCTGCCCCGGGGCCGGTGGGAGACCCGGGCGCGGATGTGCTGTCGCAAGCAATGCGGCTCGGAAATCTGGTGACGGAAAGAATCGGTCCGGATGTCCTCATCCGTGGCGATGTGGTCAAATCTGATGGGGGGGGATTACGACCGAGTCTAAACTGAAGTATATGTTCACGGGACTGGTGGAAGAGATTGGCACGGTGGAACGGCTCTGGCGCGAGCACGAGGGCTGGTGGCTGACCGTGCGCTCGGAACGGGTGCTGGCGGATTTGGACGTGAGTCACAGCATTGCGGTAAATGGTGCCTGCCTGACAGTGACTGATTCATGCGAGGATGTATTCACCGTTGGCCTTGCGCCCGAGACCGTGCGGCGCACTAATCTGGGTGATTTGCAACCCGGCGAGGGAGTCAATCTGGAACGTGCACTGCCGGCTGACGGGCGCGTTGGCGGGCATTTCGTGCAGGGACATGTGGATGGAACCGGCGTCATCAGGAAGATGCAGCCAGAGGATGACTCCCTTTGGGTGACGGTGGGAACTGAGGCAGAGTTGCTGCGGTACATTGTGCCGAAGGGGTTCGTGGCGGTGGACGGCGTCAGCCTGACCGTGGTAGATGTCTTACCTGATGCCTTTACTTTCATGCTGATTGCATATAGCCAACAACACGTCGTGCTGCCGCGAAAGATATCAGGTGCAGATGTAAATCTGGAGGTGGATATGCTGAGCAAATACGTGGAGCGGTTTGTACATGGGGCGACGGATGCAGTACGGGACGATTGAGGTCGCTTTGGAAGATATCCGCAATGGCAAGTTCGTCATTGTGGTGGATAGCGAGGATCGTGAAAACGAGGGTGACCTGGTAATGGCCTCCGAGTTGATCACGCCGGATACCGTCAACTTCATGGCAAAGGAGGCACGCGGGTTGATTTGCGTGTCGCTCGCGGAGCCGCGGGCATTAGAGCTCAATCTGGCTCCGATGGAACGTCGCAACACCAGCCTGCATGAAACCGATTTCACCGTCAGCGTGGATGCGGTGAATAACACCACCACCGGTACTTCCGCATACGATCGTTTTGAGACCATCCGCACGCTGATTGCTCCCGATGCAGTTCCTGAGGATCTAGCGCGGCCGGGGCACGTCTTTCCAATCGTGGGAAAGGAGGGTGGGGTGCTGCGTCGCTCTGGACACACTGAGGCCAGTATGGACCTGGCCCGTATGGCCGGATTGCAGCCCAGCGGCGTCATCTGCGAAATCATGGCCGAGGATGGTAGTATGGCTCGAGTCCCCGAGTTGCAGATATTTGCCCGTGAAAAGGGCTTGACCATGATAACCATTGAAGCGCTTATTCGGTACCGTCGGCGAAAGGAGGCGTTGGTTGAACGTACTACCAGCGTCTCTCTACCGACCGATTACGGTGAATTTACATTGCATCTCTACGAGGATCACTACGATGAAGATTCGCATGTGGCTCTGACGCTGGGAGATTTTTCTGTGGATGAACCTGTGCTGACCAGGGTGCACTCGGAATGCCTCACCGGAGATGTCTTCGGCTCACAGCGTTGTGATTGTGGTGGGCAGCTGGCGGAAGCTATGAAAGCGATTTCTGAGCACGGAGCCGGTATCATCGTGTACCTACGCCAGGAGGGCCGCGGAATCGGGCTGAAACACAAGATAAAAGCCTACAAACTGCAGGAGGCTGGTTTTGATACGGTCGAAGCCAACGCGGAGCTGGGTTTTCCCCCTGACTTGCGAGACTACGGCGTAGGTGCGCAGATACTGTATGACCTCGGCGCACGCAAACTTATCGTGATGACCAACAATCCAATGAAACTGGTCGGCTTAGAGGGACATGGCCTAGAGATTGTTGACCGTAGACCACTCAACGTTGCTGTAACCGAACTCAACCAACGCTATCTGCAGACTAAAAAACAGAAACTTGGCCACCTGATAGATTGACCATGATTACCATCGCAGTGAGTGAATTCAATGCGGAGGTAAGCACCGGCTTGCTGGCTGGCTGCCAGGCAGCCCTGCTGGAAAGCGGAATCCCGGAATATGACCTTGATGTGACGCGGGTTCCGGGAGTATTTGAGCTTCCCGCGGCTGCGTTGCGGCTCTCGCAGCAGCCGGGTGTTCAGGCAGTCATCACGCTTGGAGCGGTCATCCGGGGTGAGACTGACCACTATCACTATATCTCCGAGGCGGTTACCCGCGGTTTGATGCACGTGACGCTGCGCACTGCTGTGCCGGTCCTCTTCGGAGTGCTCACCTGTCAGAATATGGAACTGGCCCGCGCGCGCTCGGAACCGACTGGCCGTCGCAACAAAGGCTATGAGGTGGGGATAGCAGCTGTGGCAATGATGGTGCACTGATGCGACGGGCCTTGTCTTGGTCTTAGCTAGAGAAAGGCGCGGTAACGCTAGCACTACAATGGTGATGCGCCCAACATCTGTGCAGTCGGTGCTAGAAGCGGCGTTGGCTGACCAGCCTCTCTCCGCTTCCGACGGTTACGCGCTTATGGCCGCGCCGCCTGAGGCGCTGACCGAAATATGCGCGGCTGCGCGCCGGCTGAGCGAGCGCGGTAAAGGTCGCACAGTGACCTATTCTCGCAAGGTATTTATACCTCTCACAACGCTCTGCCGTGATAGCTGTGCGTACTGCACTTTTGCTAAGGCGCCTGGCGACTCCGCAGCGCGCACGCTGGTTCCAGATGAAGTACTCGCTATCGCACACGCCGGCGAAAAGGCAGGATGCAAAGAAGCGCTCTTCAGCCTTGGTGAGCGGCCCGAGCTGCGCCATGAGCTGGCGCGTGAGCACCTGCGCTCGCTCGGACATTCCACAATGTTGGAGTATTTGCACGCGATGTGCGCGCTCGTGCTGCGTGAGACCACGTTGGTTCCGCACGTCAATCCGGGTGCGCTAACGCGCGCGGAGATTTCCGTGCTGCGTCCGGTGAGTCCGAGCATGGGCATGATGCTGGAAAGCGTCAGCGAGCGCCTCACCGAGCGCGGCGGCGCGCACCATGGCTGCCCGGACAAGCTTCCAGCCACCCGGATTAACACTCTGCGCGCAGCTGGAGAGTTGTACGTACCATTTACCACCGGAATCCTGGTCGGCATTGGAGAGACGCGTTCGGAGCGGGTGGATGCGTTTCTGGCGCTGCGCCGGATACACTCGGATTATGGTCACATTCAAGAGGTCATTGTGCAGAATTTCCGTGCAAAGGCGGGTACGCGCATGGCGTTCTGCGGCGAGCCGGATGTGGACGAAATGCGGCGCACGCTTGCGGTCGCGCGGTTGCTGCTCGGCGGGGAAGTAAATCTGCAGGCGCCCCCCAACCTGACGCCGCGAGAGTACGGGCGCTATTTGAGAGCGGGCATCAACGATTGGGGCGGAATCTCTCCGGTCACGCCTGATCACATCAACCCGGAGGCGGCCTGGCCGAAAATTCGTGAGCTCAAAGCGGTCAGCGGTAGAGAGGGGTATACCCTGCGCGAGCGCCTGAGTGTTTATCCACGTTATCTGAGCAATCCCGACCGCTGGCTGCACCCCGTTTTTAGGAGGGCGCTGCCGGCGCGGGTAGACTCTTTCGGGCTGATCGAGGATGAGGAAATGACATTATGAACAAGAAGACGTCCGAGAATAGCAGCAGTAGTATGTCCATCCAGATGCTGGCAGGGATAAAACCTGCTGTGGCGCGCGTGCTGGAGCGGGCGCTGGAAGAGCGCGAGATTAGTTCAGAAGAGGCCGTGCTGCTCTTCTCGGCCACTGGCCGAGAACTGAAAGTGCTGGTGCGCGTGGCTGACGAATTGCGCCAGCGCGCAGTCGGGGATGTGGTCACTTATGTGACTGTGCGCAACATTAACTTTACCAACATATGTTACACTGGCTGTGGTTTCTGCGCCTTCGCCCGAAGGTTGGATGACCCTGATGCGCAATGGCTCTCGCTAGAGGAAGTAGCTGACCGAGCAGAGCAGGCGTGGCGTGCTGGCGCGACCGAGGTGTGTATGCAGGGAGGTTTGCACCCGCGTATGCAGGGAAGCCACTACCGCGATTTAGTCCTCTCAGTCAAGGAGCGTGTTCCGGAGATGCACGTGCATGCCTTCTCGCCATTCGAAATTTGGTACGGTTCGCAGCGCAGCGGAGTCAGCTACGCCGACTTTCTCAGTGAGTTGAAAGATGCTGGTCTAGGCTCTCTGCCCGGTACCGCGGCCGAGATTCTGGATACGGAAGTACGTCGGCAGCTCACCAAAAACAAACTGAGTGCCGAACAATGGGTTGAAATTATTACCACTGCACACCGGCTTGGCATTCGCACCACCTCGACCATCATGTACGGGCATGTGGATGGACCCCATCACTGGGCGCAGCATATCGCTCTCCTGCGCGACATCCAGCGCGACACCGGCGGATTCACCGAGTTCGTGCCGCTCGGTTTCATTCACTACAAAGCGCCATTATATCTGGATGGCCTCGCTCGCCCCGGCCCGACCGTTGCGGAGAACCTGCGTATGCACGCCGTGGCCCGCATCATGCTGCACAGCTTCATACCTAACATTCAAGTTTCGTGGGTGAAGATGGGCTTGCGAATAGCGCAACGCTGCCTGCAGGGCGGGGCAAATGATTTTGGCGGCACACTGATGGAGGAGACGATTTCACGCTCTGCCGGTGCCGACCATGGGCAGTACATACGCCCGCGGGAATTCCGCCGCCTGATTCGGGAAATTGGGCGCGTTCCGGCACAGCGCAATACTCTCTATGAATTGTTGCATGTGTATAATATCCGGCCTGAGCCCGCTCATCCGGAGAGCAATCCAGGCGCGCTAGACGCATCTGTCTCACGCGTCAGAATACGCGCATAATTCCTTTCACGGCATACAGATATACCAGGCTGCGCGGATCGGACGGGTCATCGCCCAGAAAGGCGGCCGTGATAATCCGCCTGATAACCTTGGCCTTACTTGTCTTAGGCAGGTCATTGACAAATTGGACTTCACCGGAGCGTAACGGGTTCCCGATTTCTGCAATCCTCTCTCCGCACTAGCAATTATTCCGCCGAATTCATCACGATCAATCGTGTTCATGGCATCTGGGCGAACCGCGATGCGGTGGTTATGGCCGGCTCTGCATCAGTACCACCCATTGGCCGTGCTGTACGGTCTCATTCTTCTGATTACGCACGTCCATATCAAGAGTTACCCCCCCCCCTTTCAGATGTGGCATTACTTTGGTCTCGGTCACTTGGAGCAGTACGTGAATTGTATCGCCAACTAAAATCGGAAGACTGAACTTCCACTCGACAATCTTCCGTAACATCAGAATGGTGCCTTCCATGAAACCGGTCTGTACTGCTAGCCCGGAGGCGATTCCCATACCCAGCAGGCCGTGCGCCACGCGCTGCCCGAGGGGCGTTTCGGATGCAAAATCTACATCGGTGTGAATCTGGTTGTAATCGCCAGAAAGCCCCGCGAAATTAACGATATCGGCCTCGGTGACAGTACGCCCACGGGTGACGATCTCCATGCCTACTTCAAATTGCTCAAAGTACAATCCGCGTAGCTCAGATGAGTTCATGCTTTTCTCCTCTGGCACATGGTCGATTGGTGGCCTTGAACACGCTTATCTCTTTTTCATGAAGCGTGGCAACACTGTCACCCAATCGTTTAGGCGCACCCGGTCTCCGGTCTTCAGCGTGGCACGCGCCGGCTCCGCTTTCTCGCTTGCCGACTGGAACACGCCCAGGGGTGTGCCGGGCGTTGTGAATTCCTCCTCGACAAAAGCCTGCCCGAGGAGATACCCCTCGCTGTCAATCGCGCAACTGGTCACCTGACCGATGACGCGCCCGCGCTTATCCACCACCGGGTCGCCGGGGTGGGCCATACGCACGCCCCTTTCGTTAAAGCGGAAACGCACCACCATGCCGCCGTCGTCGCGCGCCACAAAAGCCGCGCGTCCGATGAACCATGGTTTATGTGTTTTCACATAAGCGCCGAATCCGGCAGCCGCCACGCACAGATTCAGGTTGCCGCCCATCTCGTGCCCGTAAAGCGGCAGCCCGGCCTCGGTGCGCGTGCTATCGCGCGCGGCCAGGCCGCAAGGCTGCACCCCGATCGGTTTGCCTGCCTGCAGCAGCGCATTCCACAAATCGACCCCGCGGTCAGGATGGACGAACAATTCAAATCCGAGCGGCTCGCCGGTGTATCCCGTGCGCGAGATGATCAGATCGAATCCGCCGAGAGTTGCCTCACACAGCTCGGTGCGTTTCAATGCGTGTACGCACGCAGCAGAGGCTTCATCCGCGCCGAGTGCCAATAGTACGTCCCGGCTCTGCGGCCCCTGCAGCGCTAGGTCAACGCGCATCTCGGCTCCGGCGGCGCGGTTGTGCAAATTCCGCAGTGTGACCCCACCGCGCCCGCTGGCCTGCGCGGCGGGGCGCTGCCGATCAACCAACACACTCCCAGCAAGCACCGCGTTCACCCATCCCCAGTCCTTCGCATCGTTGGACGCATTCACCACAATCAAATAGCGTTCCGCGGCCCGCCGGTAAACCAGCAGATCGTCGATCAAATTGGCATCGGGGTCAAGCAGGTGCGTGTAGAGCGAATTGCCTATACCCAGCGCGGCTACATCGTTGGCGCACGTCGCGTCTAGGAATTCAGCCGCCGTCGCGCCGCTGGCCTCCCATACCCCCATATGACTGACATCGAACAGCCCGGCGGTCGTGCGCACCGCGGCGTGCTCCTCCGAGACGGACGAATACCACAACGGCATATCCCATCCGCCGAAAGGCGCCATTTTTGCCCCCAGAGCGCGATGCGTCTTGTTCAGCACGGTTTTCTTTAAATCGTTGGATTCGGACTCTAGGTATTTATACTCAGGCAACGTTGCGCCGGAAGCCGTCTGAGCGGAGGCGATGCCGGTGAAATACGGCTTGCTGGTCTTGACCGCAGGGCCGACTGCCTTGGGTGGGGTAGTTGCCACCCCGCGGTCATGCACTGCTACCGCTCCCGGGGCTTTAGCGTGCACGTCGACATCATCCAACGCTACATATCCATCAGAAAGATCGCGTAGCCAGGTTTTCACCCACACCGAATCAGCCGCCGGGACTGTCAATTCGAAGGTGTGCGCAGCGGCGCGCATCAATACGCCGCTAGCGGTGCGACCCCCCTGCCAGACCTGGGTGGGCTGGCTTGCGCCGGAGGCCAAAGCGCTGACATCGTTGCTGCTGGCGACTTGCAGAAAACGCTCGGCTTTCTCACCGCTGATTTCCAGCGTCACCATGCCGGATTCCGGGGGGTTCTGGTCGAGATAATAGAAATGCGGGTATCCGTGCGTGGCAGGCGTGAAGTCCAAGCCCATGCGCTGCGAGAGATCACGAACCTGCATTTTGACCGCGTTGAGCGTTTCGAA
>Ga0310120_10000571_pt1 | contig 29171 bp, 25 predicted proteins | sample CB27_AW_983_MG_FD_203506 | JGI IMG/M metagenome (GOLD analysis project Ga0310120, IMG submission 203506) | Marine microbial communities from Western Arctic Ocean, Canada - CB27_AW_983 | ecosystem: Environmental > Aquatic > Marine > Oceanic | place: Canada: Western Arctic Ocean | collected...
CGGTGCCGATCGAAGCGGTCAACGCCGTGGGTCGTTCGCGTGACCCCTGGCTCAGCTCCGACGGACTCTCGCTGTGGTTCGTCGCCGACGGAGCCGACGGGCAGGGAGTCTACTTCGCGACGCGTCCGAGCCCGTTCGCCGAGTTCGACAATCCGCAGTTCGTCCCGATCACCCGGGGGCGGGACCACCGCGCTTCGCCCAGCGTGTCGGCCAAGGGGCTGCTGGTCTACGCGGTGCCCGAGAAGGCAGCGATCTGGGGAGCCATCCGCGGAGGTCCGCTGAGCCCCTTCGATGACAAGCGGGCCTTGGTCTCCAGTCGCAAGACCACACCGAGATGGACTGCGGCGCAGGTCCTGGGTGGCGGATTGCACCTGTTCTGGCTCGAGGCCGCCGGAGAATCGACGAGCAGTTTTCACGCGTCGCGGACCGAGGTCGACAAGGCGTTTGGTCCGGCCGAGGCGTTCGAGTTGCCGGGGACGAGGCCCTGCCTCTCGGCCGACGGACTCAGGCAGTACACCTTCGATGGCAAGACGCTGGCCCGCTGGCGTCGTTCGTCTCTGAGAGGTCGATTCGCCAGCGACGACACCGTGGCGGAACTCGAACTGACCGACTACATCGATGACCCCCGGTCTCGACAGTTCGCCGTCAGCGACGACGAACGCTGGATGGTCTTCTGCGAGGCCCCCGGTGACGGAGCCAGGTTGTTGATCGTCAGGCTTCACGAACGTCCCCACCGAGGCACTTTGGTGGTCGGAGCCCCGGCACCGCCGCGGCCGGTCGTGGCCAAGATCGACAAGAAGAGGCTCAAGCCCAGGACCCCGGCTGCCAAGCTGGTGATCGATCCCAAGGCGGTGGCCAAGGCTGCCAAGGATGAGCCCAAACCGGCTCCCAAGCCGGTCAAGATTCTCGAACTCCCGCTGGCCGCCTATCGATCGGCCTGGTACGGCCTGCTGGCCAAACGCGACTACACCGCGGCGGCCAAGCACCTTGCCGCGGCTCGGAAGGACCCGAAGTTCACCAACTGGTCAGAGCAACTGGGATGGGATTCCGAGGAACTGTCATTGATCCATGCGTTCTGGAAGGACGTGCGGCGGGTTGTGGCCGCCATGAAGCCCGACGATCCGGTACGGATCGGCAGCGTCCGGCTGAAGTTCGTCAAGTTCGAGAACGACATGCTGGTGGCCCAGGGGAAGGCCAAGCCGGTCGTGAAGCCGCTGGCCACGATGGCCGCCAGTGACCTGGTGGGACTGGTTGAGCCGACCCTGGTCGCCGACGACAACCGCGGCCGGCTGCGACTGGGGGTCTTCCTGTACCGCGACCTGAGGGGCCGGGGCATCTCGGCGACACGGAGGCTGCGGCGAGCCGGCGAGGCTGGAGCCGAATTTCTGGACCGACGGGGCTTGAGGCTGCTGGCCGAGGCACGGGCCGAAATCGACCGGGGTCGGCCCGAGAGAGCTCTGCCGCTGCTGGCCACGATCGAGAAGTCCCACGCCAAGACCTCGGCGGCCGAACGGCTCGTGGAGGTGTGGGAACAACTGTACTCGCTAAAGAAATGGTCGCGGCAGGGATCGCGGCGGTGGCAGATCAACGGGGTGGCCTGGCGGGTGGCTCCGGGTCGGGCCGCCGGCAGCCTGGTGGTCTCGCCCCGCGAGATGGCACGATTCGAGTTGTCGCTGGAGTGGAAGACCGAGGGCGAGACGGGCCAGGGCGGCGTCTTCTTCCGTTACGGCGGAACCGGCAATCCGGTCGGCAGTTCGCTGAAGCTGCAGCTTTCGAGTGACGCGGGGGTTGCCGCCGACCAGTTTTCCACCGGGGCACTGTTCGGGGTCGCTCCGCCGGCGGTCAACCTGGCCAAGCCGACCGGTGAGTGGAACAGTCTGAAGCTGCGTGTCGACGGAGACGCGGTGAGGGTCGAGATCAACGGTCAGCAGGTGCTGATGACGACCGTGGCCGATCCCGATCTGCCCGCGGCCGGTCACGTAGCGCTGGACGGAATCGCCGGGGGAATCACCTATCGCCGTGTGCTGCTGGTGCCGCTGGCGAGTCGTTGACTTTCCGCCGGGGGCGAACTAGTTTGACCAGTCGCGGGTTGGCGGCCCACGGGTCGCCAGTGACGCGTTTGGTGATACGACAGAGATACCCAGCACAGAAGCAAAGAAGGAAGACCGATGGCCCGCCCCGTGACCCTGTTTACCGGCCAATGGGCCGACCTGCCGCTCGAGGACCTCTGCAAGAAGGCCGTGGAGTTCGGATACGACGGTCTCGAACTGGCCTGTTGGGGTGACCATTTCGAGGTGCGGCAGGCACTCGAAGACGACACCTATTGCTCGCGGAAGCGAGATCTGCTCGAGAAGCATGGCTTGCAGCTGTTCTCGATCTCCAACCACCTGGTCGGCCAGGCGGTGCTCGATCGCATCGACGAGCGTCACCAGGCGATCTTGCCCGATTACGTTTGGGACGACGGTGATCCCGACGGGGTCAACCAGCGGGCCTCCGACGAGATGAAGAACACGGCCCGGGCGGCGCAGAGGCTGGGGGTCGAGGTGGTCAACGGGTTCACCGGTTCGAGCATCTGGCACCTGATCTACGATTTTCCGCCGACTCCCGCGTCGATGATCGACGCGGGTTTCGACCTGTTGGCCGAACGCTGGAACCCGATTCTCGACGTGTTCCAGGAGTGCGGCGTGAAGTTCGGCCTGGAGGTGCACCCGACCGAGATTGCCTTCGACATCTACTCGGCCGAACGCTCGCTGCAGGCGCTGGACAACCGCGAGGAGTTCGGGTTCAACTTCGATCCCAGCCACCTGTTGTGGCAGGGGGTCGACCCGGTCGAGTTCATCCGCAGCTTCCCCGACCGGATCTATCACGTCCACATGAAGGATGTCTCGGTCACGCTCAACGGACGCACCGGCATTCTGACCAGCCACCTCGAGTGGGGCGATGCACGTCGTGGCTGGGATTTTCGCAGCGTGGGACGCGGGGGCGTGCGGTTCGAGGAGATCATCCGCTCGCTGAATGCGATCAAATACGAGGGTCCGCTGTCGATCGAGTGGGAAGACATCGGGATGGACCGCGAGCAGGGGGCTGCCGAAGCCTGCCAGTTCGTCAAGAATGTCGACTTCGCCCCCTCGGGGCACCGCTTCGACGCCGCCTTCGGCGACGACTAGTTGCCGGTTACGGGTTCATGTCCATCGAAGACGTCTACCGCGAGGCCACGCGGCACGGACCGTCCGGTTCGGGTCGGGGTCGGGGGCGCGGTGAGCCGCCGGCCTGGTCGGTCCGCCGAACGGCGGTGACCGTGGTGGTCCTGGTGTTGATCGTCGGGACGGTCTTCTGGTGGTCCGCACCCGAGCGCCGCGACTCGAAGTGGTGGGAGCCGGAGGGTCAGAAGAAACTGGTCAGCCCGTCGAAGACTCCACCCGTCGACCTGGTTTCGACCAATCGGGCACTCGACGTCCTGGCCGGCTGGGAGCGGATGTCGTGGTCCGAGAAACGCGAGGCCACTCGGCTGATCGACAAGGTCTTCGTTCTCGGCGGGACCGACTACGTGGTCTACGTCGAGACCAACCGCAACATGATCCGCGAATATCTCGAGAAGCGCAAGCGCGGTGAACTGGTCCGCCGCGCCGGGGTCGAGAGCCGGGCGGACGGGCCGTCGATCGAGCGCTAGACGAACGGCGTGACGCCGGGAATCGCCACCGGTCGAGTCTCGAGTTTGCCGAAATCGTACTTCGGGGGCTTGAGGCTCAGCTTCGAACCCATCATCTGCTCCCAGCCGAGCTGCTTGCCGGTGTAGGCGGTCGTCCGGCCCATGATGCCCAGCATCGAGCTCTTGCTCATGTAGTCGCCGTTGTTGATCGGCTTGCCCGAGCGGATGCTGGCGAAGAACTCGTCGTGCTCGACCTGGTACATCGACTTGCTGCGGCCCTTGAACCGCCAGGTCTCGTTACCGGCCATGTCGTAGATGCGGTGCCGCATCACGTCGACCCGTCCCTTGGTGCCGAAGATGTGGTCGGTGACGTCGTTGGCACAGCCGCGGAAATGCCGGCAGCGTGCGAATGCCTTCACACCGTTCTCGTACTCGTAGACGATGTTGAAGTGGTCGAAGATGTTGCCGTACTTCGCCTCGGTCCGTTGCTGCCGGCCGCCACTGCCGCTGGCATGGATCGGTGGCTTGTCCTGCATGGCCCAGCCCATCTTGTCGAGGCTGTGGACGTGCTGCTCGACGTTGAAGTCTCCCGAGAGCCAGGTGTAGTAGTACCAGTTGCGCATCTGGTACTCCATTTCGCTCTTGCACTGATCGCGTGTCACCCGGGGGTCCCAGACTCCACCGCTGTTGTAGCTGCACTGCATGGCGGTGATCTCGCCGATCGTTCCGTCGTGCACGCGAGCGAATGTCTCCCGCATGCCCCGGTGGTACCGCCAGCAGAGACCGGAGAGAATCGAGAGATTCTTCTTGGCGGCCATCTCGCACGATTTGAGCACGCTGCGGATGCCGGGAGCATCGACTGCAACCGGTTTTTCGACGAACACGTGCTTGCCGGCCTCGACGGCGTAGCGGAGGTGCTGGGGCCGGAAGTGCGGCGGAGTGGCCAGCAGGACCACGTCGACGTTGTCGGTGACGTGCTTGAAGTTGTCGAATCCGCTGAATCGCATCTCGGGCACGACGTCGACCCGGTCGCCGATGCCCGACTTCTTCAACGCCGTCAGCTTGCTCTCGAGCCGTTTGCCGAAGGCGTCACCCAGGGCGACCAGGCGGGTGTGAGGGTCGGCCGAGAGGGCGTTGACCGCCGCACCGCCACCGCGACCACCGCAACCGACCAGTCCGACTTTGAGGGTCTCGGTGCCCTGGGCCGCAAAGAGCCCGGAGTTGAGCGAGGCCGCCACGGCGCCGCCGACCGTTGCCGCTGTGGTTTTCAACACGTCGCGTCGGGAAGTGGTCATCAAGAAAGTCTCCTGGTTTGCGGCCAAGCCACTGCCGGTTCTCTTGGGATGTTCGGATCGGGGATGTTCGACAGTGGTGTCAACAACTTCAGGATAGCACAACTGATTTGGCCGGGGCGACCCCGTGCCGAGTGGGAATCGGTCACCCGGAGCGGCTAATATGCCGATTGAATCGTCTGCTGGAATTCTGCCGCCTTGTCAGTGCTGCCGGTTGTTGGCCGGCCAGGGAGTCTCCGATGTCCGCTTCGATCAACCGTCGCTCGTTCCTGGCCTCAACGGCCCTCGCCACCGGCTCGGTGCTTTGGCAGCAGGGGGCGATTGCTGCCGAGACCAAGGCTCCCCGCGTCAAGCTCCGCAAGGCGGTCAAGTACGGCATGGTTGCCGGCAAGGGGAGTGTTGAAGAGAAGTTTCGCCTGCTGCTGGACCAGGGTTTCTCGGGCGTCGACATCAACGTTCGGCTGGATCACGACGAGGTGAACCGGGCACGGGACAAGACGGGCCTGGTTGTCCACGGCGTCGTGGGTTACGACCACTGGCGGAAGCCGTTTTCGCACCAGGACAAACAGGTTCGTGCCCAGGGCCGCGAGAGTTTCCTGGGGGCGATCCGGGACGCCAAGGCCTACGGTGCCACCAGCGCGCTGCTGGTACCGGGCGTCTGCAACAAGCAGGTGTCCTACCAGGACGCCTACAAGCGGTCGCAGGCCGAGATCCGCAAATGCCTGCCGCTGGCCGAGGACCTGGGCATCCAGATCCTGATCGAGAACGTCTGGAACAACTTCCTGCTGAGCCCGATCGAGACGGCTCGGTTCGTCGACGAGTTGAAGAGTCCGTTGGTGGGCGTCTATTTCGACGTCGGCAACGTGGTCCGCTTCGGCTGGCCCGAGCAGTGGATCAAGACGCTCGGTTCCAGGATCAAGAAGCTCGACATCAAGGAGTACAGCCGCAAGCTGCAGAATCAGAAGGGGCCGTATGCCGGGTTCGGGGTGAAGATCGGCGACGGCGACTGTGACTGGCCGGCGGTGATGAAGGCCCTGGCCGAGATCAAGTTCTCGGGTTGGGCCACGGCCGAGGTCCGAGGTGGCGACGCGGCGCGACTGAAGGACATCTCGCAACGGATGGACCGCGTGTTCTCGGCCTGAGGCGGATTGCGGGTTCAGTCGTTGTTGTTCTTGATGTCGGCTGCCGCGTCGAGATCGAACTTGCGGCGGACGGCTTCGGGCGGGACCTTCAACGGGCGGATGATCCGGAAGCCGACGAACAGCGCGTCGGTGTGGTACCAGATGCTCTGCGGCAGTTGCGGATCCTGCATTTTCCATTCATCGCTGGAGAAGATCCGGTTGGCCGCCCGCAGTTCTTCGGGGTCGTTGTCCCAGCTGCCTCCACGGACGGTTCTCGGGTAGAGCTTCTTGGACTGCCTGAGCAACTGCAGCGGTCGCAACGGGCTCGGCTTGCTGGTGAACTGGGCGTAGTGCTTGGCCGAGTAGGCGTCGAGCACCCATTCGCTGACATTGCCGTGCATGTCATGAAGTCCCCAGGGGTTGGGCTTCTTGAGTCCCACCTTGTGGTACGCCTCGTCGCTGTTGTCGTAGAACCAGGCGTACTGTCCGAGCGGCTTGGGGTCGTTGCCGAAGTGGTAGGCGGTGCTGGTTCCGGCGCGGCAGGCGTATTCCCATTCGGACTCGGTGGGCAGCCGGTAGAAGTGGCCGGTCTTGGCCGAGAGCCAGCGGCAGTACATCTTGGCGGCCAGCTGGGTCATGCAGATGGCCGGGTAGCCGTTGTGGCCCATGCCGAAGGTCATGTCGGTGTAGGGCTTGGTCGGCCGGGTGACGACATCGGCGGTCTTGTCCAGCGGCGTGGGCTTGAAGCCGGCCAGCTTCCGACGCTGGATGTCCAGGTTGAAGCTCCAGACGTCGTACTCGTCCCAGGTCACCTCGTGCTTGCCCATCCAGAACGGCTCGATCCTGACCTTCAGTTGAGGTCCCTCGTCGGCTTCCCGGTCGGCTTCACCGGCCGGGCTGCCCATCACGAACTCGCCGCCCTGGATCGGCAGCATTCCGAACGAGGTGCGGGTGCCGGGGATCTTCTGCGAATAGGACTTCATGTCCTTGGCCGTCTTCGCCTCGGCTTCCTTCGGCGTGATCGGTGGGGCGGCCGGTGCCGGTCGGGATCCGAGGGTGACCGATGCGATGACGATCACGAGGGCCGGCCACGAGACCCTCTCGAGGGGGCGACCGGGTTGTCGGGATGAGTTGGCAGCCGTTAGTTTGAGCATGATCAATCCGCTGGGGAGGCGTGCGGTGAGGCAACACGGTCGGTGGACAGTCGGCGGCGTGGCGGTCGTGGTCCTGTTGGGGCTGCGGCCCGGATTGGCCGACGAGCCGTTGACACGGTTCGAGTTCCGTCGCAAGGCGATGGGGGTCGATTTCACCGTCGTATTGTATGGGGCCAAAAAGGGTGCCGCAAATACCGCTGCGGAGGCGGCGCTGGATCGGGTGACCCAACTCGATGCGATCTGCAGCGACTACAAGGCGACCAGCGAGTTGCGGCGGCTGTGCGCCGAGGCCAAGCCCGGGCAGGCGATGCCGGTCAGCGTGGACCTGGCCCGCGTGCTCGAACGGTCGCAGCAAGTCTCGAAGCTCTCCGGTGGAGCCTTCGACGTGACAGTCGGTCCACTGACGAAGCTCTGGCGACGGGCCAGGCGACAGAAGAAACTGCCCCCGGCCGACCGATTGAACCAGGCCCGCAGCCTGGTGGGATACCGATTGGTGTCGGTCGACGGCCGTGCGCGGCAGGTGACCCTGAAGCGTGCCGGGATGCGGCTGGACCTGGGCGGCATCGCCAAGGGATACGCCGTTGATCGGGCGATGGAGATCCTGGCTCACCATGGGTTCACACGGTCGATGGTTGACGGCAGCGGAGACCTGGCCGTCGGCGATCCGCCACCGGGTCGAGCCGGCTGGAAAGTGGCGGTGGCGTCGCTGGAGAATCCCGACAGGCGATCGGTCGAGGTGCTGGAACTGGCCAACACCGCGATTGCCACATCGGGTGACGCCTTCCAGTCGGTGACGATCGACGGCACGCGGTATTCTCACATCCTCGATCCGCGGACCGGCCTGGGGTTGACCAGCTCGTCGAGCGTCACGGTGCTGGCTGCCGACGCGACCACCGCCGATGCGATGGCTTCGGCCGTCAGCGTGATGGGGCCGGTGGCAGGACAGCGGTTGGTCGCCGGGACCCGGGGCGTCGAGTCGTTGTTCGTCACCCGGGCCAAGAACCGGCTGAAGATCCACAGGTCCAGGGGGTGGCCCGGCCGCTCACCGGCTCGTTAGCCGTTTCTGTCGAGCCAGCCACGCCGAGGCCGGTCCGGCGAGCCCCTCGTGGCCCCCTTCGAAGATCGTCACCCGCGACGGGCCCGATCGGCGGCGGAGATGGATCAGTCGACCGAACTCGTTGTCCTTGACGTTCTCGCCCCGACCGGGCTGCTTCAACCGGCCGGCCGTCCACAACTGGTCCATTTCGGCGTCGCTGATCATCGTGACCTTGCGGGCCCGGGCGACAATGTTCCAGGCCCTCAGCGTATGGTGGATCGGGACCGAGCCGGTCTTGCCGTCGTGGACACCCGCACACAGGTCCAGCGGCACATCGGCCGCGCGGGCCAGCACCGACACCGGCGAGCGGTCACGGTACTCGAGGTCGATTTTCCTGGAGGCACCCGGTGGTCCGCCCAGGCTCTTGAGGATCATCCGGGCATAGTTCTGGGGTTGGCCGTCCTTGAGGTGGAAGCGGTACCACTGGCCGAGGTCGCTGATGCCGACCCACGCCGAGACGGCCGAAAACCGCCTGGGATGATGTCCGGCCATCAGCATCGCCATGTGACCGCCGCCCGAGGAACCGGCCAGGTAGATCCGTGCGGGATCGACCCGGTATTTGCCGGTGGCCCAGTCGATGGCATCGAGGATGTCACCCCGGGCCAGCTTCGATCCGCAGGCGGCCGGCGTGTCATTGCGGCCACGGAAGTTGGGGTGCAGGAAGATCCAGCCACGGGTGACGGCCTGCTTGAGCCACGCCGAGTTGTCCTGCCGGTAGTCACCGCTCCAACTGTGCAGGAAGACCAGCAGCGGAGTCGGTCGTTCGGAAGCCCGCTTCGGGGTCCAGACCCGGGACGGCTGCCGGGAACCGTCGAGCGTGCTGGTGATCGAGACATCGGCCAGCGGCGGCAGGTCGTCGGCCGCGACGGGCGCCGTGGCCAACAGGCACACGGTGATCGAGCGGATCCACCGACCGGAACGGTTCACGTCTTCTTGTCCGTCTTGGTCTTCTTGATCGTGCCCCACATGTGACCGAGCGTCTTGCCGTGTGACCAGGTGCCGGCGTAGCGGTTGCCGTCGATCAGCAGGTGGACCGAGAAGGTGCCCATGCCGGGGATGGTGATCTTGTCCATCGTGATCACCGGCTTGGTGCCGGCCCAGACGACCTTCAGTGGCAGCGGCGGCAGCTTGGCCTGGCCGAACTTGGAGTGGAACAAAAAGAAGTTGCCCCCCTTGGACACCTTGCTGATCTCGTAGCTGTCGGCGTTGGGCGGCCCGTCCTGCTCTTCTCCGACGACACTGAAGAACCCCGTCAGCGTGGTTCCGGACATCGTCTTCATGAAAGCCTGGTCGCGGGCCTTCTGTTTCGCCTCGGCGGCATCGTTTGCGGCCAGGGCCAGCGGGGCACACAACACGGCCAGCACCAGCAGGGCCGGCAGGTACGAACGAAACGTGGGGACGTGGCGGGTCATCGCACGGATCTCCATCTCGGACAGCGACTCGTTATCATGCGAACCCATCCTACACCACCGGCCCGAAACGATGAACAGTCCACAAGGCCAGCCGCCCCCGTTTGAACTGCTGCTTCCCGCCGTTCGGGAATTCTGCCAGGTCGTCGCCGCGCTGCGCGGCCCCGATGGCTGTCCATGGGACCGCGAGCAGACTCTCGAGACGATCAAGCCGTACACGCTCGAGGAGACCTACGAACTGCTCGAAGCGATCGACTCGGGCGACGATACGGCTATCGTCGAGGAACTCGGCGACGTGCTGCTGCAGGTGGTGCTCGATGCCCAGATCGGTGCCGACGAGGGGCGGTTCGGATTGCTCGAGGTGGTCGAGGGAGTGACCCGCAAGCTGGTCACTCGGCACCCTCACGTGTTCGGCGACGAAACGGCCGAGACATCCGAGGAGGTGCGGCGGAACTGGGACTCGGCCAAGCGGGCCGAGAAACAACGCGATGGCGTGATGGATGGACTGCCGCTGGCGATGCCGGCATTGGCACGTGCGGCCCGGATCACCGGACGGGCCGCACGGGTCGGCTACGACTTTCCCGATCGCCGGATGCTCTTCGACAAGCTGCGTGAAGAACTGGCCGAGTTGGCCGCGGAGTTGTTTGAGGAGGGCTCGGTGCCCGAGGTGTCGGCGGAGGTCGAGGCCGACATCATCGAGGATGGACCGCTGGCCGATGACGTACGGGACCGCGCCGAGGAGGAACTCGGGGACGTGCTGTTCGTGCTGGCCAACATCGCCCGACGCTGGGGAATGAATGCCGAGGAGGCGCTGCGGCGGAGTTCCCGAAAGTTCGAACGACGGTTCCGGGCGATCGAAGACGGCCTGGCTGCCCAGGGGAGAGATGTGCAGGAGGCATCGTTGGTCGAGATGGAAGAGGTGTACCAGGCAGCCAAGGCTGCAGAGAAGTGAGAGGAGCGAGGCAAGATGGATGAATCAACCGGTGGGCTGCTGGTTCGGCACGAGGAGACGGCCGATCGCGAGCGGAGCACCTGCGGCTGGCGGCACCTGCTGTTGAGCCGCCAGGACCGTGATCGCGGGCTGGCCGCCTGGGCACACGCTGTCGACATCGACGGGGCTCGTGAGCACTACCACAAGGTGGGAACCGAGTTGTACTACGTGCTCGACGGTGAGGGCAGCGTGATGCTCGACGGGGTGGAGCACCCGGTCCACACCGGATCGATCGTTCACATTCCCCCCGGCGTGGTGCACGGAGCCAGGGGCCGGATGCGGGTGCTGGTGGTGGGGATTCCCGACATCAGCGACGACGACCTGTTTTTCCCCGAAGACGATACGGGTGATTCCACCGAGGCGGCCGGCCGATGAGCGATTCCGTTGGTTCCCTGGGTTCCCTGGAACTGATCGACCTGTCGGTGCCGCTGGAGGATGCGGCGGTCAGTGAGCCGATGCCGGCGTCGATCCACTACATCACTCACGAGGCCGAGGGGCTGGCCCAGATGCAGCAGTTCTTCGGAGTGGACCCCGCCGACCTGGTCTATTCGGACGGGCAGGGGTGGGCGATCGAGAAGATCGAGGCGATCACTCACACGGGCACCCACGTCGATGCTCCCTACCATTACGGGGCCAAGTCCGAAGGGCGGCCGGCGCGGCGGATCGACGAGGTGCCGTTGGAGTGGTGTTTTGCTCCCGGGGTCCGGCTGGACGTGCGACACAAGGCGGCGGGCGAGGAGATCACCGTCGAGGATCTTGAGGCCGCGCTGACCGTCATCGAGTACACGTTGGCCGAACGGGACATCGTGCTGCTGTGGACCGGGGCGGACGCCCGGTTGGAGTCTCCCGAGTACTTCCGTCAGCCCGGCCTGGGGCGGGACGGTGTCCTGTGGCTGGTCGAGCAGGGCGTACGGATGATCGGCATCGACGCCTACACGATCGATCGTCCGTTCGCAGACATGGTGGCCGACTATCGCGAGACCGGTGACGGCCGTCACATCTGGCCAGCTCACTTCGCCGGGATCACCCGCGAGTACTGCCAGATCGAGAAGCTGGCCAACCTCGACCGGCTGCCACGGCCTCACGGGTTCTGGGTTTCGTGCCTGCCGGTGAAGATCGCGCGGGCCAGCGCCGGCTGGTGCCGGGCGGTGGCGCTGGTGTGAAGCCGGCCCCGGTTCACTCCGGCGTCACGTAGGCCGACGTGATCCCGCCGTCGACCACGAACTCGGTCCCGGTCACGTAGCTCGAATCGTCGCTGGCCAGGTACAGCGCCGCCTTGGCCATCTCGGACGCCTCGCCGAATCGTCCCATCGGGATGTGAACCAGTCGACGCTGTTTCTTCTGGTCGGTGTCCAGAAAGTTCATCAGCATTTCGGTCTTCAACGGCCCCGGGCACAGCGCGTTGACCCGGATGTTCTGCCGGGCGTGGATGATGGCCAACTCGCGGGTCAATGCCAGCACGCCGCCCTTGCTGGCGGTGTAGGCCAGTTGTGGTGTGGCGGCCCCCATCAGGGCCACGAATGAAGCGGTGTTGATGATCGCCCCGCCACCGGCTCGCTGCAGCGCCGGCACGCCGAACTTGCAGCCCAGGAAGACACCGGTGAGGTTGATGGCGATGGTGCGGTTCCAGGTTTCCAGGGATGTCTCGACCGAGTCGCCATCGGCGGAATCCATGATACCGGCGTTGTTGAACAGCACGTCAAGCCGCCCGAACGACTCCTCGGCTGCAGCCACCATCGCCTGGCAGTCGTCCGAGTCGGCGACATCGGCCCGGACGAAGATCGCCGTTTCCGGATGGTCCGCCTCGATCTCGGCGACCGTTTCCCGGCCCGAATCCTCGTTGATGTCCACGGCGACGATTCGAGCCCCTTCGGAGGCAAACAACCGGCAGGTCTCCCGGCCGATTCCCCCACCGGCCCCTGTCACCACCACCACCTTCTCAGCCAGTCGTCCACTCACACTTCGTCCCCTTGTTCATCATCGAAACGGTCGCCGTTGATGTTCTGCGAATCGGCCGCCCGGTTCTCGCAGGCCTCTACCAGTTCGTCGAAAAGAGCCTGTTGCAGCGGATCGGCCTCGGCAGTCAGTTCCGGGTGCCACTGCACCGCGTACAGCCACCTGTGGCCGGGCAACTCGACAGCCTCGATTGTGCCATCGGGTGCGTGGGCGGCCACGACCAGCCCGCGGCCGACCCGGTCGATGGCCTGGTGGTGCCACGAGGCGGCGTCGAAGGTCGTTTGGACCATCAGTTCGGCCAGCGCGGTCCCCTCGACCAGTGTCACCCCGTGCGGTGTTGGTTCACGCGGTGGCAGTCGGTGCTGGATTTCCTCGCCGACCACGTCGGGCAGGTGTTCGTGCAGCGATCCGCCCAGCGCGACGTTGATCATCTGGGCACCGCGGCAGATGGCCAGGGTCGGGAGTCGCTCGGAGAGGATCCGGCGAGTCAGGCTCAGTTCCAGCAGGTCGCGATCGGGGTCGACCATGTAGACCTCAGGGTGCATCCTCCCGCCGTACAGTTCCGGATCGATGTCGCCACCGCCGGCCAACACGATGCCGTCGAGCCGGGCAAACAACTCCTCGACGGCCGTCTCGCCCGGGGGCAACAGCACGGGGACGCCCCCGGCACGACGCACGCTCGCGACGTAGTTTGTCGGCAACGAGAAATTGTCCTCTTCGTTGCGTCCGTACGTCGTGATTCCGATCAATGGCGTTCCTGCGGCCATTGCCTCAGATCCTCTCGAAGTATCTCCGCCGTTCCCAATCGGTGACGGTCCGGTCGAAGGCGGCCTGTTCGGTGCGGAAGAAGTGGGCGTAGTGGTCGACGACGGAATCGCCGAACGCGGCTCGAGTGAACTCGCTGGCGGCGAACAACTCGGTGGCTTCGGCCAGCGAGCCCGGTACGCCGGGTACGTCGTCGGCCTGGTAGGCGTCGCCGTCGAAGTGAGCCGGTGGCTCGACCTGGTTGGTGATCCCGTCCAGGCCGGCGGCCAGGGCGGCCGAGTAGACCAGGTACGGGTTGCAGTCGGCTCCGGGGATGCGGCACTCGACCCGCAGCGACGTGTCGTGTCCGACCACGCGAAACCCTGCGGTGCGGTTGTCGTGGCTCCAGGCGATCCGCGTCGGAGCCCACGAACCTGACTGGTAGCGCTTGTAGGAATTGACGGTGGGAGCCAGCAGGGGCATCAACTCGGGCACGCGTTTCATGAACCCGCCCAGGAACCAGCGGAAGGTCGGGCTGCAGCGGATCGGCCCCAGCGACTCGTCTCCGGCGAACGCGTTGGAGCCGTCTTTCCAGAGACTCACGTGGACGTGGCAACTCGACCCGGCCTGCCCGGCATCGAACTTGGCCATGAAGGTCACCGCCGCTCCGGCCGCGTCGGCGGTTTCCTTGAGGCACTGCTTGAGCAGCACGTGGCGGTCGGCCATCTCGAGCATCGGGGCGTAACGGATGTTCAACTCGTGCTGGCCCAGGCCCCATTCGCCCTTCGTGTTTTCGACCGGGATGCCCGAGGCCGCCAGGTGCCGTCGAGCCGCCCCGTGGATGTCCTCGTCCCGGCTGCCGTGCAGCAACTGGTAGTCTTCCAGGTACCATCCGCCGGCCGGCAGGCCGTGGTAACCGGCAGCCGCGGCGTCGCGGTAAGTGGTGCGGAAGAGGTAGTATTCGAGTTCGGAGGCGGCCTGTGGCTGGAGCCCCATGGTGGCCGCGGTCTCGAGTTGTCCCGCGAGCATCACCCGAGGGGCCTGGGGGACGGCATCGCCGGTCGAGTCGTCGACGACGTTGCAGAGCACGATCGCGGTGCGGTCGAGCCAGGCGGCCTGGCGGAGCGTGGCCAGGTCGGGGACCATGTGCACGTCGCCGTAGCCCCGTTCCCAGTTGGCGAAGTCGTAGCCGCCGACCGGCTCCATCTCCATGTCGACCGTCAGCAGGTAGTCGCAGCCGTGCGTGCCGTGGTCGGCGACCTCTTCCAGGAAGAAATCCGCGTCGAACCGCTTGCCGGCCAGCCGTCCGTAGAGATCGGTGAAACCGACCAGTACGGTGTCGATGGTGCCGTCGGCGACTCGGGCTTGGAGCTCTTCGAGGGTCAGGCAGCCGGGTGGGCGAGTGGGGAGGTTCATGGGGCGTCATCGCTCATGGGTAGCTCGGGGATGACCTGTTCGCCGTCACCGCCGTCGAGTTCCCGTTGGGCGGCCGAGAGCAACGCGACTTCTTCCTCGGGGGCCTGGGCGACCAGGTGATATCGACTGTAGCAGAGGAACCAGGCCAGTCCGATGACCAGGAAGATGGCGACCCCGTACATGCCGGGTCGGAACTCGGGAACCGAGAATGTCGCGGCCAGGGCGACCACCGCCAGCGCGGTGCCGACGGCTGCTCCGGGGATCCCCAGCGGGCTGTGGTAGGGCCGCGGCATTTCGGGACGAGTGATCTTCAGCACGATGTAGCTGACCATGACGAGGATGTAGGAGAGGACCGCGCCGAAGACGGCCATGTTCAGCAGCACGGCACCGACGGTGACCGAATCGCTGGCATCCGTCGCGGCCTCGGCCGATGTCTGGCTGAAATGGATGGCCGCCGCCAGGCCCAGGCCGACGACCGCGCCCAGGACCAGAGCGACCCACGGGGTCTGGGACCGACCGGTGATCGAAATCCACCGCGGGAAATAGCCGGCGCGTGACAGTGCGAACAGCACGCGGCCGTAGGCGTAGATGATCGTGTGGAAACTGGCCACCAGGCCGGTCAACGCGACCAGCCCGAGTACGCGACTGGTCGCGTTGTTGCCGAATACCGCTCGGAATCCGTCTTCGAGCGGGGCCTCGGATGTCGACAACGCCTCCGCTCCCCCACCGACCCCCGTGTTCAGGACCAGGGTCAGCAACGACAGGACCAGCAGCGTGACGATGCCCAGCAGCAGCGCCCGGGGCATGTCGCGAACGACATCGTGCGATTCCTCGGCTGCCAGTGGCAGTTGTTCGATCGCCAGGTAGAACCAGATGGCAAACGGGAGGGCCGAAAAGACGCCCAGCCAGCCGTGCGGGAGACCTCGAGCGGTTTGCCCCTCATCGGGCGGAATGTTGTAGAGCAACTCGGTGTCGAACGACCCGGTGGCGAGAGTTGCAGCGTAGAAGACCACCAGCACGGCTGCGGCCAGACCGGTCACGATCAACCCGAACCTCAAGGTCAACTCGACTCCCAGCACGTTGATCACCACGAAGATCGTGTAGGCCAGTGTCCACCACACCAGCGGCAGCCACTCGGGTGCCTGCGACGGGTCGGTGAAGACGACCGCGTTGAGGTATCCGCCGATGCCGACGACGATCACTGCCGGCGTGACGATGTACTCGATCGTGTCGGTCAACCCGCACAGGAATCCGCCCAGCGGACCCAGAGCGTTGCGGGTGAACGAGAAGAATCCCCCGGCGTGCGGCAGCGCAGCCGACAGTTCTGCGATGGTGAAAACCATGCAGACGTACATCACGGCCATCAGCACCGTGGCGATGGCCAGGCCGTTGAAACCCGCATATTTCAGTCCGAGATTCCAGCCGAAGAAATCGCCCGAGATGACCGCGCCGACTCCCAGTGCCCACAGCAGCACCCAGCCGGCACTGGGACGCAGTCGGCGTCTGTCGAGATAGTCTCGATCGACGTTGTCGTAGTGGGCCAGTTCGGATCGTCGGTCGGCCAAGGTGGAGGATCCGGTGGGGAAAGGGCGAGAAGTTCTCGGATGTCATTCTGACACGTCACGAACGCGTCGGCTACGGACCCGTTTCACACGTCGTGAGGCATCGCTAGGATGGGCGAATCGACAATTCTCCCGGTGAGGGCAGCATGGGCAAGAGTCACACGAACGGTTTTCTTGATCTGGTCAACGACGCCAAGACGCGAGTGCGGGAATGCACCACCGGGGACGTCAAGGAGTGGCTTGACGCGGACCGGTCGTTCTTCCTGGTCGATGTCCGCGAGGACACCGAGTGGGCGACGGCGCATCTGCCGGGTGCGGTTCACCTGGGCAAGGGAGTGATCGAGCGGGACGTCGAAAAGGTGATTCCCGACCGCGAGGCAGAGATCGTGCTGTATTGCGGAGGTGGTTACCGGTCGGCGCTGGCCGGAGATGCACTGCAACAGATGGGATACACGAACGTCATCTCGATGGACGGTGGAATCGGCGAGTGGCACGCCCGCGGCTACCCGTTGGCCACGGGGTGACTCGAAGACAGCAAGGGGGCGTGGTGATGAGAGTGAGAACCCGGGCCTGGTCGGTCGTTTTTCTGGTTGGATTGTCGTTCGCCGAGTGTCCGGCCGCGGCTCCGAAAAGCGTGGCGGGCCGGAGCCTGACCGAGTGGTCGGCGGAACTGGCCGCGAAGTCACGAACCCGCCGACTGCGGGCGACGTTGACGCTGCCATCATTCGGGGCCGACGCGGTCAAGCCGCTTGTCGAAGCGCTCGAACACGATGATCCCGGGGTCGTCTACTGGGCAGCCAGTGGCCTGGGGGACCTGTCCCACAAGTCGGCTCACACCAAGCCGGTTCTCAAACAACTGAAGGGGCTGCTGGGTCACAAGGCGGTTGGAGTGCGGTTGAGTGCGGCCTACGCATTGAGCCGGCTGGGCGAGACGGGGTCGGGGATCGGTGTGCTGGCCAAGGGGCTGGAACATCCTCATCGCGGCGTGGCCTGTACGGCGGCCGATTTTCTGGCTCGCATCGGGCCGCCTGCTGCAAACGCGGTTGCGGCGCTCCAGGTGGCTGCCAAGCACAAGGACTACCACGTCAAGGGGGCGGCTAACGAAGCGTTGAAGCGGATCCGTGCTGCGAAGGAGGGCAAGTGATGACTCGTGATCGCCTGCTGCTGCTCTCTGTGATCTCGCTGCTGTCATGGATGCCGTCGGCGTCGTCCGCTGCCGATCGCCCCAATATCCTCTGGATCAGTTGCGAGGACATCAGCCCCAGCCTGGGGTGTTACGGCGATGGGTACTCGACCTCGCCCAACATCGATGGCCTGGCTGCCCAGGGCGTCGTCTTCCGTCGGTGTTTCTCGCACGCCGGTGTCTGTGCCGTGGCCCGGTCGGGCCTGATCACCGGTGTCTATCCCGCCTCGATCGGCAGCCAGCACATGCGGTCCCGCATCGTGCCGCCACCGAACGTGCGCTGTTTCACCGAGTACCTCAGAGCCGCCGGTTACTACTGCACCAACCGCTCGAAGACCGACTACAACTTCGAACCGCCGTTGACCGCCTGGGACGAAAGCGGTCGCAGGAGCGGTGACTGGAGCGGCCGGGCCGAGGGTCAATCGTTCTTCAGCGTGATCAACCTGACGATTTCGCACGAGAGCCGGATCCGGGCGAAGTTCGACAGGCTGGTGCATGATCCGGCCAGGGTCTCGTTGCCCCCCTACATCCCCGACACCCCGGCGGCTCGCCGGGACCGGGCCCGTTACTACGACATCATCACGCTGATGGACCGGCAGGTGGGTGAGATCCTGGCGAGGCTGAAAGCGGATGGACTGGCCGAGAACACGATCGTGATGTTCTGGGGCGACCACGGCGAAGGCCTGCCGCGGGGCAAGCGGTGGATCTACGATTCGGGGATCCACGTGCCACTGGTCGTCCGCTGGCCGGGACAGATCAAGCCGAGAACATCCCGGGACGACCTGGTCTGTTTTCTCGACTTCGCTCCCACCGTGCTCTCGCTGGCCGGTGTGAAGCCCCCCGCGCACATGCACGGCCAGGTGATCCTGGGGCAGCACACCGCCGGACCCCGCCGGCACCTGTTTGCCCACCGCGACCGGATGGACGAGGCCTACGACCTGATCCGGGCCGTACGGGATCGCCGGTTCAAGTACATCCGCAACCTGATGCCCGGCCGCAGCCGGGCCCAGAACATCGACTACATGAACAAGATGCCGACGATGATCGACATGCGGCGGCTCAACGCCGCCGGAAAACTCGCCACGGTCGCACTGCGGCAGTATTTCGAACCGACCAAGCCGGTCGAGGAGTTGTACGACCTGGAAAGTGATCCGTTCGAGGTCAACAACCTGGCCGCCGATCCGGCTCACGCCGACACGCTGAAGCGGCTGCGAGGAGAACTGGAGGGCTGGCAGGAGAAGATCGGTGACCGGGGGCTGGTGCCCGAGGCGTTGCTGGTCGAGGCGATGCGGCCGGGGAACCGGTACCAGGTGACGGCTGACCCTGTGATTTCCGTCGCCAAGTCAACCGGTGGAGACGGGTTGACGGTGACGATCGGTTCCAGGACGCCGGGGGCTTCGATCGCCTACGCGACCGGCAAGGGAAACCCTCCGAAGTGGCAGCTCTACAGCCGACCGATCTCGGTGGCTGCGGGAACGCAACTGCGAGCGGTCGCCTGCCGGATCGGGTTCCGCAACAGCCAGCGGGTGCGGCGAGTGGTCGGCGATTAGAACAGGAAGTACTTCTGTGCCAGTGCCAGTTCCTCGGCCGGTTCGCAGGTCAGTTCCACTCCGTCGGCGGTGACCTGGTAGGTCTCGGGATCGACGTGAAGATCGGGCGTGGCGTCGTTGAGCTTCATGTCGGCCTTGTTGATCGACCGGCAGTTCTTCACCGCCGCCAGGGTCTTGGCGAGTCCGTAGTCGGCGGCGGCATCGTTGTCGAGGCAGGCCTGGCTGACGAACGCCAGCGAGATGGGGGCCGCGGCGCGTCCGTAGCCGCCGAACATCGGCCTGGTGAAGACCGGTTGCGGCGTGGGGATCGAGGCGTTGGGGTCGCCCATCTGGCTCGAGGCGATGATCCCGCCCTTGATCACCAGTTCCGGCTTGGCCCCGAACATCGCGGGGTGCCACAGCACCAGGTCGGCCAGCTTGCCGACCTCGACCGAGCCGATCTCGTGGCTCATCCCGTGGGCGATGGCTGGATTGATCGTGTACTTGGCGACGTAACGGCGGATCCTCAGGTTGTCGTTCTCACCGGTCTCCTCCGGCAGCCGCCCCCGCTGGGACCGCATCTTGTCGGCCGTCTGCCAGGTCCGGGTGATCACCTCGCCGATGCGGCCCATCGCCTGCGAGTCGGATCCCATGATGCTGATCGCACCCAGGTCGTGCAGGATGTCCTCGGCGGCAATCGTCTCGCCCCGGATCCGGCTCTCGGCGAACGCCACGTCTTCGGGCAGGTTCTTGTCGAGGTGGTGGCAGACCATCAGCATGTCGAGGTGTTCATCGATCGTGTTGCGGGTGAACGGCCGCGTGGGGTTGGTCGAACTGGGCAGGACATTGGGTTGTCCGCAGACGGTCAGGATGTCCGGCGCGTGTCCTCCGCCAGCTCCCTCGGAGTGGTAGGTGTGGATGGTGCGGCCCCGGAAGGCGGCGATCGAGGCTTCGACGAATCCGGATTCGTTGAGCGTGTCGGTGTGGATGCAGACCTGCACGTCGTAGTCCTCGGCGACGCCCAGGCAGCAGTCGATCGCCGCCGGGGTGGTGCCCCAGTCCTCGTGCAACTTCAGCCCCACCGCTCCGCCGACGATCTGCTCGGCGATCCCCTCGGGCTTGGCCGTGTTGCCCTTGCCCAGGAAGCCGAAGTTCAACGGCAGGTCATCGGTGGCCTGGAGCATCATCCGGATGTGGTTGGCCCCGGGCGTGCAGGTGGTCGCGCAGGTGCCGGTGGCCGGACCGGTGCCCCCGCCGAGCATCGTCGTCAGTCCGCTGGCGATCGCCTCGTGGGCCTGCTGCGGGCAGATGAAGTGGATGTGGGTGTCGATGCCCCCGGCGGTCAGGATCTTGCCCTCGCCGGCGACCACCTCGGTCGTGACGCCCATCACCATCGAGTCCTCGACACCGGCCATCACGTCGGGGTTGCCGGCCTTGCCGATGCCGACGATCCGGCCGTCCTTGATCCCGATGTCGGCCTTGAAGATGCCGGTGTGGTCGACGACCAGGGCGTTGGTGATCAACAGGTCCAGCGCATCGGCCTGTGAGACGCCGGCGGCCTGGCCCATGCCCTCGCGGAGCACCTTGCCGCCGCCGAACTTGCATTCGTCTCCGTAGACCGCGTGGTCGTGCTCGACCTCGAGCACCAGCCCGGTGTCGCCCAGCCGCAGCCGGTCGCCGGTGGTCGGTCCGTAGATTTCCGCGTAGGTGGATCGCTTGATTTCGTAGGCCATGTTGTCGGTTTCCGTGTCGAGCCGTCGATTGCCTGGGGAATCGGCCGGGTGATGTGGTGTGGAGGTGTCCGCCTAGCTCCGGTGGGCGAAGCCCTGTTGCGAGACCTTCTCGAGCATCGCCGTGCGGCCCGCGTCGTTGACGGGACCGTCGGCCAGGTTGTTGCCGCCCCGGATCACCCGGTTGCCGGCGATGTCGACCAGCGTGACGGTGCGGGACTCGCCCGGTTCGAACCGCACCGCGGTGCCGGCGGGGATGTCGAGCCGTTTGCCGTAGGCGGACTCGCGGTTGAAGGCCAACTGGGCATTGGTCTCGACGAAGTGGTAATGGCTGCCCACCTGGATCGGCCGGTCTCCGAGGTTGGTGACTTCCAGCGAGACCGTTTCGCGGTCGGCATTGAGCACCAGTGTGCCGTCGGCGGCCAGGCAGGCCCCCGGCGTGTCGGTTTCCTCGGGCGGATCACCGAAGAGTGCCAGGTCGGGGGTGGCCAGGCCGCTGCCGTAGAGGGCCAGTTCCAGGTCCCCGTCGATGTCTGCGATCGGCGAGTGGACGGTGACCAGCTTGGTGCCGTCGGGGAAGGTCCCCTCGACCTGGACCTCGGCGAGCATCTCGGCGATCCCGTCCATCACCTGCCGACGTCCGAGGAACTGCCTGCCCAGGTCCATCAACTCGGCCACGGTCCGCCCGTCGCGGATGAACTCCAGCAACTGCGCCGCGATCAGGGCTACGGCTTCGGGGTGATTGAGTTTCAGTCCGCGGGCGAGTCGCTTCTGGGCGACGGACCCGGCGTTGTGAAGCATCAGCTTCTCGATTTCGCGCGGACTCAGGTGCATCAGCAGGGTCTCCTTGGTGACGGGCCCGCCGGAGGGCGGGTTACCACTTTCGCTCCCAGGGTGTTTCCTGGAGGTGATCGGCGAGGAAGGCGAGTCGCTGTTTGAGTCGCCGGCCGACGGCTTCGGTGTTCGGCCCGACGAGTCTCCAGACCAGGCCCTCCTCTCGCGGGCTGACCGCTTCGAGGCAGCCGTCTTCACCGGTCTGTTCGGAGGTCACCGCTTCGCGGATCGACTCGATGGCTTTGCCGAATGTCTCACCGAACAGCACCACGGTGGCCAGGCAGTGATGGTGGCCCATGCGCAGGGGGTTGTCGAGCTGGGACTGGCGAGGGACGAGGTCGAGCGAGTCGAGCAGCAGCATGCGTCCGCCACGGATCACTTCCAGGCGGGTCTTCAGCCGGCCGAATTGCCAGCACTCGCCCCGCGCGATGCGTCCGCTGGTCAGCCAGTCGATGTGGACCAGGCTGGCGTCGTCGGCCAGGTGCACGCGATTGTGCTGCTGGTAGATGGCGCCGCGAAAACAGACCAGCGGGTCGGGAGCGACCACCAGGGTGGCCCGCCTGCCGACGCGGGCCTGCAGCTGCTGGCTGCAGCCGCGGTCCTTCAGCGAGCGGTAGACCTTGGTCGAAGCCTGGGTGGTCAGCACCGTGGTGGTGTCGTCTTGGAGTTCGAGTTCGAGCTGCACACTGTCGCCGGCGACCAGGCCGCCACCGAAGGTGGTGACGTAGATCCAGCTAACCGGACCGGGACGGCGTGGAACCCAGAGCTTCAGCGGGTTGGTGGCGCGGTTGCTTGTGACGTGGCTGCGTCGGCCGACCCGGGTGACTCGGATCCGGCCCTGGCCGGGTCGCAACGGCACAGGGGGACCGGAACCTGTCACCTCTTCCGGTGGCGGGGAGGCGGTCGAGTCGGTGTCCGGAGTCCGGATCGAGATGGGGAGAGACACGTCGGGGGTGGCTAGACGCTGAGGTAGTTGGAGATGAGTTCCTGGGTCAGGTCGGACGTCTCGCCATCGGCGGTGATCCGGCCGCGGTTCATGATATAGAAGTCGTGGCCGAATTCCCTGACGAAGTCGAGGTACTGTTCAACCAGCACCACGGTCATGTTCCGCTCGGTGACCAGTTCCTGCAGTAGCTCGCCGATCTGCTGGATGATGTTCGGCTGGATGCCCTCGGTCGGTTCGTCGAGCAGCAGCACACGGGGGTTGCTGACCAGGGCCCGGGCGATTGCCAACTGCTGTTGCATGCCGCCGGAGAGATTGCCCCCGGGACGCTGGCGGTTGTCCCAGAGGATCGGGAACAGGTCGTAGACCTCCTGGGGGACCCGCCGGACCCGGGGCCGGGTCGCCTCGAGCCCGACACGGAGATTGTCGGCGACGGAGAGCTTGGGAAAGATCTGACGTCCTTGCGGCACCAGGGCGATGCCCTCGCGGGCCCGCCGGTTGGCGGCGTAGGCGGTGACATTGAGGTCATCGAGTTGAATCGAGCCGCTGCTGGACCGCAGGATCCCCATGATCACCTTCAGCAGGGTGGTCTTGCCCACGCCGTTGCGGCCGATCACGCAGGTGATCCGCCCGGGCGACATCTGAGCCGAGATCCCGTGCAGGGTCTGGATGGTCCCGTAGGCGAACGTGAGATCGGTGAGTGTGAGCATGATCGGATGAGTGGCGAAAGGGGAGTGAGCGGGGTACGGGTTCAGCGACCGAGGTAGGCCTCGATCACGTCGGGATCCTGCTTGACCTCGTCGAGAGAGCCCTGGGCGATGATCCTGCCCTCGTTGAGCACGGTGACGCGGGAATTGAGCAGGCGGACGAATTCCATGTCGTGTTCGATCACGATGATGCTGTGCTCATCCTGCAACTCGAGCAACAACTCGGCGGTGAGCACGGTTTCCTCGTCGGTGAGCCCGGCGGCCGGCTCGTCGACGAGCAGCAACTGGGGGCTGGAGAGGATCAGCATGCTGATCTCCAACCACTGACGTTGTCCGTGGCTAAGAAACTTGACCGGCCGGTCAACATCGTCGATCAGGTGGACCCGTTCGAGGATCTCGTTGATCCGCCGAGATTCTCGGGGCGTGGACTTCATCTGCAGGTTCCGCAGCAGCTTCTGCCGCCCCGGCAGGGCCAGTTCCATGTTCTGTCGCACATCGAGTCCATCGAAGACGGTGGGGGTCTGGAACTTGCGTCCGACCCCCTTTCTGGCGATGTCAACCTCGCTGGCCCGGGTGATGTCGGATCCGGAGAACTCGACACGGCCCTGGCTGACCCGGGTCTTGCCGCTGATCACGTCGCAGAGGGTGGTCTTGCCCGCCCCGTTGGGTCCGATGATCACGTTCAGGGCGTAGTGCGGCACGGTGTAGTGGTCGATATCGAGAGCCCGGAAGCCGTCGAAATGGACCTGAATGTCATCGACGGACAACAGCGGGCTGTCCAGGTGGCTGTCGGTCGTGTTGGTCCGCTGCCGCATCGCCAGGGCCTGGAGACGGTTGGCCATCGGAATCGACGTTGACTCGTTGGGTTGCTTGTCGGCGGACGACACCGTCCGCTGGCGGTCCAACAGACGGATCAGCGAGTTCCAGAACCCCATTACGCCGTCGGGCATCAGGATCACCACGAACACGAACAGGCCACCCAGCAGGAAGGGCCAGGCGTCGGTGGACCAGCCGGTCAGGAAGGTGTACAGCAGGTTGACCAGCAGGGCGCCGACGATGGGGCCGCTGAGTGTTCCGCGGCCGCCGAAGGCCACCCACACGACGACCAGGATCGACTCGACCGGCTTGAGGTTGGTCGGTGTGAAGATCTGCATCTGGGGCGCGTAGAGCAATCCGGCCAGCCCGGCGATCATTGCCGAAATGGCGAAGATGGACATCTTGAAGACGTAGGGCCGGTAGCCGGAAAAACGCAAACGGGTCTCGTTGTCGCGGATCGCGATCAGCACGCGGCCGAACCGCGATCCGATCATCACCCGACAGCCGATGTAGACGACCAGCAGGGTGACCACCGTGACCAGGTACAGCGCGAACTTGACGTTTGGGTCGCTGAGCCGCCAGCCGGCGACTTCGAGCCTGGCGATGTCACCCAGCTTGACCGGCCCCTGTGGAGTGGTCACCTCCAGGGACGAGAAGTCGGCATCGATGTTCTGGAACGTCCGGGGACGACTGGTGAAGCGGTGTCCGGACTGGGAGAGCGATCCACCGTGGTCAGCCTGGTAGACGGCAAGCACCTTCTGAATTTCGGGAAGTCCGATCCGCTTTTCGGTCAACGCCTGTCCATCGACGTCGATCTGGATCACCTCGGTGAAACTGGTCGTGATCCTGTCGAAGCGATTCATCCCGTTGGTGCCGCAGAGCATCATCTGGTTCATCAAAAAGACCAGCCAGGCGGCCAATGTGACGGCCTGGGTCAGGACGGCGAAGAACACGCCCCGGACACGGCTGCGGAAGACGAAGAACCCGATCAACGCGGCGACCAGTCCCGGGATCAGCATGCCCAGAAGCAGCGTGACCGGCAGGCTCCAGAAGGGCTTCCAGAACCAGGGCAGCAGTGCCTCCTCGGGCGCCTGCCCCACCTCGTAGGGATAGACGATGAAGAGGCCGGCGGGCAGTTTCCATCCGTTGGCGTCGATGATTCCCTCGGGGCCACCGTGATGGGACAGGAACATTCCCATCGCGTAGCCGCCCAGCGAGAAGAAGAAACTCTGGCAGAGACAGAGCATGCCGCCGTAGCCCCAGATCAGGTCGAGGCTCAGGGCCAGCAGTGCGAAGCAGAGGTACCGGCCGAGCATGTTGACGGTTTCGACGCCGATCACGCCCAACAGGTAGAGCCCGGGCACGCCGACGATTCCGGTTGTCAGCACGGCCGCGGTGATCGCGATGTTGACAGTTCGACCGGGCCGGGATGTGAGTGGGCTAGACATCCGCCAGCCTCCCCTTGGGTGGGAAGAGCCCGGCGGGCTTCCACTGGATGAAGGCGATCACGATCAGCAACAGGATCACCTTGGCCCAGATCGCCGATCCCAGGGCCGGCTCGATCATCTTGTTGAGCACGCCCAGTCCCAGCCCGGCCATCACGCTGCCCGCCAGTTCGCCGACCCCCCCGGTGACCACGACCAGGAACGCGTCGACGATGTGGTTCTGTCCCATGTTGGGGGACACTCCACCGATCAGGGTCCAGGCGTAACCGGCGATCCCCGCCAGGCCGGCTCCCAGGGCGAAGGTCAATCCGTCGGTCCGGCGGGTGTTGATCCCCAGGCTTTCGGCTGTCTCACGATTCTGTACCGTGGCGCGGATCAACAGCCCACGACGCGTGCCGTTCATGATGGCCGAGATGGCCAGCACGCAGCCGCAGCACAATGCCATGATGAAAACGCGGTTGTAGGAGATGATCAGGTCCTGGATCGGTTCGAAGCTGCCGATCAACCAGGTCGGACTGTTGACCGGGGTGCTGTCTCCGTACCGCAATCGGACCGACTGGATCAGGATCAGGCCGACGCCCCAGGTCGCCAGCAGGGTCTCGAGCGGTCGGCCGTAGAGGTGCCGGACGATCAGCAGTTCGATCAACCAGCCGACCAGTGCGGCCGAGAGAAATGCGACCGGCAGGGCGACGACAAAGTACAGGTTCACCGGGGCGTCGGGCGTGTGTCCCATGAGCATCTGGATTTCGTAGGTGGCGTAGGCCCCGATCATCATCAGTTCCCCGTGGGCCATGTTGATCACGCCCATCTGGCCAAAGATGATCGCCAGGCCCAGCGCGACCAGGATCAGCACGCTGCCCAGCGAGAGGCCCTGGAAAAGGTTCTGGACTCGGGCGATCTTCCACTGGTACCACTCGATCGTCTCCAGGGCCCGAGTGAACGCGTCGTGTTCCAGTGGGTCGAGCGATTCGGGGGTCTTGAGCAGTTCGTCGAGAATCGGAACAGCGGCAGCGCTGGCCATCTCGCCAAGCCGGATCGCGGCGGCAATTCGCTTGGCGGGCGAATCGGCGAAGTCCTCCGAACCCAACTCGATCAACGCGATGCTCTCGGTGGCCTTGTCCCGGACCGTCCCGGGCACGTCGGCTTCGACCAGTTCACCGAGTGGTTCCAGGAATTCGGACTTCCGGCTGTTGCCGAATTGGCGGATCGCCGCCAGGCGGGTTTCGAGTTGCGGCGACCAGATTTCAAGCCGGCGGATCGCGTCGCTCACGGCCCGCCGCTCGCGGCCGCTGGGGCTCATGGACTCGAGTTCCCCGGCGGGAACGACCAGGGGTGATCCGTCGGGGCCGGGCAGGGGGTTGGCCGAGAGCGGGTCGGAGAGCGGGGCCATCTTGCGACCGTCGATCTCCTGGAATTTCGGGCAGACGACGACGCGACCGTTGTGCACGTAGGCGTCGCCCTGCTGGTAGGCCGCGAAAAACGCGACCAGCCGACCGTCCCGAGAACGGCCCAACTGCTGCAGGGCTTCCTGTCGCACGGTGCGGTCGTCGGAAGCGAGTCGAATAAGTTCAGCAAACCGTTCGTCGTCGGCTGCCGGAGCCGGGCTTGGCACCACCAGCAGGACGATCAGCAGGTACAGCCACGGAGCCAGGCCGCGGCCGGCGGCGAAGGGCTCGGCGAACATCATGCGACAACCCGGTGGCACAACGGCAAGGTGGATTCAACCGGCCTGGGGCTGAGGGTCGGTTTGACACGGATCAGTCATGCCGAAGACCCGGCGTCCTGATGCGGACGCCGGGTCCAGGGAAGACTGACAGAAATTGGGGAGTTCGGTCAGTCCCTACTTCAGGTTGTTCTTCTTGCAGAATGCCTGGAAGCCGGACACGAACGCCTTGTTCGCGGGCGTGTCGATGCTCTGGTAGTAGTTCCAGCAGGCCAGGTGGCCAACCAGTGGCGGGACGTCCATCGCCCGCAGTTCGTCTTCGGCAACCGAGAACGCCATGATCGGGCAATCGCCGGCCCTGAGGCCCTGGTTGGCGAATTCCTTGTAGAACGGCACGTTCGAGGAGCCGTTGATCGTCGAGAGGATGCACGTGTTGCCACCGGCGGCGAACTTCTTGATCTCCTGGACGTAGGTCTGGTAGTCCGAGTGATCGAATGCCGTGTACTGCTCGATGATGTTCTCGTCGGGAACACCCTTGGCCTTCAGGAAGGCCTTGAGCACCTTGTTGGCCGTTCTTGGGAAGACGTAGTCGGTTCCCAGCAGATAGAACTTCTTGTAGCCCTCGTCGAGCATGTACTGGGCTGCGGGCACCAACTGCTGGTTGGGCGTGGCCGCCGTGTAGAAGACGTTCTTGGACTGTTCTTCACCCTCGTACTGGACGGGGTAGAAGAGCAGGTGGTTGTATTCCTCGAACACCGGCAACACGCTCTTGCGACTCGAAGAGGTCCAGCAGCCGAAGATCACCGACACCTTGTCGGTGGTGATCATCTTGCGGGCCTTCTCGGCGAAGAGGTCCCAGTCGCTGGCTCCATCTTCGGTGATGGTTTCGATCTTGCGACCCAGCACACCACCAGCGGCGTTGATCTCGTCGACGGCGAACAGCACGACGTCCTTGAGTGACTTCTCAGAGATCGCCATGGTTCCCGAGAGCGAGTGGAGGATCCCGATCTTGACGGTCGTTTCGGTGACCTCGGCCTGGGGATACTCCTTGCCTTTCTGGGGGCCACCGGTCGGTGCCGGCGCTTCGCCCTTCTTGTGCAGGTAGCTGCTGTAGGAGTCGGGAACGACCAGGTTGCCGTCGTTGAACGCCTTGACGATCTTGAACTGGCCGTCCTTGAGGATCTCGCCGATGTAGACCGGCTTGAGCGTGTGCTGGTTCGACTCGTGCATGCTCTTCTTGCCGCCCGGAGCGTCGAATTCGAGCCCGTAGACCGCCTCACGCACCTTGTCGATCTCGAAACTCTGCGCCTTCTCGACGGCCGCCTTCCAGACGTACACGCCAAAGTAGGCCGCCTCGATCGGATCGTCGGTCACCCGGGTGCTGCCCTCGGTGGTGATCTCTCCACCTGCGGCGGCATCGGTTGTCGGTGTCCCGCTTCCGCTGGAACTGACTCCGCCGCCCGCATCGGTTTCGGCATCGCCACTCCCGGCACATCCGCCCAGCAGCAACGTCGTGCTGAGTCCAAGCAACATGGTTGCCAGTGTCTTTCGAATCATCTCTCTGGTACCTTCCCGCATCCCTTCGGGATGCGACTGTGCAGCGGGCCCGGATCCTTGTCTCGTGGCACGCCAGTGTGTGATCTGGACTGGTTTCTTCCTGAAACACTCCCCAATGCGACCCGTGGCTCACTGCCGACGGACCGATCTGTCGAACGGGGTTTCAGAGTGCAAAGGCAGTGCCAAACGTGGGAAAACAGATTGCCGGAACATCCAGCGACTGTCTTTTCCCGTGACGCACTCGTCCGCGAGGCAGAATCGGGCCTGCGAGCGAGTCCGCACCGGCGGCCTCTCTGCCCGCGCACCGGGCAGGTGCGCCTAGATCGAGGGCACGGACGCGGCGGACCCGGCGGGGTCGGGCAGGGTCGGGCGGG
>Ga0310120_10000572_pt1 | contig 29140 bp, 26 predicted proteins | sample CB27_AW_983_MG_FD_203506 | JGI IMG/M metagenome (GOLD analysis project Ga0310120, IMG submission 203506) | Marine microbial communities from Western Arctic Ocean, Canada - CB27_AW_983 | ecosystem: Environmental > Aquatic > Marine > Oceanic | place: Canada: Western Arctic Ocean | collected...
GGCATGGGTGGGATAGCAGTGGAGGGTGGAGGCAATCCGGTTGAGATCGATCCCGTTGGTGATGGCCAGGGAGAGTTCTCTCATCAGTTCCCCGGCGTGGGTTCCAACCACCGTTGCACCAAGGATGCGGGGCGTGCCCCTGCGGACGTGAATCCTGACGAATCCTTCCGTTTCACCATCGAGAATGGCACGATCGACATGCTTGAATTCCTGGGTGAAGGACTGCAGTTCAAGACCTTGTTTTTTGCCTGTTCAGGAGTCAGGCCTACTTGAGCCACCTCGGGGTCGAGGTGAGCGGTTACTTCCTCCAGCGAATGAAGACCAAGTGGGGGAGCTGCAATGACAAGGCGGGTAACATCCGCCTCAACACCGAATTGGTGAAAAAGCCGAAGGACGTGCTTGAATACGTCATCGTTCACGAGATGGCCCACTTGATCGAACCGACCCACAGCGACCGTTTCGTTGCGATCCTCGAAAAGAACTACCCATCCTGGCGAGAAGCCCGCGCTGAACTCAACCAGCTCCCGCTTGAGGCACAGACGTGGTTATAGGACTTGGGGGTTCAGCCCTCATCAAAAAGTTCGGAGAATGGGGCCAAGTCCTCACGCGACCGCTCCAGGCAGGGACAGTCGATGGGAAGCACGGGATAACCCCGCCCTGCACCTCATTCGTTGGGCAGGGAAGCCCGGGGAAAGAGGAAGGTCAGGGATGCCTTTATTCTGCTGAAGAATCGATGCCATATTTGGCAAAGGCTTTCTCCATATCTGTTCCAGCCTCTTCCATTTCGCCTCTCAGCTCTCCGATGGTCTGACCCCAATCCTGCATGCTCTGCAGGAAGAGAGGGTCCTCTGCTATTTTTTCAGCAAACCACGGTCCCACCGCTTCCTGACCGCCGGTCAGAATATCGAGGGGAATGGGCATTTCTTCCAGGTGAATCGTCATGTCGGCGGTTACATCCCGGAATTGCTCAGCCGGTTCCTTGAGATCTGCAGGCAGACCTTCCATTTTGACAGTCTTCAGCTTATCGTTCAGGTCGTTCAGGTCCCTGAACATGTCGAGCATTGCCAACGGATTCTGACCTCTCCCTTCTTCCTGATTCTCCATTCTCTTGAGGAGTTTCAAAATGCCCTTTTCCTCGAGCTCGGTCGTGAATGCGACAACAGCCGGAGGAGGCGGGGTATTGGGCTCGTTGTCCGTTGCTTCCTTTGGAGTCTCTGGCTCAACCGGTGCGGGTGCTTTTTCCGGAACAGGTTTTACAGCGGCTTGCCCGGAACCAGTTTCTTTCGAGGGAGTGCTGAATTTGGGCCTGCCACTGGGACTCTCCTTTTTGCCGGGTGGATCCTGGGCAGATGCATCCTCCTTCTTGCCGCATGAATTCAGGAACGCGAGGCTGAAGCAGAGGGCTGACAGGATAATAAGTTGGTTCTTCATGGATTTCTCACTAGTCCCTTTTTTGAGGGTTATGGCGAGAAAAATTCCTATGGATGACTAGAATCAGGGCTTCAGGATTTGGGGGTTACTCCCCGGGTGGCAGCGGGACGGTGAGCTGGCGGTGGAGTGCTTTCCTGGCAATCCTGGTGACCAAGACCGTGAGGACGATGGTGGCGAGGAGACCGATACCGTAGAGAGTCCACTGGGAGGTGGTCTTTACGCCACCTGTCCCGGATGCGAGGGAAGCAATGCTGCCCGCGAGGGAACCGAGGTAGACGTACATGAATGTTCCGGGGAGCATTCCAACCCACGAAGAGATGAAATAGCTGCCGAACCTCACCCGGGTGAGCCCCAGGCCGTAGTTGAGCAGGTTATAGGGAAAGAGGGGAGAGAGACGCAGGAGGAAGACCACCGTGGCTCCTTCCCTGCCGATGGCCTCGTCGATGGCGTGGAAGCGCGGATAATCCACCGTTTTCCTGGTGATCCATTCGCGGGCAAGATGACGTCCGATGAGAAAGGCAAGCGAAGCCCCGGTCACGGAAGCGAGAGAGACGATCACGGTTCCCTTGAATGGTCCGAAGAGAACACCGGCTGCCATCGTGATGAGGAGTCCCGGGACGAAGAGGACTGTGGCGGCGATGTAGAATCCGGCAAAAGTGATCGCGGTGAGGAGAGGATCGAGTCGTTCGATGTGCTCCAGGAAGGGGACGAGGAGATTTTTGATCCAAGTGCTGAGTTTCGCGAACAACCCGCCCAGTAATCCCGCAAGCACGGCTCCGGCAGTCAGGGCGAGAAGGATCAGGTTTCGCGGTGACTTCAACTTCATGTTACAGCTGGCCCCGGTGTTGGTTCCGGGAGTAGCCACCCGGAAGTTTATTCCAATGCTTTGAGTTTCAGAAGCGCAAAGCAGATGCTTAGATGATCCTGTGCACGACGATGTTGAAAAAGTCCTTATTGACGAGGATGTGATCGAAAAGCGGCTCGATGTGCTTGCGGAGTGCATCCTGGAGGAGTTTTGCGGTCGCAAGTTCGTGGTGGTGGTGATCTTGAAGGGAGCTCTGGTTTTTACCGCTGATCTCCTGCGACGTATGCCCATCCCGCTTGAGATTGAATGTATCAACGTGGCAAGCTACCATGGGGCGACGGAGAGTTCGGGGCAGGTGGATTTTCTGGACGCGAAACTGCCTCCGGTAGGGGGACGCTCGGTTTTGCTGATCGACGATATTCTCGACACGGGGCGCACTCTTGCAGCGGTCGGCCAGAAACTACGCGAGCAGGGGGCCGAGATGATCAAATCCTGTGTCCTGCTCTGCAAGGACAAGGAGCGGGCTGCAGAAGTGGAGGCCGACCACGTGGGGTTTCACATCGGGGATGAATTCGTGGTTGGTTATGGCTTGGACTTCCGGGGGCTCTATCGCAATTTACCCTTTGTTGGAGTGTTGAAGGAGAAGATCATCAGAAATCCGCCATGAATCGACGTTACGTCAGGGAACTCGACTCGATGCTGGCACTCTGCAGGCAGGGTGGGCAACTCAGTCATGCGGTGGTGCAGGGGTTGGATTTGCGGGAAGCAGACCTAGACTGGCAGGCCCTCCGGTGTGAAGAGGCTGTTTTTCTGGGGTGCTGTTTCCCCAAGGGAGTTACCGTCGAATTTCTCATCGCACGGGGTGCAACCGTGATCCCGGTCTTTCCTGATTTGCCTTATAGTCCTTTCAGGCCTCGACTCTATTCGCGCGCCGAGTTGATGGACGGGTGGACGCCGGGCGTGGACAACAGCACGGACAAGTTGATCTTCGAACACTTTCTAGCTCATGGTCGTGAGAATCCCGGGGTGCTGGAGGCCCTCTCGCAGCGCCTGCACGACCATGCCATCGACGATGCTCTGCGCGATTTGTTAGAGGGGCGGATCGAGGGTGATGGGATCAAGAAGGTGGTGGGAATAATGGGCGGCCACAAGACGCCGCGTACCGATCCGTATTACAAGAAGGTGGCCCGCATCGCCCAGGAACTCACTCTCGCCGGATATTTTATCGCTACCGGGGGCGGCCCCGGGATCATGGAGGCCGCGAATCTGGGAGCCTTCCTGGCAGAAGTCAGCGAGGAGGACCTGGAGGGAGCACTCGCGACGCTCAGTCACGCCCCGGTTTACACCGACGAGGGATACATGCAGTGCGCGCAGGAGGTGCTCGACATGTTCCGTCACGGGCGATCCAGTCTGGCAGTGCCCACTTGGTTCTACGGACACGAACCGAGCAATCTTTTTTCGGTCCATATCGCAAAGTACTTTTCCAACAGTCTGCGGGAGGATGGCCTGCTTGCGATCGCCCTGCACGGGATCATTTTCGCGCCCGGGAGTGCGGGAACCACCCAGGAGGTTTTCCAGGATGCGACCCAGAATCAGTACGCGACCTATGGTGTCGTCAGCCCGATGGCGTTTATCGGCAGGGAGCACTATGGGGAGAATACACTTATCTACGACTGTCTGAGTCGTCAGGCGGAGGGCAAGGGATATGAGGACTATCTCTGTCTTACCGAGAGCGAGGAAGAAGTGGTGGCATTCATCACCTCGCACCCTCCCAGGGAGCTGGCCAGGGTTTGAAGGGTTTTTCCCAATACGCCCTGCTGCGTGGAGGCAGGGGAAGGGCCTTACGACCTTGGACGGCGCCATTTGGGGATCAAGGAGCACGAATTGTGCCTGAAATCCTGTGTATAAGTATTGCATTCCCTGCAAATTCTGTTTTTCTTCCGCCCCCCGCAGAAAGGGCAGGCCGGTTTTCCACTAGCCTGAAGCGTGCGAAAGCAATGAGTGAATCGACAATTGATCCGACCGAATACCGCCTTCACGACAATGATACGGGAAGTGCGGACTATCAGGTGGCGCTGCTGTCCCAGCGTATCAAGCACCTCACCGAACACCTTGGAACTCATCGCAAGGATTTCTCCTCGCGACGCGGACTACTGACCCTTGTGGCACGTCGGCGGAAACTCCTCGACTTCCTGAGCAGGGATAACGAGGAGCGTTACAAGAAGATCGTTGCAGGGCTCGGATTGCGTCGATAGCTCGTCCGGCTGCCTTGTCTCGCAGTCGGTCGTTTTCGCCTTTTGGTTGTCTCTCACGCCATCGCTGGTCGTCCTCCTGGAATCGTTTCCAGGACGGAAGATCAGCTTCAGAACCTAGAGTTGTGCTCTCCATGGGGAGAACACGACGTGATGTAATACAGCAAACGAAAGATGAGTACACATACAGTTACGGCCGATGTCGGTCAGACCCCGATTGTTATCGAGACGGGCAAATTGGCAAAACTAGCAGATGGAGCGGTTACAGTCCGTTGCGGCGATACCGTGGTCCTGGTGACTGCAGTTTCGCAAACCAAGGTTCGCGAAGGGCAGACATGGTTTCCCATGTCGGTCGAGTACAAGGAGCGTGCAGCCGCGGCTGGCGTTTTCCCCGGCGGCTATTTCAAGCGAGAGGGCCGGCCCACTGAGAAGGAGATCCTGACTTGCCGGATGACCGATCGTCCCCTGCGTCCGCTTTTCCCGAAAGGCTACCTTTACGACACGCAGATTGTTGCGCTTCTCTTCGCGGCGGATGGCGAGAATGACGCGGACATCGTGGCCATGAATGGCGCCTCGGCCGCTCTTGCCATTTCAGATATTCCCTTTGCGGGACCGATCGGGGCCGTGCGCGTTGGCCGGGTGGACGGCGATTTTGTCGTCAACCCGACATTCGAGCAGCGGGCCGAGAGTGATCTTGATCTGGTTTACGTCGGCAATAAGACCGACGTGGTCATGATCGAAGGGGCCGCCGACGAGATTCCGGAAGCGGACTTCGTGGATGCCCTGCGATTCGCCCAGGGACACGTCACCAAGTTGGTGGAAGTCCAGGAGGAATTGGTGGCCCAATGCGGCAAGGAAAAGCGGGATTACACCGTGACGGTGGCCAAGGAAGAGCATCTGGAGATCGGCTACCGCGTGGCGGGGGACCGTATCGAGGATGCGATTTACAAGCCCAGCAAGGTGGAGCGCGCCAAAGCGGTCGGTGCCCTCCGCGACGAAGTGGAAGCAGCGCTCAAGGAAGCGGATCCTGAAATCTCGGGTTTTGCGATCGAGCAGGCCTTTGAACATATCCAGAAAAAAGCGTTCCGTATCAGCATCCTCGAGAAGGGACTGCGGGCCGATGGCCGACAAGTGGGCGATCTTCGCCCCTTGACGGCGGAAGCTGGTCTTCTTCCCCGGGTGCACGGCTCGGGCCTCTTCGCACGAGGAGAGACGCAGGCCTTGGCCGTTACCACTCTCGCTCCGTCCGATGAAAAGCAGTTTTACGACAACTATGCGGGTGGCGATGACAGCAAGCGTTTCATTCTACACTACTCCTTCCCACCATTCTCGGTGGGTGAGTCGGGTCGTTTTGGTGGTTTGAACCGGCGTGAGATCGGACACGGGGCTCTTTGCGAGCGTTCCCTTGCGGCGGTCATTCCCGACGTGGAAGAATTTCCCTACGCGATCCGTGTGACCTCCGAAGTGCTCGAATCCAACGGCTCGTCCTCAATGGCCACGGTGTGCTCTGGAACGATGTCGCTCCTGCAGGCCGGTGTGCCGCTGAAGCGTCCGGTAAGCGGAATTTCGGTCGGGCTCGTCACAGACTTCGACGATGATGGCAATTTGAAGGAGCACAAGCTGCTCATGGACATCATCGGCAGCGAAGACTTCTACGGCGACATGGACTGGAAACTCTGTGGAACCAGCGAAGGGATCACCGGCTTCCAGCTCGATCTGAAGTTGCGGGGAGGAGTCCCCCTGGATATCTTCGAGAACGCGGTGCATATGGCCAAGGAAGGCCGTACCAAGGTGCAAGAAGCCATGACTGAAGCGATTCCCGAAGTCGGCCAACTCAGCGAGCACGCTCCGCGGATCGAGACTGTGAAGATCGACCCCGATCGCATCGGGGAACTGATTGGTCCCGGGGGCAAGCACATCAAGGGCATCCAGGCCGAGTCTGGTGCCGAGATTAATATCGAGGACGATGGCACGGTGCACATTTACGCCGCCAAGGCGGAGTCTCTGGAGTGCGCCAAGAAGATGATCGAGGACATGTTCGCCGAGGTAGAGATCGGAACGATCTACACCGGCAAGATCGTCAACACCATGGCCTTCGGCGCCTTCATGGAAGTGCTGCCCGGCAAGGATGGTCTCGTCCACATTTCGGAGTTGGCCGAAGGTCGCGTCGAGAAGACGGAAGATGTGGTAAAGACCGGAGACGTGGTGACTGCCAAGTGCATCGGCGTGGATGAAAAAGGTCGCGTCAAGATGAGTATGCGCGCCGCAATACGCGAAGCGCGAGGGGAGAGTGACGATAGTGACGAGCGTGGTGGTGATCGCGGTCGCCGTGGCGGCGGCGGCGGCGGTGGTGGTGGTGGTGGACGCCGGGGTGGTGACGGACGCGACCGGGATCGCGGTGGTGATCGTGGTGGGCGTGATCGGAATCGCGACAAGCCCAAGGACGATGTGCCACCGCCAGAAAAGGAGGAGTCGTTTTCGCTGACTGACGACTGATTACCTGCCCTTCAGACTCTCATGCAAGCGCTCCGGGATTCGCGTCCCGGGGCGTTTTTTCGTGATGAGAAACTGCTAATTCGTCCAACAATCCCAAAGCGTCCAACGGCGCAGGCAGCGATCGGATGCACCCCTACTCCTCGGCAGGCTTCTCCTCTTTCTTGTCCGTGCGTTCGAACTTCGCCCCCCCGCTGATGTTGATGTAGAAACACCCGAAGAGGAGAGTTGAGAGCAGGATAATCAGGGCCAGAAGGAGGCTGAGAATATTGCGCACGTCCGAACCCTAGGGTGGGGAGTGCAAAATAGGGAGACGAAATTCAGGAGGATTTTCCGGTGTCAGAATCCTGTCAGGGCCTGCTACGCAAGGCGAGGAGGGCGGCGTAGGAACCATCGAATCCGTCCCGGAAGGGCAGGGACTGCCGGGAATCGAGTAGTTCGATTTCCGGGTGGGCGGACTGGAATGCCTCAACCTGCTCTTCGTTCTCTGCTGGCTCAAGGGAACAGGTGGAGTAGAGCAAACGGCCTCCCGGTTTGAGACAGGGCAGGGCGTTCTCAAGAATGCGTCGCTGCACGTCCCCAAGGTCGGCGATCTGTTCGGGCCTGAGCCGCCAACGGGCGTCAACGCGACGGCGTAGCACGCCGGTATTGGAGCAGGGAACATCGAGAAGGATACGGTCGAAGCGGCCGTGCCAGGCGACCGGGGCCTCCCTGGTCCAGTCAAAGGTTTCCGTTCCTGCAATGGTGAGATGTTGCTGTTTCAGGTTTTCGATGAGTCGGGGGAGACGCTTTTCGTTTGCGTCGGTGCAGAGCAATACACCGTTGTTTTTCATGGCGGCCGCGATGAGGGAGGATTTCCCACCTGGGGCGGCGCAGGCGTCGAGAATGATCTCGTCTGGTTGTGGGGCGAGAAGTTCTACCGCCAGCCTGGTAGAGGGGTCCTGCACGTAGATCAGACCTTCTTCTATCCATGATGAAGGGAGCAGGCCCTCCAGTTGGTAGTAACCATCGATCCCGACAGGAGTGAGAGTTTCTTCCTGATCGGGGTCGAGGGAGGACGGAGCCAGAGGATTGAGCCTGACAATGACGGGAGCCGGCTGGTTGTTCCAGGCCAGAAGTGCCTCGGTGGCCTCCTTGCCGAACTGTTTTTTCCAGCGTTTGCAGAGCCATCCGGGATGGGAGAACCTGGTGGCGGGGGGGAGCTCCTCGCGTTCGGAGAAAAGTGTTTTTCGCGCCGCCACCGCGCGGCGAAGGACTGCATTTATCAGTCCCCGCACGGGTTTACGGGCGCAGGACACCGTTTCGTTTACTGCCGCGTGATCCGGAATTTCCAGAAGCAGGAGCTGGCATACTCCGACCCGCAGGATGTCACGCGTTTCATGATCCAGTTTCCCCTTGCGCAGCGTGCCGATCCAGTGATCGAGCAGACTTCGGTTGCGCAGTACGCCGAGCAGGATGCTGTTGAGGAGCGCCCGGTCGGAGGGTGAGAGGCGGTTGCGCCGCGCGTGTCGGTCGACCAGGGAATTGGCATAGACATGGCCCTTGGACCATGCACGCAGGGCCGAAACGGCGGCACGGCGGACGTTCTTATCGGGCATTGCTAAACCAGAAAGGTGTTATCCACGGACAAGGAAATGGGTGATCAGTTCCCGCCATTCCTGATCGAGGGTGACCGAAGGAGCAGGTTCGGCGCGGCGTGCACGATTGTACCAGTAGCGGGCATTGGAAAGATCGCCTTCCTCGCGATGAAGGTGAGCGTGGATCAAGGCTCCATCGGGATCGGGAATACCGGAGCAGAGGTCGTGGGCGTCGTCCCAACGCCCGGCCCGGGCCAACCAGAGCGAGCGTAATTCGTCGGAAAGCCCCTCGGGAGGGGCATTGTCGTCTTGAGCGGATTGATCGAGTTCATCGGTGGTCATCGGAGCTCAAGCAAAGCCCAGAATTGTGCTGGTGAAAAGCCCGGGCTGTTGTTAACGCTTCACCGTGAAGCGTGTCCTCTTCGCCGCCGGCGCAGCCCTCAGCATATTCTCCTGGGCGGAGGCCGAGGAACTCCCTGCCGCACTGGACCAACCTTTCCTGGGGTGCTGGCTGGCCTTTTCGGATTCCAGGGACTTTGAGTATCTTATCGGTGGCGACGGGGATGCGGAGTTGTTCTTCGAGAAGAACCGGAAGCGACTGACTGTCGGTGGTTGTAGTTTGAAGATCTACTATACGGTGGGGGAGCAGGTCAAAGCCAAGGGTGGAAAGACCCGTTGGTCCTATCGCAGGATTGTGGGGGATGGCTTCGAAGACTTCGGGAAGGAGACCGCGGAGCCTCCGATGGGGAAGCCGGTCAGTTTTACCGCCACCTTCACCGGGGGAATCAAGGCCAGAATCACCCATGTTTTCAGCAAGAGCGGAGTGGAGATTTCCACAAAGATTCTAGAGAAGGGAGAAAGCAAGGGCGACTTGCGGGCGGGAGTGAAGATCCTCGTAGGCGATCTTTTCAGGCACATCGAGGATGAGGACCTGGAGGAGAGGGAAACCGAGTCCAAGCTGGAAGATACCAGGATTTCTGTTTTTCCGGCGGGGGCACGAAGGGCAAGCCGTATCAAGTTTGAAGACTACGACACTGTTCTCACTGAAGAGTGTCCCAAGGGCGCCCGGGCCTTTGCGCTGGAATCCGACCGCTACGATGGCCACGAGTTTCAACTCACGACCGCCAATCCGGACTTCGGCCTTCTTGAGTTCGTTCAGAAGAAGCGCCTCATTCACGGGTTTTTCGTGAACTGGTTCCCGGAGCCGACAAAGGCCGATGAAAAGGACGCGCGACTCGTGATCAAGGTGAAGTAGCCCCTCTGATCCACCGGACCGGAGGAAGCATTGGATCTCACGGGCTCAGGGTGGCGGGATTTCCCGATCGCGAACAGGAGAGAGGTTTCACCAGGCTGCTCCCAAAGGAGGAGAAAAGCAGAACGCACTATGGTACACCAAGCGCTAGAAACCTCTCATAATCTACGATTTTGCGATCTTTACAGGGTAAGGGGAGGGGCGAAACGAGAAATTATTAATATATCAAGACCTTGAAACCCTCTCTCTAAATAGTTTTTAAAATATTTCAGCGGTCAAATAAGATGTAGGGGGTTCTTCTGGAAAGATTTTAGATTGACCGGACAGTGCTCTATGGTGTACTAAAGTGCACTAATTTACTGCAAAGTGCACGGTGGGTGTCCCAACAAATAGTTTCGAAGGAGTATATAATTTCAAACTGGACGCTAAATTTCGCGTTTCGGTACCGTCGGAGTGGCGTCCGGGGAGGGGGGAGGCTCTGCCCCTGCGACTCTTGAAGTGGCAGACCTACAAGATTCCCGTGCTCAAGGCGCTCACCGATGAGGCCTTTGAGGCCATGATTGACTCGATCGACGGATCGGATCTTCCGGCCGGAGTCAAGAGTCAGCGGAAGGGATTGCTCTATTCCCGCAACACCCAGGTGGCCATCAACGACCAGGGCAAGGTTCTCATCCCGAAGAAACTGGCTGAAGAGCATGGATTGGAGGCCAGCGGGGCTGTGCACCTCTCCGGTCGCGGGACGAATTTCGACATTGTGAGTCCGCGTGATCACGACGCAATGCAGGCGGCCGAGGAGTCCCTGCTCGGTGACCTCTACGAATCGGTGGACTTCTCCTGAACCTTTACCTCGAACTAGACTGACAAACTGCTGATGTTCCTGCCTTCTCCAACCCCGGTTCCGTCGATGGCGTGGTGCCTAGCGGACTGTTCAACAGCTCTGTTGACGGTGCCGGGGTTGGGGATCCCTTTCCATGCGACGCAGGGAGAAGGGAAGACGGAGAGTAGTGAAGGCCCGCGTGCCTTCCACCATGTTCCAGTCCTGTTGGAAGAGGTGATTCATTACCTTGCTCCGAGGGCAGAGATGACGATTGTTGATGCGACGCTGGGTGGAGCCGGTCATGCTGTTGCGATCCTGGAGAGGGGTGCACGGTTGATAGGCTTTGACCGTGACCCGGAGGCCCTCGCTCACGCCGGGGCCCGCTTGAGCCAATATGGCGAGGCTGTCACGTTGCAGCAGCAGAATTTCTCGAACCTTCTTGCCGCTGGAAGGGAACTCACCCCTGAGGGAGTGGATGGGATTCTGCTCGATCTGGGGGTGTCGTCCCACCAGCTTGATTCTGCCGATCGGGGGTTTTCGCTGCGATCCGGGGGGAGCCTCGACATGCGGATGGATCCCGGAGAAAGGCTCACAGCGGCGGAATTGGTGAATGAATGGAATGAAGCTGATCTGGCCCGGATCTTCCGCGACCTGGGTGAGGAGCGGAAGGCCAGGGCGGTAGCCGGAGCAATCGTGCGTCGCCGTGTCACCAAGCCGTTCAATGATACCCTGGACCTTGCTGACTGCGTCGCGGGAGTTGTGGGCCGTAAGGGGCGCATCCACCCGGCGACACGGGTTTTTCAAGCTCTGAGGATGACGGTGAATCGCGAAATGGAGGCCCTGGAAGCAGCCCTGGAATCGGCCCCGGCGTTGCTGAAGCCCGGAGGACGCATGGCGGTGATCACCTTCCACAGTCTGGAGGATCGCATGGTCAAACGGTTCTTCAAGTCCCGCAGCGTGCGCGAACTTGACCGGCCCGAGTGGCCTGCACCGCGCCCGAATCCGGACTGCTGTATGCGGGTGATCACCCGCAGACCGGTGACGCCTGCCGCTCCCGAGGTCGCAGGGAATCCCAGGGCGCGCAGCGCCAAGTTACGGGTGGCGGAAAAAAGGAAGGTGGGCGAGCAGTGAACCGCAGACGCAAAGTAAAACCTCATCTGGGATTCGGGACGGTCGTGTTCCTGATAGTGGCCGCGGTGATGATGGCGGCAGCGGGCGTTTTTCACGCCTACGTCAAGAACCGCCAGATCAACGTCGCACGGGAAATCCAGGGAATGGAGGAACGAATCTCCCAGCACAAGCTGGATATCACGACGCTTGAAGTGCGGCTCGACGATCAACTCAATCCGATTCTGATTAATGACCGACTCAATGAGATGTCTTCTGATCTGCGTCGGATCCCGGTAGGAGTTGTAAAGGAAATCCCGGTATCGCGGAGTCGGAGTGGTAAGGTTACGGCAACTGTTCCCGATCAAGATCCGCGTTCGATCTCAGTACTTCCCGCCACCGTCTCCGCTGCGGCTGGTGGGCCCTGATCCCTGTGAAATCTGCTGTTCATTCCCGCGCCCTTCTGGTTTGCCTGGTTCTTGTGACCGGGTTCAGTGGTCTTTCGGCCCGGCTCATCTACCTTCAATGGATCGATCGCGATACTTCGGCGCCCAAGGCGGCCCGTAATCGGACGGACAAGGAAATCATTCCGGGCAAGTTCGGGTACATCGTGGATCGAAACGACCGCATCATGGCGCGGAATCTGCCGGTCACCACCGTGGTTGCAGATAAGATTCACTTGCGTGATCCAGAGGTGGCGGCGAGGGGCGTGGCCTTCGCCGAACTCGTGGACAGCAGAGAATGGATCGAGGGGACGGAGCAGGAGCGCCGTCGATTCCTGAAGCGCCGCACCCGTCGAATACGCGAGGAGTTGCCCCTGGGGGAGCTTCTCGATCGCTATGTCGAGCACATGATACCGATCGCGGCGCGCGCCATCGGCATCGATCCGCAGGAGCTGGAGGAGAAGCTCAGGGTGAAACTGGAGTATGTCACCATCGCGAAGGATCTGCGGGAGGACGAGGCAGACGAGATCCAGGAAGCGCTGGAGGACAACTTCATCTACGGGTTCCGCTTCGAGAAGAGAGTCAAGCGGTGGTACAGCACCTCGAACATGGCCACCCACACCACCGGCTACGTGAATCACGAGGGGGTGGGGCAGTGCGGGTTGGAGCGTGAACTGGGCCCCCACCTGCGGGGCCACGATGGTTATCAGATCACGAGAAAGAATCAGTCGGGCCTGGTTCTGCTCACCGGTGGCGGGGTGCTCAAGCCGCCCCGGTCGGGTTTCGATGCCAGGCTCTCTCTCGATCTGAACATTCAGACCATCGTGGAAGAGGAGCTGGACTGGGGTCTCCAGAAATTTGAATCCAGCTGTGGAGCGGTCGTCGTGCTTGAACCCAAGAGCGGTGACGTCCTGGCAATTGCCAGTCGACCACATTTCGATTTGAACCTGCGGCAGAACATGGACGAGTCGGCCATGCACTATGCGGTGCAGGGAGTCTACGAACCAGGTTCGACCTTGAAGCTGATCTCCGCCGCGGCGGCGCTCGACCTGGGCATAATGAGTCCAAAGACGCAGACGTATTGCCACAACGGATACATGAGGATTCCGGGGGGCTACGTGAAGGACTACAAGGGCTTCGAGAATATCACCCTCGAGGAGGTTCTCGCCAAGTCGAGTAACATTGGAGCCTACAAGATCGGCTTGCGGGTTGGAACGAGACGCTACATGGATTATCTGCGCCGGTTCGGGTTCACTCGGAAGACGGGAATTACCCTGTCCGGGGAAAAAGGGGGCTGGACTACCGACCCCGGCAACGGGATTAACTTCTCACGGATTACCTATGGCTATGGAGTGGTGGTTACACCTCTCCAGATTGCCTGTGCGTACGCGACTATTGCGAACGGCGGAGTGCGTATGAAGCCGCGCCTGGTACAGGCTCTTCTCGCAAACGATGGTACGGTGGTGCAGGAGTTCCCTCCCGAGAAAGTGGAGCGGGCGGTGTCCGAAAAAACCGCGCGCAAGATGTGCGTAGCCCTTGAGACGGTGGTGAATCCGCGAGGCAAGGGCAATACCGGTAAATTCGCGGCGGTGCCCGGCTATCTTGTGTGCGGAAAGACGGGAACCGCACGTCTCTACAAGGACGGAGCATATCTTTCGGATCGTTACGCGGTCTCCTTTGCCGGATTCATGCCCCGCGACGATCCCGCCTTCGTCTGCGTGGTAGTGATCCGCGATCCCCTTACGAAGGAGGTCAAGATAGGGGGAGGTTCGGTGGCGGCCCCGGTTTTCCAGCGTATTGCGGCTCGCACCGCGGCTTGCCTGAATCTTACTCCGACCGAGCCAGTGGAGGAGGCCATCGCCTCCAACGGCAGTTAGTTTCACCATGATCCTGCACGAACTGATTGATCCTCTGCCCCGGGCGGCTTTGGCCGGGTCCGCGGATTGCGAGGTGTCCGCACTGCGGGACGACAGCCGGAACGTGGGACCCGGTGACCTCTTTGTGGCAGTAAGAGGCGACACCGTGGATGGGCATGAATTTATCGGGTTGGCCCTGAAGGCGGGAGCCTGCGCCATTGTGGCGGAAACGTCGGCCTATTCAGATCTTCCCGAAGGCGTGAGCTGGGTGCTGGTGCCCGATTCGCGCCAGGCTCTGGGCCTCCTGTCCAGCGTGTGGTGCGGGAACCCGTCCTCCGATCTGCGGGTGGCGGGAGTGACCGGGACGAACGGCAAGACCACTACGGCCTTTCTCATCCACCGAATCCTGAAACAGACGATGCAGCGAGCTGGCCTGATCGGAACGGTGATCTTTGACGATGGTTCGAAACAGGAGGTGGCCAATTTCACCACGCCCGGTACGATCAAGCTGCAGGAGATTCTGGGCCGCATGCGGGAGAACAGGTGCCCGGGAGTGGTTCTCGAGGTATCGTCGCAGGGGCTGGAGCAGGGACGGGCGGATGCCATTGCCTTCGATGTGGCGGTCTTCACCAATCTGAGCCAGGATCACCTCGACTACCACGGTACAATGGAGCAGTATTTCGCCTCCAAGCGCCGCCTCTTTGACAGCGTAGCAGACGACGTGGCCGGGAAAAGACCCACGGCCGTGGTCAATCGCGACGACTTCTACGGGGAAATCCTGGTTCGCGAGTACGCCGATCGGGTCAATTTGATCACCTACGGATTCGGAGTGAATTGTGACTTCAGGGCCGGCAACGTGAAGCAGACTTCCCAGGGTGCTCAGTTCCAGCTCTTTGCCAAGGGTAAGTCCTATCTCGTCCGCCTGCCGCTCATCGGTCGGTTCAATGTCTGCAATGCGCTGGCCGCGCTCGGGGCCACGGCGGCCCTGCGGGTGCCCATGCGCGAGGCGGTGGCGGCTCTCGCCGGTGTGCCTCAGGTGCCGGGACGGATGGAGTGTGTTGGATCAGTGGATGGAGCTAGGGTCTTCGTGGATTACGCGCACACGCCTGACGCTCTCGATAGTGTATGCCGCACCTTGCGCGAACTCGATCCTCGCCGTCTCATTACGGTCTTCGGTTGCGGGGGTGATCGTGATCGCGACAAGCGCCCACTCATGGGCAGGGCCGCGTCGCAGCACAGCGACTATTGCGTGGTGACCTCCGACAACCCGCGCTCGGAAGATCCGGAGAGCATCATCGCAGACATCGAGCGCGGCATGTCGGGATCAATTTATGAGCGGGTGGTGAACCGGGAAGAGGCTATTCAGACGGCGGTGCAGGAGGCCCGCGGTGGGGATGTGGTGCTCATTGCGGGCAAAGGGCACGAGGATTACCAGGAATTCGCGGACGGGCGGATTCCGTTCGATGATCGCAAGCAGACACGTGCGGCCATGGATGCGCGCCGCAAGGCCCGGGGAGAGGAACGTTCATGAATACCTACCCGATCCAGAAGCTGAGCGATGCGATGGGGGGGAAGCTCATTTTGGGAGGAGGAGACGCCCTGGTGGAATCCGGGGTGTCCACCGACACGCGCAGTCTGGTACCGGGTGCCCTCTTCGTTGCCCTGTCCGGCGAGAACTTTGATGCTCACGATTTCCTGGACCAGGCAGTGGACGCCGGGGCCGCCGGACTGGTGGTCCGGGATCTCCCCGATGGCCTGGATCCCGGGAGGTGTGCGGTGATTCAGGTGAACGACACCCTCCTCGCGCTGCAGAAGTTGGCCCATTGGTACCGGGGAAAACTCGATGTGGTGGTGATCGGGATCACCGGATCGAATGGCAAGACCAGTACGAAGGATTTCACGTCATCCGTGATCGGACAGCGCTATCAAGTCCATGCCACGAAGGGGAATCTCAACAATCACATCGGGTTGCCACTGACGGTATTGGAGGCAGACGACGACGATGACGTGCTCGTCGTGGAGATGGGAATGAACCATTCCGGCGAAATCGCACCGTTGTGTGAAATCGCGCAGCCGCATATCGGAATTATTACCAACATCGGGCATGCGCACATCGAGTTCATGGGGAGCCGGGAGGCCATTGCGGAGGAGAAGGGAGCCCTCGCACGTTCACTTCCGGAGATGGGAACGCTTCTGGTGACTGCCGGGTGCGAGTTTGCGGATTACTTCGGGGCTCGTAGTCATGCGCGTTCGGTTCCGGTGGGTAACGGGCGCGGTGTGATTCGAGCCGAAGGACTACAACTCACGGAAGCTGGTTCCGAGTTCGAGCTCGTCATCGACGGAGAGGAGAGTTCCCACGTGCAGCTTGCGGTAGCCGGCAAGCACATGGTGAACAATGCTCTCCTGGCGGCGGGAGCAGGCTGGGTGCTCGGATTGACACCGGAGGAACTGGCCTGTGGCATGGAGGCCGTCCAGTTGACCAGCGGTCGCCTGCGGTGTTTCGATCATGACGGGATCACCGTGTATGACGACACCTACAATGCCAACCCGGACTCGATGCGGGCTGCTATCGGTGTGGTGGCCGATCTGGCCACCGGCAATGGCAGTATCCGGACAGTTGTATTGGGAACGATGGGGGAACTGGGCTGCTTCTCTGAAGAGATGCACCACCAGGTGGGCGCGTATGCAGCCCAACGGAACCTGCGGGTGGTCAGCGTGGGAGCCGAGGCGGCAGGAATAGCGGAGGGGGCTCGGGAGGGGGGAGCGCCTGTGGTGGAGCACTTTGATCAGTATGAGGACGCTGCCAGGTGGCTACGGGAGACGCTGCAGGCGGGTGACGTGATCCTCTTCAAGGGCAGCCGCACGGCGGCCGTGGAACAGGTCATGAACCAGGTCTTCCCCGAAAACGAAAACTGATGTTTTACTGGCTTTACGAACAATGGGAACAAGCCCGTGCCTCCGGTGCGGGTTGGGCGGATCCATTCAGCTTCCTCAATATCCTCCAGTATATCACGGTCCGGGCGGGACTCGCTACCATCCTGTCCTTCCTCGTCATTCTCATCTTTGGGCCGAGGGTAATCCGCAAGCTCATCTCGCTCAAGGTAGGCCAACCCATCCGCAGTGCGGAGGAAGTGCACAAGTTGGCGGAATTGCATGGCGACAAAGCGGGCACCCCCACCATGGGAGGTGTGCTCATCCTTGGAGCAGTTCTCGTGGCAGTGCTTCTGTGTGGCCGTGCGCTCAATCCCTTCGTTGCAGTCACCTGCTGTGTGATGCTTGCTCTCGGATTGCTGGGATTCATGGATGACTACAACAAGGTGGTCCGTAAGAACTCAGAAGGCATCAGTGCGTGGCAGAAGCTTTTCTGGCAGTTTATGATCGGTGGTCTGGCGGCCTGCTTCCTCTTCTTCAAGCCCGAGGTTTCCGGCTTCGGACTTAGTGACAGCAAGGTGATGGAGGAGAGGCAGGGTTACTTTCTTGAAGTTTCGGATGGGGTGCGCACGGATGCAGGGACCGAAGTCTCCGAACCGGTGGTGCAGCACTTCAAGGTCAGCGAGATCAGTTTCCCGTTGATGCGAAAGCCTTTCCTCAACCTCTCCTGGCTTGCCATTCCTTTCTTCATGATCATCATCACGGGTTGTTCTAATGCGGTGAATCTTACCGATGGGCTCGACGGACTGGCCACCGGTTGCACCATCACGGTTTCTCTGGCCTACGCCGTAATAGCTTATCTGGCGGGCCGCCTGATCGGCCTGGAGTATCTGCACATCCCGTTTCATCCGTTGCTGGGGGAACTCACGGTGGTCCTTATGGCACTGGTAGGGGCCGGGATGGGATTCCTCTGGTGGAATTGCCACCCCGCCAAGGTCTTCATGGGGGATACGGGTTCGCTTGCCATCGGTGGCGCGCTGGCTACCGCCGCGATCTGTATCAAGCAGGAACTTCTCCTTGTCATCATCGGTGGAGTGTTCGTGGTAGAAGCTCTCTCCGTCATCCTTCAGGTAGGCAGCTTCAAGTTGCGAGGAAAACGCATCTTCGCGATGGCTCCCGTTCACCATCATTTTGAATTGCGAGGCTGGCATGAAAGTCAGGTCATCATCCGCTTCTGGATTGTCTCCATTGTGCTCGCCATGGCGGGTCTGGGGCTTCTCAAGATACTTTGACGAAATGAATCTCGCTGGTCAGAAAGTTGCGATCCTGGGAGTCGGCCGGAGTGGTCGGGCTGCCGCGCAGCTGGCGTTGCGGCAGGGCGGGACGGTCACCCTCTACGATTCGGCCTCTTCCGAGGCCTTCGCGGGCGTGGCGGAGGAAATTGTCCGTCATCCCGGGGCGACCACGGAGACGGGTCGGGCCTGCGAGGCTGATCTGGTGGTGGTCAGTCCTGGTATCGAAACAGGAGGGGAGTTCGCGCAATCCTTTGCCCGGGGAGCCGGAGAATTCATAGGGGAGACCGAGTTGGCCGCGAGATTCTATGAAGGGCGCGTGGTGGGTATCACGGGCACCAACGGGAAGACCACCACCACCGAGTTGGTGCAGCGCATGGTAAGGGCCGAAGGGATGAGCTGTGAAGCATGTGGCAATTACGGCCGCCCGTTTGCCGACGTTGTTCTGGGGAACGATCACCCGGAGGCGGTCTCCCTGGAGCTGTCCTCCTTCCAACTCGAGACCATTGAGACCTTCCGTCCCGATGTGGCGGTCTGGCTCAATTTTTCTTCCGATCACATGGATCGCTACCGGAGCGTGGGAGAATATCATGCAGCCAAGCGGCGCATCTTCGAGAACCAGAGATCCGGGGACACCGCAGTGGTGCGTCTCGGGGAAGAAGTGGGAGACCTTGTCGCGCAACGCGTCAGTTTCTCCGGCACGGAGGCTGGCGGCGATTATGAGTTGCAGGGAACCTCCATCGTTTCGGGCGGAAGCACGATCCTGAACCTTTACACAACCCGCCTGCGGGGTGTTCACAATGCCGAGAATGTGATGGCCGCGGTGGCGGCTGTACAGGCCCTGGGGGTCTCACGTGAAGCGGCGTCGGAGGCGTTGGCCGGGTATGCCCCTCCATTGCACCGTTGCGAGCTGATCCGAACCCTCGATGGAGTGGAGTATATCAATGACTCCAAAGCGACCAACCTGCATGCCCTGGAAGCCGCCCTCCTCTCCCAGGATCGGCCCACTATTCTCATTGCGGGCGGAAAAGAGAAGGGACTGGACTACGAACCGCTCCTGCCGCACCTGGAAAAGTTAGTGGAGACGGCAGTGGTGTTTGGCGAGATCCGGGATCGATTGGCTGCCATCTTTTCGCAGGCTGTGACCACCCGGGTTGCCGAGAGCCTGGAGGAAGCGGTAGGCATCGCGCGGAATGCGGCCCCCCACGGGAGCACGGTCCTCTTTTCTCCCGGCACTTCCTCCTTTGACATGTTTTCCGGCTATGAGGAACGCGGTGACACGTTCCGGGCCACTGTGCAGGCCCTCAAGTGAGGTCCGTAATTCAACCGATAACAAACACCCCAGATGAAAAGGCAATCGTTCCAGAAAAAAAGACTTCCGACGGGCGGAGGAAGCCTGTTTGTGTTCCATTCTAGGATTCGCCGACGGAAGAAGCAACGGGTGGCCGCCAGCGCCGACCTGGCTTCCGAAGTTCCCAACCTTGGCGTGGCAAGAGCCCTCCTGGTGATCCTCGTCCTTCATGTGGCCGCCATTGCCGCCATCTTCATTCACAACCGGGTGACGGACGATGACGCCGTGGCGACGGGCAGTGGGTCGAAAAATGCGACCTCGGATTTCGCCACGCAGGACAAGGAACCGGCGACCGCCGCCAAGGGCGGCGAGACCTTCTACTTTGTCTCGACGGGCGATACCTATGATCGGATCGCCCGGTTGAAGAGTGTTGATGTGCAGGAACTGCGCGATCTCAACAATGGCAAGGGACTGGATCCCGGCGCTATCCTGCGCATTCCCACCAACAGGATTGCGCCCACGGCGGAGGCGGCATCCGGTAATCTGGACCCCGTTCCCGATGCTTCGGAACCATCAGTTACGCCGATCAACCAGGTGGCCGCGGTGGTGAAGCCGAGCGTAACCCAGTCCGGGGTGGAAGGGGCCGCTTCCTCGACCGTCAGGGTGAGCCGGGATCAAGCGGCGCCGCCCTCCCGCCTGCAGGACGGAGACCCGGTTCCGGCGGCTTCCAGACAGGTTCCGGCTCTTGGGCAGGGCTCCTCAGCCAGGATCTATGCCGTAAAGAGCGGCGATACTGCCTGGCGGATTGCACAGCAGCATGATGTATCGGTTCAGGCGCTTCTGGAAGCCAATGAAATCAAGGATGCGCGGAGACTGCAGGTGAACATGAAACTCCGCATTCCGACCCGCTGAGGGAAGGAATGACGCCAACCTGTCGCCATGGGTCGTCGCGCTGCCATCATCCTCTGTATCTCCGTTGCCGTTCTGGTAGCGTTGGGGCTTATCATGCTCGCGAGCACGAGTGCCTGGGCATACGGGATGGATGAGGATCCCTATTTGCTCGTCAAGCGGCAGGGAATATTTACCGGGGTAGGGCTTCTTGCGGCCCTGGTGGCTGGATGTATTGATTACCGGATTCTGCGCAGGATATGGATGCCGCTCCTCATCGCAGGATGCGTGCTCCTGACGCTCTGTTATGTGCCGGGGGTGCAGGTGGTGGTGAAGGGTGAAGCACGCTGGATCTGGGCGCCCGTGATCGGACGCTTCCAGCCATCGGAGGTGGCCAAGCTGGTAGTGATCATCGCACTGGCAGCGTGGTTTGCGCAGCACCAGGCGGAAGCCAGGTCGTTCCTGCGGGGCTTTGTGCTGCCCGGTCTATTGCTGGGAATCCCGGTGGCGCTCATCTTCTTCGAGAAAGACATGGGGACCGCGGTGGCCCTGGGCGGAGCGGGTTTCCTCGTGATGTTTACGGCCGGGACCCGGGTGTCACTATTGAGTCTGGTCGCGGTGGTTGGGATTCTGGGGCTCTACAAGGCGGTGGAGAGTGACCCCTATCGACGTATGAAGTTTGAAGCGCTGCTGAATCTTGATGATCCGGAGGTTCAGCGCAAGGCGGGCTACCAGCAGTACCGGGCCAAGCTCGCTCTGGCATCGGGCGGACTCCTGGGGGCGGGTCTGGGTAACGGCGCCGAGAAGCACGGCTACCTGCCGGAGGCTCATACCGACTTCATCTTCCCGGTGGCGGGCGAGGAACTAGGCCTCCTCTGCACCCTGGGAATCGTTTTCTGCTTTGTTCTGATCAGCACATCAGGAATCTCGATTGCGCTGCATGCATCCGACCGGTTCGGCAAGCTGCTGGGGCTTGGACTCACGGTGGTGATCACCCTGCCGGCCCTGATGAACATCGGGGTTGTCACCAGTGTCCTGCCCAACACCGGTCTGCCACTGCCTTTTGTGAGCTACGGGGGCACCAATCTGATCTTTACACTTGCGGCGGTGGGCCTGCTTGTCAGTCTGCACCGACGTGCCTATTACGCCGAATGTGCCGAGATGCCCGTCATCAAGGAGAGGCAGCTCGCACTGAAGATCTAGCGAGGCAAAGCCCCGGGTCCCGGCTCTCCAGTCAAGTCCAAGGTCTAAAGTTTCAATTTCCGTGCCTCAGAAACTTTCCGTCGTCATTGCCTGTGGAGGGACCGGCGGACATCTCTTTCCCGGCATTGCGGTGGCGGAGGAACTGAAGCGTCGCGGGCACCGGCCGCTCCTCCTCATCTCACGAAAGAAGGTGGATGCCGACGCCTCCGCCAAGTATGGCACCCTGGAATTCAGAACCGTTGCGGCCATCGCGAAACCGCCGACTCTTTCTCCGAAGATGCTGCCCTTTCTCTGGCACCTCTGGAGAACGATTCGCCAGTCCAAGAGGCTCCTTAGGGAACACCGCGTGGAGGTGGTCCTCGGGATGGGCGGATTCACATCACTTCCTCCCGTTTATGCCGGAAAGAAGATGGGCTTGGTCACCGCCCTGCACGACTCCAATGCCCTCCCCGGGAAATCGAACCGGATGGGGGCGAGGTGGTGCAGTAAGATCCTGGTGGGACTTGAGGCCGCACGGAGCTACTTCCCGGGAGGCGAAGTGGAGGTCACCGGAACCCCGGTGCGCCGCGAGTTTGGAACCCTGCCCTCCAGAGCCGAAGCGCGGGAAAGTCTTGGCCTGTCCGTTGATCAACCGGTGGTGTTCTCCTTCGGGGGCAGCCAAGGTGCGCGGGGCCTGAACACCCTGGTGGCCGAGGCGGCGGAGATCCTTGGAGAGGGGGTGCAGTGGTTGCAGGTGGCGGGCCGGAAAGACGAGCAGCGGGTGAAGGAGTTGGTAGCGGGGAGGAGCGGCCATGTGGTCCGTGGTTTCTGCGATGACATGCCAGCGGCCTACGCCGCCAGTGACCTTGTGATCAGCCGGGCGGGAGGTGCCAGCCTCACGGAGCTGGCTTTCCTCGGACTGCCTTCAATTCTGGTGCCCTATCCCCACGCCGCTGACGATCATCAAACCCACAATGCACGGTGTTTCGAGCAGGCGGGGGCGGCTCTCCTGGCGCCGGAGTGCGAATTGGAGGGGCCGAAACTGGCGCAGTTGATCGGGGGATTGCTGGAGTCTCCGGAAAAGCTGGGTGCTATGGAGCTGGCTGCGCGGGAACTGTCCGTTGATGACGCAGCGGGGCGGATCTGTGATATCCTGCTGCCCGGGTAAGTAGCCGAAAGCGATCAGATCTATTGGGGCTTTCCGCTCAACCAATTCCCGCTCACCATCCCAGTCCCACACCATGATTGATGAGATCAGTCAGCGTCTTCTCGATCGAACCCGTCCGATGCGGATTCATCTGCTGGGGGTGGCGGGATCGGGTATGAGCGGTCTGGCGACCCTCCTCCTTGAAATGGGGCACAGGGTGAGCGGGTCGGACCGGGTGACCAGCCGCGAGACCGAGCGCCTGCAGTTGCTGAGCCTGGCGTTTTCCTCTCCCCACTCTGCGGAGGCGGTTTCCGATGCGGAGGTGGTTGTTTATTCCTCGGCAATCAAGCCTGATAACGTGGCTTTGGTGGCGGCGGACCGGGAGGGAATCCCGTCTGTCCGTCGGGCCGAGTGCCTTGCGGCCATCCTGCATACCCGGAAGGGCGTGGTGGTTTCCGGCACGCACGGCAAGACCACCAGCTCGGCCATGTGCGCGCACGTGCTGAAGAAGAGCGGAAGGGCCATATCGCACTACGTGGGGGCGGAAATTCCCGTTTTGGGGGCAAATGCCCACTGGGACGAAGAGAGCGATTACCTCGTGGCGGAAGGAGATGAGAGCGACGGCACCCTGGCTCTCTACCGGCCTTCGCATGCCATCGTGCTCAACATCGAGGCGGAGCATCTGGACTTCTACAACAGTCTCGAGGAAATTGTGGAAGTCTTCCGGACCCTGCTGGAGCAGACCTCGGAGAAGATCATCTACTGTGCGGAGGACGTTACTGCACGAGAACTCTGCAGCGGGTGTGAGGGGGCTCTTTCGTATGGATGGGATGATGCTGACTTTACGGCCTCCGATGTGACCGAGGGACGTGGGGTGATCTCCTTCACGGTGTGGCGGCGGAGCGAGAAATTGGGGCGGGTGGAACTCGGCATTCTGGGGCGGCACAACGTTCTCAATGCGCTGGCGGCGATTGCGCTGGCTGACGACCTGGGGGTGGACTTCAGCCTGGTGGCGCGTTCCCTGGCCTCCTTTGCGGGAGCAAAGCGTCGCTTTGAGTCTGTCTACCTCTCCTCACGCTTTCGCATCATCGACGACTACGGGCATCATCCGACCGAGATCGAAGCGACCCTGCAGACGGCGCGTTCACTGAAGCCGGAACGTATCGTCGCGCTCTTCCAACCGCACCGGTATTCCCGGACGCAGCGTCTGGCGGAGGAGTTTGGCGTGGTGCTGCAGGAGGCGGATATCGTTTTTGTGACGGACGTCTATCCGGCCAGCGAGGCACCTATCGAAGGTGTGAGCGGCAGGACGATCGTGGAGGCGGTGGAGCGCCATGGGAACACCAGGTGTGTATACCACCAGGACCTTACGACCGCCCATCACGTGGTCGGTAATTTACTGCAACCGGGAGACCTCCTCATCACCCTGGGGGCAGGCAATGTGCATGAAGCGGGAAGGAAGATTGCGGATGATCTGGTCCTGTTGGAGGCGTTACGGAGTGAGTTTGGCGAGGGAGAGCTGGAGGCCCGGCTCTACGAGGCGATGCGGCGGCACACCACCATGCTGGTAGGAGGGCCAGCTCAGTTCTGGGTGGAGCCACGGACTTTTCCGGCTTTCGGGCGGGCAGTCGTTTTTTTCAAGGAACGGGGTATCCCGGTGCGCGTGATGGGACGGGGTTCAAACCTGCTGGTCCGTGACGGGGGCATTCGCGGGGCCGTTATTCATCCGGCCAAGGGCGAGTTTGGCGAAGTAACGGTGGAGGCTGAACTGCTTACCGCCGGGGCGGGAGCGCGCTTAAAGAAGGTGGCCAGTGTGGCGGAAGCTGCGGGACTTGGAGGTTTTGCCTGGATGGAAGGTATTCCCGGCAATGTGGGTGGAGGTCTGCGTATGAACGCCGGGGCAATGGGATTGGAGACCTTTGACCAGGTGGTGAGCGTGATGTTCCTCGACGAGGACGGCGAGATCCGTACCCGTTCGCGTGCTGAGATCGAGGCCTTCTACCGCAATGTTCCCAAACTCCACCGCAACTATGCTTTGCAGGTGATCTTTCGCGGTACACCGGCCGGGATGGAGGAGATCCGCGAGGAGATGTCGGAATCCAGAAATCACCGCCGCAGCACCCAGCCGGTGGCAGCCAGTGCGGGTTGCATCTTCAAGAATCCCGATAGTATCGGGGCCGGACAACTCATCGACGAACTGGGATTGAAGGGCAAGAGGGTCGGAAAGGCCGAGGTCTCTGCCGAGCATGGGAACTTTATCGTAAACCGGGGGAAGGCTGAAGCGAGCGATGTGCTCCGGCTCATTGATGAACTGAAGGCAGAAGTGAAGGAGAAGCGGGGGATCGACCTGGAAACGGAAGTTCAGATCCTGGGGGAGGACCAGGTGAGCTTCTGAAGGCTCCCCGGAGGTCGCATGATCGGGTGTTGCCCTGCCCGGCCGGTAGGTTCCCAAGGTTTATTGAGCGATATCATCGATATCGGCCTGCATCCACCTCCGAGGATGCAGGGTGATTGAGTGCCGCTTCATCGTGAGAATCCCAAAGCACTCGACCGTGTGGGCCGGGTCTTTTATGATGTTGCCGTGCCATGGATGAGTCGGTGTTGATTGCAGTGTTGATGGGGGGCCCGGGATCGGAGCGGGAGGTATCGCTGAGCTCAGGGCAGGCCGTGCTGGAAGCCCTGCGGGGAGAGGATCTCACGGCGGTGGGAGTGGATGTGATTGATACCGCACCTGTGCTGCCGGAAGCTACCGGTCTGGCCTTCAATGTCATTCATGGAACCTTCGGGGAAGACGGCGCCCTGCAAACCTACCTGGAAGATCTGGGGGTGCCCTACACGGGAGCGGGGCGGGTGAGCAGTGAACTGGCCTTTGACAAGGTGGCGAGCAAGGCGCGCTTTGTGGAGGAGGGGATCCCGACTCCCGCCTCCGAGATCGTAGATGTCTCGGGTGGGGTGGTGCTCCCGCTAATGGAGCTTCCCTGCGTGGTGAAACCGCCGCGGGAGGGATCCAGTGTGGGGGTTCACATCGTGCACACGCCGGAAGAGGCGCGGATAGCCATGGAGGATGCGGCGCGGTTTGGCAACGAGGTCCTGGTCGAACAATTCGTGGAGGGGAAGGAACTGACGGTTGGAATCGTGGGGGAGGAGGTCTTTCCGATCGTGCATATCGTTCCGCGGGAGGGCTTCTATGACATGAGCAACAAATACCCCTGGATGAGCGAAGAAGGGGGAACTGACTACTATTGCCCGGCTGATTTAGACGCAAAAACCACCAAAATCGTGCAGAATGCGGCCATGGCAACCCACCGGGCGCTTGGAATTGAGGTTTACTCCCGGGTCGATATCCTGCTAGATTCCTTAAGTAATCCTTACATTTTGGAAGCTAATACTATTCCCGGAATGACGGCGAGCAGCCTTCTGCCGAAGGGTGCCGCGGCGGCCGAGCCAGGTTATGGCTTTGGAGCGCTTTGCCGTCGGATCGGAGAGCTTTCGCTATCCCTTCGTAGAACCGATGCCCCGTCGTAAGACCTCTCGAGTCAATCGTCCCAGTCCCGAGCGCCGACTGCACTTGAAGGTCAGTTCGCCGCGTATCGTGTGCTTCAGCTGCCTGCGTCATCTCAGGCGTTCGTGCAAGTTGCTGCTGGCAGGAGCACTGCTGGCAGGAGTGGGTTGGGGCGTCCAGGAGAGCCTGCGCGAGTTTTTCATCGAGAACAGCGAGTTCCGGCTCCGGCAGGTGGATCTGGAGAGCAACGGGGAAATGACTGCAGAGCACTTCAGCGAGTTGACCGAGCTCGATCCCGATTCCAGCATCTTTGGGCTCAAGTTGCGGAAACTGAAGGGGCAACTTCTGGAACGCCCCGGCATCGAGAGGGTGGAACTGGACCGACGTCTTCCCGGGACATTGCGGGTGAGGGTGGAGGAGCGAAAGCCTATTGCGTGGTTGGAATGCCGTCCGTTGGGAATTATCGGCAGAAACCCTGTGGCGGGAATCCTCCTCGACAAAAGCGGGATCTGCTTCCCCTGTGATGCTTGGTGGGAAGAGAAGGCCCGTCTTCTTCCCGTCCTGCTGGTGAGCCAGGTGGAAGAGGGTGACATCACGATCGGGAAGGAAATTCGCCATCACCAGGCGCGACGGGGGCTGGAACTGATCAGGCTTTCACAGGAGAAATTGGCCGGGGAGGGATGGTCGCTGCCGGTGGTTGCGGTGCGGAATGACTACTCCCTGGAAGCGATCACCAACACAGGTGTGCTGGCCACCTTCGGGATGTATGATCACAAGGAGCAGCTCGAAAATCTCATCACCCTGCTTCGCGTTACCGCAAAGGAGGGGGAATCGATGGCAATGGTGAACCTGATTCCCAAGCGTAATATTCCGGTGGTGGCCAGCGAGTCGGGAGCGCCTGTGCCGCAGCCGCGGAGTCGCCTGCAGCGGGACATTCAGTCCCTCCTCCGGCAGTAAAAAGAAATGTTCATCGAGGACACTTGGGATTAGGACTGACAGGGAAGGAAAATGTCTAAATCTCGCATTCATGTCGGCCTTGAGATCGGAACCACCAAGACGGTGATGGTGGTGGCGGAGGTGAAACCCGATGGATCAGTCAAGATTCTCGGACTGGGAGAGACCCGCTCGGCGGGCGTCCGCAAGGGAGAAATCGCCGACTACCCACAGGTGCGTGCCTGTGTGAAGGCGGCTCTCCTTGAAGCGGAGGACATCAGTGATGTCGATATCAGCAGTGTGTTCCTGGCAGTCACCGGTCCCCACATCAAGGGCGCAAACAACCGCGGAACTTACCGACTGCCGGAAGGAGAGCCGGAGATCCATCCCCGCCATGTTGAGGAGGTGAAGGAGATCGCGAGCGATATCGCCATCCCGAGTGAGCATGTGTACCTCCATAGCCTGATCCGCCATTATATCGTGGACGGGCAGCCCCACGCCACCATGCCGGTGGGCTTGCTGGGCAAGACTCTCGATGCCGAGTTTCATATCGTCCACGGGGTTCGCACCCGCGTCCAGAACAGCATCAAGTGCGCGCGGGAAATCCCTCTCGACGTGGATGATGTGGTCTTTGCTCCCATTGCCTCGGCCCAGATTGCCCTTGACCGGAAGCGCAAGGAGGCGGGGGCCCTGGTGGTGGATATCGGGGGAGGAACCACCGACTACGTGCTCTATGTCGACGGCGCGATCCTTGCCTCGGGTTGCATTCCGGTGGGAGGGGACCACGTCACCAACGATATTCACCTAGTTACTCACATTCCTCTTTCGAAGGCTGAGCAGGTCAAGAAGACCGAGGGAGACGCCTCGGGGGACCCTGCGAAGTCCGAGGGAGTGGTCAGGATTCCTGATGAAGGCGGCTTCCCGGAGGTGGAAATCAAGAGGCAAATTCTCAATGATGTGATCCGCATGCGCCTCCAGGAAACGTTGGAACTGGTAAAGGAACGCCTGCCGGAGGGTGGCCTGACCCGGGTGGGCACTGGGGTGTTCCTGACTGGAGGGTCCAGCCTGATGCAGGGCTTCGGTGAGCTGGCCTGCGATGTGTTCGATCTGCCGGTCTACCGACCGGAGAGTCCGGACGTCAGCGGGGTGCACGCGTATTTTAAGGATCCGCAATACTCAACAGCTCTTGGATTAATTCGCTACGCGCAAATCCTGGAGGAAGAGCGCTCACATTCCCCCGGTCTGGGGAAGGTGAGCGGTTTTTTGCGTTCGCTCTGGCCATTTGGCGGCTGAGTCCTCTTACTTGGTCTACAGTAGTCCCGTCATGATCCCCTACGAGAGAACTCGCCAGCAGACCATCCCGAACTCAGCCATCAAAATAATCGGAGTAGGAGGTGCCGGCGCCAACATGTTGGATCGTATCGCTCTCGATGGCATGGAAGGAGCCGAGCTCCTCGCCTGCAATACCGATGTGCGAACCCTGACCAGTTCGGTCGCTCCGGAGAAGATCCAGCTTGGCCGCAACCTGACCAAGGGACTGGGATCCGGAGGTGATCCGGCGCTCGGTAATCAAGCTGCGCAGGAGGCGGAACTGGAGATTCGGGACGCGTTGCGCGACCGCAAGATCATCTTTATCTGCGTGGGCCTGGGAGGCGGCACCGGTTCGGGAGCGGCACCCCTGGTGGCCCGACTGGCCCGGGAAGAGGGGGCCTTTACGGTGGTCTTTGCCACCACCCCGTTCAATTTCGAGGGCAAGCGTCGGCGGGACCAGGCGGAGACCGCCCTCACTGAACTCTCGGTGCTCGCCAACGCCCTTATCACCTTCGACAACACGCGAATGGGAGAGCTCGTGCTCGCCAAGCAGGGTGTACACGAAGCCTTTTCCGCGGCCGACCGCATGATTTCGGAGAGCATCCGGGCGGTCACCAGGATCGTGATGCGTCCGGGCCTGGTGAATATCGGTCTGGACGACCTGATGGCGGCCCTGAGTTCACCCAAATC